>Ga0164295_10000573_pt1 | contig 31029 bp, 51 predicted proteins | sample GEODES006metaG_FD_111798 | JGI IMG/M metagenome (GOLD analysis project Ga0164295, IMG submission 111798) | Oligotrophic lake water microbial communities from Sparkling Lake, Wisconsin, USA - GEODES006 metaG | ecosystem: Environmental > Aquatic > Freshwater > Lake | place: USA: Sparkling Lake... | reverse complement strand
ATGTAATCTTCTACAATCTTGATTTCTGATAAATCGTAATCAATCTGACCTTTGCTAGCACCCTCAGTCTGAACTGCGATATTTCCCTCACCGCCAGTCTCACGATACTGAACATACAAACCTGTACCGCTAATTGCAGTAGGCATCAAATCACGGAAGTTTATCTTTTGACTAGGTAAGATAGCTTGTGTAGCTGCATAAGTTGCAACACCATCACCAGTTAAGTTATTACCCAATGTCATGTTACCAACAGCCTTTAACTCCATTCTAAATGGCTTACCCTTCTTTACGTTTTGGATGTTGTCAAAATTCTCTTCTAATCCTTCGCTAAATAATTGACCAAAAGATTTGTTCTCCATCTTAGATGTAGATGCAGACTTTACTCTTGTTTGTAACAAATCAAATCCCTTTAAGATTGCAGCTTGCTCAGCCTTTAATTTGTTAAACTCTTCAGTCATAGCTTTTACAGCCTCAGCTGAATCACTACCGTTACCAAATGCGTTGATTTTCTCATCAACCGCTGTTACTACTGATTTCAATTGATCAGCAATCTCAGACTTAGTTTTCTCAGATATTGAAGTTTCAAGTGTTGACTTTAACGCTTCCAATTCTGACATTAATTCTTTCTTTTCCATGTCTTATGGTTTTTGTAATTTATTAAATGTTATTTCTAAACGCTCTTATAATATCCAATGTTTCATCTACTGGCTCAATGGTTGTTACCGGTTGAGTAGTGTTAGATTTCATATCTAGAATTAATTGAGCCAATTGTTTGCTGTGTAACAACAACATCTGTATTGTGTCATCTGTTGCCGTTGTGTTTCTGCAGAACTTATCAATAGCCGCACTCTTTGCAACTATCATGTCTACATCAAGATTGTTATCACCCTTAAGTGATGTGATTGGTGTTAATGCATTAGCACCCCATGCAGTAAGTGAACTACCTTCATATAACTTAACCTCTGTAATTTCAAACTGACCTAATGATGGATTGCGTAAATAGTTTTCATAGGATTGGACCTGATTACGCTTTATTATTTTAAACCCGATTGAATGCTCAGTTATTAATCCACTTTCAACCATCTTTATAAAATCCTCACCGCCTTCATGCGTTCCTACTTGACTCTCATAATATAATCCGTACTCATCCTCTCTTAAGGTCAATAATTTCCCTAATGGTTGTGATGGATCATGATTAAGTAGATGCTTTATTCTTGGTTGTGCTGATGCTGGTCCCTGCTCATTTATCGTCTTAGTAAATGCACCAGGCTTCATTATATCACCATCACTATCCACATTATTGAACTTGCTAAAATAACCTGTAACAATACCCTGAACCGGATTCATATCCATTATCTCAGATACTATTGATACATCCTTTATGTTGTATATGCTGTTCATTGATATAAAGTTACTAATTTATTTTAAATATAAAACCAAATATTTTGCACCTGGTAAGGGACTCGCACCCTTATCTCCCTACTATGTAAGGGCGTTTCCTAATGTTGGTATTCATTCCCAATTACGCCAACCAGGTGTATTATCTTCTAATTATTCTGCCGTTCCTATCTCGCTTAGCATTGAAAGCAACCGTACACCTGCAATTAACTACCTCCTCAGCTGGAACTGGCAACCCGTTAGGCTGTGTCCTTACACCCGGTTGCATCATTCCAATATCTCCTAGCTTTGCATTGGTTAATTTAAATGGTGTCTCAATTGGTAACCTTGTACCATCTACCATCTTATGATCGTGCCTTGTACGTTTATCCTTTACCGCTATCCATACTTTCTCCATTACATTACCTGATTCATTTGCATAAATCATAGCCGCACCATTTGCACTGGTAACAGTCTCTGTCCTTGCTATCCTTCTAGCCCTCATTGCATTAAATGCCGGACTAACTAACAACTGCCTTACAATATCATCAAATGAGGCACCTGTTACTGCTGCATCACTTAACACCCTTTGTATAAATGCCGTGCTGTAGTTGGTCATTAGGTTTGCATCGTTTAACAAATCTATGCCGTAGTATTGATTCATTAACTCTACAATTCGCTCATTAAAACCCATCTGACCACTTACAAAGTTATCATCTGCCTTTATTGATTCAACCCTTGTAACTCTTGCCCATGCCGGCCCAACCGTCTTATACAATGATACCAACACATCATAGATGGGGAATACTGGTAACATCATTGGGTCCTGTGTTTTTACAAACGCATCCAATTGTATTTTTAAAGCCTTATGGAACTTAGGCGCATACAACTTCTCGTACCTTTGTTGGAACTTACTCCACCTATTAAAATATGCTGTTTGTTCCTGTTGTGTCATAAACTAACGGTTATACTTAACCCTTGTGAACCTAACTTATTTGCTAATGCTTTCTTTACTTGCTCTACCTTCCACTCCCTCTGCTGTTTCTTTAACGGACAAGATGGCACTGGTAACTCACTGATTAACATCAATGAGACTTTACTGTGTATCATCTGTGTAATTTGCTCAATACTTTTTTCCATCATTACAAAGGTAAATCATCAATACTGATGGTTAAATCCGTTATTAATTGTTTGCCTGAATCAATAATAATCTGATTCATTGCATCCTCTTCTATCATCTCAAAGTCCTGTATCTCACGCTTCTCATTAGGTGTTATCCACCACATTGCATTCAATGCATCAGCTTGCGTCTTCATGTCTTCCTGCATTGCTGGTATGTCGCTAATGTCTATCTCTATCGTTCTTTGAATTCCATCAGTATACATCGGAAGTATACCCCTTATCAATGCATCCCTAAATAAATGTATGTTCGGAAGTATTGAGTTTGTATACAACATCTTTAATGCTGTGTTCATGTTGTTGTATGTACTGCTATCTGTATTATTAAGCAATACCTCAGGGAACTTATATGCATTGCAAATCTTTGTGAAGTCTATCTTTTGTAAATCCGATACCTCCATATCTGCAAGCTTCAACCCTAGCTCTAAGTATCCCATTTCACCAGCTGCGAAGTATGGCGCACCTTTGTTACTGCTATTCTTTAGATACTTAGCAAAGTCATTCTTACGCTGTCCTAATTCCTCAACCCCAAAATCTGCCTTTTCATACACAATACCTGGTATGCCACCATTCTGCATTTGAGCAACTGATGCATTCATTCCAGCATCCAATCTAGTCACACGCTTAGTCAAAACCTGCAATGGGCTAAGGCCTCTGAACTGCTGACCATTGGTAATCGTAGGGTTGTAATACTTCACATGAATAATATCATCTGTTGTAAACGTACCTTTAAAGCCTACATCAAAGTATCTATAGCCAACCACACGCTGAGGAAAGCTATCACTAACCAACACCGTTACATTTTGGTTATTTAATGCATGTAGTGTAACCATACCTGCATTCGGTCCTAACTCCAACACTTCCTTATACAAAAACAACTCACCAGTAATGTATAAGATTGTGTAATACATAATCCTATCTTCATAACTAATGCCGTTCAGCATCTTCATAAAGATATCATCTTGCTGTAGATCCTGCAGTGCTTTTGTCTTGTAGTATTTCTTTTGTATGCTCTTAAAATCGTGTCTTTTATAACCTTTCATTGCCACATCATCAACAACCTCATAGCCATAGAATGGAATCCTTGCAGCAGTCTCAGCTAAGTAACTGATCACTGAATAAATATCATCTATTGTTGTGTACTGGTTGATTGCTTCAACAGTCTGCCAACTTGGGAATATGGCATTACTAGCGTTGATGGTCACTCCCATCATGTTATTTACTGCCTTAGTTTTGGTTTCTTTTTTGCCAAATAACTTGTCAATCCATTTCATATGCAAACACCATTTTAGGTTTAAACTCAAATATCTCTCTCATCATAAACATATCTAATAAATCCGGGCTATCCCCGTTAAGCTTTATCTTCATCTCATCCTTGCCAATGATTCTTAGCTTACCATCATAATCACTCTTATCACGTTTAATAGCCTTACGCTCATACATAAATCTTTGTTTGACCGTCATAGTGCTATCGTACATCTTACTAGCTACATGCTTGTTAATCTTCATCCTGCCCATACTTACTGCATTGCCTGTACGATAGTAACACTGAGTCTTTAAATTCATGTAATTCTCTTTTATAAGTCTGCCTGATGCCTCATCCTTTACACTCATTGCTGATGCACCACCATTAAACGGAACTGCACCACGAATGAACCCATCAACATAACTACCTACACCATCAGCGTCATAACAAATATACCGATTTTCTACTGAATACTTTTGAGCCATGCGATTAATTAAATCTATCACTTGCTTACCATCACTCTTATCCATTATCTCAATGTCCATCAGCTCCATCCCTTCCCAATATCCTACTACAAGCTTATTGCTTCCCTTCATCGCAATATCAGCTGTGATGTATCTGCCTGTCTTATCTACACCTTTTATATTCTCAAAAATCCCTACAAATGCATCATAGTCATAGATGTCATTAGGACTGTTGCTTACCTTCCATCTGCCTTCCAACAACTGCCGCCTGGTGTCCTCATCCTGACTAAGCAAGTTACCAGGATAAGATGGATCATGTTTCAACCCCTCCTTGTTATCGTAGATGCTACCACTAACAAACGTGATAGACTTGATAAAGTCTCTAGCCGTTAACCCTGATGCATCTATCATTGGCTTAATTATATGCTCAGCCTTCTCATACACCTCATCATAGCTATCACCCCAAATGTAATCATTACCATACTTAATGAAGTATCTTAGCTTACCTCTACGCTCTAATATTGGGAATCCCGTCTCTGCATCTATCCACCAACTAATCAACTTATACACCCATGATTCAGGATCAGGATTGCAAGTAGCCCTAACATATGGCTTCACACTGCAGGCAGAACGGTTACGTGATAGCAAATAAAAAAACATAGACTCAGTGAAGTGTGTTAACTCATCAAAGCCTAGAAAGGGAATTTGCGCACCTTGCCAATCGTACTTATTTTTCTCGTACTCTAAATGTCTAAATGATATCTTTACACCGGATGGAAACTTCCAGTCTAAGGATGACTCTCTAGCATCACCTTTAACTATTGGGTAAAGCTTTGTACTGGTATCCCATAAGCCACCCTCATTACGAATCTGTACCGATGTCCTACGGAATATCACACCACCAAATCCTTTTATGTCAATGTGTCTGATGGGATCAAGTAGCAAAGCAAATGTCTTACCAACAAACGCAGCTGCACCACCGATAACGATATCTGCACCGCTTGACAAAGCTATTGTCTGATAACCTGATTGAGGTTTTATGTAGTTGATGTTATACTGTTGGTTCAATGATATCGTCTATTGGTTCTATTGGTTCAATGAAGTTATCCCGTCCATTATCGGGCAGCTGTATTATCTCAATTGTTTTAATTTCCTGTTCTACGTTCATCTGTATCATGTCTGTAGGTTTGCCGACTCCATGCTCCCAGCAGAACTTAATTAGTGCAGGTTCATCTGATCCTAGCAATTGTATAAAGCCAGCCTGAATACTGCCATAGTATTCCTCTATAGCTTTAAGTGCTATATTCTGTACATTAATCTCATATTCTTTTGACTTCCTTCCCACAATAAACTATAATTTAATCAGTATAAAATTACTTAATTTTCTAGACATAACGATAATTAAATGACCGCTTGACTAATTCTAAGGCTCTTTTACGGTCTATTAGTAATACATCCCTCATCTCGTATATGTCTTTAAATATCGTGCCAGTACTAACCTCTAAAATGCGTTTTGTAATATGCTCTCTTTTTTTAGTATTTACTATCAAAATAAGCTCATCATTTTTATAGATTCGATAGATAGTTTTTGAGCCTTCAAACATGGGTAAAATTTGTTCCATTATTTCCTGTTCTGATCTTGTTGTTGTAGCTACCTTGTAGGCTAATATTTTGTTAGAATTATACACTCTATAAATCGTTGGTTTTTGCATAGCTTTTTTATTAGTTTGTAATCGTGTACTCAATTTGTACGTTTTTTTCTATTCTCTCTATATATATATATATATATACTTTAGTAAAATAATTATAAAAATAGGTTACATTGATTACATTTTTACAAAATTAATTGATTATTAATAAGTTACGATGTAACCGATATTGTAAAAAATAGGTTACACACTAAAACAAATCGGTAACATCGGTTACAATTGGTGTGTAGTTATTATTATTTTTTCCTATTTTAAAGTACTTTTTGTTATTGTCTTGCCTTACTTTGTTTTCAATGTAATCGATTTTTAAAATCTCGGAACCGATTTTGAGTCCTTTAACAAATCTTTTTAGACTGTAATCTCTAGCCTGTAATTCGTACCGATTTAAAAAGTTTTTCCACTCTTCAGACATGGGTAAAAATTGACCGAAATGGTCTTGAATTATGGTGTCTAAATAGTCAAGAAAATCCTCACCAAATTGCAATTTAATTTGCTTTCTATTTAGTTTTTCGCTATTCATTATCGGCTTTATTCCATTTACAAAATAATACTGCACACATTTAAATAAAAAGTTGTAGAATCGTTGCCATTCATCATTATCCCAGTCGTTAAATAGTTTATTGCCAAAATAATCTTGTGGAGTTTTAGATGATGAGAAAAAAGGAGCAAACTCAAGCACACGCTGTCTACGTTTAGCATGTTCAGCATTAGATGCAATGCTGTAATTGGTAGTAAATGCTAATTTAGGACTATCATCAAAAGATAGAAATATCTCATCTTTATTCTTTTTTTCTATGGTCATACCTTCGGTAATAGTCGGATAGTAACGCTCAAATTCTACATTTTTTGGACAATCCTCAATGATTACAAGCTTAGTACCTAATTCTACCCTACTAAATGCAAATGTCTTATCAGGCTTAAAGTTTTTACCATCCATTGTAACTGTAGGTATAAGTTTGCTAATGGCTTTAAAGAAAATACCTTTACCTGTTCCACCACCTTTAGAATCGTCATCAGTTTCCTCAGCCAAAATCACAGCGTAAGGCCTAGATGAATCTTTGTAGCTATGTAGGATGTAACCAATGATAGACATAGCATAATTAATACGTTCTAGCTCATCATTGCTAATCTTTTCAATAAACTTGTAGTACTGGCATTCTGTTATATCAGCATCTTTATTGACATAGATGTCAAAGTCATTAATTTGACTATCCCAAATAGACTGATTAATGGTGCCATAATCTATTCTATTAATGCTGCCTTTGTCAATAGTTACAATGCCATTTTTAAACGGAAAATAGCATTTATGCGCTTCATCTCTAAGTATCTCAATTTCTGATTTGTCAATATACTCAAAAAAAGCATCATTAAAAATGCTATTGGTATTTTTTATAATTTGCTCCATAACGTCAATATGCCCGGCATCTACGAGCTTTTTTTTAATAAACTTTTTTATTGATTCCGGGTATACTTCCCTTACTTGCCTGTTCTCTTCATGAATTAGCCTGTACACTTTATTTTTAGCGTTCTGAAAATACAACTGATAGTTATTATAGTGCAACCATTCCTGCAAGGCATAACGTTCAATAATTACAGCCCCATTTTTGTTATGATACCAAAACCAACCATTTGTATTTACTTCCCCGTAAATGTCTCCTAATTGCTTACATGCTTTCTTAGGATCATTATTCGCCTCTAGCATACAATACACACTAAATGGGTTGTAGCCTTTATTTTTAAAGTTAGTTGATGTGGTATGCGGATAAAATATCCTAGTCTCATTAAATAGCACTGCAGATGTTGCAGATGTGGTTGAGCCTGGTCTAAGTAGGTATGTTTTTTTACCATCATTATTTAGGACTGACCAGCCATGCTTTTCAAGTAAAGCTAAAACATCACCTCTTTTATTGTAATCATCCCAAATGGTAAGCTTGTCATTATTATGTGCAATTTTAGGCTGTTCTACTGATTCAATTAATTGGTTAAATTCCCTAGCACAACTCATAAGTGTATCACGCTCATCAATAGTTAAAACTGGTATTTGTTTGTTGCCCGGTTCTGGGTTGTAGCCTGCAGTAGGTGGAGCACACACATAACCACCTTCGCCTCTAGTTTCAATTAATACATAGCTTTTAGCCATTGGATTGGCTTTCAGTTCTGCATCATTAGGCGGCCGTTCTGCAAGTTTTTGATTGCCTTCAATGTGTTCGCATCTAAAGTAAATATGGTAGCCATCGGATTTGGTTTTTACTATAAATAATTTACCAAATAACACAGGATCAGCATCAAGTATTTTGTCACAATATTTTGAAAAATCAACCCCATATTTGCAATCCACATCTATTACCTCTAGATTGTTTGATACAGCACCGCAGATGATTGCAAGCCCTTGCACTTTCGGATGTGCAAACATTGTAACAAGTTGCTGTTCAGTTGGTAGGTTGTACTGGTATTGCTTCCATGATCCAATAGACCTTTTTGTGTTATCAGTTGAGATTACCGATAAGCCGATTGACACGTAGTCCTTCGCTGATTTTAATAAATTCATTCTGTAGATGGTTTAATGATGATGATGTAATTACAAAAAATCCTTTGTCTTGTAGTTGTTTGTGTCGGTATTTTTGCAGCTCAGATAGTTTGCCATTCTCAGATTTCACCTCGATAAAAATGGTGACACCGAAAGCATGTAGCTGCAAGTCGGGCCACCCATTTTTATTAGTTTGAATTATCTTAACAACAAGCCAGCCTTGACTCTCAAGCCACTTTATTATTTGATGTTGTATCTGTGATTCTCTCATATTTTGGTCGGGTTTCTTGAGGTATAAAGTTAGTACCTACACCGCCAACTTTGTTGATAAAATCCACTTCTACTTTTGCAGAATTAATAATTACCTGTGCTACATCTGCAATAGCTTTTGCCCGGTCTAGTTCCATTGGCATTTCAGGATCAGATAATGATTCTAAACAGGCAAATAAATGGTTGCGTAAATCTTCAATTTTGTTTTGCATTGATTTGTTTTTTTAGTTTGTTATTTAATTTGATGATTTGTTGGATTGGTTTTGGGTACTGGTGCATAGTGTTGCGTAACATGTTTTCAGCCTTAGTAATTAAAAGTAAATTATTAATGTCAAAATTTGTAATATTGTTATCTTTAAACACTACAATATGGTCATCAGGTATTGCACCGTTTACGTTTTCGTAAATAACACGATGCTTTAAACGCCAGTCATTATCTGAAATCTTTACGTAGGTATAACCGTCTACAGATTTAGATTCCTCGCCTATATTTCTAGTATTATGAGGTTTGCGACCTTTTTTAAACATTGTCTTTTGACATTTTTCATAAAGCAATGTAGACATTTTTTGTCCATAATTATAAGGCATATTACCCTTTTTAAATTGGTAATTTTTGCCAAATTCTGACAACTTTTTTGCCTCACGTTCTGCCATTTTAACTAAGTATTCTCTTGATTTTTTTAAGCCCATTGTGTAAGCTTTGCCATACACTCCACTTAATGGTCTTTTAAGTATTATAGCAATATCAGGTGTATGCATGTCGCTGTAATTGTCTGTTAGAAATTTAATCTCTTTGTCTGTCCAAAATGTACGCATCTGTTAGTAGTTTTAAGAATGATTGGGTATTAATGCCGGCTTTAGTGATTTCGTTTTGCATATCATTGCACCAGCACCATAAATAGTTTTCAATTTGTGGGGTATTGAAATTAGGATATTTTTTTAAACTATTTAAAGCCATTTTTTTATAGACTTGAATCTGCACCTCATTACGTGCTACGTTAGTAACTGATTGTAGTAACTGTAAATGATATTCAGGCTTTCTTTTCTCTTCCTCAATAAAGTAAGATGTAGTGTAGTTTTTCTTATTGCATACAGCTTTATAAATACGCTCTTCAATCCCATCTTTAGCAAAAATCCAATGTACTTTAGCAGGCTCAACTCTATCTTTTGATTGTAGCCTTGCTCTAACTTGAAAATAAGTTACTGCAGAAAAATCTATGTTGTAACACACTAGGCAATCTGCTGTAGATAGATTAACACCTTCCCTGCCACTTACAAACTGAGATAAAAATATTATATTCTCATTAGATTGGAATATCTCAGGTGATTCTGTCCATTTTAACCCTCTTTTTTCAACCCCTTCAATTATTGCTAAACGCTCAGCTTTAAATTTATAAAATACAGCAATTTTAAGCCCCTCAAACGTCTTAAAGATATAATTTACTTTACTATCATCAGTTACAGCAGATTCTTTAGATGTATGAGCAACATCAAAAATAACACTGCCTGAATAAAGCTGATGCAGTTTGCTAAGTAGCTTAACCTCTGTATCTGCTTCAATTATACCATTTTTGCCTTTTACAAGTTTGTCTATACGTAGACGATTGCAAACTTGATACGTACGGTCAGACATGGTAACCTGGTGGATATGCTCATCAACTAATTGCTCAAATCCCGCCTCTTGTTGTGTATATGGCAAAAATAAATGTCCTACTACTTTGTCAATGGCTTCTTTGTTAGCATTTGTGTAATCATGAATGGACCGATTGTATACGTATTTAGACGTAATTGATACGAATCCCTCTCTAGCCCAAGTATAAAAGTTTTTTTGCGTAAATGGATTGAATGAGCTTATCCAAAATTGATGATATAATTGGCTGTAGCTTTCCGGTGATGGTGTACCACTAAGATAAATTATTGGCAGGTTATTACATAAACGTTTTAATTCTTTTGTTCTTTTGGATGGGATTGCAAAAGCACCAGTAGAATGTGCCTCATCAATTATAACTATGTCATAATACTGATCAGTGATGTTGTGCAGCTGCTCAAAGTTTATAACAAAGCATTTAAAGTCATTTTTGTAATGCTCGTAATCAGCTACAACACTTAGTGTAGCTTTCTTTTTTGTAACAAATAAAATACTTTTTGCACCATATAATTTGCATGTGTTTAGTGCTGTTAATGTTTTACCTGTTCTAACTTGCATTGATAGATATGCTATTTTGTGCTTAGTTAATAATTCGCAGGCTTTGGTCGATATTTCAACCTGGTAGTCTCGTAGTATCAAAATTTGTAAATTTAGTAAGTTATGATAATTGTTTGATTGATTTTAATTTCTCAATGTATAGGATTGCATCCATTAACTCTTCTTGCAGGTGTGTAAAGTAATCATCATTGTTGTTTTATTATAATGTTGTGCCATACTTCTTGATACCTACTTCGCTTCGTTGGTTGAACTTATCAATCACTTGTTGAACTATCTTATCTTTATGGTCTGTCGGTTTTTCCGACATAACCATTTCGTTGATGTCAACAATATGGTCTGTCGGTTTTTCCGACATGTCTTTTGCTTGCTCAAACCATTCCTCCCATAATAAAAATGGAACACTCAAATTTATTTGTGAATTTTCTCTATCTACGTTTGAATACTTTATAACCTTTTGAGCTAAAAAATCTATTGATGTCATAATTAATCTTTTTTAGGTTGTTTAATACTCCATTCCATATTTTGCTAAATCTTCATAAGTTTTAATATTCCCTTCTTCTACAAGTAGAATTAAGGAATCAAAAGCTCGTTGGCTAACATCATAAACATATTCTTTTTGATGTTTGTAACAATACTTTAATAATTCTTCTTTCATAATTAATCTTTTTTAGGTTGTTTAATTGAATATGTATCTAATATAAAAGAAGATAATTTATTTTTTATTTCACCACTTGGAAACATCATAAAAGACCATTTAAGTAATACTTCTGCTAAATAAAATCTTATTTCTTTTTTCATAATTAATCTATTTTAGTTTTTAATTGTTCTACATATTGTTTAGCAAAATCCATAAAAGGTTTTTCAAAGTCGTCTTTTTTCCACAAACGACACCAACCCATTCTGTACCAATGTATCATTTTTTGTGTTTCTTCCTGCTCATTACCATCAACAAGAAATGTATAATTCTGTTTTTCCCATTTGTTATTTACAAGGTCTAACACTTCATATATTGTTTCGTGTTGAAGATGACCAATAAATGCAATAGCATCTGTGTGTGAATAAATGTAATCTTTCTCAAATTGTAAGTTTTCCATAATTAATTTTTTTTAAAAGTTTGTTGATAATATAAGTTTGCATCTTGAAAAGTTTCTACATCTTGGTCATCAATAGATAAACCCATCCCATCTATCCAACCTTCCCTATGACCTTGATTAAAAGCATTCATTACTTCTTGTTTATGCATTTTTTTTGCTTTTTCTTTTAACTCATCAATATACTTTTGTTGTAATGCTATTGATGGTGTAAGTTCTTCTATTAACCATTCTATACTGTTCATAATTATTTAGTTTTAAGTTTTTAATATGCATATTCTAAATACTCAGTGTAACTATTTAGTTTCTTTACTCTACAGGGTATTTTTATAACACTAGCCCATAGAAATATAGTCCATAGAAGTGTAAATATATAAATGAAACCTTTGTCTTTATACATGATTTTTAGTTTTTAAATAAGGAATAGAGAGGGGCAGCTACTCCCCTCTCAATGTTTCTACTTCTGAATATGCTGATTAAGTTAACATCACAGCAGGAAGTTCATTTTCGTCTGCTTCTCATTTTTTATTTTTTAATAATTGTGATTTTTCTTTATACCATTCTATTGCTTCTTCCCAAGTATTTTCAAATAAATTAGAATCTTGATATTTACTACTTCTTTTTATTGCTTCTGATTGTATTTCCTTATCTGATATTTCTTCCCTATGACCTTGATTAAAAGCATTCATTTCTTCTTGTTTGTGCATTTCTATTGCATTTCTTACAATTTCATTATACTTCTTCACACCTACTGCTCTTGCAATTATTGAGAAACTACCTTCTAATTGTTCTATTAGATATTCTACTGATGTCATAATTAATCGTTTTTAAATGTTTCTTGATAATATTCTTCTGCATTTTCTACAAAGTATCCCAAATTACAAGCCTCTATTATCTCTTGCTTGTGCATTTCTTTGACTTGTTCAAATGCTTTTAATAAATCATTACCAATAAAGTAATGCCGTAAGTGTCTTACCTGTTCTAACTTGCATTGATAAGTAGGCAATTTTGTGCTTAGTTAATAAGTCACAAGCTTTGGTCGACAAGTCAACCTGGTAGTCTCGTAGTATCAAAAGTTGTAAATTTAGAAAGTTATGATAATGAAATAAATGTAACCTAGTACATCTTTAACTCGAAATGTGTATGTTGTATTTCTGCGATTTTCAGTCCAACGTGTTTTATTCAATGACCATGTTGTAGTAGAGTTTCTGCTAAATGAATATGGTGGCTTTCCTCCAGTAGCTTTAAATGTAACAGTATTGGCTGTTTTACTTAATACATCCATTTTTACATTGGTGTACATGGTGCAATTAGATGTTTTTACGCAGTTTTTTGCATCCTTAGTGTTTACGATATGTTGACCTGCAGAAACATTAAAAAAGGTATCTTTTGTTTGATATGCGCCACCATCTATAGAAAATGTGTATGGTGGTGTACCTCCAGTACCTTTTACTTTAATAAATCCGCCTTCAAACTCTTGAGCGTAGCATGTTCCTGACATCAGGAAAACGATAAGTAATAATCTCATGATAGTATCAATTTAAGAATTAATAATGGCATTGCCCCATAGATTGTGTAAAGTATATCATTGACATCCGGTGTACCTTTGCCACTTACATAATCGTAAACTTCCTTACCTGTTGCAATAGCTATTACTAGTATGATTGCAGGTATTGGTTGCATAAATAACTGTGCAATAATGTAGATGCAGAACCCTGCAAGAAAATGGTATTGTTTATCTATTGGCATTGTTTATGTCATTATGATAATGTAATACTGTTTCAATTGCTTTTGTAACTTCGGATGGTTTTTGCATGTGTACCTCGTCATCACCTATGCGCCAAGCGTGAAAGGTTTGTAAAATCAAAAGTGCTTCTTGTAGTGTCATTTTGTTGTAAGTTTATAAGTTTACATTTATTGTTTAGTTGTCAGTTTTTACGCTTACTTTTTAATTGTTATTTACAATCTTATCAAATAGCTTATTTATTGCCCATTTAAGCAACTCATAGGCAATAAGAATAACTATTAATTTAAACATAAAGTGTAGCCCATAATAAGTTAGCAACAGCCCCAATAAAAAACATCATCCACACCTGGTTGATTACTGGCATTGATTCGGCATTTCCGATTTTCTTCGGACCAACTGCATAACCATTAAAACCAAAGATTAAACCTGATCCAATGAACGCAGCTGCCATGCCGGCAAACCCTTGAAACCAATATTGTTTATCGGGGAAAAATACTGGATGTATAAACCCAACAAGTAAAGCCATCCCTATTAAATTTTTAATTGTCTTCATTGTAGTTATTATTTTTATGATTTATCAAATGTACATAAAGTATGGATACAATTATTACTATAACAAATTCAAATATTAAAGCTATCCACATAAGTTAAGATTTATAGTTAAAACCTTTTGCAATACCATCTTTAACACCAGCAGAATACATTTTTAATAAAGTCAAGCTATTAACTTTAAATGTTACTAAATATAAAATATCATTAGGATCAACTGTACTGTTGTGTAATTCTTTAGATAATATTTGTATACCAGCCTCTTCTATATATTTTATTCTACTTTCAAATAGAACTAAAGTAGTTGTAAATTCTCCAAAGTAATCGATTTCTTTTGACATGTTTTTTTATTTATTTGATGATGATGAATAATTTAAAATGTGCGTTGATAGCTGGTCGCACCCCCATATTGGATTTAAAACGGAACGTCTAAGTCATCTTGTTTGCTGTTTGCAAACTTAGATTTAACCATTGCTTCAAGATGCTCCATCATGTCGGAGTCATCCCAAACATCAACGCCTTTAACTTTGATTTTTTTCATAGATGGTAAGCCGTTAGGGTTATCTTTTGTGTAGGCCCATTTAATTGCTTTGCCATCTTGTTTGATAAACATTGTGGTCTTAGTTTTGCCGTCTGTAGTCTCAGATTTAGGCATTAATTCTACATCTTTTGACAAGTCAACATTTGGCAATGTCTTTAGAAATGCAGATGCATAACCACTGCTGTACTTCATTTGCAAAGATGCTTTAGTGTCACCATCTTCAATGGTTACGTTCCACTCTTTACCATAATCAGTCTGCCTGGTGGCAATGTCGGTAATCTTACCACTCCAGCCGTGATACTGCTCTTCATGGATAAGCTTACCATCTTTTGTTTGTCTCATTTTTGATGTCGCTGTTGGAAATTGCACACGTCTGCAGATTTTACCATCCGAAATGGTAAGGTAGATAGCAGAATTTTTAATTATTGATCCCATTGGTTGTATTATAGTGTTTACGACACTAGCGTTAAATTTTTTTTTTGTTCGGTTGATAAATGTTTAATCCACTTAAAACAATCTATACAATAAGCTGATATGTGTGGTCCATTGGTAGCACCATACCATCTATTTTCTTTATCACAATGTTTACAAAAAAGTAAATCATCATTATAATTAGATTCGTAATATGGTGTAGTTTCTGTAAATAATTCCATTGGTTTAATTGTGATAGTAAGGTATCAGCTTTTAATATTGTAATTTATAAATTCTAGATTTTGATTAATTTCTTTTAATGTATTAGCAATATTGATAAGTACAGTTAACTTATAAGTTTCAATGTCTGTTTTTAACATATCTGTAAAATTAATTTGTTCAGTTGGTTTAGTTAAATTAACCGAAATCATACTGAATAATTCATCAGATTCATTTATTAATTGTGTAATGTCCATTGGTTTAAATATGGCTGTATCGGTGCCACCGTTTATGATTTATTATTTATTTTTTCTATAGTCCATCGAATACCTGCAATAAAAGCTGATTTTTGTCCAAAATCTGTAATATTATATCTAGTTAAACATTTTTTTATATCAGCATCAGTAATTTCTATTTGTTGTTTTTCTAATTCTTTTGCTTCATCTAATATATTACGCCATGACCATTTATCTTTTGGTTCAATCCATAATTTTTCAAATAACCATTCTACTGGTGTCATATTTACAATTTATGTGTTAATGAATAAGTTTTAATTCTAGGCTTCATGTCGCTATTTTGCGCATCCCATAAAAGCTTAGTTGCGTTAAATAGTTTTAAGTCATTTGCACGCTCAGCATCTTCACGTATTATCAACTGCCAACCTGCACCTTGAATGGCACCATTTTTACCGGCTGTACGTGTTTTAGCATTTAGCCAAAGTATTGCGACATGGTCGATAACATTGATTGATTTGTAGGCATCAATCATAAGCTGATTGTAAGCCGCTAATTGTAGCCAGTAATGGTCGTAGATAGTATTTGATGTCTTAATATCAATAAGGTAGTTTTTGCCGTTTATTTGCGTTACACGGTCAACTGTTCCAGCGTAGCCTAATTGCTCACTAATAAAGTTAATCTCAGAATACATTATTTCCTGATCTACTTGTTGCCTGTACTCTACATAACGCTCGAACATGGTCCACTCGGACATTTTAAAATTGATGTTGCCTCCGTTATCTAATAAGTTAACCTCTTCACCTGCATCATAACGCTCAGTAAGGCTGTGTACGATAGAACCGCGTCTACCTGCCTCATCTCTGATTGTGTCAGCCTCTTCGCCAACTTGTTTTAGCCAACTGAAAAAATGTGCATCTTTAGGATAAGCTTGTAGAATAGTTGTAACTGATGGGATAAATGCCCCTGATTCTGCAGTGTAGAATCTGTTGTCGGTAAATGTAATTTGACGCTGATTAGTGTCGATAAAGAAGTTGCTCATGTTGTTTTAATTTAGTTTTTGGAATTTGGTTTATGATTCTTGATTGTCGGTGTTGTTTGACTAGAATGTCTATTATAGAACTCCACTCTTTTAATTTCTGCGATTTCCTCTCGCGTCTTGAATATTTTATCATACAATTTTTTTAAGTATTTTACCATATGTAATGTTGCTTTTGTAGGTTCAATTGTATCATGTCAATAGCTTTGGTAAAATCAACACAAGTACAAATAATAAAATCGTAGATATCCTGCTCTTTATAATCACGCTCCATCTCATCCCAGTAGTTGTCAAATGTAAGATGGTAAGTTTTAGTAACTAAGGTACCAGTACTTATATCTTGAGTCTCAAAATATAGACGGTCATGTCTAAGTAGAAACTGAATAAAAGCATGAATAGGGATAGTTAATGAGTTTTCAATGTAATTGTTTTCATGAATCTGCACAATGATAGTATCATGTCTAAGTACAAAGTCATGAATTTGGAATAGTCTCTTTTTTTGCATTTTGTTTGATTTTGAATAATGAATAATCTTGTAAAATGTTTTTAGCCGCTGATGGGCCACCGAGTAAACTTATTTGATCATCTGATAAATAAATTAAAACGGGTTTCTTTTTTTGATTGTCTGGAATAGGCTTCCGCCCTCGCTTTTTTGTTTCTGTCATGTCTTTTAAATTTGGTTAAATAATGAATCGGCTAATAATGCCAAAATTATACAGATGGTTACTGTGATTGTGTCTTTAGTTGATTGCTTCATTTTTTTTTGGTTTAGAATTCAAATGTAAAATTAGTTTTTTAATTAACCAAATATTTATAGAATATTTTTTATTTTTTTTATTATATCCTAAATGTCAGGTTAAACCTTACAAAATAGATATAAAAAGAAACCCCCAATGTAGAAACATCAAGGGGGGAAAAAATGAAAATCAACCCAATTTACAAAGCTCTAATGTAGACACATTAAGCCGATTATTCACTAAACTAAAAAAAACTATAATTTAAAATACATTTCAGCTTCTGCAGTTCTGCGCCTGGTGAGTCCTTTAAGCTCCATTAATTCGCCACCAACTCTAGCTTTGTTCCATCTCATAAACTCCGCTTTTATTGCAGGATCATTAGGATTAGCTAAAATCTTTTTTCTTAAGGTTGAATTGGCAAAAGCACCAATACCAAGATTATAAATAAATGATAAGCACGAATCAAACTGATTCTGATTAAGATTTAAACCATACAAAGCATTGGATTTATTTTTTAATTCCCACATTAATAATTCCTCAGCTTGTTGCTCATTTATTGTATCACTTAATTTAACTTTTCTACCATCTTTATGCATGGTGCTACCATATCCAATGGTAGGAACATTTGCCGGACATAAATAAGCCTTTGCTTTGTATCCTTCAAACATCTTAATCAAGTTTATGCAATTCTTTGATGCTATCATTTTTTAAGTTGTATTAAATTACCAATTATGCTTAATAAAAATGCTATTATAAGCCACATTATCCAACGATTTTTTGTGGTTACTTTATTTTGAAGCTTTCTATTTTGTTCTAACAAATCATTGCATTTATTGTTACAAGAAATTAAATCTAGCTCACATGATCTGATTGCTGCACTATCTTTTATAGTTTTTGTAATGGTATTTATCTTGTATTCAGTTGCTACAATTGCAGAACCGGTCACAAATTGTGTTTTGTTTTTAGTAATCCAAATCGTATCATTTTTTACATTGTTAATACCCGGACATTGTATCTCAATAAAATCATACTCAACCCTTGTTACCGTATCAATTTTATTGGTAACACATGGAAAGGTGTCCATGCAGAATTTGGCAAGGAGTTCGGGATGTTTTGCGTTTAATTTGTCAAGTTTTCGGCTTGGATTACAACTGATCAGTAGTATCAGCACTGGTATCAAATATCTCATTGTAAATGTTGTTTATAGATTCGCTTATAATAGCTATTGCTTGAAATTGTATTGTGTTTATAACCTCTTTTTGCTCATCATTCATAAGCCCAGTATCTAACATATCAATAGCACCTAACGAATTAAATGCAGCTGCTATAAATTCACCATCTCTAGAATCAAACTCAATATCAATAGACTCATCCTCAAAAATTACTTTCTCTTTGTTTAGCATAATTTACCATTTATGATTGAATAATTTTTTACCGTATAATCACCATCCTTAGACAATTCTATGTGAGCAAAGCCATGCATTGTATTGCCTACTAGTGGTGAGTAATCTGCCCTAAGCTCACATAAACATCCTGTACTCCAACAGCTAATTATTTTGCCGTCTAAATCTGTTTCGGGATGGTGGGAAGGTCTATGTAGGTGTCCAACAATTAACGACTGCTTTGCCCTTAAGAATGCGCCACGTGATGGGTTTACAGGTGTGAACGCTCCTTTAAAAATGTGATGGCCATGAGTAATAGATAATTTACCTGCTTTGACCAAAACTTTGTCATCTAATATCTTAACACCTACTGAATTTAATTGCAATCTTTCCTCTAAGAAAAAGTAATCATCATCCCAAATTTCTCGGACTTTAGAGTATAAAAATTTTTCCCATCTAATGCAATGGTTACCCTTTAGCCAATAGATAGATGCCTTTGGAAATGCTTTTCTAAGTTGTGTCAAAAATTCACGAGTTGCATCAAACTCTTGCTTAATTGACCTTTTTTTAGGATTCGATTCGAATTTTGACACAACATGGCAATCTATTAAATCACCATTTATAAAGATAGTATTTACCTTTTCTTTTTTGCCGTAATCTAGGGCTATAGTGACTGCAGAAATATTGTGATAAGGAATGTGGAGATCAGATATAAGCAGAATATTGTCACAACATACAGGCAATACATAAGGTTCTCTTTGTTCTTCATAAGATTCAGGTAAATTGTAAGGATTTAAAGGGCGTGATTCTTTCATAACACAATCTTTATTTTTTAACCAACTTAAATTACGTTTCCCGCTTTTACCTTCTATGTATCTCAACTTTGTTCTGCATACCTCAACATTATTAAAAAGCAAATTGTTTTCCGCATACATTATCCGCGCCAACTTTAATGTTGGGTAATCAGGGTATTTTTTCCTGTACTCAATTGCAATATCAATTTTGTTCTTTTGCAAATAACTTACCTGTTGAATTGGTAAATAAATTTTTCATGATGTAGGCAAGTGCTGTAGTTAATGCCATAGTGCCGATTGCTTTCCAATCAAATACTAAACTACCAGCTTCAACGGTTTGATACACTACGGTTATAACTGTTGATAATACCGCCATAATAAGACCTTTTAAAAAGTCGCTAGAATTCAATGTTAAAAATGTACTGTTCATAATTTACTTTTTTGATTTTTTATAAATTGAATATACTCCACTTATAATGGCAATTAAAGACGCGATAAAAGTTAATACAGGTTGTATGTCTGTAATAGATACAACCGCACAAATTCCGCTAATAGCCGTTAATGGTGGGTTATGTTGATTCATTAATTATATTTTAAAAATTGTGCGTTATCTGGTATTTCATCTTCTGTAATTTCAAACAAATCGGGGTGTTCTAGAATAGACGGATGCTCATTTAAAGGCAAGGTCCAATCCGTTGTAATTACAACCGTGTAAGCAATTTCACTTGCTTTATTTGTTACGTCTATTTTTTGTCTTATGTGCATAAAATTAGTTTGTCCAATATTGTACGGTTACACCTAATTGACCAGGTGCTATACTACCAAAATTTAATAAAATATCAAATGCATTACCTACTGCGTTATTTCTCAAAAAGCCTCTAGATGCAGCTGATAAAATAGAATTATTTGCTGAACTTGCCAACTGACCATTTACAGGGTACATATTAGATGATGCGCTTGTTAATCCTGTTGGTTGTACAGGTGTAGGTGCGCCACTCGGTAACGTAAGTGTAACCGCTGTTAATGCAGCACCATTTGAAGCATAAACCAAAGCAATATGAAGTGTAACACATTTACCAACTTGCGTAAGCCTATAAGTGTGAGTTGTAGCCCCTGAAGGTGCGGTTGTACCTGTCCAAGTTATTGTTCCAGAATAAACGCCCGAAGTGTCTCTAAATTGTTGAGCCGTTGCGTTTGCCGTTGCGCTTGTATTGTTAGCCATTATTGTATTTGCCGACAAAGATTTGCGCTGAAATACTGTTGTGTCACCAATTGTAAGCTTACCATTAATACGATTAGAAAGACTTGCAGTGTCACTAGAACTTAATTTAGAATTTATACGATTAGATAAGCTTGCAGTATCTGTAGCGTTTAGCTTAGTATTAATGCGGTTAGAAAGGCTTATTGTGTCAGATGTTAATGCAAATGTTCCACTTGCATTAGGTAAAGTATGATTTCTAGTTTGCGTTAAACTGGTAGTAAAAATATTTGATTGTATTGTATCATTAAGATGCAATTGCATAAAACCATCTTCTATGACTAATAACTTATGATTGTCGGCATCCTCAACATGGAAATCTCCATCTGTATAATGAATACTTCCGTAATTATCATTAGGTTCATCATACAAATAAACTTTGTTTGTAAACAAATCGTGAGTACCTATGTTTACATCTTTTGTTGCACCCGTGTATGGAACTTTTGTAGTATCATTTGCACCACCACCCCCAACCCAATATGGAAATCTTTGAATATTATTATCTGTTCCTATTACTAAAGGTTTATAAAAAGATGTATCTATTTGTGAATTTAAACCTTCAATTTTATATGCACCTCCTTGCAAACTAAAATTATAATCTACTGCATTTATTGCAAATGTTTTTAATTCATCATCAATCCCAGCAAATTGTATTGAATTGTCGCTTCTAATTTGTACATTATTTGTTAAACTTGTAAAGTCACTTGTCTTCCAAAAATCCCCACCACCGCTTCCAACACTATCTGTAAACTGAAATACTCTTGTGCCATTTATCCACGCGTAAACACTATCATTGCTACGTTTTAATGAATCAATTTTTAAGTTAATTCTGTTGCTAAGTGATGTTGTGTCTGTTGATGATCCACCACCACCCGAAGTGTTAACCGTATCCCATCCTGCAGTCCTAGTCCACATATAAAGTAACCCACCACACGTATCTATTGCCAATGCTCCCTCTTTTGCTACACTACCACGAATAGTGGGAACACCACAAAAACTCGGTAGATGTAGTGTTGAGTCTACTTTTAGCCTCTTCATCTGATAGCCTGCAGCTGTCATTGGTGTATACTGTGCTGGTTGAGCAAATGTAGTAACTGCACATAGTGTAATAATTAACGTTAGTATGTATTTATATTTCGCCATAAGTTATAGTTGGTGCGCCATTCCCTTTAAATTCCGCTGTAAATGTTACCATATTATCAAATGATGAAGTCTCATTTATTGACTCAATGTAGACATTACACTCCTTTTGTAAATAATGATTATCATCATCTGTCTCGTAATATTTCAATTGTATTATTTCGCCACTTAAAATCTTATCATAAAACCATCCAATCCCTAATCTATCGGGATAAAAACCATTTGTACCACCTGCAAAGGTTCCAGTAATTGTACCTGTATTACCATCAATATCATAATTGCAATGTGTTGTAAACCCATTTATATCAGCTCCTAAAGATGTAGGTGCTGTAATTATTATTGTATTACCACTGATTACACATGAATATTGAGTAGTTGATGTAAAAAAGTTAATATAATTTCTTACATCAATTAAAAACTGACCGATATTAAAATCTACAGCATTTGTAAATAAACCTAATAAAAGAGCTTCAAATGTTGGATAATCAGAGTATACAAAAGCATCTGAAGCTGTAGCAGGAAAAAACCCAGCTAAACTTGAAAAGTCTAGTACTGCTGTAGCTGGTGTATTTTCTCCAGTTTCGGGCTTATTTAAAAACACCAACCCCTCTATATTACCGCTGTATTGTTTGCCTGATGGAATAAATGTTTTAAAATATCCCGACTCAGTTACTGATGTTTCTATGAAGTCTGTAGAGATGTCAAACGTCACTGATCTAGCACAGCCAAAAGGAACAGGCACAACAGTGCCATCTTGATTTATTAAAGCACTAAGTATTACATCTTCGCCACGTACTAATCCCATTGCTTAATTGTTTTCATAAAGATAATTAAATTGATAGAGAATATTAAATAAATAACTTGTAAAATCAAGGTAATTATCTGATGGTGCAGCTTGAGTTTTATTAAATACTTCCCACATAGTAAACTCAGCTGAATCATTTTTGTAATCAATTGCAAAACTGCCTAATAGCATTTTATTATATAATAATGAACCAGTAAATTCATTGGTAAATATTGCTAAATTGCTCATTACTCCATTTTGGTTTCTGATGTATAAAAGATTGCCATTGTATTTGGTTCTAGGGATGTAACGCTGAAACATGTAAGTCTGTGTTACTAATTGCCCTAAATTATCAAATATTTCATCAGGTACCCCAAACTTCCATGTAGTGCATTTGTCCTGTAGTATGCCTGTTTGTGATGTTAAAAATAATGTACCAGATATTGATGAACCAAAACTATTATCAATAAATATTTCAACATCATTGACATTATTTAATGTTTTAGTTTGAGTTGCTGTATGTGTATGACCATTTATTTGTGGCTGTCCAGCTATTTCATTTGTAACATCTAATTTTAAATCTTTATACCATGTTTGATCTGATGACGAAGATGTCACTTCGGCTAAAAATACATTCATTACACAATTAAATGGTATTTGTTTTGATTTCATTTGTACATTATGCCAAACATTAGTATTATCACCTGATGGAACATTAAATGTCCATCCTGTAGAAGCATCCCATGTACCATCATTATTTAAATAATAAGTTGTAGTGCCATCTGAAATTCTAATATCAAAAATACAATTAACATTACCTGGTTGACTTACATCTGTTCTAAATTGAAAAGTAAAATTAATTATGTCATTTTGCTTTAATTCTATATTATTAGATTGTACACTTTTTGAATCATCAAAATTAGCACCTGTAACAATAGCATATCTATCAACCTCTTGATCATCTGCATCATATACAACTCTTATAAATCTATCAGGATAAGGACTGCCACCATCATAATTATACCAACATGGTAAATCATATTCTCTATTAGTAAAGCCTCCACCAGTTGTTACTTGTCTTAAAGGCCCTAAATCAGTAAATTGACTATTACATAATAAACTTTCAGGTATTACATAATTAAATGTTTCTAGTGTTCTTCTGTACGGTCTAATGATAGATTTTAGTAATCCTGTTTCAACATAGCCATTTGTAGTTATTATAAATGATTTGTTTATTGTAAATTTATCTAAGTATGTGAAAGTTGTTTCCTCGTATTTGTAATAATTAATTACTGTCTCACCTTGCTGGTAATCCAAAAACATATCCGGTGTTCTTACAATCCACCAACTATTAATTGATTGGAAACATGTCATGTTAAAACGCTTCATAATTATCTCTAAAACATCATAACAGCTCATGTACATATTATTCTTTAAAAATGTATTGCCTAACAAGGTTACATCTTCAAGCATTCTAGTTTCACCTGTATCAACAAATATCTCACCATCGGTGGGAGTAATGTGTCCATAAAAAGACAAAGGCAAATTTAAATAAGTAGAACGCAAACATAATTTAATAAAAGTTATTAATGGAATGTAACCATCTAACGATTCTACTTCTTTATAGCCTATGTCATAAGAACCTACAACAAATGTTGTTATTTCCTGTACTATCTGTATACACCATCCATCATAAACAGTATCAATTTCACCTAAATTTGTTACCATTGTAAATGGTGTTCCATCTATCGTAAATGTTTGACCAGGTTGCACAACCCAAGTAGGAGTATCAATTACTAAGTAATTTTCAGATGGTAAAAAAGCAATCGGCACATCTGTTAATGTAATTGTATCACCAAATAACTCAGCTGCTTTACCTAATGTAATATCTTTTATTGTACCTAAGTTATCACTTGCCGTTAGTGTGATTGTATGTACAAAATCTACTTGCACCTCACTACAATCATCTTGTAAAATATACCCTTCAAATAATACAGTATTAGTTCCTGTTACATCATCACCTATTAACCTCACTAAATACTCATTGTCATTATCACTATAAAAATCTAATAACTCTAATCCACCTGATGTAGTAAGATTTATTGTTAGTGTACTTCCTTTTATTGGTGCCAATGGATCATCTTCCTGCCACTCTTGTACAACTGGTGTAGCAGCTAATATAAAAGGAATAGGAGTACTATCATAACTTTCTTGATAGATATTTACAATGTATGTACTTTCTGTCCTAATCGAATCAAATGAGCTAGTGTATTTTAATCCCATTATGTTGTACGTGCATAAGTAGCACTATATTTTTTGTTACTAAAATAAATATCTTGACCACGTAAAATGCCATAAATCTCTACAGCTGCACCAACACCACCCATCATGTTTGCGGTTTGCGCTGCAGGCAATACTTGACTGCCTCTTGGTAAGCTTATCATTTCCGGTCCACGCTCACCTACTAAAGCCATGCCACCAGGCGCATTACGTGTACCAACTGCAAATCTATTTTGTGATGTAGCACTTTTTATAAGTGATCCTAATGCTACCAATGCCACACCTGCTGCAATTACTAAAAATGGATTTGCTAAGGCTTGTGCTATTGCAGCCTGTGCATTTAATGCAGCCGCACCTATTGCAATTATCTGCTCTCCTAATGTAGCAACAACACCGCCCAATGCATTAAATATACTTTGAAAAATATCACCAAAATTAGCAGTACCATTTATTGCAGCAGCTAAACCTTCACCTAATCCGACACCAATAGCTGCTATAGATGATTCTAATGCAGCTGATAAATTTGATGTAATATCTGTTGTTTGCTTTTTTAGATTATTAATAGAACCTTGTGGTATGTCAAATGGTATTGCAATAGGTGTAAGATTAATTTTCTCTTGTAAAGAGCTAACTAAATCTTTTGGCTTTACTGCATCTAATGACCTTTTTAATGCGTTTAATTCTACAACTAATGGTAAAGTAAATGTCCCACTAGCTTTAAACTTAGTTATAGCAGTTTCAATAAATGAAGTGTAAGCTTGTATGTTAGCTTTTGTTGATGGTTCATTAAAAGCTAAAGCTATTCTTTGATTAGCTGTTATTTGTGCTACAAATGATTTGTATGCATCTGCTAATGTTTCTACATCTTTTGTTGCTTTTTTTACTTTGCCGCCTTTATCAGGTTTTATTTCAGGTAAATCTATAGCTTGACTTAATTTACTCAACTCAGCTGTTAATGCAGCTATCTTAGCTTTTGAAGCATCAATGTTAGATTGTTTTTTCCTATCAAAAGCACTATTAATTTCTTGTACTTTTAACGCTGCATTAGCTCCCTCACTTCCGAATTGTTTTAAATTATTAACAACACCTGAATTAATAGCTTTACCAATATTTAAAATGCCTTTTTCTGATTCGGTTAAAGCACCACCTTGAATAGTTATTAAATTATTTAATTCTTTTTCTATTCTGCCCTGTAATAATTTTGCTGTAATAGTACTTTGTAATGATGATATGTAAGCATCATAAGCTGTAGTTAATCCTTCAACTTTACCTTTTTCTAAATCTAAATCTCCAAATATTTGAGGATTAATTTTCTTTAATTCTTGTAATGCTGATAGCTTTCTATCTCTACTTTCAGTCTCATTATCTAAAACTGCAATTAATGAAGTTACATTTGTTGCCTCTTTAGCTAAAGATTGTGTAATTGATTCTAAAGCTTTTGCTGTTTCATCAGCTATATCTTTAGTTTCTTTTGCCTTTCTATTCCATGCGCTAAATCCAATCTGTGCAAAACTTATAGCTGCCGTTACCACACCAAATGCCAAACCTAAACCTGCAGGACCAGTAAGTCCACTCGCTAACGCTTTTAACGCTCCACCTGTACTGCCAGTCTCAGCCTTTAATCTGCCAAATGATTCAACTAATGGGTTAATGTTGTTTGCAATACCTATAAAGCCAAATGGAGCATCTTGTGCAATCCTAGATAAGTTAGTAATAGATTGCCCTGCTTGTGCAGCACCATTGTTTAAATTGCTCTTTAAAGCATCACCGGTTTTCTTAGCCTCAGTAGCTGTAGTCTTTAATGCATCAGTTGTATTCTTAAGCCCTGTGCTGACCTTGTCAAACCCGGTTGCCGTGACTATTATCTCAATCTCTTCTGCCATTATTTAATCTTTATATTGTGTCGCTCTAATATAGCTTTGTACTCTTCTGATGTCAATGGTTGTATCTGCTTTCTCTCTTCTTGTTCCATCGGCCAGAATCTATCTATTTTACCTATTGCTTTACTTCCTGCCATTGCTTCTGCTACACGAAAAGAGGCAAAACGAATGACCATAGCCGATTCCTTTTGCCTCTCTTGATACCCTTCACAAGCCGCATAAAACTCATGAGGCATTGAACAGTAATATTCATCTACACTCCATCCTAATTTTCCTAAAGCAAACTTGAGGTTGTCGTAGCACTGTTCTCTATGGCTTTTTTTTTCTCCTCATTTTCTCTTATCTCTTGACCTTGCTTAATCAAGTCATTCCAAACCTTTGTCTCATTTAATAATACAGTAACAGCTTGAATCTGCTCATTCTTATTCTCCATATCATCAACCCATTCACATACTAACTCCCATGTGTAATCGACATCCTCACGCTTTAATCTGCTGTAACCAATCATACCACCGTACACCATCGCATACATAAACCCTGATGTAGTCTCACCATCATTAAACTCGTGTAATTTCTCAATGGCTAATTGATTAAATTTAATTCCGTACTCTTTGCCGTTTAGTTTGATTTTCATTTTGTTTGTTTTAGAAATAGTTAATTTGATTGACTCAATAACAAGCCAATCAAATTAACCTATGTTATAAATTATGCTTGAATAGTCAATGAAGGTGTTCCTATTGGCTGTATAGTTCCAGTAAAGGTCCCGATAGAGTCGAATGCATATGTTGAGCTTAATTCAGAAAAGAATCCTGTACCTGTTTCAATCTCATCACCAGTTACTGGTGATACAGGTGCAATCTTCCAACCAAAAAAAGTTTTAGCTCTCAATAATAATCTTAAATCTGTACCGCTTATTTTACCACTATCAGGATCTTGTAAATGTTGACCTTCAAAGCTATAAGATAATTCAACAGTACCAGGACTCTTATCAGGTCCACATGCACTAGATGCATCTACAACAGTTACTGAATCAGCTTTACTTACTGAAGTCAAACAAACTACAGTATCATAAGATGTACCACCTGCAGGATCAATGAATAATAACATTGTACCACCTGCTACTTTGTGTTCTGCCATTTTATTTAAATTTTAATTTGTTATGAAATTACGAAAATATCTTGTTTAAATATCAATATCCTTGAAATAAATACTTTGCCACCCAAATTACCAAATCTTTCTGTCCTATCCGTTTGTAGCGTTAAATTTAGCATTTGTAATCCATATGCTGATAAATCTATGTTATCAACTCCTTGTGGCTTAATTGCGCTTATAATCGCTCCACAAGCTGTATTTAATGTTTTGCTGTTGTTGTATTTGTATTCCCAACTATGTACAGATAATTGTACGGTCAATTGTACATCTGAGCTATTAAATGTACTTGTCTCAGTTGATGTTGCATCATTAATGACACAATAAATCTTATGCTTTACGTCATCCGGTTCCTCACCCTCATAAACAGGAATATCCAACCCATCCACTATTTCATAGTAAGCTTGTAATATTGCACTGTTTACATCTCTCATAACTTAAATATTGCTCTTAAATTCTTTCTTAATACTGGTAATGTTTTTTGTACAGATGGGTAAATAAATGGTCTCGCTTTTACACCTTCTCTTAATATTTTTAATGCTGTGACATAAGCATACTTAGGATCCATTTTACCCGTTCTATTTGCCCACCCGATAAGTGACTCTACAAACTGCTCAAACGTTGCACCTGTACTACCTTTAAATGTTGCTGCATAAGCTTGCCAATCTGCAGGTAAACTACTTACATATGCTGCTGCATACTTTCTAGTTCCAAATTCTACATATGCACCATATTTAGCAGCCACTCTTACACTCGCTGAACCTTGCCCATAATATGGCTTAATTGAATTCTTTAATAAACCCTCATCACTACTATTTGCACTTACTAATTGTATTGCGTTTTGTGATGTCTGATCAGCCCAATCATTAAGCTCAGCCTGTACCTCTTTTTGTACATCCTTAGCTAACTTATCCATTTTCTTAATCAGCGTATCTAAGCCTTTTACTTCTAATTGCATTAGTAATAAAGTATTGTTGCGACCTCGTTAACTTCGAAAAATGCACCCCATGTAAACTCACCTGTAGCACTATTATACAACACCTCTTTGCCTACTGGACTGCCTGCAGTAATTACCATGTATTGTACACCATCCTTAAACGCACCAAAAACATTCTTACCAATCAACCCATTGTAAGTAAATTGATACTCACCACCATCAGCTATGTAGTTGTATACTTTTATGTTTCCTGTGTCCATTGGTGCATCTGAATTTATTGATTCATCTAACTTAGTAGCCTTTATGTATTCAAAAGACTTCGCGCCCTCATTTCTTATCTGTATTGAATTAATCTTGTAAAATTGCGACTCATACTCTATCACATCGTTACTCCTTGTTGGTCTTTCACGCTCAAACCTTAAAATAAAGTTTTGGTCATAAGTCCACTGGTTCTGATCATAACTCTTAGCTGTTGCCCCATCTCTTTGCTCCACATCTGCCCACTTTGACCAACTACCAGTTAATAGACTAACCAACCCACCAAACTCATTCAAGCTCGTTGTGTATCGATTTATAGTAACTCTACGATTTAATTTATACACGCTTAAATAGGTTTAAAATTATCTTAGCTATTGGACTAATGTCATCTGTTGCAACCGCTCTATTATCGTACAAATAATACACCTGGTTAAGTAATGCTGTTTTTAAAATCTCAGGTAGTGTTGTGTAACCTGTTGTGTAATCAATGGTGATGTTGTTGTTATGTGGTGTCCTAAGTCTCTTAAACTCATTGCCACCTAACGTATAATCCAAATCTAATACCAACACTCTGCCGTTATCATCCTCAACACTATTTATAGCTATCATTGGACCATATGGTATGTATATGTCTCCGTTGCTATTGTTCAGCACTGCTACAACATCATGCTCTACAAACCCTACACCAGTATAAGCTTCACACATCTGCCTTGCTGCAGTAATTAACACATTAATCAAATCATCATCAGTACTTATGTCTATCTTACAGAAATTTTTAGCCTCAGTTAATGTAACTGGTTCTGTTATTACCCCATCTTGAAATTGAACATCTAAGACACTGTTATACTCTACCATGATTTATTTATTTTAAAAAGCCCCACCCCGTAGGGTAGGGCCTTTATCATCATCAAACGAAACAAACTAACCGATATTATACGTTTCCTAAATCAGCAAATAATGCAGATGTTGGTAACATCAAGTTTACATCTTCAAGACACTCAATACGCGCAGTAATTAAGTTCTTAGTAAAGTTGTCTTGATCTTCCATTGAGAATTCAACTGTGATAGCCTCAGTCTCAACACGCTCAAGATAATCTCTATCAATAATCAAAATCTTGTCATCAGTTACCCAAGATGCAGGCAAGATTGGTGTTCCACTAATTGCAACATTACCATTGCTCATAGACAAGATACCACCCGATCCTTGATAGTAACCGTTAGTGTATAACAACTTGTTTAAACGTGCTAATTGCAAATGAGATACTAAAGCATAAGATGCATTGAAGTTAGCTTGCATTTGTGCTGCAATACAATCAACGATAAACTTGATATCATCAGTTTCTGCAGATGTAGTAGCACCAGTTGCAGCAGTACTTACAGTAGTAAAGAATGTGCTATTCTCAACCTTGTAAAAATCTCTCAATAACAATCTTGGTAAGGTTGTTTGCATGAATGGTAATTGCTTAGCCATTTGCTTTGAGAAACGCGCAAAACCTGCGATGTAATCTTCTACAATCTTGATTTCTGATAAATCGTAATCAATCTGACCTTTGCTAGCACCCTCAGTCTGAACTGCGATATTTCCCTCACCGCCAGTCTCACGATACTGAACATACAAACCT
>Ga0164295_10000572_pt1 | contig 31041 bp, 22 predicted proteins | sample GEODES006metaG_FD_111798 | JGI IMG/M metagenome (GOLD analysis project Ga0164295, IMG submission 111798) | Oligotrophic lake water microbial communities from Sparkling Lake, Wisconsin, USA - GEODES006 metaG | ecosystem: Environmental > Aquatic > Freshwater > Lake | place: USA: Sparkling Lake... | reverse complement strand
TTTGATTGGAGTCTTGGATCGAATGGATTCATACAAAGTGGAAGTGAAAGTAACTACACACTTAGCATGTCGAACTTTCCAACAGCTTCTAACTCAGCCTATGATTTAACAATACTTTACGAGCAAAATACTCCTGGAGCATATGCAGAACAGATGAATATAGGTGGTAATGCTGTTACTAGATTTTGTTTTTCAAATGATACTACGCCTTCTACAGTTGCTTATAATTGGGAGATTCAAAAGTTTAAGATATTCTACTTTAGCTCATCAAATATAATTGTTTTATCTGTTCTTGAAACATATTGTTCAAACGGAAATACTCCTCCTCCTCCATAAACTAAGTTTGAGTTGTTCTAATTTTTAAAGCGGTGAAAAGAATAATATGTCTACAGGAGCTACAGGTCCTCAAGGTTCTTCAGGCATTATAGGTTCTATAGGTCCAATGGGTCCAATGGGACTTCGGGGAATTGATGGATCAGCAACAAATACAGGTGCTACAGGTCCAAAGGGAGCCTCAATCTCAATTAAAGGAAATGTCTCAACTATAGGAGGTTTACCTGGTTCTGGAAATTCAATCAATGACGCATATATTGTTACAAACAACGGTCACTTATGGATCTGGAGTGGATCAACGTGGTCAGATGTAGGACAATTTACTGGAGTTACTGGATCTCAAGGAACAACAGGACCTACAGGACTTCAAGGTGCATCAATCGTACTTAAAGGTAACGTAGCAAATCAAGCAAGTTTACCTGCTTCTGGAAATTCAGTCAATGACGCATATCTTGTTACAAATACTGGTAATCTATTTGTATGGACTGGATCATCGTGGACAGATGTAGGTCCATTTGCAGGAGCGACTGGGAGCGCAGGACCGACTGGTAATACTGGACCTACAGGTACAGCTTCAACAGTCACAGGTCCTACTGGAAATACTGGTTCAACAGGTGCCACAGGATCAGGCGGGACAGGTCCTACTGGAAGAACTGGTCCTACAGGTCCAGCTTCAACAGTGACAGGACCCACTGGAACTACTGGTTATACTGGTTATACTGGTCCTACTGGATTTACAGGTCCAGCTTCAACAGTCACAGGTCCTACTGGAACTACTGGTTATACTGGTAATACTGGTCCTACTGGATTTACAGGTCCAGCTTCAACAGTCACAGGTCCTACTGGTAATACAGGTTCAACAGGTGCAGCTTCAATAGTAACAGGTCCTACTGGAAATACCGGTTCAACAGGTGCATCTTCAACAGTCACAGGTCCTACTGGTAATACAGGTTCAACAGGTGCAGCTTCAATAGTAACAGGTCCTACTGGTAATACTGGACCTCAAGGACTTCAAGGTGCATCAATTGTTATCAAAGGTAGTGTTGCGACTCAAGCAAGTTTACCTGGTTCTGGAAATTCAGTCAATGATGCATACCTTGTTACAGATACTGGTAACCTATTTGTATGGAATGGATCATCGTGGACAAATGTAGGTCAATTTGCAGGAGCTACTGGAAATACTGGTCCTACTGGTAATACTGGATCAACAGGTGCATCTTCAACAGTCACAGGTCCTACTGGAAGAACGGGTCCTACGGGTCCTCAAGGAATTCAAGGGTTTCAAGGTGTAACAGGTCCTACAGGTCCTCAAGGACTTCAAGGATTTCAAGGGTTTCAAGGTGTAACGGGCCCTACAGGTAATACGGGTCCTACAGGTCCTCAAGGATTTCAAGGTAATCAAGGTGTAACTGGACCCACTGGTAATCAAGGATCCACTGGTAATACTGGTCCTACTGGAAATACTGGTCCTACAGGAACTCAAGGTGTAACTGGACCGATTGGACCTACAGGACCTCAAGGAGTAGATGGTGAGCAGGGAGTCATGGGTCTTCAAGGAACAGCAGGTTTTACAGGTCCTCAAGGAGTTACAGGTCCTCAAGGAACTCAAGGACTTCAAGGTGCATCAATTACTATCAAAGGAAGCGTTGCAGATTCAGCGAGTTTACCTACTGGACCTACTGGAAATGCAGTGAATGATGCATATGTTACTACAGACAATGGTAATTTATCAGTTTGGACTAGTGCATTAACATGGGTAAATGTAGGTCAATTTGCTGGAGCAACTGGAAATACTGGAGCCACTGGTCGAACAGGTCCAGCTTCAACAGTCACAGGTCCTACAGGACCCATAGGATATCAAGGTAATAATGGTATCAACGGAGATCAAGGTCCTACTGGTCCTACTGGAAATACTGGAAATACTGGACCTACAGGACCCACTGGAGTTACAGGATCATCGGGAGGAATAGTGTTAACTGTTACTAACTCTGGTTCCGGTGCATACATAATCAATGGATCAAGTAATCCAACTTTATATTTTATTCGTGGACATAGATATGTGATTAATGTAAATGCAAGTGGACATCCTTTTTGGATTCAGACAGTATCAGGTGCTTATAGTTCTGGAAACGTCTACAGTACTGGTGTAACAAATGGAGGAACACAAAGTGGAACTATCATATTTGAAGTCCCTTATAATGCACCTCAGCTCTACTACGTATGCCAATATCATTCAGCAATGGCTGGTTCTATAATAGTATCGGATCTTGGTCCTACTGGTCCTACTGGAAATACTGGGTCAACAGGTGCAGCTTCAACAGTCACAGGTCCTACTGGAAATACTGGACTGACTGGTAATACAGGTCCTACTGGTTCTACTGGTAATACTGGTTCAACAGGTGCAGCTTCAACAGTCACAGGTCCTACTGGAAATACTGGACCCACTGGACCTCAAGGACTTCAAGGAAATCAAGGTGTAACAGGTCCTACTGGAAGAACAGGACCTCAAGGACTTCAAGGTGCATCAATTACTATCAAAGGAAGCGTTGCAAGTGCTTCAAATCTACCTACAGGACCTACTGGAAACGCAGTAAATGATGCATATGTTACTACAGACAATGGCAATTTATCAGTTTGGACTACTTCATTAACATGGGTAAATGTAGGTCAATTTGCAGGAGCTACAGGTCCTCAGGGATTTCAAGGAAATCAAGGTGTAACGGGACCTACAGGTAATCAAGGAATTCAAGGATTTCAAGGTGTAACGGGACCAACTGGACCTCAAGGACTTCAAGGATTTCAAGGTAATCAAGGCAATCAAGGAACTCAAGGTAATCAAGGAATACAGGGTAATGTAGGACCTCAAGGACATACAGGATTTCAAGGAACTCAAGGGCATACAGGATTTCAAGGACCCACTGGACCTCAAGGACTTCAAGGATTTCAAGGAACTCAGGGACATACAGGATTTCAAGGAACTCAAGGGCATACAGGATTTCAAGGACCCACTGGACCTCAAGGATTTCAAGGTACTCAGGGTAATCAGGGAACTCAAGGACATACAGGATTTCAAGGACCTCAGGGATTTCAAGGAACTCAGGGTAATCAAGGATTCACTGGACCAATTGGACCTACAGGACCTCAAGGCGTAGATGGTCAGCAGGGAGTCATGGGTCTTCAAGGAACAGCAGGAGTTACTGGACCTCAAGGACCTAATGGAACACCTGGAGGACCCACTGGACCCACTGGACCTGCAGGTGAAGGTGGAGGTGGAGGTGGGACTACAGGAGCTCAAGGGCCCACTGGACCTACAGGATATACAGGATATACAGGACCTCAAGGAGTTACTGGACCAGGAGGTGGAGGTGGAGTTTCTTGGACTTTTGCACCCTATACTATAGAACTTACATCTAGTGGTTTGTTGTTTTCTAACTCTAATTACGGTAATTATGGATATTTCAATATAGGTGATTCAAATGGAAACTTGTATTATTTTACTACGGTTGATAGTGGTAATACACAACTTACTAATGCATATTGATTTCCCATAAAAATCAAAAAAAACAAGTGACGCGAAAGAGTAAGATGAGTAGCTTTCTTTCACGCTACATTCCAGGTGTTGGAGTTACAACCTGTGCCCCTAATTTTTGTGCTGGACCTGCTGGACCTCAAGGACCTCAAGGAGTTACAGGACCGACTGGACCTACAGGAAGAACTGGTCCAACTGGACTTCCAGGAACTGCTTTGAATACTGGACCCACTGGGCCTCAAGGTCCTTCAGGAACAATTGGACCTACAGGTGTCACTGGAGCTACTGGTCCATTTGGAGCTGCTGGAGCTACGGCTGGACCCACAGGAAATACAGGTGTTACAGGACCTACAGGCGTTCCAGGACTTGCTGTTAATACAGGACCTACAGGACCTACATCTTCAGTAACAGGTCCTACGGGTCCAACTGGACTTCCAGGTAGTTCCACTCTTACAGGACCTACAGGTGTAACTGGATCTAGAGGTCCTCAAGGATTTCAAGGTGCACAAGGACCTCAAGGACCTACAGGAAGAACTGGTGCGACTGGAGCTACAGGTGTTCAAGGTGTAGCTGGAAATACAGGTATAACTGGACCGACAGGAAGTCAGGGTTCTCCAGGATATGAAGGGCCAGTAGGTGCAATTGGTCCATTTGGCCCTACAGGTGTAACAGGACCCACTGGAAACACTGGACCTGCAGGTGTTCAAGGTCCTACTGGTAATTCAAATGGACCTACTGGAAGAACTGGATCCACAGGAGCTACAGGTTTTCAAGGATTTACTGGACCTACTGGATTTCAAGGATCTACTGGATTTCAAGGATATACTGGAACTACAGGTGTTACTGGACCCACTGGGCCTCAAGGATTTCAAGGACCTATTGGATTTCAAGGTCCACAAGGACCTATTGGACCTGAAGGACCTGAAGGACCTATGGGATTTCAAGGACCAGTTGGAGGTCAAGGACCTCAAGGATTTCAAGGATTTCAAGGTGTCACTGGTCCAACTGGAAATACAGGACCCACAGGGCCAACAGGTGTTACAGGACCAACAGGTGTTACAGGACCAACAGGTGTTACAGGACCAACTAATACACCAACTCTCTATACTGGATCTATTTCGTTTACAACATTAGCATCCGATGCACCTTCAACCAGCAGTACTCTCACAACAAGTGTACTTAATAGTAAAAAACTGATTATCCAAGGATTTTCTGCTGCAACCGCTTCAGCAATTGCTGGAATAATCTCTTTAACTCCAGCTACAGGAGGTACATATTGGACAGTTACAATGACTGCTTTAGGCACTGGAAGTACTACAAGTACTACTTATACAATTTCTTATTATGGTATTTCATAAGTAGAATGTACGTATCGTACTCACCCAGAACAACTGCTGGTTGCGAAACACCACTTCGCTATATTCCAGGAGCACAAACAGGTCCTACTGGAGATACAGGAAGTTCTTCTTTAACAGGTCCAATTGGAGTTACAGGAGTTACAGGTCCAAGAGGAATGTCAGCAGGAACTGGACCAACGGGACCTCAAGGAGTTACAGGAACATCACTTAGAGGTCCCGTTGGTCCAAGAGGTGTTACAGGACCTACAGGTGTTGTTGGTCCTACTGGTCTTAGGGGTCCTACTGGACGAACAGGTCCTACAGGATCAACTGCAAATAATGGAGCTACTGGAAATACAGGTCCAACTGGAAATACAGGTAGAACAGGTCCTAGAGGTATCTCTGGAACTACAGGATCTGCAGGTCCAACTGGAAATACTGGAAATAGAGGAACAACTGGAAGAACAGGATATCGAGGAGTTACAGGTGTAGTGGGTCCTACAGGAGGAATAGGTCCTACAGGCCCTACGGGTATAAATACACAAGGTGCTACAGGACCTATGGGATTACAAGGAACTCGTGGAACTACAGCTGGAACTACTGGAGCTACAGGACCTGCTGGTTATCCAGGTGCTACAGGACCTACAGGTGTAACGGGCCCTACTGGAAATCAAGGTCCGTTTCTTGCTGGTTCAGGTAATACTGGATTAACTGGTCCTACTGGATTTCAAGGACCACAGGGATCTCAGGGGCCACAGGGACCTACTGGACTTCAAGGACCCACTGGACCTCAAGGGCCACAGGGACCTACTGGATCTACTGGATCTACTGGATCTACTGGATTTCAAGGACCTGAAAGTACAGTTGAAGGACCCATAGGAATTGGTCCAACTGGACCTCAAGGGCCACAGGGACCCACAGGAGATCCAGGTGGTGGTAGAGGAGAGAGAGGAAATCAAGGTGTCACTGGACCTACAGGTAACTTTACTGGACCCACTGGAAACACTGGACCCACTGGATATACAGGTAACTCTACTGGACCCACTGGAAACACTGGACCCACTGGACCACCTACAATAACTAATTCTTTTGTTACAATTATTTCAGAATCTGTTGATTATGAATATAGTCACCCATTCTTTACAGTAACTACTGGTATTGCTACTACTAGCCCTTTATGGATCAATGGATTTAGTTTTGAAAGTATATCCGGAAGTGGAGTTCCAACAATTGTTACAATACAAGTAAGTTCAACAGGAGGAACTTGGTATATAGAAGGGTATTTCTATGTTTTACTAGATGATATAGAAGGGTATACTTTAAAGATCTATTATCAATATATTTAATAATATGGACTACTTCCTAACACTTGAACATTGGACTTCCATTGTTAGAAAAATTAAGGATGAAGAGTTGGACTATGATGTGTCTGCTTACAAAACGGGACAACTTGCAAAGGAGATCTTGACATTTATTCGCAGTGCACGATTTCGTCAAGCACTCTTGTTCCGTGAGAAACGAGGTGAGGAATATGAACGATTTGTAGAGAAATTGAAGATTCTCTACGATCCTGAAGCAGTCAAACGCATTCTAGACAACGACGAGTTCTGGGAAGCCTGTTTTTCTCTTCGATCCTCTTAATGGAAGCGATTGCGACCGAATGGATGGAGTGGACTGTTAATAAAGTTCTATATTGGGAAGAAGATCCTGTAAGAAAAGGTAAGATTGTGAGATACATTCATGATTTTCTGAGCAATACTTTGATTATTCTGATTGTGATTTCACATACATTATATCCTGCTTTTTGGTTACAAACAGTAGTGTTGTTTATTTCTGTTCTCGTATGGCTTCAACATCTTGCATGCAATGGATGTGTCATGTCTAAAGTTGAACAAAAGTTAATTGGTGATACACGAAGCTTTGCAACTCCTATTTTAGAAGTCTATCATATTGAACCTACTAAAGAATTGACAAATGTATTAGTTATCTTAGGAAGTACTCTTTCTGTATTTTTCTTAAGTCTTGAATGGTTTGCAAGAGTTCATCATAAACTACTTCCACTTTTTACATATGGTATGTCTCGTATCAAACAAAACGGAATAGTCTTCACACAAGAGTAAGAAGTATTAAACATGGGCGATACAATTGTAGGCGTTCAGTTCGGAATTGCAAATCCTGAAAATCTCATCAAGCGTTCCGTGGTAGAAGTTACCACTGATAAGACCTATCAGAACAATCAGCCCATTGCGAATGGAGTATTTGACTCCCGTTTCGGCGTGATTGAAAATGGCAAGGTATGCCCCACCTGTAAGCAAACTAATCAGTTCTGTCCAGGACACTTTGGACATATTCGTCTAGCTCGTCCCGTCTACCTCTATCAGTTCTTTGACATGGTTGAAAAGTTAGCAAATGTGATCTGTCTCAACTGCTCTAAGATCCTTGCAAATGAAGATGTTGTTGCATCTCTCAAGTCTACAGGTCTCTCTCGTTTCAAAGAAGTTCGTGATCTTCGTCCAACTCCTCGTAAGGATGAAGTTCTTCAATGTCAACACTGTGAAACTCCAATGTTTAAAAAGATTGCCAAGGTCATTGGAAAGGCCGCTACACTAGAAGGTCAATCTGTTTCTGAAGGTACAGAGCCAGTTGCAATCCAGCCTGAAATGATCCTGCGTGCCTTCCAGCGTATTACCGACGAAGACTGTAGATTAATTGGTTTGAATCCCGAGTTTGCTCGCCCTGAGTGGATGATCTGTACCGTTCTAGCAGTTCCTCCGCTAACAGTTCGTCCATCAGTTGTGATGGATGATAACCAGAGAATGGAAGATGACTTAACCCACAAACTCATTGATATTCTGCGAGCGAACGATAAGGTTCGTGAAAAGATTGATAAAGAAGAATCTGCAGAAGTGTTGGACAAATACACTGCAAAGCTTCAGTATGATGTTGCAACCTATGTAGATAACGATATCAAGGGTCTTGAACCATCAGCTCAAAGATCAGGTCGTCCTCTGCGAACTCTGAAGTCTCGTTTTGGAGCTAAGACAGGGCGTGTGCGTGGAAACTTGATGGGTAAGCGCGTTGATTTCTCAGCCCGATCTGTCATTACACCCGATGCAAACATTGAGTTGGATGAACTAGGTGTTCCTGAAGAGATTGCGATTAACTTGACCTTTCCTGAGATTGTTAGTCCTTACAATCGTGATCGTCTACTTGGATATGTCAAGAATGGACCTGATAAGCATCCAGGTGCAAAATCTGTCTACTTAAAAGCCGATGATCGTACAGTCAGTCTGCGATACGTGAATCCAGATACCATCGATATTCGTGAAGGTGATGTAGTGCATCGTCATCTGATTCACGGAGACATTGTGCTGTTCAACCGACAACCTTCTCTTCACAAGGCATCCATGATGGCACATCGTGTAGTGGTTCTACCTTACTCAACCTTCCGTCTTAATGTTTCAGCAACTCGTCCTTACAATGCTGATTTTGATGGTGATGAGATGAACATGCATGTTCCTCAAAGCATTGCATCTGCGACTGAACTAAGATACATTGCAAGTGTACTTCGTAACATTATCAGTCCAAGAACCAATAGTCCAATCATTCAACTCTTTCAAGATACGATGACAGGAGCGTATCGTATTTCACAGCCCGGAGTCAAGGTTCCTGAACCAATCGCAATGAACATTCTTGCAAGACTCAAGCTTCCCTTTGTTAGAAAAGGTATTCCATGGACTGGATCTGAACTGATCTCAGCTGCCTTTCCAATGATGAATTACAAGGGTCGTATTAACTTGAAGAACGGTCAGTTAGCCGATGGAAACATTCTACAAAAGGGTGGTGTCGGTGGTCTTCTCCATGTAGTGTACACTGACTTTGGACCTGAGCGATGTGGTCAGTTAATTAATGACATTCAATCCATTGTCACACAATACAACTTGTATACTGGTTTCTCAGTAGGCACATCTGATTTGATTGCCAATCAACCTACTCGTGAGTTCGTAGCTGAACAGTTGAAGAAAGGCCGAGATCGTGTTGCTGAAATTCTATCCGCAGTTCACTCAGGACAGTTTGTGAACTTACAAGGTCTTTCAGATGGAGAGCAACTTGAAGATGATATCTCATCTGCTTTGAAAGAGGTTGCTGCAAGTATTAACACGAAGGTGATTGGATCACTGGACAAAGCAAATCGTATTGTTCAGATGGTTGATTCAGGATCTAAGGGAGGTGAGCAGAATATCACACAGATGGTTGCTTTGCTTGGACAGCAGCTCATTGAAGGTAAGCGAGTTCAGTACACACTCCAAGATAGAACACTACCTCACTTTGCAAGATACGATGACGGCGTTGAATCACGAGGATTTGTTCAACATTCCTTTGTAGATGGTTTGATGCCTGCTGAGTTCTTCTACCACGCACAGGCAGGTCGTGAGGGATTGATTGATACCGCTGTCAAAACTTCAGATACAGGATACATTCAGCGTCGTCTAATGAAATCTATGGAAGATCAGCATGTAGAACACGATGGAACAGTTCGAAATGTAACAGGATCAGTCATTCAGTTTGTGTATGGTGAAGATGGAGTAGATACAGTGGCTGTTGAGTCCCAAACCTGTGAGCTAGCACTGATGACATTAGAGAATATTTATAAAGAATACGCTCTGTCTCCTGAAGATATCAATCCATTCTTAACGACAAGTGTTACTGAGTCTCCTGATATGGTTGAAGAGTTGATTGCCGACCGTGAAATGCTTGTCCGATCTGTCTTCCGATTTAGAAAGAATGATACAGTTTTGGCACCCGTTCATTTGAAGCGTCTGATCACAAAATATGAGAATCCTTACTCAACGAAGACGGATTTGACTCCTGCATATGTTGTTGGGGCACTCAATGGATTTATGAAGACATTCCCATATAACAAGGTCTTTCACACATTGTTGAGATACTATCTCGCACCCAAGAAGGCGATCATAACTCATCGTCTCAGTCAGGCATTGTTTGATGAACTGATGCGTGATATCAAATATCGATACATCAAGAGTCAGACTCATGCAGGCGAAATGGTTGGAGCACTTGCAGCTCAATCCATTGGTGAACCTACGACACAGTTGACTTTGAACACTTTCCACTCTGCTGGAACAGCCAAGGCCAATGCGACTTCAGGTGTACCTCGTATTGAAGAATTATTATCAGCATCTGCAAATCCTAAGCGACCAGGTAATACAGTCTATCTTCGCCCAGATATTTCTAGTAAACAAGATGCAACCATTTCAACTATGAAGGAAATTCAGCGTACAACTTTGAGAGATATCACAAAATCCGTTCGTATCTACTATGATCCACCAGCAAACGGTACTGTAGTTGAAGAAGATATGGATATATTGTCACTGTATCGAGAATTTACAGTTGCACAAGGAGAGACATGTGAATCACCTTGGATTATGCGTATTGAACTAAACGATGCAGAGCAAGCAGCTCGTGATATCTTAGATCTTACTAAAGTTGTAACTAAACTTAAGAATGAAAAATCATTAAAGATCATTAATTGTATTCATTCAGATTCGTCAGCACAGAAACTCATTCTCCGTATCTCCTTTGATGCGAATGTAGTTAAGAATCCAACGATGTTACGATTCTTGGAAGACAAGGTATTAGATACAGTCTTGACAGGAGTTCCTGGTGTAGGTGGAGTTCACTTGCGAAAGGTGAAGAACGAATTAGTCTACGATGAGAAAGTAGCTGGATATTCTCAGAAGGAGCAGTATGTTCTAGATGTAGATGGAACTAACTTGTACGAACTTATGGTGTTTCCAGATGTAGATGGAACCCGTACATTCTCAAATGATATTCACGAAATCAATGATGTCTTTGGAATTGAAGCCGCACGATTAGCGATCTTTGAGGAATGTTCAGAGGTCTTCGTTCAGGAAAAGGTTAACTACCATCATCTAAGTGTGCTAGTAGACAGCATGACATTCTCAGGACGCATTGTAGCTGTTAACCGATTTGGAATGAATAAGAATGAGACTGGAGTTCTAGCTAGATCTTCATTTGAAGAGACTAGCAAGAATATGTTCAATGCTGCAATGGGTGCTGAGTTTGATACGATGAGAGGTGTATCAGCAAACATCATGTTCGGTCAGAAGCCACCTTGCGGCACAGGATTCGTAGACATCCTTGTAGATGAATCACGACTACCGGATGGTTTGGATGAAGAACCAGAAGACAAGACATTGGAAGAAGTCAATCAGCGATTAGCTTCCTTGCCTGAGAGTGAATGCCGAATGGAAGACATCTTGATGGACTGGTGACGAGTTGTTTGAAGGAAATCCTTTGTAAGACGACGCGTGCGTCTTCTAGCTCCAACTGTAGTTGGATCACTTACATCTTCAATTTGTGTTTGAGGAACTTTAATCTGGACTTCTTCAGGAACAGGTTTTACTGTATCAACGATAGTTAGAACAGAAACTAACTCGAGTTTCAATTTTTCAACTGCAGTGTCAAGTTCGTCCACTGTCATATCTTTACGGAATGATGCACTATCCTTCCATGCTCCCCCAATAATGTCCTTGACAGTTTGATCACTAAGTACTTTATCAATACCTTTTTCATATTCAGGGGTGTAACTAGGAAGTTCACCACATATGTAGTTTGAAAAAGTTGTTGTCATTGAAGAAGCAATTGTATAGTTTTCTTCTGTATCTCCTATACATTTGAGAATTGAAGCACGCCCAGCTTCGCTCTGAGCAGAGATGAATAGTACTTCACGAAGAGCAGTTGCAATTAAATCCTTCTGTAATGGATCTGTTAAAACTTCTGATCGCTTTTTCAGAGCTTCCAAAAATGTATAATAGCGATTGTAATGTTCCATATCCATGGATCCTTCTAATCGTTGACTAATATTTGGAGTAAAAGCATCTAACATTACATAGATTGGGAACAGGTGTTCATTTGTTTGTGCACCACCACTTTGAACTTGACTAGGATCTTCACCTATCTCTGTAATAACACCATCTATTACAGAAATATCTTTGAAACGAGGTATATTAACTAAACCAAAACTTTGAAGAAGAGTCGGTTTTAAAATATGAGCCAAAATCCATACTTGAGTTGTCTGTTTGATTGGAAAAATCACAGTTGAACCACCATTTTGCGAATAACGACTACCTAGTTTCCATCCTCCTCTACTTCCACCTGTTGGTGGTTCATCAGCCTGATCAGGAGTGTGATTTGTTTCATCAAGATTTGGATTATCATTGTATGAATGTGCTGCTACAACTGCTGGAATATCTGTAGTAATTGATGCCATAAATGTTGCCAATCCGAAGAAAAACTTAGATGTTTTATGTAACTCTTTTTCTGTATCATTTGGTGTATAATTTTGAAGTTTGTTCTTAAACTTCTCCATTGTTTCATCTTTATTTGGAAGTTTGTTAATATAACTAAGAAAGCTATCACTATCAATATTTCCAGTAATTCCTGTAACAAGTCTTATAACTTTGTAAGGGTTAAGATTTCTTTCAAGTGTTCTGAATAAATCTTTAGCTTCAAAATTTGTATCAAAAGGTTTTCTGAAAGCAGGCTTGAAGTGAACTTTTATAATACTTACTGCTGCAACATATGCTGCAATGACTTTAGAATCTTCAGTTTTTGTAACTTCTTCATTTTCTTTGTTAAAAAGGCTAAGTGCTGAAATAAGATCATCAACATTTTGAATTTCTAAGTAACTATGTGTATAGTGTAACATAGTCTTAAAAATATCACGTAATGTTTTACTTTTTTCAAGTTCTTCATCATAATGTTTAAGTCTAGAATTTCTCATTTCTTTGAATTTTTTTAACCATACATAGACATCAGAACCATCTGTAATACTTTCAATCTGCTTTTTATAAATATCATTGATGTTCTGCGTTGACATACCTTTTCGTGTAAAAACAACAATACGATGATCTGCTTTGATAAAGATTGTATTAACGCCCATTAGCAATGCATATGCAAGAGCAACCCTATCATGTGTAACAAAGAAAATAGGTGTTCCTAAAGGAAGTTCGGGTTTAAATTTACGATTGTGTGTATCAAGGCATGCGAGTACTTGCAACCAGTCTCCCGATCGTTTTTGAATCCAACCGGCATGTGCATTAAATTTTCTAACATTATTCCATTCACTACTGATAATCTTCTTCAAAAACTCAGAAACAATAGACTTAATAGAGTTCGATTTTTTAGCATCTGGAATTTGATGAACAAGTGTATTAAGGTCATTTGATATAGTGAGATTTACGGTTGTTTTTTTACCAATACCTAAAGTTATGATCCTTTGAATTGGAGATAATGTAAGTGTATATTTTGAGTAAAAATCAAGTTTGTAATCATGTTCACCTGGATTAAAGCTTTTGCCACCTGTATATACGATAGGATCTCCGCCAACTTGTTCACAATATACAAGTCGTATTCCTTTTGCATTTTTTGTAAAAACACTATCCTTCATTGAAGTTTTTCCAGCTGGATCATTTTCGGTTTCAGATGTATACAAATAATAACATGTCTTTCCTGTAGAATCACCATTTGTGAAACGGTCTAGAATTCCATGTTGATTAAAGTCTACAATCACTCCAAATGATTCTGGAAGACTTGCAGAGTCTGATATTTCTTTAGCTGAGCGTTTTATATCACTATCTTCTGTTGTATTCAATAAAATTACTTTGGATATGAAGTCCATATTAGTTTTTGTATTGAATTGACTAATTGTATCCGGAGCTGCATCAATGATACTTCGGATAGAAGTAACTGAAATAGCTCCTAATACAGCATCCTCATTTGGTCTAGCACTATCTAAATATGTTTGAATAACGCTTTCATTAAAAATTTTTATTCCATCTGGAAATGATGTTGGATCACAACCATATTTATTAAAATCATGCCATGCGTCTGATAATGCCAATGTTGTGGCTAGACTATCCATTACTTACCTCTCCGAAACAATCTAGAAGAACTTCAGCTTACGACGACCACCAAACATACTAGTAGGTTGAGCAGGTGTATTCAAAAAGAACGCATAGAACGGATAGTAGAATGAAGCAAAGAAGAAGTCCAGGATTGCCCAACCGATTGACCCGTACTTCGCATAGGATAGACTGGCGGCTCCCAAGTGCCAGACGAACAAAAAGATTATAGTGAAAATCATGCTAACAATACCCAAACCTGCAGCTGTGCTAGAGTCTGTTTTTGTTTCAGAACCAGCTGCAGCAGATGGATTGGCATTCGCAGGGGTTGACGAGGCTGCTGTGGAGGACATCTTTAGTAAATAATAAGGAAACAAAGTAATGGTCAACTTATCCTTTCAAGAACTTGCTGAAATAAAACCTCAATCTCTTCCTGCTGCAAGTTTGGAAGCGTTATATTCTATCCGCAATCGGCTCTGTAATTCAGCTGGAAGTGAATATACACTTCAACCCCAGCAGAAACTGCTTCGGCGTATCTTATCACCCGATTCTCCAACGCGAAACTTATTGATGGTTCACGGTACAGGTGTTGGAAAGACCTGTACAGGTATTCAAATTGCTGAAGAATACATCATGCGACCTGAGTTTCAAGACAAAAAAGTGATGATCATTGCTTCACGCGCTGTTCAAGAGAACTTCCGAACACAGATCTTTGATATGAGCCGTGTGAATCTTGATAAAGTCAGTGATACATTGAGTTCTAAACAATGTACCGGTCGCAGATATCTAGACATGTTGATGCGAATTGAATCTGAACCTAAGAACTGGGCTAATCCAGATATTCGGGATAAATTAGAAAGCACTGCTGATAAAATCATCAAAGAATTTTATGAGTTTCAAGCTTACAACTCGTTTGGAGCAAGTTTGAATCGTCGGCTCACTGGAACTGAAATGGACATTGATGAAGCTTGGGTTCATGAAAATTTTGATAATCGTTTGTTGATTATTGATGAAGCTCATAATATTACAACTCAGGAAACTGAAGTAGCTCTAGGTCTTGAACGATTAGTTAAAGTTGCAGATGGTCTTGTATTAGTATTGCTCACTGCTACACCGATGTATGATACATTTGAAGAGATCGTCTTTTTTATGAACTTGTTTTTATGGAATGAGCGAAAACAGCCTTTTGATACTATGTTGAAAGCATCGGATCTATTCACATCTTCTGCAGAACTTAAGACTCTTGAAGCAGAGAAAATCTTTCGTGAATGGTGTCAGAACTATGTATCGTATGTAAAAGGTGAGAGCCCATTTACATTTCCATTTCGTCTACCTCCTCCTGAAATTGCATCAAATACATCAATGGAAATTGGGTTTAATGGACATCGTATTCCAGATACAGATCGTATCAAATATTTGAGTTTAGTTGCTTCAGAACCTCAAGGATTTCAAAAGCAGGTTTTAACTTCAGGAAAGAATGAAGATGATGATTCTAAGCGTCAAGCCATGATGGTACCTACAATTTCTGTGTTTCCAGATGATAAGAACTTCAATCAAACTTTTAAAGTAAGTGGAAATCAGTTCTCATATACAGGAGATGCATTCTTGAAACCTGAAAACTTACCTAACTATTCTTCCAAGTTTGTAAGTGTCTTAAATTCAATTGAAAAATCAAGTGGTGTTTGCTTAGTGTATTCTAACTATGTTGAACGTGGAGCTAGATTATTTGCAATGGCACTTGAAGAACATGGTTATAAACCTTATAAAGGTAAAACTTTACTCAAGAGTCCATCGTATCAAGGTAATCCTAAAGGACAATATATATTGATTTCATCTATTGCAACTGATGCAGAAATTAGTTCAATGTTAGATGCAGTCAAAAATAGAGCTAATTCAACTGGTAAGAACATTAAAGTTGTAGTTACAAGTCCTCTAGCAGCTGAAGGAATTGATTTTAGATTTGTTCGTCAAGTACATATTTTGGATCCATGGTGGAATATGAGTCGTATTGAACAGGTGATTGGTCGAGCACTGCGAACATGTAGTCATCAAAGTTTAGTTCCAGAAGAACAGAATTGTACAGTCTATCTTCATATAGTTCGTCCCGAAGCAGATCGTGAAGCATTTGATGAATATACCTACAGAACTCGTGTTGAAATTAAAGGAATTAGAATTGCAAAAGTTCGTAAGATTTTAGCTGAATCTGCAATGGATTGTCCTATTCAATTAGCACTTCCTTCAGATTGGCGAGAATTAGAAGTTCCACAAATACGAGATGAAGGTCATGAACGAGTTGTCTATCGTTTGAAGGGAATGATGGCACCTGCATTTGATGAATCACCTGATATAGAGCAATGTAAAGTAACTCCTTCTGAACCTGATCCTGATCATGTTCGTCCACTCTCTTCCTATTTAGATTCTCGTGATGAAATCTTAACTAAAGTTGGAAAGCTATTGATTGATAAATCTATTTGGGATCGTGAACAGTTATTTTCAGCACTTCGTCCATTTAGTCGTGAAGTTGTTATCTATACTTTGCAACAGGCCATATCAACATCATTTCGTTTTTCTGATGCATTTGGTCGTCCAAGTCTTCTTGAATCTAAAGGTGATTTATATGCATTGGCCCCGATTGATGTTCTAAATAGTACTCTAATTGAACGAACAACTCTTCCTCCTGTTCGTAATGAAGTTCCACTACCCGAAGCTACTGTTGTAGAAGCACCGCTCACTGAACTTGCTCCGGATATTTTAGCAACAAAACGAAATGCTTTCAAATGGCCTAAAGATTCAGCGACACGATTTTCAGAAGAAGTTAAGAACGGATACATATTAGATCATGAATTCACACCTGCAGAAAAGAGAGCCTATCTCGCAACCAAGCCCGATGTTCCATTTATCTCACGATTGTATGTTCCTGATTCAGATATCATTGTATCTGGAGATGAGACAGACCTTGTTGGAGAAGATCTTACAAAGTATAAGGAGTGGACTAAACAACTAATTGAGAGATTTGTTGGAGATAAAGGAAAGCTATTTGCATCTGTGGGAACCAATGGAGTTCTTTCGTTATCACCTTCTAAAGTAATTGATGATGCTATTACCAGAACAATTGGAGAGAAGAGTTTTATGCCAACTGCATGTGCTACAGGTCAAAATTCAGTTGCATATATGAAAGTTGTTTCAAAATATATTGATGTCAATGAAGTTGGACTTGCACCAGGTCTTTCAGGTGGACCACTTTGTACATATTTTGAACTTCTTGCACGCGAAGAACATAACATATCCTGGTATACACCCGAAGAAATGAAAGTTCTTGGATCTGCTGCAAATAAAAGTACAATTATGAAGAAACTCAAGGCGTAAGGGATCAAAACGAAATCATCTACTTCAAAACACAAGGAAGGTATAATGGAATCTCTTTATGAACGTCGTGAATTGACTCGGAACGTTCATGTGGATGCCCGATTTCTTCATCGCAATATACACGCTAGTTTGGTCGCACAACTCCGCCATAAATATGAAGGTATCTGTTTATCTGAAGGATTCATTGAACGTGGAAGTATTACCATTGTAGAGCATTCTTTTGGAAGAACCAATATTCTCAAGGGCGGATTAGATTACAATGTCAAGTTTCAAGCCAATATATGCCTTCCTCACGCAGGACAAGTGTTCAAGGCACCTGTAGTACTCAAAAGCAAAATTGGACTTCATGCAGAAACTAAGCCTATCAAGATTCTTCTACCTCGTGATCTTCATATTGGTAATCCCGACTTTGATCAGGCAGATATAGGTCAAGACATTGAATTTGATGTAGTTGGTACTCGATTTCAACAAGGTGATGAATCTATTGTAGTTCTTGGAAAGCTTCGTCAAGTCATTCGCCCCGCGATTGATAAAGAAACCGCTGAACCTGAGACAGTAGATGTCATTGCTGCACCCGTAGGCAAAGAAGATAGCGATAAGAGAACTGTTACAGTCGCAGTTGAAAAGACCAAACCATCTGGAGAAGCGCGTAGGAAGAAGATGGTTAGAACTGCTGTTGTAGATACAAATGAACCGAAGTCGCAAGGAAGCGTTGAAGGAAAACCTTGATCGGCTTGATGCAAACGAACACGCACAGATCTTTAACATCATCCAAAAGTATACCGAAAGCTTCACAAAAACTCAATCAGGTGTTCTTGTATCCTCAGATGCACTTCCAACTGAATGTTTGGTAGAGATGGAGAAGATGGTTGTTTTTTATTTAGATCAGCATAAGCGTATGGAAGCAGATGAAGTAGAACGAAAAACTTATGAACGACGATAAAAATGGATTGTTTTCATTCACATCTTAAAGATAAGGAACGATGGATACCCTTCTCCCTTCTACGGCATTGGCCAGTTTGAAGGAATTTGCAGCACTAGTCAAGAAAGATAAACACGCAGAACTCGAATGTAAACTTCTCCCCAACCAAATTCACACCAAGGACATTGCAGATCGCATTGTCAAATCCCTTCAACTCCACTCCCGAGGTGCTCCTGTAGATGAGCATCACGCAACCTTCATGTATCCCGACGGACTACGAGTAGTAGTTTCGGGTGCCGAAAATATTCATAAAGTCTGTACCACTGGAAGCTTTCGCGGCGTCCCTCTTGAAGTAGAGCGTAAACGCCGATACTTTGAGGTCGTCACAGCCATTCAAGGAAAACAAGATACGATTGATGTTCCAGATGCAGGAATTCGTGTCACACTTCGCCATGAAGAATATCTTCGCAAGGACTTCTCAGGCTCGCCCATGGATGCTGTCAGTCATGTCCGTATTCTTCATCGCAAGTCATGGACTAGTTTAGACGGTATTGTCCAATATGACTTCTCACAAGTCAAATCTAAGACCAAACAAACCAAGACCTTTGCAGATATCTTGAAACAGACACCAACCTACGAACTTGAGTTGGAAGTCATTCAGCGAGACAAGTCCGATACAGTCATCGTAGAATCCATGCTTCGTCACATTTCTCCTGTCCTCTCAGCTTTTCAAGGATCTCAATTTGTGTTACCTGTTTCAGACATTCAGAGATATCGTATGGAATTTGAGAGTACCCGAACACCCTTTCTGAATCCAGTCACATTGGAACGCCGTCATCTAATTGAAGATCGGCCTAATAACATTCTATCAGGTTACACTGTTACTAATAAAGCAGATGGTGAGCGATGTTTCTTGATTGTAATGCGAGATCTTCGTGTTCTCCGAATTACTCCAAGTTCTGTGATTACATGGACTGGGTTGATGGCAACAAACTCCATTCACGTAGGCGACATTCTAGATGGTGAGTATCTTGCAGATCGCAACCAATTCTGTATATTTGATGTCTATTGGTATCGCAATCGTGATGTACGAAGATTGCCACTCTTCACATCTGAAGATGATATGAATAAATCTCGTCTTGGATGTGCTCGCTCATTTGTCGCAGATCTCTCAAAAGATTTCACTTCAACTCCAGGTGGAAAACCTTTAAAGATCGTTACAAAAATGTTCCTTGCTGGAGATGGACCTGCTATGCAAGAAGCTGTACGAAAGATCTTGGATACTCAATTTGAATATCCTACGGATGGATTAGTCTTTACACCTCGATCTTCTCCAGTTGGACCTGTGAATGAACGTAAGGGTAAAACATGGACAACTGTCTATAAATGGAAACCTGCTTCCCATAACAGTATTGACTTTCTTGTGAAATTCAAGAATGGTGAGAGTTTTGATACAACTCTAGGCAAAAGAGTTGTCAAAGGAACACTTTACATTTCAAGAACTCCGGGAGACATTATCTATCCATGTGAGACTATGACAGGTGAATATGAACCACCGGTTGTTTCACCTGAAGAACGAGTTCAAGCAGAAAGTCGTGATCGTATTCCTTCACCCTTTCAACCATCTGTTCCACGAGCACCTGAAGCACATGTGGTTAGTCTACCTCTGAATGATCGTGGAGTTCCAGTGGATATGGAAGGTAATCGTGTAGAAGACAATACTATCATTGAATGTTCTTACAATACTGAACTTGGACGCTGGAACATTATGCGAACTCGTTATGACAAAACTCATCAGTATCGCGTGTTGGGACGACCTCAGTTTGGTAATGATATTTCAGTTGCTGATTCAATTTGGACTAATATCCATGTACCGATCACAGATGAAATGATCCGAAACTTAGTGGATGCTCCACCAGATGCGACCTTTGAAGATGATCTCTATTATCGAGACAACTTGGATGCAAGAGATAGAATTCTCCGAGATGTCTACGGATTTCACAATCGCATTAAAGACGAACTGTATAAATCATGTATCAAAAAAGACGATGCATTGCTAGAGTTGGCTGTTGGAAGAGCAGGAGATCTTCTCAAGTGGAAGCGAACTAAACCTTCATTAGTTGTAGGCATTGATTCTTCAATGGCTTGTATTACATCTCCTCGTCAAGGAGCCTGTGTTCGGTATCTCAAAGAAAAGGCAAATCATCCAACAGATTACCTTCCTCCAGTACTGTTTATCTGTGGAGATATGACCAAGCCTCTGTTTGAAGGAGATGCAAAGTATGCAAATATTGTCTCTGGAGCTGAACCTGCTACAACACCCTACCTTCAAAAATTTGCTGGAAAGACTGAGTTTGATACGATCTCTTGTCAGATGGCAATTCACTACGCGTGTGAATCAGATGAATCCTTTGAAGCATTTGCAACCAATCTTGAAACTCATGGAAAGGGATTGTTCTTTGGAACCTGTTTGGATGGAGCTTCTGTCTATGCACTGATGCTTGGAAAGAAGAGTCATATGTTCAGATCAGGATCTCAAATCTTTGGCGAGTTTGTCAAGGAATATGATGATGGACAAGGATGGGTTGAAACCTTTGGAAATGCAATTTCAGTTCATCTGGAAAGCTTTGAACAACCACAGAAAGAGTACTTGGTGCCATTTGAGAAGATGACAGAAGTTCTCAAAGAACATGGATATAACTTGGTGTCAACTACTATGTTTGGAGATCACTATACTAGTCAAAATAATATACTGTTGACTCAAGAACATCAGGCATTTAGTTTCTTACACCGAAGCTTTGTGTTCGAGCGATCCAATGAACCTAAGAAACCCAAGTTGACTGAAAAGCAAGAAGTTGAAATTCCTGTTGCTGAACCTGAGACTCCAGTAGAGCCACCCAAAGATGAGAGAAGTGAGCAAGATAAATCACCTGAAAAGAAACCACCTGCTAAAAAGAAGATTGTTAAGAAAGTCGTTGAACCTGGTCAAGAACCAGTCTTGTTCTTGGGTGCAGATGAAGGTAAGGGTGAATGGCGTATACTTTCTAACATGCACGAAGCCCCCTTTCAAGTAGATTCAATTACATTTCCAACTGTGGAACACTACTTCCAATGGGCAAAGGCAACTCAGTTTGGAGATGGAGCCTCTGCAGCTAAGATTCTGAAGACACCTTCTGCTAAAGCTGTCAAGGCATTAGGAAAGAAGGTTAAGGATTTTGTTGCAGATGAATGGGAAAAGACTAAAGATGGTGTAATGAGAACTGCTTTAAAAGCCAAGTTTATTCAACATCCAGATCTCAAGACTAAGTTGTTAGAGACAGGTACTCGTTCTATTGGTGAAGCATCTGCTCGTGACAAATATTGGGCAATTGGAACCTCTGCAGAAACAACTAAAGCAAAAGATCCCTCCAAATGGCCTGGAAAGAATGTTCTAGGAACAATGTTGATGGAGCTTCGTACAGAATTGAAAGGATAAGAAGTTAAAGAGAAACAAGAGTGAATACTTAATGAAATATCCAAATATTCTTTTTTTCAGACATGAGAAGTATGCCGCAATCGATACATTTCTCAGTGTGAACGAAGAAAAGTTGAATTGTACTTTGAATTTTACTTCTGATCCAAATGATATTTTAAAAATGTTTGATTCAAATTATCATATTCTTATTACATATGGTGATACCGAAAATGAATACTATCCTTCAATGAATGGTCTTGTGAATCGTATGAGAATGAGATGGATTCATTTCAAATCTATTGATACTATTGATTCTTTTAACCGAGGAGTGAATTATTGCTACATTCACAATACATTGATTCCACATGAAATGACACGACCTGTCTTTTCTGCATTCACAACATGCTACAATTCCTATCACAAGTTTCTTCGTCCGTATGAAAGTCTCAAACAACAGACTATGAAAGATTGGGAATGGGTTGTTTTGGACGATTCACCCGATGAAAAACATTTTGCGTTCTTGAAAGATTTGGTTGGCAAAGATCCTCGTGTTCGTTTGTATCGGAGAGCGTCTAATAGTGGAAATATTGGAAATGTTAAAAATGAAGTAGCTTCCATGTGTAGAGGAAAGTATGTTTTAGAATTAGATCACGACGATGAAATTCTTCAAGAGTGTTTAGGTGATGCAGTAAAAGCATTTGAAACTGATCCAGAGGTAGGATTTGTATATATGGATACAGCTCATTTATATGAGAATAGATCTCAGCATTCATATGGAAATCATTTTGGTCTTGGATATGCAGGATATTATTGTCAAAAGTACCATGATGTTTGGGTAAATGTTATTTCATCACCCAATATCAATAATATTTCATTGAGTCATATTGTTGGACTTCCAAATCATCCTCGTATTTGGAAACGATCAGTCTTGAATGAAATCGGAAACTATTCTGAATATCTTCCTATTTGCGATGATCAAGAACTAATTCTACGAACTGCAGTGAAAACGAAGATGGCACGAGTTCATAAGCTTGCATACATTCAGTACATGAATGATGGTTGGAATAACTTTTCATTAATTCGCAATTCAGAAATCAACCGATTAGGCCCTCAGTTCATTGTTCCACAAGCATATCAGCAATACAAGATTGATGACTATATGAAATCAGCAGGTGTTTATGAAAATCCAGAACATGGTTGGTGGGAGCGTCCTATTTGGAAACGCCCTGAGTTTAAAGGAACCTTTTACAATTCAATCTTAAACTTTGATCATACAAAACAGTATTGTATTTTAGGTTATAAGGCACTCGTTGACTGTATAGATTCCTTGAGAGAACTTTATACAAACCCGAAAAATGACTTCTTTGTTTTAGAAAATAGTATGACTAAAGAGGAGTTATGTAGAAGACTGGACGGTCTTGGATTAAGCCGAGTGAAGTGTTATGCAATGGAAGACTGTACATGGGATGAACTTCGTAAATACTTCTTTTTAATCTGCAAGAGTACAGAAGAATACGAAATATGGAACTCTACCGAGTCTGCCTGTAGTATTCCTCATAGCTTAGTGTCGGAGCCTGAGGTTCAGATTGAGACTGTTCAGGAATGTACCGTTGATGTAGCTTGCGACCTATAACTTGAGTAGCTTGTTCAGGAGTAATTTCTCCTTTTTCAATCTTTCTTTTTAAAGCAAGCATTTCAAAAAAGGTTCCATCTAACCGATCTTCTACATGCATTTGAAAAAGAGAGGGATAATTGAAGTACAATGCTTCATTATCCTTTTGCATCTGTTCTTCATACTGTTGTTTGTTGTGCTTGAGACTAGCCCATTTTTGCTTAGATGCGTCCATATTACGAACAAGTGCTTGAATCTGAGTTGCAGACAAATCTAGATCATTGATACCTCTTAGTCCTGCTGAAACTTCTGCGGGGGTTAGTTCACGAGCTGTCATTTATTTATATTACTAACAATGGCTTTAACTGAGTCACAAGTGACGCACACTCGTCATGAGTGGTCATTCCAGTTAGAATAATTTGACCTGTACGAAAGACCTTTGCTATCCATTTAGTTTCAGGAAAGTAGATCTTGACTGCTGGATACACTGCAGGTTCGTAGATTGTTGTTACACCTTTACCTCTAAGATTTGCATAAAGCGTATCTCGTGATAGATTTGAAGTTCCTACTAATTTGGTCTTGTAGTTCATAAGAACCACACGACGAATATTAGTCCATTCACCTGAGAGAATAGCGGTTGGACATTGAGTTTCAATATGATTTTTGAGCATCACTGTTACATGACGATCATATCGTTCATCTAGAACACCTGTGATATGAAATACTCCATTCTGGAAGATTTTAACAGTAATCTCTTTGCGAAGAAGAGTTCCATCTCCATCCGACATAACTACCAATGTAATTGAATTATGACCAAATCCAGTCGTTCTTTTAGGAGGTGTAGTCTTAGCTCTGCGTTTGATAAGATCACGCTTTGAAGAACCTCGTTTGATAATACCTTGCTTTTCAATCTTGATGATAGAGTCTGTGAGTGGAAGTGTGTGAGCGAGAGTATCGGTATTAAGTCTTACTCCCATCGTGTACAAAACTACCATTGTTGTCAGTGTTGGTGGATCCATTATGCTTCCTGACTGTGTAGACCCAATCGATTTCGTTTTTCCACGCCTGAGAGAACGATAATGGAAAATGTGAAACTACAATACAGTGAAAATTGCGAATGGCTTTTCGTAAGATGACTTCTTCATGAGGAGTCAACATCCATCCTTCAAGATATCCAAACCAAATAGTTCCTCCTTTTTGATGTTCAAGTATTGAACGGATTGTTTCTAAAAATCCATCTTCTAATGAAAGTTTAGAGACATCGTAGCAATCGTCAGGCTTAGGAATTGGATAAGTATAAATGGTCAACATACTTATTTTCTTAAGTAGTTGTTTAAGCGTTACGATCTGCCGTATGAGGCCAGTTAATTGTGCTCTTTAAGGCTGCTTGTTGAGCTGCAGTAAGACGACAGTTACATGAATCTGCAAGTAATACCTTTTTGCAATTAGGGCAGCAGTTAGTCGCATAACCCTTACCATAGTTTTGGCGAGCTGCTTGAATGAGTGAAAGTTGTGCATCGGCTGCTAATTTATCATTAATTTCGGGGAGCTGAGAAGAAGATAAACATGGAGCCGTGTTGGTGATTTGTGACGCCTTTGTATTTGCAATAGTTCCTTGAGCTACAGACTGACCTGCAATATATTCAGCATATAATGGTGCATCTCGAACTTTGTGTCCTCCTCCATGAAGGTAGGCTGATTGACTAGCAGTAGAGGGAGCATTCAATACAACAGCACATGCAGTTGAAGCAACACGAGTTTCCAGATTTCCAGATGCCGCCAATCGCTTAATGATCTCCGTTTGATGACCTGCGTCACGATGAGGGCGTGTGTCCGTAATAGTAACCATTCGTTGTTTCATGCGTCCAAGGTATTCACTGTATGACGACATTTACTCTTATTTAGTAGGTAAAAAAGAATGGAGAGGGTCAAACTTAGGATTCGGATTCCTAAGCTTTGGTTGTGTCCTGAAGACACCTGTTCTGAATTTTCAAAGAATGAATACTATTGCGATAAATGCTTATACGCCCGGATGGGTAAAGAAGTGCCGTCTACAACATTCCCTGGTAAGATTAAGCTCGTTCATTGCTCTACCCTCCGCGGTAACGGTAGTAGTCTTGGTAAGATATACTAATTCATCTTTTTCAGGACGACCATCTTGTTTGCGATATTTAACAACTAAATCTAAGAAGGTAAGCCATTTGCCAGCGATAGGAAGATTGCATGTATAACATCTAATAGGAATTGGAAAATCCATTGTACCTTCTCTTGTCTTCAGCCAAGGAGTTCCGTTTTTCTTGTCTACCCGAAGAACAATGAAGAAGTCCAAACAATATCTCCTCCTCGGATTAGTCATTGCGGTTGTTGCAGCGTTTGCATATTTGATGACGCCTTCAAATCCATTGCGTCAAAAGATCAACTCTGATATCGCAAAGGTAAATGCACGATTTAATCCAACTCAATCGATTGATTTATCGATGGCAATGAAGATGACATCTCACGATCCACCATTTATGCTGAACCCTCCCGAAGAAGTACCTCCTCTCTTATTGTTTCCCCCTTCTACTGAAGATCTTGCGAAACTTTCAGGAGAATAAGTAATGAGCACATTTAAAAAGTGGTTATTAATCATCATCGTAGTCATTGCGTTACTTCATACTGTAGGAGGTGGATTTGCAGATATGTTTGGAGCAGGATTCTTCAGTGCTCAACATGGCTGGAATGAAGGATTCATCTATATGCTCTTGGCACTTGTAGTTGCAGTTGCTATGAAGTAATTACCACATGATCTCCATCTCTTGAACACTCCAAAACTCAGATGTATTATTGGGAAGCTGTCGCCGAATAATATACGGCAACTTTCTATCAGCAACTTCTTTCTTGGCAACGGTCCATACAAACATAGGGTCCGATGTCTTGAGTCCTTTTAAATCAATTAATGGCTTAGCACCTTCTGCTAATTGCTGTGCACGAGTCGCAATCAAAGCTGTATATTCATACTTAGTGAAGTAGGGTTGGGTAATGCGCGGTTGTTTCACCATTTCTGCTACTTCTGCACGGAAGACGGGTCGCACTTCAGGATGTAAATCAATTGCACTCATTTGTACCTTACTCTTGCGTTGGACTTCTTTTGTCCGTTTTACACAAATGCCAGTTCTTCCAGCACAACCTTCTGATGTTACAAGACTTGCTCGTATTGCAGCAACTTTTACACCTGATCCATTGAAACAGTCTAGAACCTTCGTGGCTCCCGTTAAATACGACATCGGAACGATTACAAAGGCTGAGTTTCGTGGAACTGGAAGTATTCTTGCGACTGCTGAATGGAAATCGCCTGCATTTGTTGGAGGTAGTATTTTCCGTCTCTAATCACAAATGCCGAATTTGTCTGCTTCGGATTATACATCGTTCATTAAGGCACAGGCGGCCTCTCAATCGTATCGAAATGGAGCTATTCCAGTTCCCATTCAAACCCGTGACCAACCTTTTGCGACACAATCCATCTTAAATGCTCAGTTGCTAGCAAGTCAAGCAGCCTATGTAGTAAAACCTAGCGCATCTACAGTTGTAAATAATGCTAGCATTCGCCCATATGACGGAGTTGGAAAAGTTAATAATCCAAAAAATTTAGTTACACTTTCTCAGTCAGGAACTTTGAGTTCAGGTAAGACACAACAGGTAGGTGGTCTTCCTACAACAGCTCCAAAATGGTCTGGTGTGTATGCTCCAACACCTCAGTTAGCCCGAGTAGATACAAAGGCTACAGGTGGATACAGAGCTGTTCGTCAACCAGTTTAAGTTTAAGGACCACGTGCTGCTTGCTTCCAAGTAGCATCACACACTGCACATTGATACATCCAAATCACATTTTTAGCATCCAACTTGATGCCGACAATGTTTGATTCCTTACCTTTAGTTGTGCACATTGGATTTGGACACTTCATGGTTGTAAACCGAGGAAGTGTCGGGTCGTGCTTAAGATACGGGTTAATAGAGTACTGAATCGACGTATCTTGCATTAAGTCGTGATCATAGACCACTGGATTCTCCTTGGTAATCGGCTCCTCGTATTCACATTGCCGACATTTTAGAAAGGCTGACCCTTCTCGCTCTTCAATGCTATACATCATATTATCACATTTCATACAAAACTTCATTCTGTATCTAGGTCTCCTTGTACTAAAGAGCTTCCATTTTTTCACAAGGCTAGGCGCGTTTAAAATGGAAGTTTGGCTGATAAGTTATCCCTCTTAGTATCACAGGATGTTGAAGTCTAAGCTAAAGGACTTTCTAGATGGCACCGGAAAGGAGACCGATACAGATAAGAAACGGTATGGGCGAGTTTCTAAGGGCGAAAATACAACACATAATGGAATGTCTGGTGGTGCTTGGGCTATCAATGATGAGGACATTCCAGAATTTAATAAACTCTATTGTGAATATCTACGAGACAATGGACCTCTTCACATGACTGAGAAGAGCACACGAATTGGAGCAATGCGAATTGACTTAGACTTTATATACAGTGGAGAGAAGGATGATCATCTTCACACTCAAGAGCAGGTTGTTGCATTTACAAAAGCTTACATGTGTGAGGTGAAGAAGTTTATCAAGGTTCCAGAGGCAGTTGAGATCTTTGTTTCTGAGAAGCCAAGACCTACATATTACAAGGATAAGGATCATTCCAAGTCAGGTCTTCATCTTGTCATTCCTGCAATTAAGACAAATCGTTTTGTAGAGGAAGCTATACGAATGAACTTAGTGAACCGAATGTCTGACTTCTTCCCAGATTTACCTCTTGCAGATGAATGGCGAAAAGTCTATGATCCTTCTCCATTAACTCATACAAATAACTGGACTCTTCTTGGATCTAAGAAGAAGGAAGGAACTCCATATCAGATCAAATATATCTTAGATTGGGATCCTGAAACAGGTGAAATGAGTATTGATAATGATGTTCCGTTGATGACTACACCTGATCTTCTGAAGAAGATGACAGTTCGTTCTGCACCTTCTGAGGAGACACCTATGACTGAGTATGCTACAGACTTCCTAAAGAACCGTATTCAAAATGCAGAAGAAATGAAGATCTCTGGAGGGAATGCACTTCAACCAACAAGAGGGCGTCAAGCTGTTCGTGGTGATATTAATTCTCGTGGATCTTCACCAGATAACACAGCCTATCGTCAGTCATTGACAGCAGAGATTCTAGAATACTTGACACGACATGTCTTCAACCTTGCAGAGTTCAGATACAAGGAATATAAGGATTGGATTGATGTTGGTATTTGTTTGAAGAATATTCATCCAGAACTAGAAAGCGTGTTCTTAGAGTTCAGTAAGCAAGATCCACGAGCAAATGACCGTGAAATCTCAGTTAAATGGAATTCATTTAGTTGGAGATCGGATGGAGCACGACTTGAACTTCGTAATCTTCTGAAGTGGTCTAAGCTAGATAACTTTAGTAAGTATGAGGAGATTGAGCGAACTAACATAAGCCGATTAGTTAAGGAAGCTGCAGATGCAGGAACAGAACATGATGTTGCTCAAGTAGTCTATGCAATGTTCAGAGATAACTTTAAGTGTGCAAAGTATGGAAATAACACATGGTATCGCTTTGATGGAAATAAGTGGTGTGAGACAGATCATGGTGTAGCACTTCTAAAGTTATTGTCTGAAGATGTTCGTAAGCAGTTTAGAGAAGGTGAAAAGCAGATGATTCAGGCAGCTGAGAATTCAGGAGCTTGTATTTGTGAAGGGAAGAATGTGAATCCTAACTGCGAGTCATGTAAGTGTGATGCTCAAAAGATGAAGTATATTGCTATGCAAGTCAAGTTGAAAACAGTCAAGTTCACAGAGAATGTTATGAAGATGAGTAGATTGCTATTCTTAGATGAAGAGTTTGGAAAGAAGCTAGATGAGAATAAGAATCTTATAGCATTTGCGAATGGAGTATTTGATTCAACTACTATGGAGTTTCGTCAAGGTAGACCAGATGACTGTATTAGCTTCTCAACCAAGATCAACTATGATCCTGATCGCGAACATACAACTTATGAATGTTGGGCAGAGATTGATAAATTTCTACACGATGTTCAACCTGATCCAACAGTTCGTAACTATCTAGTTCGTAGATTGGCAACTTGTTTGCGAGGTGGAAATGATGCTCAGAAGTTCCACATTCTCACAGGTGATGGTTCCAATGGTAAATCTATGTTAACAAACTTGATGAGTCTTTCATTTGGAGACTATGCAGGTAAGGTTCCAATTTCACTTCTCACACAAGGACGAGCAAAGTCTGCTGCGGCTGCTCCAGAAGTGCTTCATATGAAAGGTCGTCGCTTTGTAACAACACAGGAACCTGATGAAGCAGTTCCACTCAATACAGGATTGATGAAGGAATTAGCTTCTTGTGAGAAGATGGCCTATCGTGGTCTCTACAAGGACATTACAGAGTTTGAAATGCAAGCTCAGATCTTCCTCAGTTGTAATGAGAAGCCTAAAGTTGGAGCAACAGATGGAGGTACATGGCGTAGATTGTGTGTTGTTCATTGGCCTTCTAAGTTCGTAGCTAATCCTATAGAACCACATCACAAGCCTCTAGATGAATCAATTCAGCAAAAGGTGATGAGTGAGGAATGGGCAACTTGCTTCTTATCATATCTAGTTTCATTGTATCGTGAAGGTAATGGATGGCGTAAACTTATGGCACCTGAGAAGGTTCTAGTCTACACCAATGAATATCAGGAGGACTCGGACGCTATCGCCCGTTTCATCCGTGAGTATGTTACACCTCTTCCAGCTGGTGAAGTTGGAGAAAGTGTTACAACTGGAACGATTTATGGAGTATTTCAACAGTGGAAGAGAACTAATGAGATTTCTAAGGGATCAACAGGTGAACTTAAGAAGCGATTGGAAAGTACTTATGGACCACACCCTAGGAGCGGATGGACTTCCTTCCGGTTCGATACCTCTTAGATTGGTAACGCTTAGAACCCTTGCGACCGTGGTGAGTTCTGCGACGACGAGCACCGGTGATAGATGGATCTGCCGTTGCTGGAGGAAGAGAGGAGACAGATGGAGTTTCGGGTTCAGTTGAGCCCCAAGAGAACGGATTATACCAAACCATTTGTTATAGTGTTAGTTTTTTATCTATTCAGTTCGCTTTGCTCCGATGCGGGACAAGACATATGTTCGGAGGAGACCAATTGTGAAGATGACCAAGATGAATGAAACAACGAGGTTGACGAATGCGACCAAGACCTCACCGAGCTTGAGGGTGACACCTCCCATTGTCACTGTGAATGATCCAACACCTTTGCCAGCTGCCGCGGCAGGTGCGAGCAATGGGGTAAGGATGTCTTCAGAAAGAGACTTGAAGAACTCTCCAACAACACCTCCGAGGTAAAACGACGCCGTAAGAATGATAATATCCCGAGTATCAAGCATTTTTATTAAGATGCGTATACTTTATTTCGTAAAGACAATGGACACTCGCTTCTGGGGACCGAGTGCGTGGCAATTATTTCACTTGATTGCATTT
>Ga0164295_10000571_pt1 | contig 31066 bp, 31 predicted proteins | sample GEODES006metaG_FD_111798 | JGI IMG/M metagenome (GOLD analysis project Ga0164295, IMG submission 111798) | Oligotrophic lake water microbial communities from Sparkling Lake, Wisconsin, USA - GEODES006 metaG | ecosystem: Environmental > Aquatic > Freshwater > Lake | place: USA: Sparkling Lake... | reverse complement strand
GTGCAAATGGTGCAGTTCATTGCGAACATCGACCACAGCATGGCCGGTATATTGACCCATGCCTTGACGAAAAAAATCGATGTGACAACGGTTCATCTCGATGTGCCGATTTCCTGGCCCAATAAACTACTGGCCTTCCCGGTCAACTACCTTGCCCACGGTGTGGAGATGAAATCGGTCAACCGGGCCGATTTGAATGGCTTCTTCTTGAAAGCCAATTCCTCTTTGTCGGGCCCCAATGACGCAATCGTGTTGCCCGATTTGCCTGGACGCGAGATTCACCATGAATGTGAGTTGGGGATTGTGATCGGCAAGGGCGGCCGCAACATTTCACGTGAAGACGCGTACAAACATGTGTTTGGCTACGCCTGCCTGATCGACATGGTGGTGCGTGGCAAAGAAGAGCGTGTGATGCGCAAGTCCTACGACACTTTTTGCCCCTTCGGTCCTTGGATCACGACTGCAGACGAAGTGCCGGATCCGGGCAACTTGCAGACCCGTCTGTGGGTGAACGATGAATTGCGTCAAGACGCCAACACCAAAGATTTGATTGTGGACATACCCGGCATGATCGAGCTGTGCTCCAAAGTGGCCACTTTGTACCCCGGCGACATCATTGCGGCAGGAACCCCTGCAGGCGTAGGACCTGTGCAGCGTGGCGACCGTGTGCGGATTGAAATCGAACATGTTGGTGAGATGTCATTGATCGTGAAGTAAACGGAAAGCGGTCATGTCAAAATCAAGCGCCATTTCCTTTGACACAGCGCAAGACCTTGCGACTCTGCATGGCATGCTCGATCAGGTGAAAATGAAAAATGGCTGGGCCAAGCCCACGCCATCTTTGTACCCTGAACCCAAGCCACATTTTGTGCCAGCGCATTGGAAATTCACCGATGCTCGGCCAGCCCTGCATGCAGCTGGCCGCTTGGTCGGTACTGACAAAGCCGAGCGGCGCAACCTGATCATGGCCAACCCGATCGAGGGCAATGACTATGCCACGGTAGCCTCCTTGGTGGGGGCCTATCAAATGGTCAAGGCCGGTGAAGTGGCCCGCAGCCACAGGCACACCCCCAATGCCATGCGCATTATTTTGGAGGGCGGTCCCAAGGCTTACACCATTGTGGATGGTCAGAGCGTCCCCATGCTGCCGGGCGATGTGTTGCTCACTCCCAATGGGTGTTATCACGGCCACGACAATCAAAGCGCAGATGAAGCCTACTGGATCGACATTCTGGATGTGCCTTTAGTGCAGTTCTTGGGGCCGATGTTTTTTGAAGTTCACCCGGACCTTTTGCAAACCAGCACCCAGGTGAACCCCGAATCGCCCATGCGCTTTGCTTTCGCTGACTATTTGCCTCGTTTGATGGCCGCACCTGAAGTGGCCTCCGGTGTCAAAAGCTGGGTGCTGGGTCCGGCGACATTGACGAGCTTTGACCGCACGGTGGTTCACATGCGAGCGCAAACCGAGTGGTCCCGGCCTGCCGCCACCCCCAACGAAATTTGGGTGGTCCTGCGCGGGGAGGGGCACACGCAAGTTCAAGATCAGCGTTTTGACTGGCAGGCGGGTGATCTCATGGCCATGCCGTATTGGCATGCCCATAGGCACTGCGCTAGCCAAGACAGTATCCTGATACGGATGTCTGATGCACCCCTGATCCAATTTCTGGGCTGGGACCGTACAGGTGGTGCTTTTCTGGCCTGATAATTTTCATTGTTAACCTGGATAGATCTCATGAATCAACTTGTTAAACGTTTATTTATTTCTGTGGTTTTCTTCTTGCCTTGTGTGCTGTGGGCGCAGACCTACCCTGAGCGCCCCGTGCGTGTGGTGGTGAGTTACTCGGCAGGCGCGACCAATGACATCGTTGCGCGAGCCGTCGCCCAGCGCTTGAGCGTCGCATTCAAGCAAAATTTCTTTGTGGAGAATCGGGTGGGAGGCAACGGCACCATTGGCACCGGTTTTGTGGCCAAGGAGCCCGCAGACGGCTACAACCTGCTGTTGGGAAACACCAGCATTTTGGCGATTCACCCCAGCCTCTTCTCTTCGCTGCCTTATGACCCGGTGAAAGACTTCCAGGTGGTTTCGATTCTTGCCGAGTCCCCCACCGTGTTGGTGGTGAATGCCTCGGTGCCGGTTCGCACGGTGAAAGAGTTGGTGGCTTATTCCAAAGCCAATCCCAAATTGGTGGCCTATGGCTCGCCAGGCACAGGCACCCCCTTTCATTTATCGGGCGAATTGTTCAACAGCCAAACCGGCACGTCCATTTTGCATGTGCCCTATAAAGGTGCCGCCCCTGCGGTGGTCGATTTGCTGGGTGGACAGATCCAGGTCATGTTCGATAACCTGCCCAATGTGCTGAACCATATTCGCAGTGGCAAGTTGCGCGCTTTGGCCGTGACATCCGATGCACGCTTGAGCCAGTTGCCGGAAGTGCCCACCATGGCTGAAGCAGGTTTTGCAGGGGCAGAATCCTCCTCGTTTTTTGCATTTGTTGTGGCCAAAGGAACACCCGCAAATATTGTTCAAACCTTGAGTGCCAAAATTGCCGAGGTCATGCGTGAGCCAGCCATCAAGTCGCAGTTGTCTGATCTGGGGGCAATTCCTGTGGGCAATACGCCAGCGCAGGCAGCGCAATATGTGAATGAACAGGTGGTCAAGTGGACCAAGGTGGTCAAGGCCTCAGGCGCCAAAGCTGACTTGTAGACCCGCCACAAGAGCCCCGAGGGCTGCGACCCAACGGATGGCCTCTGACCATGGGGCCCACTTTTTCTGCTGCAGCAACCCCGTAATGGCTTGCAAGGACAGGCCTAGCCAAAGCCCGTAAAACGCCGCTTGATGCGCGTTCATCCGGTCAAAAATGATCAAAAAGTGCAAGAACGCAGGCACCAATAAAGCATATTGCGCGGATGCATAAATGATGATGTGCTTGGGGGTCTGAGGGGCATAGCGAACAAAGTGGGTGGGGTTGAATTGAACGGATGAATTTGTGGAAAGTACACGGGGTGAGCTCCAGATGATTTTCAACTTGGCGCTCCAGCCGGTGGCTTGCCGCATGTGCTGCCCCATGTCGCAGTAATGCGAGGTATTGGCCCACAAGGGGTTCAGGCTGTGCAGGGGTTTGCGTAAGCCGTAGATCACTTTTTCATCAAACCGCTCTGGGGCAAAAGTGCCGAAGAGTCGATCCCAAATCACCAACATGCCGCCGTAGTTTTTGTCGATACAGTAATCATTTTGACCATGGTGGACGCGGTGATTAGAGGGTGTGACAAAGACCCGGTCCAGCCAACCCAAGCGACCGATCAGCTCGGTGTGTACCCCAAATTGGTAGAGCAAATCGATCAGTCCAACAACCACCAGCATCTCCGGTGGTACGCCCAAGATCGCCATGGGAATGTAAAACAACCAGCTTAAAAAAACGCCGGTTGAAGATTGACGCAATGCGGTGGAGAGGTTGTAGTATTCCGATGAGTGGTGAATGCTGTGGGCCCCCCACAGCAGGCTCACTTCGTGGCCCATGCGGTGGTTCCAGTAATACAAAAAGTCGTACAGCAACAGCGCCACAAGCCACAAGAACACGTTATCAAGTGGCCAATGGGTGATGGACGCATGGTCATACAGGGCCACATAGGCGGCCAAGGAAGCCACTTTGGCGAACAAGCCCACCACTTGACTAAGCAAGCCCATACTCAAGCTGCCAATGGCATCGGGCAGGCTGTAAATAGCAAGTCCTTGTCGCTTGGCAATAGCCCATTCGGCCAGGATGCTGAGTAAAAAAACAGGGATGGCAAAAACGATGGGGTTCATTCAGAGGCCCATGAAAAAACCCACAGTATGAAGGCTGTGGGTTGGTCGGCAATCAGGGCTTTCCTTGGGCCTTGTCAGCTCAGACAGGAAGTGTGGTGCGCTCCCTGTTGACTTGGTCAACATGCCTGCTCGCCATCAATGCAGTGAAGAAGCCATTGAGCCACTGAAGGTTGACGGGTTTAGCTACAAAAATAGTTCCCTCTGGAAGGCTACCGCGAGACTCGACCTCATCGGCCGTCAAAGCCGATATGACCAAATAAGTCATGCGCTTAAAAAGAAAGTTTTGGCGCAAAGTGCGAAGCAATTCAAATCCATCGACGCCAGGCATGTTCAGATCGGCGATCAAAACGTCCGGCATGATGCTGGAGATATCGATCAAGGCCTCCAACCCCGAGCTCATGGCCGTGCAGTCCACAGGCATATCGCAACGTGTGCAGAAGTCACGCATCATTTCGCGTGTCACAGCATCGTCTTCGACCAGCAATACTTTGAGCCTGCCCTGTCTGCCCTCAGGCAGGGTTGACATCATGTTATGCCGGTGCTGGAACTCGCGAATGGAATGCATTGAAATCCGGCGGTGCCCGCCTTGGGTCTTCCAGGCTTGCAGTTCGGTCTTCTCGACCAAGGTTTGAATGGTACCAACTGACAAGCCCAGCAGCTTGGCCGCGTAGGTTGTGCCGCAGTAATCTTCGGGCCGCTCAGGGTGGTTGTGGATAGTCATGAATTGATTGTATTTAAATATGACTTATTTATACGTGAATAAGATACTAAATATGTAAATTGTTGCAATTTTAAAGATTTAAGTGACTTTTTGGTCTTTTAAAAAAGCAGGGCGGGCGTGATAACAGGTCTCGCCAGTGACATATTTTTTGGCGAAAAGGCCTCGCAGGGGCCTTACCATCAGACTGCTAAATCAGACCCATATAGGAGACCCGTGCATGACCGCTCACGCTGCGTTTTGGCCCAAAAGGCTGCCCTTTTCTATTTCACCCCCTGTGACCTCACTGTGGGTGAACTTGGAGGTCAGCGCCAAACGTTATCCCGATAAGTTGGCATTGGTCTTCATGGGGCAGACGTGGTCTTACGCGGCCCTCAAGCACGAGGCCGAGAAGCTGGCCGGTCGACTGTTGCAACTGGGGGTGAAAAAGGGCGACAGGGTGGTTTTGAACATGCAAAACTGTCCGCAACTGGTGATTGCACACTTTGCTATTTTGCGACTCGATGCGGTGGTGGTGCCCGTCAATCCCATGAACCGGATGGAAGAACTCAAGCACTACATCACCGATCCTGATGCCCGAGTGGCCATTACTACCGCTGATTTAGCGCCCGAATTCGCAGCTGCGAGTGACGCTTTGCCTGTTGACCTACAACTCTTGCATTTGGTGGTGACGCAATTCACCGATGTGTTTGATCCTGAGCGGGCAGGCCCCGAGAATTTGCCCGCGCAGTGGCACGATTGGCTGGTCCCTGTGCGGGCCATGACCACGCTGGCGCATGGCGAGGTCCACACCTGGCGCGATGCCGTGTCCACGGACCTGCCATTGCCCGAGGTCACCGCCACCAGCAAGGACTTGGCAGTCTTGCCCTACACGAGCGGAACGACGGGACTGCCCAAGGGCTGCATGCACCCGCACGGCACGATCATGCACAACGCCATGGCTGGCGCCTTGTGGGGCAACGGAACCCCAGAAAATGTGAGCTTAGCGGTGGTGCCCCTGTTCCATATCACGGGGTTGGTCAGTGTCATGCACACCAGTGTTTTTTTGGGCGCCTGCCTGGTGCTGATGCCACGTTGGGACAGGGACGTCGCTGGATACCAAATTTCCAAATGGAAAGTGAGCCATTGGACCAACATCCCGACCATGGTGATCGATTTATTGGGCAGCCCACGCATTGACAGTTATGACCTTTCAAGCCTGGCCTATATCGGCGGTGGTGGTGCAGCCATGCCAGAATCTGTGGCGCAACGTTTGTTGGACCAATTTGGTTTGCGCTTCGTCGAGGGTTATGGCTTGACCGAAACCGCAGCCCCTTCGCACAGCAACCCTTCAGATGCGCCCAAAAAACAATGTTTAGGCATTCCTTTCATGAGCGTGGACGCCCGCGTGGTGGACCCCGACACTTTGAAAGAGTTGCCGCAAGGCGAGGCGGGTGAAATTGTGATGAGCGGGCCCCAGATTTTTGATGGTTATTGGAAGCGACCCGAAGCCAGTGCTGCAGTCTTTTTTGAGCGCGATGGCAAACGTTTTTTCCGATCAGGTGATTTGGGGCGCGTGGACGAAGACGGTTACTTTTTCATGACCGACCGTTTAAAACGGATGATCAATGCCAGCGGTTTCAAGGTCTGGCCCGCTGAGGTGGAAGCCCTGATGTTCCGACACCCCGCCATTCAAGAGGCGTGCATCATTGCCACCCGCGACGCCTACCGGGGCGAGTCCGTCAAGGCGGTGGTGGTACTGAGAGGCACCCACAAGGGGCAGGTCAGTGAGCAAGAGATCATCGATTGGTGCCGAGCCAACATGGCCGTGTACAAAGTGCCGCGCGTGGTTTCTTTTGTCGACGTATTGCCCAAGAGCGGCAGTGGCAAAGTAATGTGGCGCGCTTTACAAGAAGCCGAACAAGCAGGTACCCCATGAACTCATCTCTTCCTCGTTTGCGTTTGTCGGTTCTCGACCAATCTGTGGCTGTTGCGGGTCGGGGCCAAGACGAAGCGATTCGGCAAACACTGTCTTTGGCTCAGCATGCAGAAAGTCTGGGCTATGACCGGTTTTGGGTCAGCGAGCACCACAGCCATCCCAGCATTGTGGGCACAGCCCCCGAAGTGTTGATGGCGGCGATAGCCGCGCGCACAAGCCGCATCCGGTTGGGCAGCGCAGGGGTCATGCTGCCGCACTATGCCCCGTTGAAAGTGGCCGAACAATTCAGGGTGCTCGATGCCTTGGCACCTGGCCGCATTGATTTGGGCGTGGGGCGCGCGCCGGGCAGTGACGGGCGCACGGCGCAATTGCTCAACCCTGACCGGTATGCCAGCGAACATTTTCCGCAACACGTTATGGAGTTGCAAGCGTGGGTGACGGGTCAACCCCTGCCGCCCAGCCATCCCGGGCATAACGTGTTTGCCTATCCTTCAAGCGATACCTCGCCCGATGTGTGGATGCTTGGCAGCTCTGACTACGGTGCCCAACTGGCGGCGCATTTGGGTTTGCCTTATGCCTTTGCCTGGTTCATCACCGATGGGCAAGGCGCAGACCATGCCCTGCGGCTTTACCGCGAAACTTTCAGACCCAGCGAGCGCTTGGCCCAACCCAAAGCGACGGTGTGTATTTGGGCGTTGGCTGCAGACACCGAAGATGAAGCGTGGCGTTTATTTGACAGCCGTGCACGCTGGCGCATGGACCGTAACTTGGGACGAATTGGCCCTATGCTGCCGCCCGAACAAGCCCTGCGCGATTACTCTGTGAGTGAGCAATTGGCATTGGCCGAAATGAAGGAAAAGGCCATTGTGGGCACCGCCGCAGTGGTGGCTGAAAAATTAAACCAATTGGCCGAACGTTTGCAAGTCCAGGAGGTGGTCGTCATCACCTGGACCCATGACCCGCAAGCCCAACGCCACTCCTATGAATTGTTGGCGCAAGAGTTTGCGCTGACCCCTCAAACCTGAAAATCTGGAGATACCCATGTTCACTACTGCAATCGCCGGCAGTTTACCCAAGCCCGAATGGTTGGCTGAAACCCAAAAATTATGGCCCCAATGGAAGTCTTCTGGAGACAGCCTGTTGCGCGCCAAAGCCGACGCCACCTTGCTGTGGATCAAGGCCCAAGAGGACGCCGGTTTGGACGTGATTGGCGACGGTGAGCAATCGCGTCAGCACTTTGTGCACGGGTTTTTAGAGCAAGTGGAAGGCATTGACTTTGAAAACAAAGTCACCATGGGCATCCGCAATAACCGGTACGACGCGCAGGTGCCGCAGGTGATTGCACCGCTCCACCTGAAAGGCCGTGTGCATGCTTTCGAGGCGCAATTGGCCCGTGCCCATACGAAGAAAAAACTCAAGTTCACTTTGCCCGGCCCGATGACCATTGTGGACACTGTGGCAGACCGCTTTTATGGTGACAAGGTCAAGATGGCCATGGCCTTTGCCGAGTTGCTCAATCAAGAAGCGCTGGCACTGCAAGCCGATGGCGTGGACATCATCCAGTTCGATGAACCGGCTTTCAACGTGTACATGGAAGAAGCCGCTGACTGGGGCGTCCAGGCGCTGGAGCGGGCGGCCCAAGGCCTGACCTGCACCACCGCGGTTCACATTTGCTATGGCTACGGCATCGAGGCCAACAACAACTGGAAAAAAACACTGGGCGACGAGTGGCGCCAATACGAGAAGGTCTTTCCCGCCTTGGCCAAGAGCAGCATCCAGCAGGTCAGCCTGGAGTGCTTTCACTCCCAAGTGCCGATGGATTTGATGGCCTTGCTGAAAGACAAGGACGTGATGGTCGGGGTGATTGATGTGGCCAGTGACCAGATTGAAACGCCCGAAGAAGTGGCCGACACCATTGGCCGTGCCCTGCAGTTTGTGCCCAAGGCCCGCATCATTGCCTGTACCAACTGCGGCCTGGCACCGATGAGCCGAGCCGTGGCCGAAGCCAAACTCAAAGCGCTGGCCGAAGGCGCAAAATTGGCGCGCCAGCGTTATGCCTGAAAGGCTGGACAGGGGAGGTATGCTAACGGTCTTTGCCTGAATTGCCGGACCCGCCATGCCTGAGCCCCTGTTGCCGCCTCCCTTGACTGCCCCCGACCAACTCAACACCATTCTGGCGTCACAGGGTTATGCCGTGTTGAGTGCCGCCAGTGTGTGTGCATTGGCCGGCGTCCCCTTGCCTTTATTGAAAGCCCTTGAAGCCAGTTGGAACGACTTGCCGGCAGACCAGTACCTCAAAGACGGTGGGCGTTACAGGCGACGCAGACATGCCAGCCTGAAGCTGATGGCAGGTCAGGTTCTGGCCATGCCGCATCGGGCGCATTGGCAACCGCTGTCTTACAACGCTTTGCACGGCGGGATGCAACGCTGGTTCGAGCCGATGGCGCCCGAAATTTTGCAGCAACACGCCTGGCAAACTTTGCTCGCTTGGTTGGGCCGCGTGGCCTCTGATGCGCAAGGCCAGCAGACTTGGTACACCGAAGCCCACCAGTTTCGCATTGACACCACAGACGGCATTGGCCGGCCTACGCCCGAAGGCGCACACCGCGATGGCGTCAGCTGGGTGGCTGTATTTTTGATTGGTCGACATGCCATCAAAGGGGGTGAGACCCGCGTTTTTGACATCAACAGCCCGCAGGGTCAACGCTTTACGTTGACAGAGCCTTGGTCCTTGTTGCTGCTCGACGATACCCGCGTGATTCATGAAACCACGCCCATCCAGCCTGAGCAAGCAGGCGGATGGCGTGACACGCTGGTCATCACCTTGCGATCAGAAAGCTTCCTGGACGCTCCTGTTTGAAAGGCTTTTACATCCGCTCAAAAATGGCAGCAATGCCTTGGCCGCCGCCAATGCACATGGTTACCAAAGCGTATTTGCCCTGAACGCGTTGCAGTTCGTGCAGCGCTTTGACTGTGATCAAGGCACCGGTCGCGCCGATGGGGTGACCCAAAGAAATGCCCGAGCCGTTGGGGTTGACTTTGGCAGGGTCCAAGCCCAGCTCTTTGCTCACGGCGCAGGCCTGCGCGGCAAAGGCTTCGTTGGCTTCAATCACGTCCATGTCGTTCGTGGTCAAACCGGCTTTTTGAAGGGCCAGACGTGAGGCCGACACCGGGCCCATGCCCATGATTTTGGGGTCCAGGCCGGTGTGGGCATAAGACACCAAACGCGCCATGGGTTTGGCGCCACGGGCTTTGGCGGCGCCAGCCTCCATCAAGACCACGGCGGCTGCCGCGTCATTGATGCCAGAGGCATTGCCCGCTGTCACGGTGCCGTTTTGTTGGATGAACACGGGCTTGAGTTTGGCCATGTCTTCGAGCTTGCAGCCCGGGCGAAAGTGCTCGTCGGTGGCGTAAGCCACCTCGCCTTTTTTGCTCTTCAGCATGACCGTCACGATCTGCTCTTTGAAAAGACCCGCTGCGGTGGCACGTTCAGCCCGGTTGTGACTTTCAACGGCCAAAGCATCTTGCATTTCACGGGTGATACCAAATTGCGCAGCAATGTTCTCGGCCGTGACGCCCATGTGAATGGTGTGGAAGGGGTCGTGCAAAGCGCCCACCACCATGTCGACCATCTTGGTGTCTCCCATGCGGGCACCCCAACGGGCGCTCAAGGAGGCATAGGGACCACGGCTCATGTTTTCAGCACCCCCGCCAATGGCAATGTCACAGTCGCCCAGCATGATGGCCTGGCTGGCCGAGACGATCGCTTGCAAACCCGAACCGCACAAACGGTTCACGTTGAAGGCGGGTGTGCCTTCGGCGCACCCCCCGTGGATGGCGGCCACGCGGGACAGGTACATGTCTTTGGGTTCGGTGTTCAACACGTGGCCAAAAACCACATGGCCTACCTCCTTGCCTTCTACCCCGGCACGGGCCAGCGACTCACGCACCACTAGCGCGGCCAGCTCGGTGGGTGGAATGTCTTTCAGGCTTCCGCCATAGGTACCAATGGCGGTGCGCACACCGCTGACGACGACGACTTCACGACTCATGTTGATCTCCAGAAAAATTAAAAAGTGTGGGGTTTCAATTGCCAGTGTCGTGCACAAAGACTACAAACTGCTGACAAGCCGGGCTGGCAGTTGATTTCAGTCACGGGTGTCCGCCACAGGGTGGGCGCCGAAATCAGGTCGGTTCAAAAACGCCAGAACGCGGGCGCCGGCAGCAGCAGGCGAGGCCAATTGCCCTGCCGCTTTGAGCTGGATGAACCCCGCTTGGTCCGGAAAAGCACTGGCGTCTGCGTCGCGCAACTGGGTTTGCATGTCGGTGTCGATCACTCCAGGGGCCAGCGAGCACACCTTGGCCCCCATGGGTTTGAGCGCTTCTTCTAGCGCCAAGCAGCGTGTGAAATGGTCCATGCCCGCCTTGGCGGCGCAGTAACCCGCTTGCGAGGCCATGGCTTTGCGGCCCAGTCCGGATGAAATGTTCAGCACCTTGCGCGGCAAGGGCCAGTGTTCGGTTGCACCTAAAAAAGCGCCCGTCAATTGCATCGGCGCTTCCAGCCCCACGCGCAAGGCATGACCCAAGTCAGACGCGTCGGCTTGGCTCATCGGGCCAATGCGCGGGATGACACCGGCATTGTTGATCATGCTCACACTGGCCCAGGCGGAAGGCGTTTGGGCTTGGAGCCATGCGCTCAAGCGTTCACTGGCCGCCACGCCATCGGCCAGGTCTTGCGACCATTGCAGCAAGGTGGCGCCACGGGTCTGCGCCAGGCTGTCCAAGCTGTCATTGGTTTTGCGCGAAATGCACAACAGGCTGTGACCGGCTTGCAGCAATTGCTGTGCCATGGCCAGGCCCATGCCCCTTGAAGCGCCGGTGAGGATGTAGAGGTGTTGAGTCATGCCGAGGATGGTAGTGCTGAGTTTTTACAAAGGCTGTCACGCAGGTGAGGCTTGAAGTTTCAGTTGTCGGGGCTTGGGCTCATTTTCCTTGGCTGGCCCGGATGCGGTTGACTTCGAGGGGTGTGACTTCGGGGGCGCTGTTACCCCATTGGGTGCGCAGATGGGTGAGCACCGCGGCAATGTCTTTGTCATCCAGCGTCAGGATGTAAGGCGGCATGCCAAAAGGTCTGGGGTTGCCCGCCGTGGCCGGTGGATAGCCACCGTACAACACGGTTTGCACCAGGTTGGTGGTGTCGGTTTGCAAGACGGCACGGTGTCCGGCCAGCGCCGAGTAGGCGCCTGCCACGCCCAGTCCCTGTTCGCCGTGGCACTCGGCGCAGTGCTTGTCGTAAAGGTCGGCGCCGCGTGTTGGTACGTCCGGCAAAAGACGACGTGATGCCGCAGGGGTGGTGGGGCCTGGCTTGTCTTGAGCCAAGCGAGCCTGGGATTTCAAATACACGGCCATGGCTTGCAGGTCAGCGGGTTGGAGGTATTGCGTGCTGTATTGCACCACTTCGCCCATGGGCCCGCTGGTGTGGTGGTGGCCCGACTTGCCGGTTTGGAGCAGGGTTTGTATGTCGGTCAAAGGCGTTTCGGCCAGTCCAGTCTGGGCATTGTCCAACAGGGACGGTGCGGTCCAGTTGACCACGGGCATCAAGCCGCCCGAAAGGTCGTTGACCGCTCCCGATGCGCCCAGCGCGTTGCGTGGGCTGTGGCAGGCCGCGCAGTGCCCCAAACCTTGCACCAGGTAAGCCCCACGGTTCCATTCGGCGTCGCGCCCAGCGTGTGGTGTGTAGGTGCCCGGCTTGAAGTACAGCGAACGCCAGACGGCCAAGGCGGCTTGCGTGCCCACTGGCCACTGCAGCGTGTGCGCGGGTGGCGCTTTGGCCACGGCGGCTTGAGTGATCAACCAGGCAAACATGGCATCGGTATCGTCCCGCGTGATCAAGGTGGTGTGGTTGTACGGAAAGGCCGGGGCCAGCAAGCGCCCGTCACGTGAGCGACCATGGTGCATGGCACGCCAGAAATGCTGGGCATTCCAAAGGCCAATGCCCGTGGCGGGGTCGGGCGTGAGGTTGCTGCTGTAGACGGTGCCAAAGGGGGTTTCGATGGCCCGACCACCCGACATGGCGGCGCCCCCGCGGGCGGTATGGCATGCAATGCAGTTGCCCGCTTGAATCAAGTACCGGCCTTTGTCGATGGTTTCGGCACTGGGGGGTGGTGTTAAGTGGGATGGCGACGGTGTGCTCACATCGACGCCATCGGCAAAATTGTCTGCCACCAGCGCAGCGCAAACCAACAAGCCAATGCCTGCAAAACACAAACCAATGCGTTGACCCTTCATGGCACCGCTTTCAATTCGGGGGCACTGCCGCAGTCAGGCAGGGCCATGGCTGCGCGTGCAGGCAAAGAGCTTGCAGGCGAAGTGTCTTGCGGCAAGCTTTGAGTCGACAGCCAGGTGGCCACCGCGATCAGGTCACTGGTGTTCAAACGTTCGACCACATGGGCCATGCAGTCGGGGGCCAAGGCTTGGCGTTGGTGCGTTTGCCAGGCGCCGAGCTGGGCATTCAGGTAATCCAGTGGCAGACCCAACAAACCGGGGACATGGGGTTGTAGGCCCGTCAATCGGTCGCCATGGCACTGCGTGCAGGCGGGGACGCGGCGTGTTGCATCGCCATGCAAGGCCAATTGTTGACCGCGTTGCAAAACCGCCGGTGGCATGCGCTTGGCCGATTGCGTGGCCGCGGGGTACGGCAGCTTCAATTCGGAAAAGTAAGTGGCGATCTCGCGCAGATAGGCATCGGACAGCGGGTCGACCAAGCGGGTCATCAGCCCGTAGTGCCTGCGGCCTTGCGCAAAATTTTTCAGCTGGTTGTACAAATAACCCGCCGGCTTGCCGGCCAGACGGGGGTAGTAACCATCGGGTCCGGCGCGGCCTTGGTCGCCATGACAGGCCGTGCATGCCCGGGTGCGTTCGGCCATGGTGTCTTGAAAGCCTTTGGCATGGCCGTTGGCCGTGAAAAATAAGGCTGTCAGAGTCAAAAACTGCAGCCCCAAAGTCAAACATCGAACAATTGAGAACATCTCCCAAAGATAACCGACAATTGGGGGATTGGCGTTGACTCTTCGGTTCGAAGCGGTTGACGGGCCCTTGATTTCATTCCCCCCTTTTTTATGTCCGATATCCAAGTTCGTTTTGCCACCCTCAAAGACGCCGCTGATGTGGCGCAGTTGCACCTGATTGCGGCCATGACTCTGTACGAGAGCCAGGTGCCCTTTGAACACTGGGCGGCCACCCCCATGCCCAAGCGCGTGTCGTATTGGAAAGAGGCTATCGAATTCGGTGAGCCCCAGGTCATGGTGGCGGTGGATGACGGCGTCATTGTCGGTATCGTGGGTTATGACCGCTCACGCGACCCCAAAACGCCCAATACAACCGGTGAAATCTGGGCCCTCTATGTGGACCCCGATCGCATCGGGCAAGGCATTGGCCTGGCTTTGTGGGACGCCGCGCGCGAAGGCTTGGTGGACGAGGGCTGCACGGATGTCACGGTGTGGTTGCCCCTGCGCAATGAGCGTACTTTGCGCTTCCATGATTTGGCCGGTTTCAAGCGTGAAATGAACACCGCCCGCACAGTGCCCATGGGTGATGCCCGTGTGGAAGAAGTGCGTTTGAAGCGCGCTTTGGGCTGAACTTGAAACTCATCCTGGCCCCGATGGAGGGCTTGCTGGACCACTCTTTGCGCGATGCGCTCACGAAGGTCGGCGGGGTTGATCGCTGCGTCTCTGAATTCATCCGTGTCACGGGCACTTTACTGCCGTGCCGAGCTTTTGAGCGCGTGGTCCCCGAGTTGCGCAACGGCAGCCGCACGGCGGCGGGTGTGCCGGTGCGCGCCCAGTTGCTGGGCTCGGATGCAGCCTGCCTGGCAGACAATGCGGCGCGTTTGGCTGAAATGGGCTCGGCGGGGATTGACTTGAATTTCGGCTGCCCCGCCAAAACGGTCAACCTGCACCGGGGAGGCGCGGTGTTACTCGACGAGCCCGAAACGGTGGCGCAGATTGTGGCCGCTGTGCGCCGCGCCGTGCCGGCCCATGTGCCGGTGTCGGCCAAAATGCGGCTGGGTTACAACGACGATACACGGGCAGAAGAGTGTGCACTGGCCATAGAACATGCGGGTGCGTCAGAACTGGTGGTGCACGCCCGCACCAAAGCACATGGCTACAGGCCGCCGGCCTATTGGGACCGGATTGCCGATTTGCGGGCGATCGTCAAACTGCCCTTGATTGCCAACGGTGAAATATGGACCGTGGCCGACGCTTTGCGCTGCCGCGAGGTGACTGGTTGTTCGGATTTGATGGTGGGTCGCGGCATGGTGTCTGACCCCGGTTTGGGCTTGGCGATTCAAGCGCACGATGCCCTGGGCGAAACGCTGCCAGGTCGGGAGCGAACTGCGCCGTGGCTCACATTGCTGCCTTTGATGTTGCAGTTTTGGCACCGCGTCGGCTTGCATGTGGCCGCCCGCCACCGTGCCGGGCGGCTCAAGCAATGGCTCAATTATTTGCGCCGCAGCTACCCTGAGGCGCAACAGGCATTTGAAGCGATTCGTTTGTTGCACGAACCGGCCAAAATCGAGGCCTGGTTCACGCAGGCGATGGAATCTCAGTCCAGCCCTTGCTGATTGTTGGCCAAATGGGTGGCCACTTCAGTGCGCAGTTGCGCCAGTTGGGGCGCAAGTCGCGTGAAGGCAGCACGAACCTCAGGGGCGTCACCATGTTTACTCAGCGCCTCGACCTGCACCACGTGCTCGACCAGCGCATCGACACAAAACACGGGCGCAAAACCTTTGACTTGGTGTAACAAACGGTTGGCACCGCCCACATCGTCGTTGTCGAGCAAATTTTGGATCAAGCCGATGTCGGAGGTGAGCGTTTTGTGGAGCGTTTTGAGCAGCGACAAAAAGCCCGTTTCGTCGCCTATGAACTCCATCCCACGTTCCACAGACAGGTAGGCAAAATGGGGCAATGGGGTCATGGTCATGACGTGAGTTCAGATTAGGCTTTTTAACACATTGCAGTGCCCACTGAATTTAAGCCAGCAATTCGGCCAATCCGCCAGAAGGCTCAAAACGCCGATTGCGAAAGTGCAGGCGGGTGGGGCCGGGCAGGGCTCGTTCTGAGCGAGAGTGCCGCGCATCGCCTGGGTAGCAAATCACCCGCGTGCCTTCTTGGTCGAAGGGTTCAGGCTGGATCACCGGGGGTTTGCGGCTTCGGGCGGCGGCCATGGCACTGGCCGCCGAGTCATACCGCGTCAGATGCGACAAACTCATGATCTGCGGTGGGGCCAACTCAATCTGGCCGTCCCAATACAGGGTCAAGGCTTGCCGGGGGTTGAGCCAGGCGCTTTCAGTGGTCTCGTGGTTGTCATGCGCGGCAATTTGGTCGGTGGGGGCATGCGCCAAGAAAAAACGGGTGTCAAAGCGTTTGGTGCTGACCGAAGGTACCCGCGGGGTGATCCAGCGCGACCAAGGCACCAAGGCGTGGGTTTGCAAGGTCAAGGCCCCTTGGTCCAAGAGCTGGGCAAAGGAGAGGCCTTCGCTGAGTTGCTGGCGCGCTTGAGCGAGCGCCAAAATGGGGTCTGTGGCGGCATGGGCAAACAAGACGCTGGATTCTTCGAAGGCCTCGCGCAATGCGGCGACAAACAAACTGGCCGCTTTGCCTTTGTCTAAATCGTCTTCGCCTAATTGGGTGTGCAGCTCCGTCAAAGGCCGGTCCAGTCGCTGCAAAAGGTCGGGGTGGGCGTCGGCTTCATCGAGCTTGCCGCCAGGAAAAACAAAGGCCCCGCCGAGCACGGCAGAAGCCGCATGGCGCTTGAGCAACAAGACTTCCAAGCCCGAGTCGCCATCGCGCAGCATGACCACTGTGGCAGCATCACGTGGCGGGGTGTCAACGATGGCGGAATTGATTTCCATGGGGCATCTCCTGTGGGCTGTCAAACTGGCAACAGAGCCAACCTGAGTTCAGGCCTATATTGCGGCCGTGGCTTCAGGCTATCAGAGTTGGGCGCGGGTTCTGCCTTGGGGTGGCACCTAGGCGTCATGTTCTATTTTTTCCAAAGGTTCAATGTCATGACTATCGATTTCAAAGGCCGTGTCGCCATCGTCACCGGTGCAGGGGGTGGATTGGGCAAACAACACGCATTGGCGCTGGCGGCCAGGGGGGCCAAAGTGGTGGTCAATGATTTAGGCGCCGATGTGCACGGGGACGGGGGCTCGGTCAGTGCCGCCCAAGCGGTGGTTGATGAGATTCGCCAAAAGGGCGGAGATGCCATTGTCAATGGGGCTTCTGTGACCGATTTTGAGGCCGTCAAAGCCATGGTTCAACAGACCATGGAAACCTGGGGGCGGGTGGATATTCTGGTCAACAATGCGGGTATTTTGCGGGACAAGAGTTTCGCCAAAATGGAGATCGCTGATTTTCGCTTGGTGATGGATGTTCACCTGATGGGCGCTGTGCATTGCACCAAGGCGGTCTGGCCGATCATGCAGGCGCAAAACTACGGTCGCGTGATGTTGACCAGCTCCTCCAGTGGCCTGTATGGCAACTTCGGGCAGGCCAATTACGGTGCCGCCAAAATGGCCTTGGCCGGGCTGATGCAGACCCTGTCCATTGAGGGAGAAAAACACAACATCCGTGTCAATTGCCTGGCTCCCACAGCGGCTACCCGCATGACCGAAGGTTTGATGTCCCCCGAGGTTTTGAATGCCTTACAGCCCCAAGCGGTGGTTCCGGCCATGTTGGTCATGGTGAGTGAAGAGGCGCCAAACAGAACCATTTTGTGTGCGGGGGCGGGCAGTTTTGAGGTGGCGCACATTACCCTGACGCAAGGCCTGCATTTGGGCGTGACGGCCGATACCGCCGAGCGATTGGCTGCAGCGCTGGCGCAGGTGAAAGACCCTGCGGGTCAAATTGTGCCCATGTCGGGCTCAGCGCAAGGCAGCCATGAGGTCGCTATGGCCCATGACGCCATAGCGGCTTTGCGTCATTGACCTGAGGGTTGCTGCGCCATGCGCAGCTTGTCTTTTTTGTTGGGGCGCTTGCCTTTGATGCCGCCCCTCGGGTCATGGGCCGTTCCCGGGGGGTGCTGCACGGGATGTGGCAGGGGGTGGCTTCGGCCTGGGATGGTTTGTGCTTCGAATCCGGCTTCGACCTCACGCGGGACCGAGATGTTTTGCCGCTTTTCAATCAGTCGCCAATGCGCTTCGGTGTCGGGGCTGACAAAGCTCACGGCCAAGCCACTGTGACCCGCTCGGCCAGTGCGGCCAATCCGATGGGTGTAGTCCACTGCAGAGCGCGGCAAGTCAAAGTTGACCACCACCGGCAGTTCAGAAATATCCAGTCCCCGCGCCGCCACGTCGGTGGCGATCACCACTTTCAGGCGTGAAGCTTTGAAGTCGGCCAGCACTTGGCTGCGCTTGCCTTGGCCTAACTGGCCGTGAAAGGGCTCGGCGTTGATGCCCGCTTTGCGCAGCTTGGCCGCAATGATCTGGCAGGCATGTTGCGTGGCAGCAAAGACGAGAACACGTTTCCATCCGTGGGTTTGAAACAGGTGCCGAAGCAGCTGAGTGCGTTGCGGTGCCTCCACCGCCACGGCGCGTTGGATGATGTCGGGCGCGGTGCCAATGTGCGGCAGTACATCCACACGCACCGGATCGGTCAGCAGCGCATCGGCCAAGCTTTGCACCGCGGGGGGAAATGTGGCTGAAAAAAGCAGATTTTGACGGCGCGCGGGCAGCAGCTTCAAAATGGCTTGCAGCTCCTCCTGAAAGCCCAAGTCCAGCAGTTTGTCTGCCTCGTCCAGTACCAGGCTTTGCACTGAAGACAGGCTCAATGCATTTTTGTCGATCAAGTCGAGCAAGCGCCCCGGCGTGGCCACAACCACATCGGCGCTGCCGCGCAAGCCCATCATTTGCGGGTTGATCGACACGCCCCCAAACACCACGGTGATTTTGAGTGCAGGCAAATGCACGGCCAAACTGCGCAAAGTATCGCCAACTTGCACCGCCAATTCGCGGGTCGGCACCAGCACCAAGCTGTGCACCCGCCGGGGGGGGGTGCGTGGTTGCCGCATGTTCATCTCGAGCAAGGGCAGCACGTAAGCGGCGGTTTTGCCTGAGCCGGTTTGAGCGCTCGCCTGGAGGTCGACGCCTTGCAAAACGGCTGGAATGGCCAAAGTTTGAATGGGCGTGGGCGCAGGATAGTCGAGGGGCTTGAGGGCTTTGAGAAGTTCCGGGCGCAGTCCGAGGGTGCTGAAGGGCATAAAAGGTCAAAAGGGTGGGATATATCCCGATTACGGGTCAGGTGCTGGTGAGCATAGACGGATAATGGGTTCAAAGTCCGTCTTTGTGCTTGAAGTGCTGCCTAAACCTTGAAAGTTCCATGAAAAAATCGTTTCTCTTGCATGTAGAAGGTAAAAATCCCGACCGCATCCTTGAAGCTGTGAAACACGAAGTGCGTCAATATGCCCGCCGAGAAGGCCGCAAAACAGTGCCAGTAGGTTTTGATTATTGGGATTTCGATTGCAAAGTCGGCCTCAACGCGGAGGCTTCAGAGGTGACCACTTTTGCCCAAGTGGTCCCTTTGATTGATGCTGTGGCCAAAACCGGCGCCTCAGTGTGTTACGTTGAAGTCTTGTCTAAACCCGTGCTTCGGGTTCGCAAGCCCTCAACCCCGGAGGGTGCAGCGAGCGGGTCCTCCCAATCGTCAGACGACAAGGCGTAATCCCCTTGTTTGAAAGGCCCCAAGGCGGATATTCAGAAGGAAGAAGCACCGCTGCCAACGCCTGCCAACGCCTTCCAAGCCTTGATTTGACGCGTCGTTTCTCCATGCCACAATACCGCCATGAATCACAGAAAAGGCATCATCCTGGCGGGCGGTTCGGGTACGCGTTTGTACCCGGTGACGCAGGCGGTAAGCAAGCAGCTCATGCCGGTGTACTACAAGCCCATGGTCTATTACCCCTTGACCACGCTGATGTTGGCGGGCATTCGCGATGTGCTCCTGATCAGTACGCCGCAAGACACCCCTCGCTTTACCGAATTACTCGGCAATGGCCATCAGTGGGGCATGAACATCACTTATGCGGTGCAGCCCAGCCCGGATGGCTTGGCGCAAGCTTTCACCATTGGCAAAGATTTTGTGGGCCAGCACCTCAGCGCCTTGGTGTTGGGGGACAATATTTTTTACGGCCACGATCTGGTCCGCCTGTTGAACAATGCCAACGCATGCAGCCAAGGCGCGAGTGTGTTTGCCTACCATGTGCACGATCCTGAACGCTATGGCGTGGTGGCTTTTGATGAAGCCCAGCGTGCCATCAGCATCGAAGAAAAACCGGTACAACCGAAAAGCAATTACGCGGTCACAGGCTTGTATTTTTACGATCAACAAGTATGTGATATCGCTGCCAACATCCAGCCTTCAGCGCGTGGCGAGTTGGAAATCACCGATGTGAACCGCCAGTACCTGATGCAGGGCGAGTTGAACGTCGAAATCATGGGCCGAGGCTATGCCTGGCTTGACACGGGTACGCACGACAGCTTGCATGAGGCCGCGGGATTCATCGCCACCCTGCAAAAACGCCAAGGTTTGATGGTGGCTTGCCCCGAAGAAATCGCTTTCGCACAACACTGGATCCATGCAGAAGACGTGGCCCGGTTGGCCAAACCCTTGGCCAAAAACGGCTACGGACAATACCTCTTGAACCTGATTAAATAAAAAATATTTCAGCCATGACCTTGACCGTCACCCCCACTCAAATTCCCGATGTGTTGATTTTGGAGCCTGATGTGTTTGGCGATGCACGGGGCTTCTTTTTGGAGAGTTTCAACGCCCGAGATTTTGCCCAATCGACCGGTTTGGATGTGCATTTTGTACAAGACAACCACAGCAAATCTGCCCGTGGCGTGTTGCGCGGACTGCACTACCAGATTGAACATGCGCAAGGCAAATTGGTGCGCGTGGTGCAAGGCGAGGTGTTTGACGTGGCAGTGGACTTGCGGCGCTCCTCATCTACATTCGGCCAATGGGAGGGGGTGCGGCTGAGTGCCGAAAATCACCGCCAACTGTGGGTACCCCCCGGGTTTGCCCATGGTTTTGTGGTGTTGAGCGAAAGTGCCGAGTTTGTCTACAAAACCACCGATTACTGGTACCCCGCGCACGAGTGCAGTCTGTTGTGGAATGACACCGCCTTGGGCATCGACTGGCCGATTGACTTTGAACCCCAATTGGCAGCCAAGGACGCGGCCGGACTTCCCTTGGCGCAAGCGGCCTGTTTTGCATGAAAGGGGTTAAAACCATGCACCGCCGCACTTTTGTGATCAAGGCGATGGCGCTTGGCATGAGTTTGGCGGCGCCACAGGCGCTGGCCCAAATCCAGAGTGGCACGCAACAGTCCTGGCCGCAAAAGCCCATCAAATTGCTGGTGGCTTACCCTCCAGGCGGCGTCAGCGATGTGATGGCGCGCATGGTGGCCGAGCGATTGGCGCAACGATTGAATGTCCCTGTGTTGGTTGAAAACAGAGCGGGTGCCAGCGGTGCGTTGGCGGTGAATGTGGTGGCTAAATCTGCACACGATGGTTATAACTTGGCTTTTTCTGCGATCAGCCCCTTAACGCTAAGCCCCCATCTGGGCAAGCCCCTGTTTGATCCGAAGGACATTGTGGCCGTGGCCGGCGTGATGGTGTCGCCGGTCATTTTGGCGGCCACACCGGCCGCCGGGTTTGCTGATTTCAAGGCCATGCTCAGTGCCGCCCAAGCCAAACCCTTTGCGCTGCGATGGGCCACATCGGGTGCGGCTTCTTTGGGGCATGTGATGCTGGAACAGTTGCATGCAGCGGCCCGGGTGGACTTCACGCACATCCCCTACAAAGGGGGAGGCCAGCAAATCACGGATGCTTTGGGCGGGCAGTTTGAATTGTTGTCGGTCAACGCGTCTGCGGCGGTGCTGCAACACATTCAGGAGGGTAAATTACGCCCCTTGGCGGTGGGCTCGCCGCTTCGGCTGGAGAGTCTGCCCACGGTGCCCAATTTGGCCGAGTTGGGTTTTGCTGCCGCCAATGTGAGTTCGCAGTTCGGGGTTTTTGCGCCGGCGGGAACGCCGGCCTTGATCATTGATCGACTGAACGCGGAAATTCAAACCGTGCTCGGTCAACAGGCGGTGCGTGAGCGCTTGGTTGCAGCGGCGTGTTTGCCATTGAAAACCAGTGTCCTTGAATTCAAGCGCATTATTTCGCAAGAGTCGGACAACATGGCCCGCATCGTCAAAGACGCGCGCATGGTGGGCGAATGAATTTTAGACAGGAGATCTTCCATGCAAATACTTCGAATCAAACGCTGGGTGACCACAGGCCTGGGCTTGAGTTGCTGCACCTTGTTGCACGCGCAGGACGCGTTCGTTGACCGCTTTGTCGGTGATCTGGGTGCTGCGGTGTACAGCACATCCGCTACCGTTAAAAGCAAAGAAGCCAGCACCACGGCACTGCCCTACGTGTATGGCGACTGGGGCCGTTACTTTGCGCGCGTCGACACCGTGGGTGCCAAATTGTTGCCTCTGGGCATGGGGCATCTCGAAGGCGTCTTGCGCGTCAGCCAGGAAGGCTATGACACCCGCACCAGCGCGCTCAAAGGCATTGGCCAACGCAGCAACCCGGTGCCGATCGGCTTGGGCACCTTCCAGCGTACATCACTCGGCGGTGTGTTTGTGTATGCCATGCACGACTTGACTTCGGGAGGAAACGCGCTGGACCTGACCTATGGCGCACGCTTGGAGCTGGGCGCTGTCAAAATGTACCCGCAAGTCGGACTCGAATACCGCAGTCAAGCCTACGTACAGCATCTGTATGGCGTCTCTTCGACTGAAGCCGCAGCAAGTCAAGCCGCTGGGGGGCGCTTGACGACTTACTCGGCGGGGGCAGCCACCACGCCCATGGTCGGATTGGCCATGATGGTGCCATTGAGTGGCCCCTGGTCATTGCAATTGCAGTGGCGCCACAAGTGGTTGGACAATACCGTCAAAAACAGCCCCTTGGTGGGCGCATTGACTCAAAACACCGGCTTTGCCGGTGTGAGCTACGAATTCAAATAGAAAATTTTTGAAAGCCTAAGCCACTGGCTTCAGGCCAGCCCTGTGGCGGCTTTGATGTCCCGTAATTGTTCGCGCGTGAGTCGATTGCCATGTTGGCCGACCACCGCTGCCGCCGCGTGGTTGGCCAAAGTGGCCGCTTGTTGAGCCGTATGACCCTGGGTCAGGGCATACAAGAAGCAGCCTGCGAACATGTCACCCGCCCCATTGGTGTCCACTGCTTTGACGGGGATCGCAGGGGCATGCACAGTTTGGCCAAATTGCAAAACTTCACATCCCTGCGCGCCCATGGTCAGGCAAACGGTTTGGGCCAAGCCTTCTAATTTTTGACGAATCTGCGGCAAGTCCTGCGTGCCGCACCAGACCTGCGCTTCTTCGAGGTTGCAAAACAAATAGGCCACCCCGCTGCCCAGCAAGGCATCCAAGCCGGCGCGGCAAAACTGGATCATGCTCACGTCGCTGAGCGTCAATGCCAAGGGTACACCTGCTGCCACGGCCATAGCACGGCCGTCCAGCGCGGCTTGCAGGCCGGTAGGGGATGCTGCCAAATAGCCCTCCATGTAATAAATTTTGGATTTGGCGATGGCTGCCGGTTGCAAAGCGCTGCTGTTGAGTTCTGCGGAAACGCCCAAAAATGTGCACATCGAGCGTTCAGCATCTGGGGTGACCAACACCATGCAGCTGCCGGTTTGACCCTCTTTGGCGCGGCTGTGTGTCAAGTTGGTGTGCACGCCCCAATGGTTCAAGTCCTGGGCGTAAAAGTCGCCCAACTCGTCGTCGGCCACTTGGCAAGAGTAATAAGCCTGACCGCCCAATTGCGCCAGAGCCACCACCGTATTGCCTGCGGAGCCACCGCCTGTACGACGAGGCTGAGCGGTCTTGACAAGGTCCAGCAACTCAGCGCGACGGGGCGTATCGATCAGGGTCATGTGCCGCTTGTCCACGCCCATGGCTTGGAGTTGGGCATCAGAGACTTCGTATTCGGAGTCGACCAAGGCATTGCCAATGGCATAAAGGTGGTAGTGGGTCATGGCGCAAAAAAAGATAAAGAGGTGAGTTTACTGGCATGCGATAGACGTCAAGCCCATGCCAGAACCGCAGCGGGCCATGTTGTTGCTGGAGAGAGCGTAAAATAAAGCCGCTTATTAGGCGCTACGCGCCCTTATGCTTTTATATGTTCTCTGATATGTTCTCTAAGGCTACGATGATGAAACGCGAATATTTTTCTTCTTTCAAACAAGACCGGCACGCAGTCGAGCCCCGATCAGGCAGCTGTATCGCATTGGTTGATGCCCGTTTTCTGATCTGGTTGGCTCAGCAAAATGCCAATGGTGCTGTGGGCGAATCGATCAATCGCCAAGGCTTAATGGGTTTGCTCTCGCATGCCATGGCCCAGGCTGGCCTCGATGTGGATTTACGCCGTGTGTATTGGTATACCGACCGTGCCGACGGCATGGTGCTGGACGATCAAATTGTGCGCTGGGTTCAGTCACACGATGTCGATGGCGGCGCCTCCATGCTGCGCGCCTTGGGGCAGGACTTAACCGGGTTGGCACACCAGCATGCCTGTGATCACGTTTTGATTGCCACTGACGATGAACGTTTTTTGAGTGACATTGATGCCGCCCAGTTGTGCGGTGTAAGCGTGCATTTGCTGGCCGACGAAAGTGCGCGCAACATGCCCCAAATGATGCGCAGCGATCCGGGTTGGGGCCGCGTGCTTTCACAGGCCGATCGCCGTGTGGTGGTCAATGCGCAATTTTTGTGCGAAATGCTGCAAGGCAAACTCCCCGCAGGCTTGAGCAGTGCGGCCACTGCCTCTGTTGAAAACTTGGAAGAAGTGCGTCAAACCATTACCGAGGTCATCACCGATTGGTGGGCAGATGAACCCGAAGATTTACGCGAAGATTTGCGTGATGCCTTGCAAGTCAGCCGCGGTGTGCCGCAAGAAGTGGACCGCCAGCTGTTGCTGCGCATGCGCCAGCGCTTGACGCGAGCCTTGAGTTTGAACGAGAAAAAACTGCTCCGCGAAGTGCTCCGCGCTGTGGTTTTGGGGCCCTCATCTGCTGCAAACCCGGCAGCCAGCTCGTCAGATTTGCCCGTCAACATTGACGCTTAATTGTCACAACCTGTCACAACCGGAGACCCAGCATGAAACTTGAAGAACAATCGCAATGGACAGCACGATTGGCCCGACTTTACAGCGGAGCCGTGCATGATGTGATGCGCGGCATGGGGCACGACAACTGCGTATTGCCCACACACTTGAGACCACTCGATCCCACCCTGAAAGTCGCCGGCCCCGTGTGGACTGTGTCGGGCCGAACGGACCGAACTGTCAGCCGTCATGACAGTTTGTTGGGCTGGACAACTTTACTTTCCAAAGCACCCAGTGGCCATGTGGTGGTCTGCCAGCCGCACAACCAGGATGTGGCCCTGATGGGCGAGTTGTCTGCGGAGACCTTGAAAAACAAGGGCGTCCTGGGGTATGTGGTGGACGGCGGGTGCCGCGATACCGACTTTATTTTGGCGCAGGGCTTTCCCGTATTTCATACCTTCTTTACGCCTTCTGACATCGTATCCCGTTGGTTGCCTGACCATTACGAGCTGCCGGTCAGTATCGGTCCGGTGACGGTCATGACGGGCGACTTTATTTTGGGTGATCGCGATGGATTGGTCGTGATCCCGCAAGCCTTGGTGGCACAAGTGATTGAAAAAACTGAGCAGGTGGCGCTCACCGAAAACGCGGTGCGAGAGGCGATCCGTTCTGGCCTTGATCCTGTAGATGCGTATTTGAAATACGGTAAATTTTGACCGCCATGCCCTGAACCACAACGCCGTTTAATTGGCTGAATAAGCCCGGTAACCTTTGCGGTTCAAGCATTGGGTCAGGATTTTTTCCTGCATGGCACTCTCGTTGAAAGTCGACCAACCCACGCTGGCACCACCACCGCTCCAAGTGCCTGCCACCATGAAGGACAGGGAGGGTACATCCAGGTTGCCGAAGATGGCCGATGTCACACCCACCTTCGTCATGGCGCTGCTGCTTGCACCTGTGGCCGTGTTGAAAACTTTATCGTTTTGCAGATCGTATGACTCGGCCAAGTACAGGCATTGTGCCGAGTCACGCTCAAAACGCGCTTGATTGCGGATGCTGCTGGGGTCCACCACCACATTGACCGAAGAGCAGCCTGCGATGAACACAATGCACAAGAGTCCGCCAATGCGCATGAAATGCTGAAGTTGATGCATGATGTTTGACCCGAAAATAAAAGACAGTTCTGTGTGTATCGGCGCCGCCTATCCAAAGTTGAGTACTTCAGACTCAATGACCCGATTTTTTCTTCTCTTCCTTTTTCCCCTCTTTTGGCGCCGGCTCTTTGCCAGGGGGGACACGCACAATTTTGCAAACCTTTTTGGCCGGCTCCGATGCTGTGGCAGGCAAGTCGTTGCAAATCTTTTCAGTCTTGTAAGCCCATGCAGAAACAGGGGGCAAGCCGAATATCAGGCCCATCAGACAGGGCATCAGTTTTCGCATCAGCCATGCAGACGGGGTGCCGCAAGTTTGAATAGAACGCTTTTGCACGGTTCATCTCCTAGGGGTTGGGGTTGGGTTTCATGCTGTATTCAGCACTGGACTGTGCGCAATGCGCTGAGCCAATACCGTGATACTTTGGGGGGACAAGTCGTCGGTTGAGAACATGCGGGCGTCCGGTGCGTCAGATTGGGCATGCCGAAGGGAGCGTTTGTAAAAATGGTCGTAATGTTGAGTCAACAATTCACTGACCAAGGTGGCAAAGTCTCGCTTTGCCACCAGCGATTGCCAGTGCGCAACTTGTTCATTGCCACAGTTGGGTTTGAGCCGGTCCAGGTGCGTCAGCAGTTGCGGGTCATCCAGCCAATAGGCGTAATCGGTGAGTAAAAAATCCACGCGGGCTTGCAAGCTCGCGTTCACGCTCAGCCAAGGGCTCTTGTTCATCACTTCAAATAAGGCGTCAGGCAACTGAATTTGCCCGATGCGTTTGCTTTCGGCTTCCACATACACCGTCCGCGCCGGGTCCAGTCGCGCTAATTGGTCCAGCAACAGGGTGTCGAACATTTTCTGTGACGGCTGGGGGGTTGTGGGCAGCTCACCCAAAACAGAGCCTTTGTGGGCGGCAAGGCCTTCCAGGTCCAGTACCTGTTCGCCCTGTTCAGCCAGCGCATGCAAGATTCTGGTTTTGGCGCAACCTGTCGGGCCGGACACCACCTCAAAATGAAACTGCTCAGGCATTTGAGCCAACGCGGTCATCACAAAGCTGCGCCAGGCTTTGTAGCCACCCTCCAAGCGTTGCGCCGGCCAACCCACTTGACGCAGGATGTGGCTGAAGGCTCCACTGCGTTGCCCACCCCGCCAGCAATAAATCAACGGCGTCCACCCCCGAGGGTGTTTTGCAAATTGCGCTTGAATATGGTGTGCCACATTGATCGCGACCAAGGCTGCGCCTACTTTACGGGCCTCAAAAGGCGAGACCTGCTTGTACAGTGTGCCCACCCTGGCCCTTTCCTCGTCGTTGAGCACGGGACAGTTGATCGCCCCAGGCAGATGGTCGTGCGCAAATTCAGAGGGCGAACGGGCGTCAATGATGGCGTCAAATTGGCGCAATCCGGCGATAGAGGCGAGGCTGTGATCGAGGTTCATTGTTGATTTTGATTGTATATGTCCGATACACAGGTCTCAAGAGCGCCGATCCGACTTGTCGGACGCAAATGAGTTATCCGGTTTTTAGCAAGTAATCTGTCCGATTTGAAGGCTGGACGCCTTTGGCAATTCGGACCACCCGTTTAAAATAGGTCGCTGTGAATAAAACTATTTTTTCAATTTCTCGCGGCTCTTGGTTTCTTTTGGCGGCTTTATGGTTGTTGCTTTTGTGCTTGGCTGTGGTGCGCCCTTTGGCCGTGCCCGATGAAGGCCGCTACGCCGAAGTGGGTCGCTGGATGCTGCAATCAGGCGACTGGTTGGTGCCGCGTTTGAATGGCATTCCGTTTTTCCATAAACCCCCCTTGCTGCATTGGTTACAGGCCTCGTCCATGGCGGTCTTTGGACAATACGCCTGGGCGGCCCGCTTGGTGCCGGCCTTGAATGCGGGTTTGATGATGGTGGCGCTGTGCGTGTGTGCGCAGCAATTCAGTGGCGAGGCAACAGCCCGTCGTGCCATCGTCATGCTCGGGACCAGTCTGACCTTTTTGGCGGGCGGGCAATACGTCAACCACGACATGCTGGTGGCCACCTGGATCGGTATTGCGATTTGGTTGTTTGGTTTGTCGTTCTTGCACGGCGATCAAGCCCACCCTGGATTGGCCCGCTGGGGCTTTGTGGCCTGTGCCCTGGGTGTATTGTCGAAGGGTTTGATTGGATTGGTTTTGCCAGGTTTGGTGATTTTTGTCTGGCTGATCTGGAGTGGACAAGCCCGTAAAATGTGGCGCTTTCCTTGGGCCAGTGGGCTGTTGATCTTCGCCGTAGTTGCGGTCCCTTGGTTCGTGCTGGCGCAACAGCAGTTTGCCGGCCTGATCGATTATGTGTTTGGCGCGCAGCAATTCAATCGTTACACCGGTTCGAACTTCAACAACCCTCAAGCCTGGTGGTTTTATGGTCTTGCCGTGCTGCTGCTGCTGGGGCCCTGGTTGTTTTTCATCTTGCCCGAAGTCGGCTCAGCCCGCCAGGTCAACCCGGGGGTGGACCCGCGGGTGTTTTCTTTGATGTGGATCTGGGTCTTGGCCATCGCGGTGTTTTTTTCCATCCCGAGCTCCAAACTGGTGGGCTACATCTTGCCGATCATGCCGCCTTTGGCCTTGCTGGCGGCATGGGGGTGGGAGCGCGCCATGGCCCGCATCAGGCATGCCCAATTGATTTGGCGCGGTTTGGTGGCCCTGTCCTTGGCTGGCGCGGTGATCACCAATTTCTTGATCGAAGACTTCACACGCGATCGTTTCACGATTGACATTGCCCCCACGCTCAGCTGTTTGAAGCAAACCGGTGACACCCTCTATGTGGTGGGCGGCTATCCCTATGACTTGCCCTTTTTGATTCACGCGGACAAACCCATGATCGTGGTGCAAGACTGGCCCAAGGTGCGGCAAACTGCTGGAGACAACTGGCGACGAGAATTGTTTGAAGGCGCCGACTTTGATGCCGTGGCCGGTCAGGCCTTGCAAACCCCCGATGTGCTGGGCCCTGCCAGCCAGCAACTCGGCAACTGGTTGGTGGCGCCGCGCAAACACGAGCCAATCGCTGAACTGCAAGGCTGGACCCTGGTCAAAGCGGGTGAGGGTTGGTCGCTTTACCGGTCCGCGCCTGCGGGCTCAACGCCCGTCATCCACTGCCCTTTGCCATGACCCTGAAGCTGACAGAATTTGCACCGACCACCGGCCCTTTGGCGGGCTTGAAGGTCGTCGAGTTGGGTCAATTGATCGCAGGCCCTTTTACCGCCAAAACCCTGGGCGATTTTGGTGCTGATGTCATCAAAATCGAGCCACCCCGCACGGGCGACCCTTTACGACAATGGCGCTTGCTCAAAGACGGCACCTCGGTGTGGTGGCAAGTGCAGTCACGCAACAAACGATCCTTGGTGCTCGACCTCAAAGAGCCGCAAGCCCAAGACATCGTGCGTCAGTTGGTCAAACAGGCTGATGTGTTGATTGAAAACTTCAGACCGGGCGCCATGGAGGGGTGGGGCCTTGGACCCGATGAACTTCAAACCCTCAACCCTCAGCTCATCATGCTGCGCATCAGTGGCTACGGTCAAACCGGGCCTTACCGGGACAAGCCCGGTTTTGGCGTGGTGGCCGAGGCCATGGGTGGGCTGCGTCATTTGACAGCCGAGCCCGGCCGCGTGCCGGTGCGCGTGGGTGTGAGCATTGGCGATACCCTGGCTTCTTTGCATGGCGTGATCGGGATTTTGATGGCCCTGCATGAACGCCAGAAAAGCGGCCAAGGCCAAGTCATCGATGTGGCACTGTATGAGGCCGTTTTCAATTGCATGGAAAGTCTTTTGCCTGAATACGGCGAATTTGGCGTGGTGCGCGAAGCTGCCGGCAGCGCTTTGCCCGGCATTGCTCCCAGCAACGCCTACCGCTGTGCTGACGGCGGTTACGCCTTGATTGCTGGCAACGGCGACAGCATCTTCAAACGCTTGATGGCCTGCATGGGTCGCCACGATTTGGGCACGGACGCTGCCCTGTCCAACAACGCGGGTCGTGTGAAACGCATCACTGAAATTGACGAGGCTATCGGGCAATGGACAGCGCAACTCAGCGTGAGTGCGGTGCTGAAGGCGCTGGATGCCGCGGCCGTACCCGCGGGCCGGATTTACACCGTGGCCGACATTGCCGCTGATCCGCACTACCAGGCGCGTGGCATGCTCGCCAAGGTGCAGATGGACGATGACAGCGATTTGCTGGTGCCAGGCATTGTGCCCAAGCTTTCTCGTACACCCGGCAACCACCGGCGCAACGCCCCCACGCTGGGTCAAGACACCGATGCCGTGCTGCGCGAAGTTGGCTTGACGCCAATGCAAATTCAGGCGCTCAGAGACAAGGGCATTGTGGCGTAAGGGTCAGCGGGGTTGTCGCCGCTTTGTTCAGACTGCGCTCTGTTATTTGAAACTGATTTTTTGAAACTCAGTTGTGAAACTGTCTTGCGGCGGCTGCTCAATCGGTGTGGTACGCGGTCACGCGGTCCACTTCGTTTTTGGAGCCCAAAATCACACTGACCCGCTCGTGTAGTTGGGTGGGTTGAATGTCCAGAATGCGCTGATGACCGTTGGTGGCGGCGCCGCCTGCTTGCTCGACCAACCAGCTCATCGGGTTGGCCTCGTACATCAGGCGCAGCTTGCCAGGCTTGTTCGGTTCGCGCTGGTCCCAGGGGTACATGAAAATACCGCCGCGCATCAAGATGCGGTGCACATCGGCCACCATGCTGGCGATCCAGCGCATGTTGAAGTTTTTGCCGCGCACACCTTCTTGGCCTTGCAGACATTCGTCCACATAGCGTTTTACCGGCGGCGCCCAGTGACGCATATTGCTCATGTTGATGGCAAATTCCTGCGTGTCTTGCGGGATCTGAACATTTTCTTGCGTCAACACAAAGGAGCCCTGTTCTCGGTCGAGGGTGAACATCATTACTCCGTCACCCACCGTCAGCACCAGCATGGTTTGTGGACCGTAGACGCAGTAACCGGCGGCCACTTGGCTTGCGCCGGCTTGCAAGAAGTCGTGCTCACTCACCGCTTGGCTGTCCGTTTTTTGCAGTACGCTGAAGATGGTGCCGATGCTGACGTTGACATCGATGTTGCTCGAGCCATCCAAAGGATCAAACAACAACAAATACTCGCCTTGCGGGTAGCGATTCGGCACCACGTAAATGCTGTCCATTTCTTCGGATGCCATGGCGGCGAGGTGACCGCCCCATTCGTTGGCTTCGATCAGTACTTCGTTGGCAATGATGTCGAGTTTTTTCTGCACTTCGCCTTGCACGTTCTCGCTGCCGGCGCTGCCCAAGACATCG
>Ga0164295_10000569_pt1 | contig 31107 bp, 25 predicted proteins | sample GEODES006metaG_FD_111798 | JGI IMG/M metagenome (GOLD analysis project Ga0164295, IMG submission 111798) | Oligotrophic lake water microbial communities from Sparkling Lake, Wisconsin, USA - GEODES006 metaG | ecosystem: Environmental > Aquatic > Freshwater > Lake | place: USA: Sparkling Lake... | reverse complement strand
TTCACTTCCTCAACGCTACCCAAACCGACTTCTGCTATCCCTGTGCCGGTGGCGGGATTAAACACCGCCTGACTACGGCCGCTAGTGACTGGTACTGTTTTACCATGAACAAAATGTCCTAATGCAGGAAGTTTGGCAGACATGTTTTTTCCTTTTGTAATTGTTATGCCGTTGTCGAGAAAAAAATCTAAAAATATGAATTACTGGTTTTTTTCACTACAACATTTAAGCAAGTACGTAAGAATACCTGCAATTTACCTACTCACGTTATGGCAACTGTGCATAAGCCTCTGGATAAGCCTCTGAGAGAAGCTGAATAACAGGCAAATTTTTCATACAACTGTTTTTTATACAAAAACAATCCTCACAAAAGTGCAGTCCTATTCAGAACTTATCTTCTTTTCAATCCTTTGAACTTAAACAGTCTTTTCTAGTTATCCACAGAAAAGGGTCATCCTTATCTATTACTACTATCTTTAAATACAAACTACTATTAAACAAAGCATATAAATATTTTTGAATTTTTTTACTTTATATCGTGTGGATAAAGCTCTTAATAACTACTACGTAAATTGTGAATAAGTTAGAAGCACAGAAACAAAAACTATGGGGTCATGGGACTAAACGCTCCAGAAGTTCGTAATTGTTCTCTTAGCCATTGATGTCCTGGACTACGCTCATCGCGCTCATGCCAGAGCATATCTACTTGGGGCTCTGGCATGGGAAAAGGCAATTCTTTAACAACCAAGGCTTTGGTCATACCGGTAGCTTCGATTAAATGCCTTGGTAAAACCATTAAAAGGTCAGATGCAGCAACAACTTTACCAGCGGTGAAGAATTGATTAACTGTAAGTAAAATTCTCCGTTCTCGATTTAATGTGAGCAACGCGTCATCCACTAAACCTCGCGCACGACCAGAAAAACTAACGAGTAAATGGTTCGCGATACAGTAATTATCCAGAGTTAATGTTTTTGTAGAGAGTGGATGTTCTTTGCGCATGACGCAGACATACTCACCCGCAAACAAACGTTCGTGACGTATTGGGGTTTCGGTAGCACCTTGCAATTGAGCGACAACCCCAGGGAAAAATCCTACCGCTAAATCTATATCGGCGCGCAATAGCATAGGTCTTGGTTCGCGTGTGGTTAATGGAACCATACGGATATCAATGCCCGGCGCTTGATTTTCAATAATTCTAACTAAGGATGGCATTAATAATCCTGCGGTCGCATCAGCCATAGCCATTCGAAAAGTTGCGTGAGCGGTGGCCAATTCAAAATTACGTGGGGCGACCGCTTCTTCTAATTCAGTCAATGCTCGTCTGACTGCTGGCCAAAGGGAATCTGCTCTAGCGGTTGGTTTAACCCCATGAGCGGTTCGTATGAGTAATTCATCACCCAGGGCATCACGTAAACGTTTAACCGCGTTAGAAACGGCTGGCTGCGTCATAGCAAGACGACTAGCTGCTCGGGTGAGGTTTTGTTCCGTCATAACTGCATCGAAAACGCGCAGAAGATTTAAATCTAATGTTAAAAAGTTCATTTTATTAATTCCGCGGAAATAGCCGCTATTTACGAGAACTTAAACAAACTTATCGTAATTAAGACTGATTATTCATGAAAAGTATTACGGCTATTCTAATATAAAATTTTATTGATATCAGATAGTTAATTATACTGCGGCGCAACAAGTCGTTTATATAAAAAGGAAATTTTGTGCATAACTTTGCCGCAACATCACAGAATAACGGAACTATTTCATTGCTTTTGGGCCAATGGATAACAAAAATATTCACACCGCAGCGCACAACACAAGATCAGACAACTAATCGAGTAAGTAATGCTCGACAATTAATAAATTTGGCTAAAGACGTAGAACAATCACAGCCCAATTTAGCAGCCGAATTCAGAAATTTTGCATCACGGTCGTAAAATACAGTTATTGCCCGCTTTTATCAGTTAAAAGTCTTTAACTTAAGCCTTACGTCATTCCGCTTGCGATTGGCAAGCGGTTTAAGCGGCGGTATTAGGGAAACAGGGATTGCTGTTTTCGTAGAATCGCAAAGCGGAGCCCAACAAGCAGAAGCATCAATCCAGCAAAAGTTAAAATTATGGGCGTACCCACAGTTGTAAGAGTTGCTCCAGAAATTGCCACCCCTGAGGATTGACCTAAAAAGAAACAAGATGCAAACGCAGCAACTGCTGCACCGCGCCGCTCTGGTGCCATTTGAGTTGCATTGATCTGTAGGGTGTTATGCATCATATAAAACCCTAGTCCAAACAAAAAGCACGCTGGCATAGTAAGCCACCACAAAGGCAACCAACCTAAGCTAATTAAAGATACACACATAATCAGCGCACCAGTTTGTATCAGTCTTACTTCTCCAAATACGCCAATCCACCGTCGCGATTGGAACGCAAAAGCTAAACCTCCTAATCCAAAAAGCATAACCAATGCTCCAGAGGATGATAAGGACAAGCCATGCGTTGTATGTAAATGAGCCGGCACAAACGCTAACGCGCCAAATACTGCTGCACCTTCTAAACCGACCGTAAGCAAAACTTGGCGAGCCCAAGGAATGGTCAACACTTTTTGAAATTCACCTACCAAACGCGCAATACCTGAGCCCTCACCTAACTGAACTACATGAGTGTGGTTTGGTAATCGCTTGCTATGCAAACCTAAATACGAGCCAATCAAACCAAACCATGTAGCGATGATAAAAAAAGGTATGCGCCAATTCAAAAAATCAGCACAAAAACCACCAACAAGAACTCCAGCAGACAAACCCAAAATTTGACCAATAAGAAATTTTGCCAATATTGCTTGGCGTTTTTCATATGCAACGACATCACCTATCCATGCCATAGCTAATGGAATGATGGAGGCGGCGGTAGCACCACCCAAGACTCTGCCAATTAATAGCCATGAAAAATCTTGCGCACACGCACAAAAAAAGGCGGCAAGACTACACGCACCACTACCGAAAGCGACGACTTTCACCTTGCCGTAGCGGTCACCTAAAGGACCAAACAGTAATTGCGAAAATCCGTAGGCCACTCCAAAGACGGTAACACTCCACGAGGCCATTCCAATAGGAATAGCAAAATCAGAAGCAAGCCGCACTAGCATGGGATCCATAACTCGCATCGACATACCACTGCCAAATGCCGCGACGGACAAAGCGACGATGGCACGGTTAATTAACTGCGACGATAAGGTGTCGTCAAATGACTTATTAACTGACATTAAGTAGGGAGTGAGCTTGTATAGGATGAAACCAATTTATAAAGATTGCGTAGTTTCAAACGACCTGGATTCATTAGTGATTGGATCGGTGAATGCAATATGCTTGGCGAGCAGTTTAAGAGGTTTCGAAAAATCATCCGTTCCTGCTGGTTGTGCAATCGGATAAAACGCGTCATTCAGAATGGGAATATCAAGTGCATTCATGTGCACGCGTAGCTGATGCATCTTGCCAGTAATAGGCGTTAAACCATACAAGGCACAGTTCTCACGTATTTCGATCAAGTCGATAAGCGTATGGGTATTGGGCTCACCGTCAATTTCCTTCATACGAAAAAAAGCATCATCACGCTCAACGCGGCTTTGCCGCTCTAAAGGAAAAGATAAGTCGCTTCTAAAAGCTGCAAGTGCTTCGTAGTACTTGGTCACTAGTTTTTTCCGAAACAAGGATTGCCAAAGACTGCGAGTGGCCGGGTTAACCGACAACATCATTACACCTGCGGTTTCTCTGTCTAAACGATGGATTGGCGATAAAGTTTCTAGGCCTGTGCGAAGCTTTAATCTAACGAGCAAAGTCTCTCGCAGAAAACGGCCGCCCGGAGTCACTGGTAGAAAATGAGGTTTATCAACGACGAGTAATTCATCGTTTTGAAAAAGAATAATTTCTTGGTATGGGATCGGTGGCTCAATAGCCCGCTCACGATAATAGTAAATACAAGCACCGCAACGATAGTCATGTTCAAGCCTTACGGCGCCACCGTTTTCATCGACAAGCTCACCGCGGTTTATTCGTCGAAGCCAGCTGTCACGCGCCACTTGGGGAAAACGAACAACAAAATAATCACCGATGGTTTTCCACGGCCCGTTAGGCAGCCAAACACGACTGGCAGATACGCCTTCGCGCATGGGTAATGGAGAGACCGGTGACATAACTAATGCAGCAAAGAGAAAGAAGCCATCAAAAACAGCTCATGAGCTTGGACGAGGCCGACACTGATGCGAGCGAAGATCATGCCGCAGCTGACAACACTTACGCTGTAAAAAAACTTGGGCAGATAAAGTTTGCAGCAAACGACGACGAGTTTGATCAAGTTGAACCAGAGTACTGCCTGAGCGTCTTGATTAGAATTATGTAAAAAAATTATGGAAAGATTGTACTCTTCTAGGCTATTAGCGAGCATAGTTTTGGCGTAAGCACGTCATCGATCAGAGTAGCAAAAGTCAATAATTTCTAGCAATTGGCGTTTAACTGCGCCTAAATATCAACAAATTCATTTTACGCGTAAATAACCAATGTCCCCCGTCTGATTCTTAAAAGGCGCAATACTTCCAATGAAAATCGCCATCCTCGATGACTACCAGGACGCCGTTCGCAAACTGTCGTGTTTTGAGCTTTTAAAAGGGCTGGATGTAAAGATTTTTCAGCATGGTGCCAAGGGCCAAGGACAGCTGGCAATTCGGCTAGCCGATTTTGATGTGTTGGTCTTGATTCGTGAGCGCACGACTTTAAACCGCGCCTTGATTTCTAGATTGCCAAAGTTAAAACTGATTTGCCAGACGGGTCGTATTGGCACGCACGTTGATCTTAAAGCAGCGCGCGAAAGGGAAATTGCGGTGGTTGATGGTGCAGGAGATCCGATTGCAGCTGCTGAATTGACTTGGGCGTTGATACTCGCGGCCAACAGAAAAGTGCTTACCTACGCCAATCTCATGCAGCAAGGTATATGGCAATCTAGTTCGATTAACCCAGAGCGAAACACGATAGGGCGTGGTTTACACGGGCGAACACTCGGTATCTGGGGTTATGGACGCATTGGTCAGCAAGTTGCGCGTTATGCCAATGCGTTTGGTATGCAGGTGCTGGTCTGGGGCAGCGAGGCAAGTCGATCGCTGGCGAGTGAGCATGGTTTGACGACGGCTCAGTCAAAAGAAGAATTATTTATGCAATCCGATGTGCTGTGCTTGCACTTACGCTTAAGTGAAACAACGCGTCATATAGTTACCGCGCATGAGCTTGGACTAATGAAGACCGATGCGCTAGTTGTAAATACAAGTCGCGCCGAACTTATCGCACCGAACGCATTAGAACAGGCACTGAAAGCAGGCCGTCCAGGAGCTGCAGCGGTCGATGTTTATGAGTCTGAGCCAGTGTTACCTACCCTTGCGTTGCTGCGTTTAGAAAATGTATTGGCGACACCGCACATAGGGTTTGTAGAACATGATAGTTATGAGCGATATTTTCGACCAGCGTTTGAAGCAATCCAACATTTTGTTCATGGGCGACCTGTAAACAACATCGCAACGAAAGCGTAAGTACATGCATATTCTTAGCGTTAATCGAGGCAGGGTTGCGCCCTTGTTTGTGAGTGAAAGCGGAGTATCGCAATCCGTTATTTCGGGCATACGCAAGCAGACCGTAGAGGGCTCCGTGCACATAGGCAAACTGGGTGTTGAAGGCGATGAGCAGGCGGATTTAACGGTTCATGGGGGCTTAGAAAAAGCGGTGTATTTATATCCGTATGAGCACTATGAGTTTTGGGAAAATACCCTACTCAATGTACTGAAAAAACCTATCCAGCTAACACCCGGTGCGATGGGTGAAAATCTCACGACTTTAGGAATTACAGAGAACGATCTGTGGGTGGGTGATCGAATAGAAATGGGTGAGGTTTTGTTGGAAGTCACCGAGCCGCGCGCGCCCTGTTATAAGTTTGCAGCGCGAATGGGATTTCGGCATGCAGTAAAACACATGCTTCAATCAGGATTTACTGGGGTTTATTTAAAAGTGGTGCAGCAAGGTAGCGTGCAAGCTAAGGTGAATATCACATTACTACCGGGCCCGCGTGAAGTAAGAATTGCGGATATCAACGGTCGGCGTCTGAAGGGACGTCAGCGCGATTTGTTCCCGTAATTCGGGTTGCTGGCGTTACTCTGGGAACGCTGCTCCACAAGCGACCCCAACCGGGTGGCCATGGAAGTGGTGGGCCGGTGTAGGGTTTGACATTGCTGCGCAAAGGAATCACAGGTAAATGATCAGGCTGTGGGCCTGCATGTTGATCCCAACCGAGTGAAAAAGTGTAATTAGGTAGTAAGGCATTACACACGTCGGCAAACCATTGCGTATGGTCCTCATCTCTACCCAATGCGCGCGCTAAGCCATGGGGATCAAATCGCGCTAGCGCGGATACCAGATCATGTTCAGAGGCGCCGGGGTTATCGCCCCAACCAATGACTGGATTCAGATTGTATTCAGCCCCTGAGCCATACCAACCCTCACGCCAACTACGCTGCATCCAATGGCGCGGTCCGGTAAATAAATGCCAGCGCCAGTGCAAACCTGATGGTTTAGGCCAGCTATAAAGATAGAGCCTTTGATAACCTGCTTTGTGCAATTCGCGCACCATCGCCATTAGCCTGCCATGCGGCATACGATCGGGTGAGGCACTGCGAAAGTGAATAGCTTCGCCGTCGGCGTGTTGTACATGATCGCAGGATAGATTCAGATCTAATGTGCGGCCCTCATTAGAAAAACGCGCCGATATCCATCCCGTCATCAGATTGACGGACGTCACCACGCCATAGCCACGATAGCGATGAAAGATGACAGTGCCTGGTGCGACAGGTTTCATTTAAGCGTGCGAGATCAAATAATAAGCAATAGTTTAGCCGTTTAACGCCCTCGTATGAAAGTGCACCTATCTATGAGATGTATAAAATTTTAGAAAACGACGCAGATTCTTAACTTTTTTATTACGCTTACATCATTAGCGCAGCCGCATAAAACCATTCCAACATAGCATTGGATTGAGACCGTCAGCTCTCCTACCATGGGGGTCCATCTTGTCTCGGATGGCGGGCACTCAAGTCGTTCCTCGCCTTGCTTGCCTCGCATTTCAGGAGTGGACTCCACGAGTCCACTCTTTTTTTTTCATCGCATTCCGTCTTTCGCGCGGAATTGCAGCGTGAAAAAATCGTCAGCACACCCAACATATCTTCTGAACGAACAATTCGTGCTTCAGGATATGATCTTAGTTCTCCAATTATTCATCCAAAATCTACCGACCGTTATGACACTGCGCATCATTGCTACTGGAGGTACATTTGACAAGCACTACGACGAGCTTACAGGCCAACTCGTCTTTAGCCAAAGCGTATTGCCTGCGGTTTTAGCGCGTGCGCGTTTAACACTCGAGGTAGTGTTCGAGCCTTTGCTTGCGCTCGACTCTCTCGAAATGCAAGCATCGCATCGCCAGCAAATCAAACAAGCTTGTAGCGATTCAACAGAAGATAGAATTGTCATCGTGCATGGCACCGATACGTTAAGCGACACCGCCGAGGTGTTGGGTACTTCACCATTGGATAAAACCATCGTGTTAGTCGGAGCAATGATTCCTTATGAAGTGACCAATTCAGATGCTTTATTTAATTTGGGTTTTGCGATGGCTGCAGCGCAGCTATGTACTCCGGGTGTGTATGTCGCCATGAACGGTCAGATTTTTTCATGGGATAAAGTTAAAAAAAATCGTGAGGCCGGCGTATTCGAGCGGCGCTAATCGCTGACGTGTAAGTTGATTCCAGTACAAATTTTTTATGCAGTTTTAGCAAATAGATTTATCGAGACAATGAAAATCAAAAATTATATTTTCTGCTTTTCTCTTTTGACGGCGAGCTTGTCAGCGGTAGCGGCATCGCCTTACAAAATGCCTTTACAGCCCTTGGCTGATAAGCCGGGCCTGTTAAAGATTAAAGGCTTCGGGGGCAGGGTGTTTTATGTGCCATCTTCGCTCTCCACTATCAAATGGGGTTACTTGCCAAATGCGAGTGATATACCGGTATTGACCGTTCCTTCTGGTGCGACAGTCGTATTTGATACGGTGTCGCATGAAGGCATAATCGAAGATCAAGGTAGAAATCCTGTTCAGTATTTTGGCTCGCATGGCGTGCCCTCACGCATGGTGTTAAACGACGCGATTGCAATTACTCAATCTAATTTGCCGCATGACTTTGCCAAAGACGGCCCACACATTGTGACCGGCCCAGTTGCCATACAAGGAGCAGAACCTGGCGATGTGTTGAAGATAGATATATTGGCAGTCACGCCGCGTGTGCCGTATGGCGTGATTTCTAATCGTCATGGCAAGGGAGCGCTACCTGGAGAATTTCCTGAAGGTGCAAAACCTGAGTCTGATGCTAGTTCAGCTGATCCTACAAAATTTCATAACGTGTCGGTATTTACACCGATACGTAGAACAGCACGCGGTCAATGGGAAGGCGTACTTAAAAATCAGCATGGCGCTGAAGTGACTTTTCCAACCGCACCATTTATGGGTGTAATGGGCGTTGCGGCAGATACAAATGAATTGGTGCACTCTGTTCCGCCCGGCGTATTTGGCGGCAACATGGATGTGAAAGATTTGGGGGCAGGCACTACTGTTTATTTGCCGGTGTTTGTCAGCGGCGCTAATTTTTATACCGGCGATCCCCATATGTCGCAAGGCAACGGCGAAGTCGCATTAACCGCACTTGAACACTCGATGCGCGCGACGTTTCGCCTTACGCTGTTAAAGAAAGGTGATGCACGTATCCCCTCATCTTCAGGCACTTTGGTAAAGCCTTTCGGTGAAACAAAAGAGTATTGGATTGCGATTGGTTTGCATCCCGATTTGAATGAAGCGATGAAAGACGCTGTACGCGAGTCGGTACGCTTTCTTTCTGAAGTATTGGGAATGGATAGAGCGGTGGCGTATGCCTATTTATCCGCAGCGACGGATTTCAATGTGTCGCAAGTGGTGGATAGAACCAAAGGTATACACAGTTTGATTCGTAAATCAGATTTTAAAAAGGTGCGCGCCTCGGCACGCCACTAACGCAGTGTTGGCGGTGCCGCAGCGCATCAGGCTAGAAATTTTTCGTGTGATGACGTTCTCTGATCAAAAAATCAGAGAAAAGTTATGAACGCTTGATAAGTGACTAATAAATGTCAACGTGGTTAGAACACTGCGGGATTGTAAGAGCTTACTTGCCTATGCAAAAGCGACTGAAAATCACACCCAGCAAATCGTCTGAAGTAAATGCACCTGTAATGCTGCTCAGGCGATCTTGCGCTAAGCGCAGCTCTTCGGCAAACAAATCAAGTGCACTATCGTTTTGCGCCGCTAATTCGCTGGCAACCATCAAATGCGACTGAGCACTTTTTAGTGCGAGCAGATGACGTTCACGAGCAAGATAAATCGACTCGCCTGTTTGCTGCCAGCCCGCGATTCGGAGTAATTCTCTTCTCAGTAAATCCATACCCAGACGTTCTGAGGCCGACAAATAAATATGCGTCGCATCAGACTCGATATTGATTGATGCTTGGTGACCCGACAGATCAATTTTATTCCATATGCGCAGTAATGGAATATGCTCAGGAAGGCGTGCGACGATCCCTTCATCGGCACGTGTTGGCCCGCGGCTGGCATCCAAGATATGCAGAATGACGTCGGCACTCTCAACGGCTGCCCACGTGCGAGCGATACCTATGCGTTCGACTTCACCATCAGCTTGCGCATCATCGCGGATACCTGCGGTGTCGATGATGTTGATGGGTATACCTTCAACTTGTATCGTTTCAGTGATTTTGTCGCGCGTCGTACCTGCAATAGCGGTCACGATGGCAACGTCTGAACCGGCGAGTGCATTAAGTAATGAACTTTTCCCAACATTCGGCTGACCTGCTAGCACGACATTTAATCCATTGCGTAATAGTGCTCCTTGTGATGCTTGATCTAGTACAGCATTCAATGCAGCGAGCACCGCGCTTAACTTGCCACGCGCATTCGATTTTTCTAGAAATTCAATTTCTTCTTCAGGGAAATCAAGTGTCGCTTCTACCAGCATGCGCAAGTTAATCACTTGCTCTACCAGTTGATGAATCGCTTGCGAGAATGCACCAGAAAGTGACTGCGTAGCGAGTTTTGCAGCCGCCTCGGTCGAGGCTTCAATTAAATCGGAAACGGCTTCGGCTTGAGCCAGATCCATTTTTTCATTTTGAAAAGCGCGATAGGTAAATTCGCCCGGATTAGCGAGACGTAGTCCCATCGCCTGACCTGCTTCCAGGCAGCGACTGAGCAGCATCTGCAGCACGACCGGACCGCCATGTCCTTGCAGCTCTAAGACGTCTTCACCGGTGTAGGAATTCGGCGCAGGAAAATAAATCGCCAGTCCTGAATCAATTACGCTGCCATCGTCACGAATGAAATCTAGGTAACTTGCATAGCGCGGCTTGAGTTCAGCCGACTCATCTAATTGACAGATAGCGCGGGCTAGGGACCGTAGATCTTTGCCCGAAATGCGCACAACACCAATACCTCCACGACCCGGAGCGGTGGCAATAGCAGCGATAGGTGATGCGTCGGAAAGCATGATGAGATTTTATCTGTAAATAAAAAAGTCCGCGGCCAATGGCGGCGGACTTTGAAAGCCACTACTGCGCGCTTCGCGCAGCGTGAAGAAATTTATTTTCCCTTTTCTGCTTTTTGAGTAATCACCCATTGCTGGGCAATCGAGAGCAGATTGTTGACGACCCAGTAAAGCACTAAGCCTGAAGGGAAAAAGAAAAACATCACCGAAAACGCGATCGGCATAAACATCATTACTTTGGCTTGAATCGGATCTGGTGGTGTCGGATTGAGTTTAGTTTGCACAAACATCGATGCCGCCATGATCACTGGCAGGATGTACCAAGGATCGGGTGCGGCCAAATCTTGAATCCAACCTAACCATGGCGCATGGCGCATTTCTACACTCGCCAGCAACACCCAATACAGCGCAATAAATACGGGAATCTGAACAACGACAGGAAGACAGCCGCCGAGCGGATTAATTTTTTCGGTTTTGTAGAGCTCCATCATGGCCGCATTCATTTGCTGTGCATCGCCTTTGTGACGTTCACGAATAGCCGTCATTTTGGGTGTGACTAATTTCATCTTCGCCATGCTGCGATAGCTTGCTGCAGACAGAGGGAAAAATGCCAACTTGATCATGATCGTCAGAACGATAATGGTCCAACCCCAGTTGCCTAGCAGCTTTTGAATTTGCTCCATCAACCAGAAAATAGGTTTGGCAATCAAGGTTAACCAACCATAGTCTTTGACTAAATCAAAATCGGGTGCAAATTTTTCTAAGTTGGCCGATTCTTGTGGGCCCGTGTAGAGCTTGCCCTTTGATATAGCTTTTGTGCCGGGTGCAATGCTTTCCATTTTCATGATCGCCCCGACGGCATACAGCTTGTTGTCGATTTTGCGCGTGAATAGTTCGACAGTGCCTTTGTCTAATGGCTCGAAAGCGGAGACAAAATAATGCTGAACTATCGCAATCCAACCTTTGTCGGTTTGTGCAGCAGGCGGTTGTTTACCTTTGTCGATGTCTTCGAAGGTAACCTTGCGAAATTTTTCTGCATCGGTATAAATCGCTGGGCCAGTGAAGGTGCTGTAAAAACTTGAGTCACCTTCAAGCTTGCTATCGTCCCGAACGAGTTGCACATAGACCGACGGCGTAATCGCAGCCGCACTTCCATTCGTCACTTCGTGCGACAGCTCAATTTCATATTCGCCGCGTTTGAAGGTATAGGTTTTGGTGAGCTTTACACCGTCTTGTTCAGCATCAAGAATCAATTGCACGCTATCCGCGTTTTCCAGCGTGCGCATGCCTGGACGAACAGTAAACAATGAGCGGTGATTTGGAGCGCTGGTACCAATCAGTCCACTTTGACCGACATAGGTGCGACCCGAACCCGATTCCATTAAGACGACATTCTTGCTTTCGTTCGCGCTGTCTTTGTGTTGTAGCAGTTCAATGCGAGTGAGTTCGCCACCGGCGCTATTGATTTCTGCTTTCAACAGATCAGTCGTAATAGTGATTTTTTCGCCGGCTTGGGCGCTCACAGCGCCTGCGGGCACATCGGCACCGCTTGCCACCGGAGTGCTAATACTGGCTTGGGGCACCGAGGAATCGGATTTGGTATTGGACGTTGCGTTGTTCGAGGTGGATGCGACTTCAGGCGCAAACATCGAGGCGCCACCGTTGTAGATAGTCCAGTTCTCCCACAGCATTAGCAGTGAGAGCGAGAAAATCACCAATAGCACAGTACGTTTGATATCCATAAGAGTCGCGAAAAGGAATAATGGTTCAGGGGTGTTAGCGCGTTACGTGGTCAGCCACAGTGACGACCTCATTAGAGAGCTTACGTTTTGGTACAAGATCGACGCCACCGGCATGCCATGGATGACATTTGCATAAACGTTGACAGGCTAGCGCACTGCCGCGCAACGAACCATGCTCAACGATGGCTTGCTGTGCATACTCCGAACAACTCGGATAAAAGCGGCAATGCTGACCTAAAAGCGGACTGATCGCTAATTTGTAAATACGCAGTAGGATCAGCAGCAAGGATTTCATTGGTTGTGGTGGCGAGTTTGACTATTGACGGAGCTAAGTAGAGTTCTAAGCTCAGCCGTTAGTGCAATTTTGCACGATTTTGAAGAAGCACTTTGCTTGCGACTCATCAGTGGATTGGTCAGGCGAATAATACAGTCCATTGATGTCGATTCGGAGCGGCGGAAAATTTCTCTTGCAATGCGCTTGATCATATTTCGAGTCACCGCTCGTTGAGCTAATCTTTTCGCTACGACGATGCCTAGTCTGGCATGGCCAAGAGCATTCGATTGCTGGTAAAGCGCAAAGTGCTCAGTGCGCTTTACGGGGCGTAAACGAAAAACGGATGAAAACTCATCCGTTTTTAAAATACGTCGATGTCTGCCGAAATCTTCCGGACGATCGCCGGATGGAGTCTCGGGCAAGGTCGTGCTACCAGCCTTAAACGGCTAGACGCTTGCGACCTTTGGCGCGACGCGCATTAAGTACAGCGCGTCCTGAGCGGGTGGCCATGCGTGCGCGGAAGCCATGTGTGCGCTTGCGGCGGACGACTGAGGGTTGAAAGGTACGTTTCATGTTGGGTCTCGCTGATCGATATAGACTGAGCAAAAACCGGCGTAAATGCCCGGCCAAAAACTTAAGTTACGGCGCCAAGAAGCCTTCACGGCAGCGCGCAACGCAGAGAACTGTGGATTAGACAGCATTTTGTCTATTTCTGTCAATCACTTACCGCCTATAAACATAGGTTTATGGGGCCCAGCGGGTCGATTGGCGGCCGATTGCGCCATCTCCGGCCATGGATTCAAGGACTTTCACTAGAGTTAATTAATTAGCAAAAAATTGGCTAAGGAAGACGGTTGGCGATTCATCATTTTTGGGTCCTTCCTGTGGATAACTTGGCCCGGCAAGAGTAGAATAGCGACTGTTCCGGCTAGCCTTCGCGCTGTGGCCGTCAGACCAACCTAGAACTTCGGGGCGTACCTTCTCCCGTTGCTCCCAAAACCGAATCAACGCATGGAAGAATTCTGGCAGACCTGTGCATTGCGGCTGCAGCAGGAGCTAACGCCTCAGCAATTTAGCGCTTGGATCAAGCCACTGGCAATGCTCGACTTTGAGGACGGTCGTCTGCGCATCGCTGCGCCGAATCGTTTCAAACTCGATTGGGTCAAAACCCAATTTGCTGACCGCATCACTACGATTGCCGCAGAATTTTGGCAGTCCCCGGTCGACGTACAGTTTGTGCTTGACCCACGTAACGGGCAGCTTAAAAAAACAGCAGGTCCGAGCGCGCCGACAACCTCTGTGATGTCGTCTGACGCCCCGACCGAGCGCGCAGCGCAGCCTGAGGAAACGCATTTACGCCGCGATCAGAGCCGCATTAATCCGGCGCTGACTTTCGATAGCTTTGTAACCGGTAAAGCCAATCAGCTGGCTCGGGCTGCCGCCATACAGGTGGCAAGTAACCCAGGAATTTCCTACAACCCGCTGTTTTTATATGGCGGTGTTGGATTGGGTAAAACCCACTTGATTCATGCGATTGGTAATCAGGTACTGGCAGACAATCCCTCTGTAAAGATTCGTTACATCCATGCAGAGCAGTATGTGCGCGATGTCGTTACGGCTTATCAGCGTAAAGGCTTTGATGATTTCAAGCGTTATTACCATTCGCTGGATTTGCTGTTGATTGATGACATTCAGTTCTTCGGCGGCAAAAACCGTACGCAAGAAGAATTCTTTTACGCTTTCGAAGCGCTAATCGCTGCTAAGAAGCAGATCATTATCACCAGCGATACCTATCCCAAAGAAATTACGGGTATGGATGATCGTTTGATTTCTCGTTTTGATTCAGGTTTGACCGTGGCTGTTGAGCCGCCCGAGCTAGAAATGCGCGTGGCGATCTTGTTGAAAAAAGCCGCGCTTGAAGGTGCGGCATTTTCGGATGACGTGGCGTTTTTTGTGGCCAAACATTTACGCTCGAATGTGCGCGAGCTTGAAGGTGCGCTGCGTAAAATTCTTGCCTACTCACGCTTTCACGGTAAAGACATCACGATCGATGTCGTAAAAGATGCATTGAAAGATTTGCTGTCAGTGCAGAATCGACAGATCTCGGTAGAGAACATACAAAAAACGGTCGCTGACTTTTTTAATATTAAGGTCGCGGACATGTATTCAAAAAAGCGGCCTGCGAATATTGCGCGGCCACGGCAGATAGCGATGTATTTGGCTAAAGAGTTGACACAAAAAAGTCTGCCTGAGATTGGTGAATTGTTTGGCGGGCGTGATCACACGACCGTGCTACATGCTGTACGAAAGATTGCTGCAGATCGAAGTAAAAATCCCGAATGCAATCACGAGCTTCACGTGTTGGAGCAAACCTTAAAGGGCTGAGCTGGGGTTAAACCAGAGCAGCAAATAAAAAAGAACCAAAAATGCTGATACAGAAAGCGACTCGCGAAAGGAACGCACGATGCTACTGGTAAAAATTCACAGGGACGCGTTGTTGCGGCCACTGCAAATCGTGAGCGGTATTGTCGAGCGTCGGCACACATTGCCGATTCTCGCCAATATTCTCATCCGAAAAGATGGAGAGAACGTGTCCTTGTTATCAACGGACATTGAGGTGCAGATCAGCACCCACGCGGCTATCGGATCGGGAAAAGAGGTGGTTGCGACTACGGTTGCGGCGCGTAAGCTGTTGGATATTTTGCGCGCGCTTCCAGAGGCGGAAGTCTCGCTTTCCCTGACTAATAAACGTATGACGGTGCAAAGTGGCAAATCGCGCTTTGCTTTGCAGACGCAGTCAGCAGAAGAGTTCCCAACCGTCGCTCAAGCTGAGCATTTTTCTGCCAAGGTTGAATTGCCGCAGAAAGCGCTTAAGCATCTATTCAATATGGTCCATTTTTCTATGGCCCAGCAAGACATTCGTTATTACTTGAATGGTTTGTTATTGGTGGTCGATGGCAAGAATGTTATTGCGGTGGCTACCGATGGACATCGATTGGCGTTTTCGCAGATCGTTACCGAGCAAGAGTTCGTGCGTCAGGAAGTGATTATTCCACGCAAAACGATTTTGGAATTGCAGCGTCTGTTAGAAGAAACGGATGATCCCGTTACTCTGCAAATCGCAACGAATCAGGTGAAGCTCGATTTCTCTGACATCGAACTGATATCCAAATTAGTCGAGGGTAAATTCCCGGATTACACTCGCGTGATTCCTAAGGCATACAAAAATAATTTTTCGATTGGCCGCGATGTTTTGCTGCGCTCACTACAGCGCACAGCCATCATGACCTCGGATAAATTCAAGGGCGTGCGTTGTGTGATTGCTCCGGGCAGCTTGAAAATCAGCTCCACGAATGCCGATCAGGAAGAGGCGGTTGAAGAACTCGAAATCGATTACAGCGGCGACAGCGTCGACATTGGTTTTAATGTGACGTATTTGTTAGATGTTTTGAACAATTTGAAATGCGATCAAGTTAGCATTTCTCTGGGCGATGCAAATTCATCAGCATTGATAACGGTTCCCGATGATCCGAATTTCAAGTACGTCGTTATGCCGATGAGAATTTGAAACACGTAACTCGTTATGTGAAGGGGCCCGCTGGCCCCTTTGACGCATTATCAACACAGTGATTTACTGCGCAATTGTTTTATTAAGGTAGCCATGGCCGCAATTCCATCAGAAAACAGCAATCCGTCTAACCAATATGGCGCGTCATCCATACAAATTCTTGAGGGCCTAGAAGCGGTTCGAAAACGACCTGGTATGTATATCGGCGATACGTCCGACGGCACCGGTTTGCATCATCTGGTATTTGAAGTGTTGGATAACTCTATCGATGAGTCCCTGGCGGGTCATTGCACGGAAATCGACGTCACCATCCATTCGGATAATTCGATCTCTATTCGCGATAATGGTCGCGGCATACCGACCGGAATCAAGTGGGATGATAAACACGAGCCTAAGCGTAGTGCGGCTGAAATTGTGATGACCGAGTTGCATGCGGGCGGTAAGTTCGATCAAAACTCTTACAAAGTTTCGGGCGGCTTGCATGGCGTGGGTGTTTCGTGCGTCAACGCGCTGTCTAAAAAATTGCGTTTGACCATACGTCGTGATGGCAAACAATACTTTATGGAGTTTGCGCATGGTATTCCGCAAAATCGTGAAACAGAAACTCAAGAAGGCATAGACGTTTCTCCGATCAAAGTGATGGGTGACACCGATAAGCGCGGAACCGAAGTTCATTTTTGGGCTGACGAAGAAATCTTCACCCATGTTGAGTACCACTACGACATTCTTGCCAAACGTATACGCGAACTATCGTTTTTGAATAATGGCGTGCACATTAAGCTGACAGATCAGCGCACGGGTAAAGAAGAAAGCTTTGCTTTTGAGGGCGGCACTCGCGGTTTTGTTGAGTACATCAATAAAAATAAAAATGTACTCCATCCAAATGTGTTTCAGGCGACTGGCGAGCGCATGTCTGAACACAACACGCAGATTTCAGTCGATGTATCCATGCAATGGAACGATGCTTTTAATGAGCAGGTGCTGTGCTTCACTAATAATATTCCGCAGCGTGATGGCGGCGCGCATTTGACGGGTTTGCGTGCAGCGATGACACGCGTCATTAATAAATACATTGATGAACACGAGTTCGCTAAAAAAGCGAAAGTAGAAATTGCCAGTGATGACATGCGCGAAGGTTTGACTTGCGTGTTGTCGGTCAAAGTACCCGAGCCGAAATTTAGTTCACAAACCAAAGACAAGCTCGTATCGTCGGAAGTTCGCGGTCCGGTAGAAGAAGTCGTCGCTAAGACGCTAACTGATTATTTGGCAGAGCGTCCGCATGACGCAAAAATTATCTGTGGAAAAATCGTTGAGGCTGCCCGCGCACGCGAGGCCGCGCGTAAAGCTCGAGAGTTAACGCGGCGTAAAGGCATCATGGACGGCTTGGGTTTGTCGGCAAAGCTGGCTGACTGCCAAGAGAAAGACCCTGCACTCTGCGAGTTGTATATCGTCGAGGGTGACTCAGCGGGAGGTTCGGCTAAGCAGGGTCGCGACAGAAAATTTCAAGCGATTCTTCCTTTGCGCGGCAAGGTATTAAATGTTGAGAAGGCGCGCTTTGAAAAAATGCTTTCTTCTGAGCAGATCACTACCTTGATAGCGACATTAGGTACGTCGATTGGTGCCGATGAATTCAACATCGATAAACTACGCTATCACCGCATCATTATCATGACCGATGCGGACGTCGACGGCGCACATATTCGAACGCTTCTGCTGACCTTGCTGTATCGCCAGATGCCGCTCTTAGTCGAGCGTGGCCATGTGTATATCGCGCAGCCACCTTTATACAAAGTTAAGCATGGCAAAGATGAGCGCTACTTGAAAGACGATTTAGAAGAAGCTAGCTACATGATGCAAATCGCACTGAATGATGCAGCGCTGGTGCCTTCTGAAAACGCAGTAGCGATTGCGGGCGATGCTTTGGCCGAATTGGTTCGTAAGTACAACACAGCGAACGCTATCATCATGCGCCTCTCACGCGTGATTGATGATGCTGCTTTGTCGGCCATCATGACTGGCGTAACTCTCGATATGGATACCGAAGAATCTTCTGCGGCATCTGCCACATCGTTGGAGGCGGCTATCAATGATCCTGCTGTGACAGTGACGGCAACGAGCGATGAATTATCGGCGCGGCGCAGCCTCCGGATTGCGCGTCGCCATCACGGCAATTTAAAAATCAGTGTGATCGATGCCGATTTTGTGCTTAGCGCAGATTATGGTTTGCTGGCTGAGGCTGCCGCGACGTTTAAAGGTTTGATTGGGCCGGGAGCGTTAGTGCGACGGGGTACGGGCGAGAAAATACGAGAATCGGCCATCATCGATTTCCACCATGCGATGGCCTGGTTGCGCGATGAAGCAGAGCGCGGCGTCACTAAGCAGCGATATAAAGGTTTGGGTGAGATGAATCCCGAGCAGCTGTGGGAGACCACGATGGACCCAACCGTGCGCCGTTTGTTACGAGTTCAGATTGAAGATGCGATCGCAGCCGATCAAATCTTCACCACGCTGATGGGTGACGACGTTGAACCTAGAAGGGCATTTATTGAAATGAATGCACTGGCAGCAGGCAATATCGACGTTTAATTTCCCTCACCTTTGACTAAAAGTCATAAGTGTATCAACTGAACGATAAGCTTATTGATTTTTAGTGTGAATATACTGTCTCCAGGTTCTTAATCTGGCATGGCATGGCTATTCAGGCAATTCTTTTTGACGCTTACGGCACGCTCTTCGATGTGTATTCGATGGGCGTGCTGGCGGAGCGACTTTTCCCAGGGCGCGGTAGCGCGCTGGCGGATCTCTGGCGAGACAAGCAGATTGAATACACCCGCTTGCGTACGCTCTCCAACACCTACAAGCCCTTTTGGGAAGTCACACAGGATGCGCTGATTTTCTCTTGTCGCAAGCTGGGCCTTGATCTAACGCTCGATGCGCAGAATCAGCTCATGGGTCAATACGCCAAGCTGTCAGCCTTTCCCGAATGCCTTGATGTGCTTACCCGCTTGCGTGAGCGTGGGATGAAGCTGGCCATACTTTCGAATGGCAATCCCGACATGCTTGATGCGGCCGTTCATGCTGCCGGGATGGACGATTTACTGAATGCTGTTTTATCGGTGCATCTGGTAAAAAAATTCAAGACTGCACCTGAAGCGTATCAACTGGGACCGGACACTTTCGGTTTAGCAGCGAGAGACATGTTGTTTGTGTCGAGTAATGCCTGGGACATTTGCGGTGCAGCTTGGTTTGGTTATCCAACCTTCTGGGTGAATCGTGCGAATGCGCCGATGGAAGAATTAGGTGTCACACCGAAAGGCAGTGGAACATCTCTGAATGATTTGTTGAATTTTGTTGGCGCTGGTTAGTCCAAGCCAACGCATTTTTATGATTATTAACGCAGGAAAGACCAACGATATGATTAAACGAACTGATTGCCATGGATTGCAGGTAGATACTGTTCTTCAGAACTTTATTGATGACAAGGTCGTACCAGGCACAGGTTTGACGAGTGACGCGTTTTGGAAAGGCTTCGCGCAAATCGCGAATGACTTAGCACCCAAAAATGCGGCTTTGTTAGCCGAGCGTGATCGTTTGCAACATGAACTCGATGGGTGGCATAAAGCCCATCCAGGACCGATTGCTGATGTAGCTGAGTACCGTGAATTTTTAGAATCGGTTGGTTATTTAGTACCTGTACCTGAACAGGTTAATGTGACAACTGAAAATGTGGATGCTGAATTATCAGTAACGGCCGGTCCACAATTAGTGGTGCCAATTTTGAATGCGCGTTATGCACTGAACGCTGCCAATGCTCGTTGGGGTTCTTTGTACGATGCCTTGTATGGCACCGATGCGATTCCAGAAACCGATGGTGCAACTCGCGCCGGTGGATACAACCCTGTGCGTGGTGCCAAGGTGATTGCCTTTGCAAGAAATTTTTTAGATCAATCGGCGCCATTATCAAGCGGCTCACATGCCAACGCGACAACGTATGTTGTTAACGCAGGTCAATTGGTGGTTACGCTTGAGGATGGCAGCGCGGTAGGATTAAAAGACGCGGCAAAATTTATCGGCTATCAAGGTGAAGCGACGTCACCTTCGTCGGTACTGTTAAAAAATCACGGTATTCACATCGACATCCGCATTGATCGCAACACACCCATCGGAAAAACAGATGCCGCAGGCATATCAGATATCGTCATCGAATCGGCATTGTCGACGATTCTCGATCTAGAGGATTCAGTCACTGTGGTTGATGGCACAGATAAAGTGGTGGCCTATGAAAATTGGTTGGGTATTTTAAAAGGCACCTTAGTTGAAAGCGTCAATAAGGGCGGCAAAACATTTGACCGTACATTGAATGCTGATCGTGAGTACAAAGGCGCAAACGGACAAACTGTAAAACTACATGGCCGCTCATTACTGTTTTTACGTAATGTAGGTCATCTGATGACGAATCCAGCGATTCTCATGGCCGATGGCAAAGAAATCCCTGAAGGTATTTTGGATGCAGTGGTAACAACCACGATTGCGCTGCATGACTTGAAGCGCCCTGCAACTCAGACAATAGGAAATACTCGTACTGGATCAGTCTATATTGTTAAACCAAAAATGCATGGTCCAGAAGAGGTTGCCTTCGCAGCCGAATTGTTTAGTCGTGTTGAAGCCATGCTTGGTTTGAAAGAGAATACAGTTAAGCTAGGCATCATGGATGAAGAGCGTCGCACATCCACCAATTTGAAGGCCTGTCTGCAAGAAGCATCGAAACGGGTTGCATTCATTAACACCGGATTTTTAGATCGTACCGGCGACGAGATGCATTCATCCATGACGGCAGGTCCAATGATGCGCAAAGGGGATATGAAAACATCCACCTGGCTCTCCGCCTATGAGCGCAGTAACGTGTTGACGGGTCTTTCATCCGGTATGCGCGGTCGTGGTCAGATAGGTAAAGGTATGTGGGCGATGCCTGACCTGATGGCCGAAATGCTTGAGCAAAAAATTGGTCATCCTAAAGCCGGAGCAAATACTGCTTGGGTGCCTTCACCAACGGCTGCGACATTGCATGCATTGCACTACCATCAAGTCGATGTGGCAGAGATTCAACAGCAATTAGAAAAACTAGATGCGCCTGCGGAATTGAAGCGATTGCGTGATGAGTTATTGATGATTCCAGTAGTGGCAAAACCAACTTGGTCAGCAGCGGATATTCAGCAAGAGCTTGATAACAATGCACAGGGCATTCTGGGTTATGTGGTGCGTTGGGTCGAGCAAGGCGTGGGATGTTCGAAAGTGCCAGATATTCATAATGTCGGCCTGATGGAAGATCGCGCTACCTTGCGTATTTCTAGTCAACATATTGCTAACTGGTTGTTGCATGGTGTAGTGACCGAGGCTCAGGTAAAAGAAACACTGGAGCGTATGGCGAAGGTTGTTGATGGCCAAAATTCCGGCGATCCGTTTTATCGTCCGATGGCGATCAATCTGTCGACGTCACACGCATTTCAAGCAGCCAGCGATTTAGTATTCAAAGGCCTGGAGCAACTGGCGGGCTATACCGAGCCACTATTGCATGCATGGCGTTTGAAGTTTAAAAAAGAAGTGATGCGAACTTGATTGGTTAATTTCAAAAAACAAAGCCAGCATTATGCTGGCTTTGTTTTTGTAGATGTAGCTTTTAATTAAGCGGCGAGTTTAATTGTATTAGTGCTAGAAACAGGGCTGCGAATTAAATGATCAAAAGCTCCCAGCGCTGCTTTAGATCCTTCACCCATAGCGATGATGATTTGCTTGTAAGGCACAGTGGTTACATCGCCAGCGGCGAATACACCAGGGATTGAAGTTTGACCTTTAGCATCAATCTCAATTTCACCGCGAGATGATAGAGCGACGGTTCCTTTGAGCCAATCGGTATTGGGCAATAAACCAATCTGCACAAAGATCCCTTCGAGCTCCAACGATTTCGATTGACCGCTGACTCTATCCGTATAGCGCATGCCATTTACTTTGACACCATCACCTATCACTTCTGTAGTTTGTGCTTGAGTAATGACCGTCACGTTCTGCAGGCTACGCAATTTTCGTTGCAATACTTCATCAGCGCGCAATGTCGCGTCGAATTCAAGCAAGGTCACGTGACTCACCATGCCGGCTAAATCAATCGCCGCTTCTACGCCCGAATTGCCGCCACCAACTACCGCTACGGGTTTGCCTTTAAACAGCGGCCCATCACAATGCGGGCAGTAAGCTACGCCTTTGTTGCGGTAGGTTTGTTCACCAGGCACATTCAATTCGCGCCAGCGCGCGCCGGTGGCAATCACTACGGATTTTGCCTTTAAGCTAGCTCCGCTATCAAGTTTGATTTCAATAAGTTCGCCCGGAATGATTGCAGACGCACGCTGAAGATTCATGACATCAACATCATACGACTTCACGTGCTGTTCGAGAGCTGAGACTAATTTAGGCCCTTCAGTTTCTTTCATCGAAATGAAATTTTCTATACTTAAGGTATCCAGGACTTGGCCGCCAAAGCGCTGCGCTACGATACCTGTGCGTATACCTTTGCGAGCCGAATAAATCGCTGCTGAAGCGCCGGCGGGACCGCCGCCGATGATGAGCATGTCAAATACATCTTTCGCATCAATGGTTTCGGCAGCGCGTGCTGAAGCGCCAGTATCTAATTTCACTAAAATTTCTTCTAACGTCATTCGACCTTGATCGAACATTTCGCCATTCAAAAATACGGACGGAACCGCCATTATTTGACGTTGTTTTATTTCTTCCTGAAACAAGGCGCCATCAATCATTACGTGTTGAATATTGGTATTCACTACGGCCATTAAATTAAGTGCCTGTACAACTTCCGGACAGTTTTGACACGAAAGAGAAATGTAGGTCTCGAACAAATACTCCCCTTTTAATTGACGTATCTGTTCGAGCACATCGTCACTGACTTTCGGAGGATGACCACCCACTTGCAAAAGAGCCAAAACCAACGATGTGAATTCATGGCCCATAGGTATGCCAGCAAAACGCACGCCTGACTTGCTTCCTACGCGATTAAGTGCAAAGGATGGTTTGCGCTCAGCGTCATCATTACGCTCTTCAAAAGAAAGGCGCGGTGACAGCGCAGCAATTTCTTGCAGCATGCTGCGCATTTCTTGCGATTTTTCGCTGTGGTCCAGCGAGGCAATGATCTCGACAGAATGGGTAATTTTATCGAGGTAGTTTTGCAACTGAGTTTTAATGGCGGCGTCTAACATGAGGACCTCGTAATGTGATGAATGGCGAATCTAGGAGTTAGATTTTTCCAACCAGATCGAGCGAAGGTGCCAGTGTTTCAGCGCCGGGCGTCCATTTGGCAGGACAGACTTGGCCTGGATGAGCAGCGACGTACTGTGCAGCCTGTACTTTGCGTAGTAGTTCTGTCGCGTCACGGCCGATGCCGTCATCATGAATTTCGGCGATTTTGATTTGGCCTTCAGGGTTGATGACGAAGGTGCCGCGTAATGCTAAGCCGCTCTCTTCGACCATCACGTCGAAATTGCGTGTGATGGCGCCAGTAGGATCGCCCAACATCGGATAGCGAATTTTGTTAATCGTGTCCGAGGTGTCATGCCAGGCTTTGTGAGAAAAATGCGTGTCAGTCGATACGCCGTAGATTTCTACGCCCAACGATTTAAATGTATCGTAGTGGTCAGCCAGATCGCCGAGTTCGGTTGGGCAGACAAAGGTGAAATCAGCGGGGTAGAAGAACACGACTGACCATTGGCCTTTTACATTGGCTTCAGTAACAGGAACGAACTTCCCATCGTGGTAAGCGGTGGTTTTGAATGGTTTGATAGTGGTGTTGATCAAAGACATGGTTTTACTCCTTAGGGGTGGTTAAATAATTAGTACTGAGGAGCGGATCATAGGCAGCATTAATCAATCGGTAAATTTGATAGTTTTTATTAATAAGATAGCCTGTGCCTATTACACTAAAATAATCGATAGATTTTTATCTGACGTCTAGAAAAAACCGTCTCAAGCCATACATATAAGTGCCTCGGAGTGGATTTGGCGTCGCGGTTTGATGACGGCCAGGCACCTAACGTCAGGGGATTGAATTACGACCTTGTAGAGTTTGGTGGTAATTCGAGCATTCCCGCCGAGTTTGAGTAGAATGCGGTCATACGTTATTGTGTTGTGCGGATTTTTTCCGCGTGTTTGTCCTTTGGAGGAACCATGAAAAAGCTTTGGGTAGCACTGATGATTGTGATGTTGGGTATGACAGGCGGTATTACTAACGTGGAGGCAAAGCGCTTGGGAGGCGGAGGCTCATTTGGAAAATCCTCGCCGAGTCCAGCTAAGCCTGCACCCATGCAGAATGCAGGTCAGCAGGCCCCTCGTCCAGCAGCACCTGCAGCTCCAGCACCTGCTAGTCCGTGGAGGGGCATCGTCGGTGGCGCACTATTGGGTCTTGGCATAGGGGCTTTGATGTCCCACTTTGGTATGGGCGCCGAGCTTGGTAGCATGATAAGCAGCTTTTTGATGATTGCTTTGATTGGCTTGGCCATATTTTTTATCGTCCGCCTATTGGCTCGCAGATCAGGAGCCGCCGCGCCGCAGCCTTCCTTTGCAACTCCATATGCAGATGTGCCTTCCCAGCGCGTTGCAACCCCTGAGATTGGTTCGAATTTAGGCCAAGCTTCGGTAGGACCTGCACCTGTGCAATGGGACAGTGGTCAGACGCAGACCGTTCCAGCGGGATTTGATACAGCCGGTTTCCTTCGCAGTGCGAAAACAAACTTTATTCGTATGCAGGCAGCGTGGGATAAAGCAGATGTCAATGATATTCGTGAATTCACTACCCCCGAGATGTTTGCTGAGTTGAAGATGCAGCTTACTGAGCGAGGAACATCCGCCAATCATACGGATGTCGTTAGCTTGGAAGCAGAAATGCTGGGTGTAGAAACGACATCTGATGCATATATTGCTAGCGTTCGTTTTCATGGCATGGTGCGCGAATCGGAAAATGCAACGGCTGAAGCGTTTAGTGAAACGTGGGTGTTGGAAAAACCGGTTTCAGGACAAGGCGGCTGGTTGTTGGCGGGTCTGCAGCAGAGCTAATTTTTCTGCGCTGTGACGAAAGGCATTTATGCACTTTCTTCGCTTCGATTAGTAAGTCATTAAATACCGCTCGCAGGAAACTGCGGGCGGTTTTTTTTCTTGTGGCACCCCCCTAATATTTTGAATGCACGAACGTATGTCAGACATCAAAAAGTTAAGCCCCACTGAGTTGGCTTCGTTTTTATTAGCTAGCGCTGCACTGCTGCTGATACTACATTCTGGATTGTTAGCTGCGTTGTATTCGGGTTTACTGGTATATGCCCTAGTTCATTTGATCGCACCGGCATTGAGTTCGCGCATGAGTAATCAGAAGGCGAAATTAACATCGGTAGCGGTGCTTGGATCGGTGATTGTTTTATTGTTGACGCTGGTACTTTGGTTTCCTCTCGCATTTTTTCTTTCAGATGATGGCAGCTACCCGGTCTTAGTAAAAAAAATGGCAGATTTGATTGAACTGTCGCGCAATCAAATTCCCGAATGGATAGCAGACTATTTGCCGGAGAGTGCAGAGGCCTTACAGCAAACACTCACAGCATGGATGCGTGAGCATGCAGGGCAAGCTAAGCATATCGGAGAACAAACAGGCAGAACGGTCGCACACTTAATAATTGGTATGGTCATCGGTGCGATGGCGGCGCTGTATGACACCACACGCATACATCACTTTAAACCGCTAGCGGCAGCCATGCATAAGCGAGTCGTCAATCTGCATCAAGCGTTTCGACAAATCGTCTTTGCTCAAGTTCAGATAGCGGCTATAAATGCTGTTTTTACCGGTGTATTTCTTTTGCTTATTTTGCCGATGGCAGGTATTCAATTACCCTTCGTCAAGACAATGATTTTGGTTACTTTTGTCGCCGGCCTATTACCTGTGATTGGTAACTTAATTTCAAACACTGTGATCGTGGTGATTAGCTTGTCTCACTCATTATCGACAGCTGGATTGGCGTTACTTTTTCTAGTCACAATCCACAAGTTAGAATATTTTTTGAACGCCAAAATTGTGGGCACTAAAATCAATGCTCGCGCATGGGAACTACTATCGGCGATGTTGGTAATGGAGGCATTGTTTGGGATAGCCGGAGTGATTGCCGCTCCGGTTTTTTATGCCTATATCAAATCCGAACTATCCCATGCCGAACTGGTTTAACACCTAACCATTGCGCCAATTATTTTTGATCTTTGTTATCTTGATCGGCCAAAGAAGCGATCAAATCAACAGGTCGGGCAGAACGCTTACGCATACGTAAATTAAGCATTTCTACGGCTACAGAAAAGGCCATCGCGCTATAGATGTAGCCTTTGGGTACATGATGCCCCAGACTTTCGGCAATCAACACGACGCCGATCACGACTAAAAATGCGAGCGCAAGCATTTTTATGGTGGGGTGTGCTGATACGAATTCACCAATCGCCTTGGCAAACACCATCATTAATCCGACTGATGCGATGACTGCCGCTATCATCACGCTGATTTGTTCGACCATACCAATCGCTGTAATGATGGAGTCGAGTGAGAAAACAATGTCGATCAACATAATTTGAATAATCACTACACTAAACTTGTGTGCGACGGGGCGGCCCGAGCTGTCGTGAGAACCTTCCATCGTTTCGTGAATTTCACCCACGCTTTTCCAGAGCAAAAATAAGCCACCAAGCAGGAGAACAAGGTCGCGTCCGGATAGACTCTGGTTCATTATTGTGATGATGGGTTCGGTCAGCCCAACTAGCCAGGCAAGAATCATTAACAAGCCTATGCGCATGAACATGGCGCCAAAAAGACCAATACGCCGAGCTAGCTCGCGTTTTTCAATCGGCAGCTTGTCTACTAGGATAGAAATGAAAATAACATTGTCTATCCCAAGCACGAGCTCTAAGGCTGTCAGCGTGAGAAATGCAGCCCACACGTTAGGATCCAGCAGTAGGTCCATCATAAATTGTTAGTTCCTTGGTCAAAAAAAGCCGGCCTACGCCGGCTTTGCACACGTAATTGAAACAAGTAATACAGCGAGCTTTTCCTGTGAGAAAGATAGGTAATGATTTCCTCGGATAGGATTTGCACCACGCCAGTCATGTTACCAGCGTCATTGCTATGCGCGCGCGCCTAGAATTTCTTAATGCGTGATGATGTAATCAGGATACTGATCGGCCAAGCGAGCAATTACATTTTGCCCCGTCATGCCACCCATATGACGCATCGCACATAAAGACTCATCTGCTTTTGTTCTACCCACATTGTTTCGTTCAGGTTCTGTCTTAAGCTCAGTGCTAGCTTGTTGTTGTCAGGCGGGCCTTGAAAAAGCGCCCACGACAGAATCGCAAGTAGCCCAACGTTAGTCAACACGACATGGGCTTTATATTGCCGGCTGTAGCAGCGGCTAAAAGTGACAGTGAAATCTTGCCATTATTAGTTTTAAATTCAAATTTGATGTAAATTCAACAACACGCAGTATTGTAATTACACTGATAAAAAAATCAATCAAAACTTATGATAAAAAATTTGGTATTTAAATGGGTGGTTTTTATTTGATTAGGAAATATTCCTAAGCTAAAGCAAAATATTTTATTGATATTTCGTTTTATACATGTAATATTGAAATGGGTGCTGCTGTACTTAATACGTTTAAATTACCATTAACTTGGTAGTGTTTATACTAAGGTCGCTCACTTTTTATGCCACGAGAAGAAATTGTTTCTTCATCAATCAAACTAAAGTATGGAGATAGAATGAAAATAGCTATAACTTCAAAGATCGGTGCTTTATCGCTGATTGCTGCTTCATCCATGATGTTTGCAAGCACAGTTACCGCTGTCACTGTAAAGGCAGATAATTTCCAGCAAGCGGAATCACCTTGGGACATGGCATTCCTTAAAGATGGAACTATGTTCTACACAGAAAAATGCAAAGGCTTATCTGTGCGTTTGCCATCAGGCGATGTAAAGAAGTTGCTCGGTGTTGGTGGTTCAAGCGGTTATTCGCAAACCAAGGATGACCTCTTCTGCGATGGACAAGCGGGTGTTCAAGGCGTTGCTGTCGATCCTGAATTCGCATCAAATCGTTACATCTACCTATACTCCAGCTCACGTGGCGCAAACCGCACATACGAGGGTTACAACAACATCGTTATGCGTATGAAAGTGGACGCTTCCCTTTCTAAGGTTTCAGACCTTGTTGAAATTATTAATGACCTTGGCTACAAGCCAAAAAAATCTAACCACCCATTTGGTGGCCCGGGCGCACATAATGGCGGCCGCATTCGCTTCAGCCCCGCTGACGGATACTTGTATGTAGCTATTGGTGATAATCACAATGGTGCTGGCCCGCAAAGCCCAACTCAACTCCGCGGCAAGATATTGCGAGTTGATCGTGACGGTAAAGCAGCACCAGACAACAAACCACCAGCAGGTTTCGATAAGCGTATCTTCACATATGGCCATCGCAATCCACAAGGTATCTCCTTCCGTCCAGGTACCAATGAGCCCTACGTTTCCGAGAATGGTCCTTGGCATTCTGATGAAGTTACCAAACTGGAAAACGGTGGTAACGGTGGTTGGGATCCACGCGATAAAGTAAACGGACGCCCAGAGTGCCCAGATGCCTATTGCGGTTACTCGCCAAACCAAATGGGAGCTTTACCACCTAAAGAACGCGCTGCATTCATGCCTATGACAGACCTGAAAGCCTATCCAAATGCGATGAAACCGGCTTGGAACAACAACGGCTTGTCACAGGGTATGTGTGGCAGCGTCTGGCTCCAAGGTAAACAGTGGAAAGAGTGGGAAGGTCGTCTCGCAGTTGGTTACGCTGGTATTGGTATCCACGGAACACCAACTGGTAACCGGATCGACATTCTTGATATTTCCAAAGACGGCAAATCGTCTAAGCGTGAAGAGTTGATGTGGCCTACATTTGCTGGTCGCTTCCGTCACCTGTCATTGGGTCCGGACGGCGCACTGTATGTAGCAGATGAAGCAAGCGGCATGATCTACAAAGTAACTCCAAACTAATCATCAGTTTGAATAAATGCGCTGCCGAGAGGTGGCGCATTTTTTTTCCTTGAATGACTAGTTAAACTAAAAAAACGTACAACAGTTGTTGCTTTTCAAGACCAACATTTCCCTTTTAAAATTATTTTAATCAACTTCAATAGAGGACTTTTAATGTTGCGACTCTTAGCATTGATTCTCGTTACCTGCTCAGCTCTCGGCGTAAGCACAGCGAAGGCTGATAATAGTGAACTTCAATTATTACTGCAGAAAAATAATTGTCTTGCATGTCACCTTATCGACAAACGAAAGTATGGCCCGAACTTAAAAGAGGTGGCGGAAAAATATGCTGGTGACAGCGGTGCAGTTGCGCGATTGGCGGCAAAAATTAAAGCAGGTGGAACAGGTGTTTGGGGTGAAGACATTATGCCGCCACAGGCTCAAGTTTCCGATGCAGATGCTCAAAAAATTGCAAAACTGGTGCTGTCACTTCAGTGAAACAGTTTTTTTTGTAAATGAAATTTGGATCAGCAATTAAGTTTTTTAAGATGTTTAGAAAAAATATAGATAAAGTTTCGTAAAAATCCAAAAGATACTGCGAAATTTTTCACATGATGAGGCACTTTTTGAAGTATCAAGACACCTTATTCAATATTTTCTAATGCTTGTCAGACAGCTGTTTTAAAAAAATCAACAGACCACATGTATGTGGTCTGATCATCTCAATAAGCAACACTGTGCTGTTGATATTTAGTTTAAGTAATAAACTGCAGTCACCTTCAAATCAAAATGCCCCCCAACAAAGTGTGACTGGTTCAATTTATACAATTGGACTATTGTTTTCGCAGAAAGCAAAAATGATTCTTTTCAAACTAAATGTTTTCTGTTGGGGCAGCGCAGAATCTTCTATGTATTTGACAGGCAAACGCAGATACTTGAATAAAATCTTGTTAGTGGTTTTATTGTTTAGTTCTGTATTTGCAAGAAGCGAGGATTGGACCGAAACTTCAATTGATAATTCGACTCAAGTTTTGTTGAGTAAAGAAAAAAATTTAAGTGCAGATGGTAAAAAACGGTTTAAAGTTAAATCAATCTTTAAAAACTACCGTGACATAATGGGTCTGCAATATAACAGTACGGTAACTCAATACACCATTTCGTGCGAATCAGATACGGTCAGTGCTAAACAGCAGTTCGCTTTTAATAATGATGAATTAGTTTGGACATTTCCAGAGTTCAACAAAGAGGTAAAGGCGAGTTTGGAAATATCTGGCAAACTTTTAGAAAAAGTTTGTTCTGAATAGTCGTATTTAAAGTGATGGCAGCGACCACAGCGCCACAACAAGATCTGTGAACGTTATTGCTGATATGACCGTCTTAATCTCATAGCACTGCACAAATCATTGCTCAAACCGCACAGGCCGGTTAGTGGTCAATAAGCGCAGTACTTGTATCTTCTGTATTTGGATTCACAGCGAATCTTGCTTAGCAAGATTACCCCAACCTTTGACATCCGCCACTGACCCAGGCCAGAACCGCGCACATTAGCCTTCGCGCGCGCGGTTACCGTAAAGCTGGCGATCAATCAGCAACTGCCGAGAACACAAACCAGTTAAGAGCGGAAAAATCCCGCATGTACTTCGCGGGCTTTTTGTCGAAGTAATGTATCTAACTAACGCCCATGTAAAAATTGCATGGGGTGAGAGTGTCAGCGTTTTTTCAATTCCACTTCAAACTGTGCAAACCACGCTGAGACCTTGTCGATGTCGGCATTGCT
>Ga0164295_10000568_pt1 | contig 31128 bp, 22 predicted proteins | sample GEODES006metaG_FD_111798 | JGI IMG/M metagenome (GOLD analysis project Ga0164295, IMG submission 111798) | Oligotrophic lake water microbial communities from Sparkling Lake, Wisconsin, USA - GEODES006 metaG | ecosystem: Environmental > Aquatic > Freshwater > Lake | place: USA: Sparkling Lake... | reverse complement strand
CGGTATGGGCATGGGAGCCATGCAGGGATTTGTCAGCCTGCCACCGTCGATGCGTAGCCGTTGTGCACCGCAGGAACGGTTGAAGAAGCTGGCTGAAACCGGCGGTAGTCCCGAGTGTGAGCGTGCGGTGTCAAATTCTCTGGAATGGCTCAAGCAAAAGCAAAATCCGAATGGTTCTTGGCCTGGCCAAAACAAGGCCGCCATGACGGGGCTGGCGCTTCTTTGCTATTTGGGCCGCTGCGAAACGCCGGAGTCTCCCTTCTATGGAGATACCGTTTTGAAGGGAATTAACTATCTTGTCGAGCTATCAAAAAAGAACGAGTGGGGTTATATCGATGAAGATCCGAAATCTCAGCCTAGCACTTACGCGCACGGCATTGCCACCTATGCGTTGGGCGAGATGTACACCCTGGCTCGTCTTGGGAGCAAAGAGCTGCCAGGCATGAAGGACGCTTTTGTGAAAGGCGTGCAGCTGATCATTCAAAATCAAAATGGTCGCGGTTCATGGAGCTATGGTGGCGTAGAAAAAGGCAGTCCATATGCCTATTACAAAGACAGCAAAGGAGAAGATCTCTCCCTGGCAGGCTGGCAGTTCCAGGCGCTGAAAGCCGCCAAGAATAGCGGTTTAAAGATCGATGGTCTTCACAGTGCGTTGGATAAAATGACCGACTACGTGATCAGTAAGCAGACCAAGGACGGTGGCTTTGGTGTGGCGAACCGTGATCAACACTACAATCAATGGAGCTTAACCGGTGTTGGATCGCTAGCACTCCAGACCGCCTCAAAGGGCAAAACGAAACCAATCAAGGATGCGGTTGAATTTCTTCACAAGTTTCTCGAAGCAGAGCCTCTGGATTGGAATAAGAACTGCAATCTTTACTGCTGGTATTATTACACCCAGACCTTCTTCCAGATGGGGGGAGAGGAATGGAAGTTCTACAACCAACAGTTCCTTCCGCAGATCTTAGCAGCGCAAAATCCAGATGGTAGCTGGAAGGCTGGGCGCGCTAACTGGCCCTCAGGTGATGCCAAGGACCCAGTTTATCGTCAGTGTTTGTGCACCCTTCAGCTAGAGGTTTATTATCGTTACCTCAAAGTGGCTGACCGTGAGGAAACATCCTTCTTTGACAAATAGGTCAGAACGAGTTTATCAGACCATTTCGATGCCGTGCTCATGATGGGGCACGGCATTTGTTTTTGATATTCTGCCCATTACTTTACTGATCTGACTCCCCTTACTTTTTTAATTTTATGACTCGCGTTCGTTTTGCCCCATCTCCTACTGGCGACCTCCATGTTGGAGGAGCCCGCACTGCTTTGTTTAACTGGCTTTTTGCTCGCAAAACTGGAGGAACCTTTATCCTCCGCGTCGAGGATACCGATGGTGCTCGCAATACCGAAGAAGCGGCGCAGGGCATTCTCAAAGGCCTTCGCTGGCTTGGCTTGGATTGGGATGAAGGTCCCGATGCAGGTGGCGATTGCGGTCCGTATTTTCAAAGCCAGCGTAAATCTATCTATGACGCGTATTTGGCTAAGCTGGAGGCCGCTGGTCGCGTCTATACCGAGGACACTGGTGCTGTGCGTTTTAAATTCAGCCGCACACCGATTACGGTGCATGATCTCGTTTGTGGAGACGTCACTTTTGCAGCTACGGAGGAGCCCGACATGACAGTTCGCCGCCCTGATGGTAGTTATATTTTCCACTTCGTGAATGTCGTGGACGATATCGAAATGAGGATGACCCATGTTTTCCGCGGCGAGGATCATCTATCGAATACTTGGAAGCATATCGACCTCTTCAATGCTTTTGGTGCCACGCCTCCCACCTATGCCCACATCCCACTGATTCTGAATCCAGATGGGACGAAGATGAGCAAGCGTGACGAGGGCAGCGCGGTCGAAAAGAGCTACATGAACGAGGGATTCTTGCCTGATGCTGTTTTCAATTACCTCTGCCTGCTCGGCTGGACGCCACGCACCGAAGGCGAAAAGCTTAGCAGGGAAGCTCTCGTGAACCTCTTTGACCCAGTTGAGATCCACAATGCTAACGCCCGCTTTGACATGCATAAATGCCAGTGGTTTAACGCCCAATATCTGCGTGCATTGAGTCCAGAGGAACTCTTGTCCTCTTGCCGACGATTCATCGAAAAAGCAGGTTACTCAATCAAGGATGATGCTTTGGCCGCTGCAGCAGTTTACAGTGTGAAAGAAAAAGTCAGCCTGCTGACCGAGATCCCCTCTTGGGTGCATTATTTCTTCCGTAGCGACTACCCCTATGAGGATGAAGTGATGGTTAAGTTAAAAGCTAGGCCTGAAAATTTGGCTCTCTTAAAAGCTGCCGCTGAGGGTTTTCGCGCTCTTACCGATTGGTCTGAGGCCACTGTTCAGATAGCCATTGAAGAATCTGCTAAAGCTCAGTCTGTTAAACCAGGTGCACTGATGCCGTTGCTTCGATTTGCGCTCAGTGGTCAATCCCGTGGACCGGGCGTAAACACCATTGCTCACCTCATTGGTCAAGATAGCACCCTTCAGCGTATTGAGCATACTTTGCGGCTTCTATAGGCTACGCCGATAGCAGTCCCGCCCGCATCGCTTCAATGGGGGCGGGTTCATCGAACCAGTGTTCAAAGGAGATGGCTCCTTGGTGCAAGAGTAGGCACATTCCATCTGCCTGTTTGGCGCCCACCGCTTTTGCTTGCTGTATTAGGTGGGTCGGTTCGTTGGCGCGATAAACCATGTCATAAACTAGATGACGTGATTCAAGACATCCTGCTGGTAGTAGGGTGTTATCTTCGGCTTTCATGCCAAGTGAAGTGGCATTCACAATGAGGTCGATTTCTGAAAGGTGCTTAGCTAAATCGTCAGCATCAAGTGAGCAGGTTTTTAGAGTTGCTTCGCCATTGGAGCTTTGGTGGAGTTCGGTTAAAAGTGGCTGCAGTTTGGACTCAGTGCGATTGGCCAGAAGCAGACTTTTGCAGCCTGCTAGCACGCTCTGAACAGCAACCGCACGTCCTGCTCCGCCCCCTGCTCCAATGATGAGAATGCGCAGATCTTTAACCTCGGCCGCAAAGGCCTCCTGCACACTGCGGAGGAATCCTGGTCCATCGGTATTGTAGCCCAATAATTTTCCATCCCGAATCGCAAGCGTATTCACTGCTCCGAGTTGGCGGGCCAGTGGGTCGATGACATCCACCGCGTTCAGGGCCTCAAACTTATGGGGAATAGTGATATTGACGCCCAGAAAACCTTGCCTTTGAAACAGACCAAATGCCTCCTGAACATGACCGATCGGCACTTGCACCCGCACATACTGCGCCTCAATGCCACAGGCCTGCAGCGCTGGGTTATGCATCTGTGGAGATTTGGAGTGTGAGATGGGGTCGCCGATCACTGCCAGCCGAGCGGATGGAGTGAGGGCAGGGAAGTGTTGAAGTTGGTCGAAGGTGAAAAAAGTGGCCACACTTCAGACATGGCGCTGAGAGGAGAATGGTCAAGCTCTTGCATATCTCGGTTGACGTGGCACCCAGCACTGAGCACTGAGCGTTTTACATCTGCTCATGGCCCGAGAATACACGCTGCATAAATCCACTTCATCTGCACCCCGCATTGATTACAAAGCTGAACTCAATGAGCAGCAATATGCTGCTGTCACCGCACCACCAGGGCAGACACTGGTCATTGCCGGTGCCGGTTCAGGGAAAACGCGCACGCTAACTTACCGTGTGGCTTGGCTTTTGGATAACGGTGTCCTGCCGGAGCAGATTCTGTTGCTGACTTTCACCAACAAAGCTGCTCGAGAAATGCTGGACCGCGTTACCGCTCTGGTCCCTGTGGATATTCAGCGGCTGTGGAGTGGCACCTTTCACAGCATCGGTAATAAACTTCTGCGCTGGAATTCTGAGCGTTTGGGTTACCGCAAGGGTTTCTCTATCATGGATCGAGAGGATCAAAAAGATTTGCTGGAGACCGTTGTGAATAATAGCGGCATAGACACCTCTGGTTTCAGATTTCCAAAAGCTGAGGTGCTGGGAGACATCTACTCCATGGCCAACAACACTTGCCTCTCGTTGCCTGAGATCATCGCTTCACGCTATCCGTATTTTGACAAGGTCTTAGATCACATTATTACCCTGCGGAAACTCTACCAGACGAAGAAGGTGGAGACGAATTGCATGGATTTTGATGATCTGCTCACGCAATCCGTCGCCTTGTTAAAGGAGAATCCAGATTTGTTAGAGCGCTATCGCCAGCAATTCGAATTCGTGCTTGTCGATGAGTATCAGGACACCAATAGCCTGCAGTCGGAGTTCGTTGAATTGCTGACCGGTGCCGATGGTAATCTTATGGTTGTCGGTGATGATGCTCAGTCCATCTACTCGTGGCGTGGAGCTGATGTGACTAACATCTTAAACTTTGCCGATCACTGGCCTCGGGCACGTTCTCATAAGATCGAGGTGAACTACCGCAGCGTGCCTGAAGTGCTGGCTTTAGCCAATGCTAGCATTGCCAATAACCGCGCCCAGATTCGGAAAAACCTGCTGCCGGCACGTGCAGGTAAGGGCACGCTTCCTGCACTCGTGCCCTTAGACAGCGGCAGTGCCCAGGCGGGCTTTGTTTGTCAGCGCATCTTGGAGCTGCAGGATGAAGGTGTGGACCTCAATGAGATCGCGGTGATTTATCGTGCCCATTTCCATAGCATGGAGATCCAGATGGAACTGACTAATCGTGGTATTCCATTTAAAATCACCAGTGGTCTGCGTTTTTTTGAGCAGGCTCATGTCAAAGATGTGGCCTGCTTCATGAAGTTTGCCGTTAATCGACGAGATGAAGTTAGCTTCATGCGTATGGTTAAATTGATTCCTGGTATTGGTAGCACGAGCGCGACCAAGCTCTGGAATGCCTGGATGAAAACGGATGCAGCAAGTGCTGAAGTGATGGTCGGGAAATTCAGTGATTTATTGTTGCCCATGGCCGTGCCGAAGAAGGCGAAAGAGAGCTGGGATCAGTTCGCTTACACCTTGGATGAACTCATCGTGGATGGCAAAATTTCCACACCGCCTGAGATGATCCGCAGCATCTTCGATGGTGTTTATCAGGAGTACATGCAGGCCAAGTTCAAGAACGCCGAGCAGCGTGAGCAAGACCTGGAGCAGCTCAGCAATTACAGCAGTCGTTTCACGGATCCGCTGGAGTTTCTCAGTCAGTTATCCCTCCTCAGCGGCGTGGATACAGATAACAAACCCGACCAAGAGGAAGAGCGTGATGCTGTCACGCTCACCACAGCTCATCAAGCCAAGGGCTTGGAATGGCATACGGTCTTTGCCGTCTGGATGGCAGATGGTATGTTTCCTCATGCCCGTGCTGTCGAAGAAAGTGATCTCGGTCTCGAAGAAGAACGCCGCCTTTTTTACGTGACGGTCACTCGTGCCAAAGACGAGCTCTATGTCACCTATCCCGTGCTCAATCATCAAGCACGCGACGGTGACATCCTCATGAAACCCAGCCGCTTCATCACTGAATTAGATCCAGAGTTGATGGAAAAGTGGAACGTGCGCAGCGGCTGGTGATCAGCTTTGTCGAGAGCGGATGTCGAGAAGCTGCTTCATGACATGGTTCACTTTTCCACTCCAGTCAGTGGTGCCAAAAGCGTCATGCAGGGTGCGGTAAAGTGTGTAAAGCTCAGCATACACCGCTACGTTTTCGGGGATCGGATCATAGACCTTTTCACGCACCGCAGTCACGTTTGACTGAAGCTCCTGCCAGCTTCCTTCTCCAGCAGCTGCGGCTGCAAAGATCGCCGCGCCGAGGGCGCAGGTTTGCTCGCTTTGGCTTACTTTCATCGGCTTGCCGATGATGTCGGCGTAGCACTGCATGAGGGTGGCATTCTTGATGCTTAGACCGCCTGTATTAATCACTTCATTGATTTGAACGCCGTATTCTTCCACGCGCTTGATGATCGTTAGGGCTCCGAAAGCCGTTGCTTCAATGTAGGCGCGATAGATTTCGTGAGCTTCGGTATGCAGTGTTTGACCGAGTAACAGTCCTGTAAGACGGACATCGACGAGGATGGTGCGGTTGCCATTATTCCAATCCAGGGCCAGTAGGCCGGTGAAGCCTGGTTTTTTTCCAGCCATGGCCTTTTCCATATTCACAAACTTCTCTCCAACAGTGCTGCCGTAGCTTTCCGGAACGAGGTGGTTGACGAACCAAAGGAAGATGTCTCCAACAGCACTTTGACCTGCTTCAATGCCATAGTAACCCGGCAAAACGGAACCATTGACGATGCCGCAGACACCCGGAATATCTGCCAATGCTTTGCAAGTCGGAGCAATCATGAGATCACAGGTGCTGGTGCCAAGAATTTTCACGAGGGTGCCTTCCTTGATTCCGGCGCCTACAGCTCCCATGTGAGCATCAAAAGCACCGACAGCAATGGCGATGCCAGCTTTTAAACCCAGTCTTTGTGCCCATTCAGCGCAGAGATGCCCTGCTTTTGTATCAGCCGTGTAGGCTTCATTGAAAAGACGGTCACGAAGATCTGCAAGTGCTGGGTCCAATGTGGCCAAGAATTCCTTGTCTGGAAGACCACCCCATTCATTGCTGAACATCGCTTTGTGTCCAGCCGCGCAGACGCTACGTTTTAGGGTTAACGGGTCGGTATTGCCAGAGAGAACAGCAGGAATCCAATCACAATGCTCCACGAAACTGTAAGCTGCCGTGAAGACTTGTTCATCGACACGGCGAAGGCGCAGGATTTTGCTCCACCACCATTCGCTGGAATAGATGCCGCCGCATTTGGCGATCATGTTTGGACGCATGTCTTGCGCTAGCTGAGTGATCTCTGCGGCTTCTGCGTAGCCGGTATGATCTTTCCATAGCCAGACCATGGCATTGAGGTTGTTGGCAAATTCCGGAAGCAGCCCCAATGGCGTGCCTGCGCGATTCACGGGAATCGGTGTGCTGCCCGTTGTGTCGATGCCGATACCTACGACATGAGCAGCATCAAAGTGAGGATTTTTGTCTTTAGCCTGCTGAAGTGCGCCTTTGATCACGACTTCCAATCCTTCCAGATAATCCTGGGGATTTTGGCGGGCAACATGTGGGTCTTTGGGATCTAGCAGAATCCCCATTTCGCCGCTCGGATAGTTGAAAACCGTTGATCCTAGCTCTGCTCCATTGTCTAGATCGATGAGTAGAGATCGGCACGAGTTCGTGCCATAGTCGATGCCAAGGGAGTAGCGTTTCATGTCGTTTGATGGGTGAAAGTGAGTGCGAATGCTAGCCTGATCCTCCCACCGCGCGAGTTAAAATCAGACAAGATTATTCCGGAAATCCCTGCGTGCCAATCATTCAGGACTTGGCAATTTCAGAAGACTCCATTAAAACAAACCCATGGCGGTTTCTATCACTATTGATTATACAGGCGGGCTGCGTTGCACTGCTACTCATGGACCTTCTAAGATGGAGCTCATTACAGACGCTCCTGTTGATAATCATGGGAAAGGAGAGTCTTTTTCCCCGACCGACCTCGTCGCCACTGCGTTAGCTAGCTGCATGGCCACGGTAATGAACATCAAAGCCCAGCAAAAAGGCTATGACATGGTGGGAATGAAAGTCAGTGTCGAAAAACACATGAGCGAGGACAGCCCGCGCCGTATCGTTCGCCTGCCTGTGACCATCGAAGTCCCGCTTTCACCCGAGCATCCGGATCGGAAAGTGTTGGAGGCTACGGCGCTAGCATGTCCGGTGCATCAGAGTTTGCACCCTGAGATTGATAAGACGGTGACCTTTGTTTGGAATGGCTACTAAGCTCTCTCTGGATAAACCAGATATTACAGTGATTTGAATGAGATTGGCGAAAGGGCGGAGGCATGACGGGCGTAGGTTTAATACCCTCCACCTGCTATGCTTTACCGCCACGCTTTCGTTTCACTGAACGCTTTTATCCTTTTTGCCGCCTTCGCCTCTGCGCAGGACGGGGAGAAAATCACCTATGAGGACCACATTCGGCCATTGCTGGAGAACAAATGTTTCTCTTGCCATAATCCAGACAAGAAAAAGGGAGATCTCGATCTTACCAGCATGGGCGGTCTGCTGACAGGCGGTGGCGGTGGTGCCATCGTCGATGCGGGGAATCCAGACTCCAGCCGCCTGTGGACGACTTGTGCTAAGAAGGAAGAACCCTTCATGCCTCCTGAAGGCACAGCCCTGGATGCCAAGGAACTGGCCATTTTGGCTAAATGGATCTCAGGTGGTGTTTTGGAGACAAAATCTAGTTTGGCCAAAAAATCCACGAAGCCCAAGGTGGACATGGCGGTGACAGTCACGAGTGGGAAGCCTGCAGGCCCCATCGCCAAGCCCGAAAACGTTCTTTTAGAGCCAGTTATCGTAACGCCACGCAGCACGGCTGTGACAGCCATGGCTGCCAGTCCGTGGACGTCCCTTGTTGCTTTTGCTGCGCCAAAACAGATCCTGCTTTATGATACGGATACAAAACAGCTCGCAGGCATTTTCCCCTACACAGAAGGTTATGCGCGCACTTTGAGCTTTAGCCGAAATGGATCTCTTCTCGTCATGGGTGGCGGGCGTGGAGGTAAGCTCGGCCATGCGGTTGTCTGGGATGTGAAGACCGGCAAGCGTATCGTCGAAGTGGGTAAAGAGTTTGATCAGGTCATGAGTGCCGACATCAGTCCAGACCAGAAGATGGTCGTAATCGGTAGCCCTTCTAAAAAGGTCAAGGTGTACGACACGGCCACGGGTGAGGAACTCTACACCATCAGCAAGCACACCGAGTGGATCATGGGCACTGCGTTTAGCCCTGATGGTGTGTTGTTAGCCACCTCGGATCGCAATGGTAACGTGATGGTCTGGGAAGCTTCGAACGGCGGCGAGTTTTATGTTTTGGGCCAGCACAAAGCATCCTCCACAGACTTGGCTTGGCGTGCAGACTCCAACATTTTGGCCTCAAGCAGTCGGGATGGCTCCATTATTTTGTGGGAGATGACTGAGGGCAAACAAATCGCCACCTGGCAGGCTCATGGCAGTGGTACAGAAAGTCTTTCCTTCACGCCTGAAGGCACGCTGGTGACATGCGGCCTCGATGGCAGTGTCAGTCATTGGGACATCAAAGGCTCAAAGTTGGCAGATCTCCCCAAGCAAGCAGACGTGGCCACTCAGGTCGTCGCATTACACGACGGTAAGACCTGTGTCGTCGGGAATTTCCTGGGGGAAGTAAAGATGTATGATTTGAAGATGAAAAAGGAAGTGGGTGCCCTTAGTTCCAATCCGCCGCTCATTACTCAACGGATCATCGAAGCCGAAAAGCTTGCGACTGAACTGGTCGCTAAGCTGCCAGCCCTGCAAGAAGTTGCAAAAAAATCAGAAGCAGGACTCAAAGCCTTTGATGACGGCTTAGCCAAAGCTCGTGCCGAACTCGCAGACCAGGAACGCCTCAGTAAAAGTTACCCAGCTGAAATAGCTGCCGAGGAGAAGGCGTTGGCTGCGGCAACGGCTGCCATCTCCAAAGCTACGGCTGACAAAACCGCACGGCTTGCTGCGATCAAAGCGCATGAAGAAAAGTCGCTGAAGTCTGCAGCTCTACAAAAAGAGCAGGCAGCTGCTCTCGCAGAAGCTGCCAAGTTGGCTGTGGCAGATAAAACTGCGTCCGATGCCAATGCGGCACTGGAGGCTGCCAAAAAAGAACTTGCCGCCAAGGCGGGTGATGCTGCTTTAACCAGCAAAATCAAAGACCTGGAAGGCAAGCTGACTGCCGCCAAGGCCGAGCAACAAAAGCTGGCACCTCTGAAAGCCAAAGCCGATCAGCTCACGGCGTCTGCTACGAAAGCTAAAGCCGAGCTAGGTGCCGCACCAGCCCCCGTCGCTGACTTGGATAAGCTCATTGCCGACAATACTGCTAAAGTCAAAACGACGACGGACAGCATCGCCGCCAAAAAAGCTGAACTGCCTAAATTGCCAGCCTTGGTGAAGGCCGGTCCTGATCGCATCAAAGGTGCTGAGTCTCAGGTCGTGAAAGCCAGGGAAGAGCTAGCCTTAGCCCAGTTCACCGCCAAGTCTGTCACAGAAGAAATCAACATTTTACAGAAGCTCCCAACAGCGCTTAAGGCCGCACAGTTCAATGTCGGCGTTCTTTCAGAGAAAGCCAATTTGGCCAAGCTCGAAGGCAGCTTTAACGACTACACCGCGGCAAAAAAAGACAATGAAGACGCCAAGGTCAGTAACACGGCCAAGATCGAATCTTCGAAAAAGACAATCGCTGAAACCACCGCTGCTATCCCGCAGCATGAGGCTGCTACAGCAAAGCTTAAAAGCGAATTGAACGTCCTAGAGCAGGCTTCCGCACCAAGTAAAGGCGCGGATGCCACGGCCAATACGAATTTGGAAAATCATCAAAAAACGCTCGCAGCTCGAGTGGCTGAAGTGGCTGCTTTGACCAAGCTTCGGGATGACGGACTTGCCTCAGCGAAGAAGGCCGTTGATGACATCAGCAAAGCTATCGAGCCGCTGAAGAAAAAGCTGGCTGAAGTGTCGGCCAAGCTAAAAGGCCCAGCTGAGCAGGTCGCTAGCAAGCAGGCAAATGTGGCTAAGCTGGATGCCGCCAATGCTGAAGCTAAAAAGGCTGTGTCTGCCCATATACCATTGATCCCAGTCAAAGAAAAGACCGCTGCCGATGCAGAGGCTGCCATGAAAAAGTCCGTGGCTGAGATTCAAGCTGCAGAAAAGGCATTATCCGAATTGAAAAAGAGTAAGGATGCGCCGGCCATCGCCAAAGCGCAGTCGGATCTGGATGCAAAACGCGCGGCCAAATCTGCCAGCGAAAAACCTCTGAATGAGGCGAAACAAGCCACCAACAAAGTGAAAGCTGAACTTGCTGCTGCCAATAACACCCAGACCCAGGCGGAGAAACGCCTCTCTCAAGCCAAGGCTGAGCTGGTAGCGGCAGAAAAGAATGCGGCTCCATTCAAAGGTCAGTTTGATAGTATCACGAAAGAGATCGCTGCGCAGGAAAAGGCTCGCAGTGATAAGCAGGCTCTGCCAGCAGCTCTGGAAGCAGAGTTTGCCAGCAAGACCAAGCCAATCAATGACGCCATTGCTCAGCTCAAAGCTGCTCAAGCACCGCTGGAGAAATCTTTTGCAGACGCCCGTGCTAAGTTGGAGGGCGAGTTAAAGATCATTGAAACGAAGCGGATCGAAGTCACCAAAGCAACCGAGATTGTGGAGACGACCAAGAAACAAAAAGCAGCCGCTGAATCAGCGATGGCAGCTGCTGAAAAGGATAATCCGCAGCGTGACAAAAACCTCGTCGAGATCAGTGCTGAACTGGCTAAGCTGCAACCTCAGTTAGAGCCTCTGCGCACCAAGGTGAAGCAGCTGGAAACACAGTACTTCACCATGCTGCCGAAGTAAGCTTTCTTGCACTATGTTCAAGCTAACGGATAAAGTAGCACTCATCACGGGTGCAGGTTCAGGCATCGGTCGGGCCATCGCACGGGTCTTTGCCCGTCAGGGAGCTCATGTCGAAGTGATCGACCTGAAGCTGGAAGCGGCTCAGATCACAGTGGATCAAATCATCGCCGCTGGTGGCAGTGCTCAGGCTTCGGCCTGTGACGTCGGTGACCACCTGGCAGTGAAAACCTTGTTTGAGTCGATTGCCCTTCGCCGTTCGAAGATCGACATCCTTGTGAACAATGCAGGTGTCGCCCACATTGGTACCCTATTAACCACAAGTGAAGCAGAGCTGGATCGTCTTTACCGGATCAACATCAAGGGCGTCTTCAATTGCGCGCAGGTAGCTGTTGAGCAAATGGTCAAGCAGGGCGGGGGAGTGGTCTTGAACATGTGCAGCATTGCTGCGGAGATGGGGTTAGCTGATCGTTTTGCTTATTCCATGACCAAAGGGGCTGTGCTATCCATGACGCTGTCGATGGCGAAGGATTTTATTAAAGCTGGCATCCGCTGTAACTGCATCTGCCCAGCCCGCGTTCACACCCCGTTTGTCGATGGTTTTTTGGCCAATACTTACCCTGGGCGTGAAGCGGAAATGTTTCAAAAATTGAGCGAGGCCCAGCCTATTGGACGTATGGCAAAGCCTGAAGAGATTGCCAACCTAGCTCTTTATCTGTGCTCTGATGAGGCAGGTTTTATCACGGGTAGCTCTTATTCTATCGACGGTGGCGCTGTGAATCTGCGCTAATACTCTAAAGTCAATGACCGTAGTCACAGGCGCATAGAGAAAAGTCTTTTGTGGTGCTTGACTAGATGATGTCTTTTCCAAGGCTGATGAGAGACTTAGTCTTCCCAAACTTTGAGCAGTTCGACTTCAAAAATGAGCGTCTCATCGGCACCAATGTCGATGCCTGCTCCACGTGAACCGTAGGCAAGCTGAGAGGGGATAAAGAAGCGGAATTTGGCACCTTCCTTCATGAGTTGCAGGCCCTCGGTCCAGCCTTTGATCACACGATTGAGTGGAAACTCTGCTGGTTCGCGACCGGCCAGATAGCTGCTGTCAAATTCCACGCCATTAATGAGTGTACCCCGATAGTTCACGACGACGGTGTCAGTTTTCTTCGGGCTTTTGCCATTGCCCTCGGTCAATGTGATGTATTGCAGACCACTCTTGGTGGTGATGACGCCTTCTTTTGTGGCGTTTTCAGCGAGGAAGGCTTTTCCGATTTCGAGAGCAGGGGATGGCATAAATGAGGGCGTGGTTTATGCCAAGGCTTTGCAGGTTGAGCAAGCTTGAATAGCGGAGTCTTTATTTGCCTCTGGCTCTGCTCTCGGGAAAGTGTATCTTCTATGTCAGACCATCCTTTGCTCCACCGCCTTCCTGCTTCAAAGGACTGTTCTGGCGATGAATTGCTGAGCCTCTTTCTCGATTACGTGGCTGAGCGGAGACTGGAGCTGTATCCGGCACAGGAGGAAGCTATTCTGGAACTTTTCGAGGATAAGAACGTCATCCTGGCCACACCTACGGGATCTGGCAAATCACTGGTGGCTACGGCCATGCATTTCCGCTCGATGGCCCAGGGACGGCGCAGCATTTACACCTGTCCGATCAAGGCGCTGGTGAATGAGAAATTTCTGGCGCTTTGTCGTGATTTCGGTCCTGAGAATGTCGGCATGGCTACGGGAGATGCGACGGTGAATCGCGATGCACCGATTCTCTGCTGCACGGCTGAGATCTTAGCGAACTATGCCCTCCGTGAGGGGGATGGCGCCCCGTTCCGCGAGGTGATCATGGACGAGTTTCATTACTACTCCGATCACGAGCGCGGTGTGGCCTGGCAGGTGCCGCTGTTGACGATGAGCAAGGCACGTTTTTTGCTGATCTCCGCGACATTGGGAACGCCAGATTTTTTCCAAAAAGAAGTCACGCGTCTGACTGGTGCTGAGACGACCATCATCTCATCGACTCAGCGCCCGGTACCGCTTGAGTTCAGCTATGTCGAGACCTCGGTGGATGTGACGTTGCAGGAACTGATCGCTGAGAATAAAGCGCCCGTCTATCTCGTGCACTTTACTCAGAATGATGCCGCCCAGGCTGCGCAGGACCTCATGAGTCTCAACTTCTGCTCTCCGGCTGAAAAGGCCAGTATCAAGGAACTCATGCAGGGGGCTAAGTTCACGAGTCCTTATGGCAAGGAAGTGAAAAAATATCTGCATCACGGCATCGGCATCCATCATGCAGGACTACTGCCAAAGTATCGCATCCTGGTGGAAAAGTTGGCTCAAATGGGGCTGCTGAAGGTCATTTGTGGCACTGACACTTTGGGGGTCGGCGTGAATGTGCCCATTCGGACGGTGCTGCTGACGAAGCTCAGTAAGTATGGCGGACAAAAGGTGGCCACGCTCAGCGCTCGTGACTTTCATCAGATTACCGGACGTGCCGGGCGGCGTGGGTTTGATGATATTGGTTTCGTCGTGGCACAGGCCCCCGAACACATCATTGAGAATGCCAAGATGGAAGCGAAGGCTGCTGGTGACGTGAAGAAGATGCGGAAAATGGTGAAGAAGAAAGCCCCTGAAGGCTTTGTCGGCTGGAGTGAGGATACTTTTAAAAAGCTGCAATCTGCAACACCTGAGGCCTTAGTCTCGCGCTTTCAGGTTTCTCATGGTCTGCTGCTGCAAGTGCTCAGTCGCCCAGATGATGGCTGTCGCGCCATGTCAAGATTGATCAAGGATTCTCATGAGACGCAGACGGCCAAGAAACAACATCGCAAGCGCGCCTGGCAACTTTTCCGCGCTTTGATTGAGCGCAAGATCGTGGACATCGTGCCTGTGTCCAAGCGTGCTGGTGGGGCGAAGTTGCGGTTGAACGTGGAGCTACAGGAAGACTTCTCACTCAACCACGCGCTGTCGCTGTATCTCATGGATGCGCTCGCCTTGATCGATCCCCATTCACCGACTTATGCGCTAGATGTCATGACGCTCTGTGAATCTATTTTAGAAAATCCTGATCTCATTTTGCGCCGGCAGCTCAGTAAAGTGAAGGACGAGGCGATGGCTGGCATGAAGGCGGAAGGCGTGCCGTATGAAGAGCGGATCGCTAAACTAGAGGAACTGGAGTATCCGAAGCCGAATCGCGATTTCATCTACAATACCTTCAATGACTTTGCAGCCATTCATCCCTGGGTCGGACAGGAAAACATCCGGCCCAAAAGCATCGCTCGTGAGATGTATGAAAACTTCCGCAGCTTTGCTGATTACGTGCATGATTACGATCTGCATCGTGCTGAAGGTGTCCTGTTAAGGCATCTGAGCAGCGTCCATAAAGTGCTTTCCCAGACTGTTCCGGAAGCAGCCAAGACGGAGCCTGTGCAGGAGATGGAGGCTTGGATTGCCGGTCTGCTGCGCGGCACGGACTCTAGCCTGCTCGATGAATGGGAACGCCTGCGTGATCCGAATTGGAAACCTAGTGAGGAGAAACCTGTCGAAGCTCCTGACATCACTCGGAACAAGCGCGAGTTTACGGCTCTGATCCGAACCGAGATCTTTCGTTTTCTGCGTCCACTCGCCTTTCACAATCTAGAAAATGCTCTGAGTTCACTTGGCTCTGGAGCTCTGGGATGGACTGTGGAAAAACTGCGAGTCTTGCTGGACGATTACCTTTTGGATCACGAGCGCATCCGCCTTGATAATGAAGCCCGCAATGGCCGCCACACCTATGTCGAAGCTAGTGAAGATGAGCAAACTTGGCGCATTCATCAAATCCTCGTTGATCCCGAAGAACTCAATGATTGGCAATTGAAGTTTACTGTCGACCTACAGCAGGCCAGGGAAGATGGGAAGCCTACCTTGTCTTTGGTTGGCCTGAAGCCGGTTGTTGAGGTGGGGTTTTAACTCTGAACAAGCTGTGCATACCGAAGATTTGCATGGATCCGAGGATCCTGAAGCTTAGTGGCAGAAAGCGTTTCTCGCTGGTTTCAGCGCCGCTTTTCTATTTGGCAGCGTGCCCCGAAAAGGATGGAAAATGGTGGGCAGGGTTGGGTTCGAACCAACGTAGGCGTAAGCCAGAAGATTTACAGTCTTCCCCCTTTAACCGCTCGGGCACCTACCCATTCCCATCCTTTCAGAAGGGCCGCGATTATGGACTACGTGCAACGTTTGGCAAGTAAGTTTTACAGTTGTCTGCACTTTCTTTTTTGAGCGCCTAGTTTTTAAAGCTCCGAATGGAGCCGTAACAGCCATGTTTGGTGAGGTGGCCACCTGTGGATATACCCGCCACCACTGCTACATCACCTTGCTGGCCCAATGGCAGATTGACTGCGGTCCACCGCGTCACCACGAGCCATTGTTGCTAAGGGCATAATTCGGAACGTGCGCTGAGGATAGATCCCGCTCCAAAGGGCCAAAGCCACGATCTGTATCATTCCTTCACCAAAGCCGGAGCCTTCTCTGGCAGTTGGATCGTTGGTGCGCCACCGAGATAGCCGAATGAGTTCAGGAACACATCCATCTGTTTCGCGGTGACTTGAATCCAGGGCTCCTTATTGAAGAAACCATGGGGCATATCGGCAGCACTCCACATTTCAGCGCGTAGGCCCAGCGTTTTGGCTTTGGTCACATACTCGTCACCACCAGCCTTGAGTTTGTCAGCAGTTCCGAAGAAGAGAATGGCTGGGGGTGTGTCTTTGCTGACAAAGTTATTCGGCGTGATCGCCTCGGCCATTGCTAGATTCATGGCGGTGTCACCCGTATCGCGCTGCTTGAAAAGCGTGGCGATGTTCATGGCGGGATTAAAGAGCACCATCGCGTTGGGTTTGGCGGAAATGGACTTATCATCAGACTCGGCATCATAGGCAGCGCAAAGGGCGGTGCAGGCCGCAAGATGGCCGCCGGCAGAGCCACCAGATGCAATAACCTTGCTAGGATCAATGCCAAGTTCGACGGCATGGCCACGCACCCAACGAATGGCACTTTTGGCATCCTCCACTGCCTTGTCGGGTGTGGTCTTGTGAATGCTATGGATACGATAGTCGGCTGAAATGGCGACGATGCCACGCGTAGCCAGATACTCTGCCTGTGGCACGAACTGGAGGTAGGAGCCACTCTTCCAACCGCCACCAAAGAAGAACACGATGCAGGGGCGCTGCACGGCCGATTGCATTTCGCCCGCTGGGGCAAACACATGCAACTTCAGTTCCCCTTGCGGGGTCGTTTTATAAACCACCTCAGTTGCCTTTACTGGCTCGGCAGTGAGCTTGACGGTGGCCTTCTTTCCACCGCCTTTGGCTTTTTGAGCGTGAAGGATCGGCGTGATGAGGAATACTAGGCAGAGGATAACTTTCATGATGACCCTATAACGTGACGCACTCAGAGATGTTACGCCCGACTTTGGTGAAGAGCTCCGTCTTACTTTCTGCGTTTCCGCTGCATTTGCACCACGGCCTTGGGTTTGCTGCCGTGCAGAACTTTGAAGCCTCCCGACTCGATCACTTTGCTAACGTGCTCAAAGGTCTCTCCCATGAGGTTCTCATAGGGCAGGTGTTTGTTGGCCACCAGCCAGAGATCACCGCCGGTGCGCAGGCCGCTGGCGGCTGAGGTGATGAATTTCAGACCGAGCATGGGGTCGGCGTCGCGACCATCATGGAAGGGTGGGTTCATGACGATGGTGTCATAGAGCGCTTTGCCGAGGCCTGCGGTGACATCCCGCCAGTGCAGACGGGGACGCACATGAGTAGGGACGAGTCCCAGATTTCGGCGTGCGCATTCCAGGCCGACAGCATCGGCTTCATAGCAGTCGAGAGTGCGCAGGTTCGGGCAGTGGCGGAGCATGTAGTCACTGAGAAAGCCCCAGCTGCAGCCGAGATCGGCGATGGCACCACTGAGGTTGACGGGTAAGTGCTCGGTAAGCAGCTTGGAGCCAGAGTCGATTTCGTCCCAGTGGAAAAGGCCGGGCGCTGACCAGAATCGCCCATCAATGACGCGGCGCATGGCGGCGGCTTCTTTCCAGGCGCTGAGTTGATCGGTTTTCCAAGGTTGGGTTTTGGTGGTCCAAAAGACGCGACTGTGATGTTTAGAAACAGTCTGCACTCCCCCACAAACTTCAGCGAGTGCCTGCTCAGTGCGCTTGGCGCCCCAGTCATTGTGCAGAGCCACAATCAGGGTGCCGCCATGGGCCAGATGATCGTAGGCGCGAGCGACATCGGCCAGGACGGTTTCACGCTGACGATCCGGCAGCAACAGGACAGTGTCAAAAACACCACTGACCTCGCGTTGAGGATTCAGTTCGGCGTTATCAAGCGCCACTGAGCGTGGTTTCCAGGTCTGCTCGCAGGTCAGTCTGCCGGCGAAGCGAGCCAGTGCAGGACTGGGCTGCGCGCGAAGAAACAGCACGCTGCCGCTTTCACCAAGTTCGGTCTGAGTTTCCAGAATGTAGGAAAGGGCGTCTAAAGCGTGCATCGGTGGGGAAGGGGAGCGGTGGCAGCCACTGGAGGCTGTCTTGGCGCAAAGGTTGCTGGAACTAGGGCAGGAGTTACGCGACGTCGTAGGTGCCAAGAGTGGCCGCATCAAAACGGGCCATGCCGACTTCATCAGCGATCTCGTTCAGAGCTTCGACTTCGGCCGTGGTAAACAGCAGTCCACCTGCTTTTTCCGTATGAGCCGCGTTCTGAGCTTCGGGTTGGCCTGGGAGCATGCAGCCCTCATTGCCGTGGCCTAAGATGTCGCCGATCACCGCTTTCATGTTTTCGTTAAAGGTGCGGCCTTTGGCAAACATGCCGCTGCTGATGGCATCCGGATGAATGACCTGAAAATAGAAGCTGCTGGTGCGCTTTTCATCCGCAGGGAAAGGCTGGCTCTTTACATCAGGATGGGCACCACCGCCGCGCAGCGTCGGCAGAGAGCCGCCAATCATGGCTCCCATGACTTCGATGAGCAAAGATAAGCCGTAACCTTTGTGCGCACCGAAGGGCAACAGCCAAGCAGCTTCGTTCGGGTCAGTGGTCGGATTGCCTGCGGCATCCACTGCTGCGCCCGGCGGTAAGGGTTTACCTTCACGCTTTAACACCTGAACTCGGCCCATGGCAACGGTCGAGGTGGCCCAGTCGATGACGATGGGGAAACCGCAAGCGTCTTGGGTCGGCAGACCCCAAGAGTGTGGGTTGGTTCCCAGCACTGGGAACTTGCCGCCGAAAGGCACCACCTCACCCAGCGTTGATGTGCAATTGGTGTAAGCAATGTAGCCTTTCTTGGCTGCATCCATCACATAACCGCCGCCCCAGAGGTAGTGAAATGCATTGTCCACACTGACTTGGCCAATGCCGTATTTGTCAGCCATCTCCATGCAGCGCTCCATGGCGCGGAAGGCCACGCTTTGACCGAGCTTCAGATTGCCATCCCAGGCTTCACTAGCAGCGAATTTTTTATCGATAACTTTGATGTCAGCCCCGGGTTTACAGCCGCCAGTGGCGCTTCCAAATAGGTGATCTAGGTGCAGGGCTTTGATGGCATTGTGAGTGCGGATGCCATGCGCACTGGCCAATTCACAGAAACGAGCCGCATCTTCGGCTTCGGCCATCGTGTAGCCGCGGTGCAGGTATGCAGCGCGGACGAGATCATTGTGAAGAGAGGTGGGGACGATGTGGTAGCTGGTAGCCATAGCAGATGAGACCGTCTGAATGCCGCAGGTTGGTCCGAAATGCCAGCAGGAAGTTTCTGGAGAAATCAATCACTCCAAGATTCACGTGAAGCAGGCTAAAGCCCCCCCTCATGCTTTAACAACCAGCGTTTACGATCCACACCGCCGGCGTAGCCAGTGAGTAGGCCGTTACTGCCAATGACGCGGTGACATGGGACGATGAGCGAGATCGGATTCCTGCCGATGGCTGCGCCAACTGCCCGGACAGCGTTCGCGTGGCCAATTTGTGCTGAGATTTGGGCATAACTGTAGGTCTGGCCTAAAGGAATTTTTTTGAGTGCTTGCCAGACCCTTTTCTGAAATTCGCTGCCTTCAGTTTGATCAAGTTTTAGTTGTGGCAACGCACTCTTCGAAAAATAGGCGTCAAGCCAAGTCCGTCCGGTGCTGAAGTAGGCATCTTGATCATTCCGCTTCCAACTGCTAGAATCCTCGGGCCAGTGATTCTGCCCTTCGAAGTAAAGACCGCACAAGCCATGCTCAGTGGCCGTGAGTGTGATCACTCCCAGGGGGGACTGGTATTCGGTGAACTGTAGAGAGGGCATGTTTGATGAATAGCCAAGTCCTTTTTCGTCGATACTCAAGCAGTCAATGATGGCATACCGTATCTTTCTCTCCTCTTGGTTCATCCTCTCCTCTTGGTTCATCTCAGAATATTGGAACTGAGTGGCACCCTCATTCCGGTTCCTGAACCCTTCACTGTCGACGTTTGTAAACCAAACCGTTCGATTGCCAACATTTAGAAAAGAACAGTGATGTCTTATTTGATGTCGTGACACAGTGCTTGCGCAGAGGCGAATTTCCGCGCACAGAATGCGCCCCCCATGCTTTCCGTTTCCAATGTCAGTAAGACCTATGCCGGCCGCACCCTTTTTAGTGGTGTGTCCTTTCACATCAATCGTGGCGACAAGATCGGTCTGATCGGCCCGAATGGGGCTGGTAAATCGACGTTGTTTTCTTTGCTGCTTCGGGAAACGACCCCTGATGATGGCATGGTGACGATGGAAAAAGGGCTGGATTTTGGCTTCCTACCTCAGGAAAGTGCACCCGTGGATGACCTGACGGTTCTAGAATTGGCCACCAGCCATGTTCACGAGCACAGCGCCTGGGAGGCCGAACCAAAGGCCAAGCGTATTTTGAAAGGCCTAGCTTTTCGCGAGAGTGACTTTGATCGCAATGCCAGGACTCTGAGTGGCGGCTGGGTCATGCGTGCTCATCTGGCCCGCCTGCTGGTCCAGGAGCCTGACTTGCTGTTGCTGGATGAGCCGACAAATCACTTGGATCTAGAGTCCTTGATTTGGTTTCAAGAATATCTGACAGGTTATCCTGGGGCCATTCTCATGATCTCACATGACCGTGAGTTTCTCAACGCGCTGACAGATACCATTCTGGAGATCGGTCGCGGCAAGGTCACGCGCTATCGCGGGAACTACGATGCTTATCTGATCGAAAAAGCTGCCCGCGAAGATCAGTTGCAGGGTGCCTATGACAATCAGCAGCGGGAAATTGCGAAGATGCAGCAATGGGCGGATCGCTTTAAAGCGAAGGCCAATTTTGCTTCCCGTGCTCAGGATAAGCTCAAGATGATCGGTCGTATGGAAAAGGTTGAAGCTCCTGTGGCTGCTGCCAAGACGGTGAAGTTCCGTTTTCCGCAGCCACCGCGCAGTGGTCAGCGCGTGCTGGCTCTCAAAGGATTGGACTTTTCCTACGGTGAGACTCCGGTTTATAAAGGCTTGGATTTGGAAATTCAGCGTGGCGAGCGCATGGTTCTTGTGGGCCCGAACGGTGCCGGTAAATCGACCTTGCTGAAACTTTTGGCCGAGGCTCTGAAGCCTCTGGGCGGGGTGCATGAATTTGGTCACAATGTGAAGCCGGGCTACTTTGCCCAGTATCGTGGGGATGTGCTGAATATGCGTCACACGGTCTTGCAGTCAGCGATGGATCTTCCGAGTCGCCCAGGTGAAAACATGTGCCGCACCTTACTCGGCAGTTTCTTGTTTCATGGGGACGATGTTTTCAAGCCCGTCGGTGTTCTGAGTGGTGGGGAGAAGTCGCGTCTAGCACTGGTCCGCCTGCTGCTTGATCCACCGAATCTCTTGCTGATGGATGAGCCGACGACGCATCTGGATATGGGTAGCATCGATGCTCTCATCGGCGCTCTCGAAGACTATGAAGGCACCTTGGTGTTTATCAGCCATGATGTGCATTTCATCCGCTCCATGGCCAAAAGTGTGATGCATATCGCAGGTGGTGTATTGACTCCTTATGCCGGAGACTATCAGTACTTCTTGGATAAAACCAAGGCCGGCTCTGCACGCGAAGCTCTGACAGCCAGCCTCACTAACAGTCAGCCAGGAGCTTGGACAACACCGAAAAAAGAAGTCTCTGGACCGAAAACCAAGGAGCAGAAGCGCCTGGAAGCCGAAGCTCGGAACGCTAAAGGGAAAACCAAAAAGGGTGTGGAAGAGCGCATTGCTCGGATTGAGGGAGAAATCGCCACCTTAGAAAAGCGTAAGCTGGAGATCGTAGAACTGCTGCAAGATGGCGCGACCTATGCCGACGCGGTGAAGTTTCGCTCACTCAGTGAAGAGCTGGAAAGGATCGACCCCAGCATCGCCAAGCAGACGGCGGCCTGGGAAAAGGCCACCGAGGAGCTTGAAGCGTATGGGGAGGGTTGATTCAGCGCCTTATTGACCCACGCAATAGAGCTTATCCTGAGTGCGGATAAACAGACAGCCATTGGCCACAGCGATGCTGCTGCGGCAACTGGCGGCGTCGCCATTGGGCTTGGTGCCGTCGCCCATGGCATTGACGCTGAGAAGCTCAAAGCTATCGCCGCCTGCTTTGACGACGAACACGTCACCCCAGAAGTTGGTCATGTAGATCTTGCCATCAGCCACGCTCGGGCTGCTTTCAAATTTAGACTTGCTACCAGTCTCGCCAGTCCAGAGGACCTTGCCGGTTTTGGGTTCCACACGGCTGACGGTTTTGCGTCCGCTGTCCAGCACGTAAAAGCTGCCTTCGTAAAAAGCTGGTGTCGAGACGTCGGTCGTGACGACTTTTGGATCACTCGTCCAGGCAGGCTGAATGTCTTTGCCTTTGCTGCTCATCGGCAGGGCAAAGACGGGCGAATTCTTCGGCGCACACACCAGCGCCATGCCGTCACCCACGACGGGGGATGGCACGAGACGGAAGAATTTGTTATAACCTTCACCCGCTAGGTTCCAAGTCGCAAGGCGGGCTGTTTCTTCACCCGTAGTTGCATCGTGCAAAGTCAGCGTATCGCCGCCTGAGATCAGCATGACACGCTTACCGTCTTGATTGGCAAAGACTGGGGAACTAAAGGCTTCTAAAGACTCAACTTGAGCCGGGGTCGGACGTAAATGCTTCCACAGATCTTTGCCGGAGGCTGGGTCCACGGCTAGGATGTAGCTGGTCATGTCTTTGCCTGGCGTGCCCTTGGCAAAGCCTTGAAAATCAAAGGTCTCATTGCGTTGCAGGACTTGGATGTAGAGCTTGCCACCATCCAGCGCAGGGCTGCTGCCATAGGTCCACTGGGTGGCAAAGGCACCGTGGGTTTCTTTAAAATCTCGCTTCCATTGAAGCTTACCATTCAGATCAAAGGAGGCGCAGACCGCATCGGCAAAGAGGAAGATGACCTGCTTGCCATCTGTCACGGGAGAGGGACTGGCTAGGTTGCTCTTGTTATCCCATTGCAGCCCACCTTCTGAGACGACCTGGCGCCAGAGTTCCTTGCCGGTTTTGGCATCGTAGCAGAGACCTACCAGTTGCTCTTTATCCGCGATCGGTGCGGTGAGGAAGACCTTGTCACCCCAGACGATTGGCACGGAAGCTGAGATCGCAGGCACGTCCACTGCCCATTTGACACCTTCGGTTTTGCTAAACTTGGCTGTTAAGTTCTTCTCGGGGCTGGAGCCGTCCTGATTCGGGCCGCGCCAGTTAGGCCAATTTTCTGCTTGAGCAAAGGTGGTGACAAGAGTGAGGGCAATGAGCGATAGCGATTTCATGAAAAAGGTAGAGAAACGAAAACGCTGCTCATTGTCGAGATGTTTCCTCAGCGGCCTCACTCTAAATAGGCTAAACCAATAAATTTTCACCTGCATCAACAAGTTGAGATGATGAATACGGACTGTTTAGCCTCTGTTGATACTTTAGTGCAAAGGCTAGGATCCAGCTGTCAGATCATTTTCCAATGGATTGATCATGAACGCATCATGTGGAAGAATGAGTCATGGTTGAGAGCGATTTCTACTTGGTTTCTAGTTGAAGTAGCTTGGATATACGGTTACGGCACCGTTACACATGAGGCGCTCTTGGATTAAAATTGAAACGAATACCCCGGATAAGCCGGAGGTCTGCATCATCGCCAGTCAACTACGCATGGACTCAGATGCAGTGATGGGAAAACTCGTCCGGCTTTGGGCCTGGGCTGAGCTGAATGTTTCTGGTAATAATGACACAAGCGTTACTTTGGAGTTTTTGGATAAGGTTGTTGGGAAGAAAGGCTTTTCCGCTGCATTGATTAAAGCTGGATGGCTAAAAGAAATGGAGGACCGGTTAGAGTTCCCCAATTTCAGTCGCCATAATGGCCGCGAGGCCAAAGGTCGCGCCCAAACAGCGCTTCGAGTCAGTCGCCACCGCGCCCTAAAAGCCAAAGTAGTGACTCCCGAAACGGCGAGAGCTTTAGATGAGGAAAGTTCGATCAGTTTGACGACGGCTGATCCAAGCCCTACTGCGGAAGCGAATGAGGAAGCTGTTATGACAAGCGACTCTTTCGAAGTCATGGATACTGAATCCGCGTGTGAAAAGACCTCTAACCACTTGGAGAACGAGATCGAACCCGCGTCTGAGGAAGAGTTACTTCAAATCGAACCCATGAAAGAGGTTTCTATTCATGAAGCCAGTGCCTTAATTGCTGAGACATTGGCCAGTGAAGAAATGTCGCAACCCATCAAAAAGCGCTCTGCTCGACCTAGCAACGACACGGAAGAGCAACCTCTTCTCTTTTAGCTTACCTGAAATCGGATAGGGACGATTGCCGAGCAGCGCCAGGGTTGGGTTCCTGCTGCTTTTGGCGGCAGGTCCTATGCTTGGCTAGACGGCAAACTGTAGGCCTATGCAGCCTTTGTCTCTATTGACTGATTTCTGGCTTCTTGGGTTAAGGTAGCTGGAATTTAGTGACGCCAGGCATTGGCATTGGGGTTGGCTTGAAGCTGTCGGTCCATTTGAGGTTGTCTGGAGCTAGGTCCTGAGTGCAGGCTAGCATCTGATCCCAAGTGAGAAGTTGGCCCGTGTAAGCGGCTTCGCGGCCCATGATACCAACGAGGGTGCTGAGCATCATTCGATCACCATCGTTAATGACCTCACCTTTGCGGATGGCGGTGAAGAGGGCTTCGTGCTCTAGGTCATACATGTTTTTTTCTTCGCCTTTGAAGCGCCAGCGTTTGGCTCCGTCGATGAATGGGGCACCGCCTTTGCCAATGATGAGAGCACCTTTTTCACCGCGAATGACGTCTTGATTGTGGCCTTGGCAGCCTTTGATTTGGCGATTAGCTAGATGGCAGTAGATGCCGTTTTCCCATTCGTAGGCAGCGTGAAAGTGATCAAAGATGTTGCCATCTTCCGCTTTGATCTGGCGTCCACCTGTGGCGATGCAACTCATGGGTGGTTTGTCACCCATGGCCCAACAGATTTTATCCACGCTGTGAACTGCTTGTTCGACGATGCTGTCACCGCTAAGCCAGGAAAAGTTGTACCAGTTGCGCACTTGCCATTCCACGTCGCTCATTTCAGGTGTGCGGCCACTGGCAGCAGGCATGGGTTTCACTGGGCCGGTGTGATAGGTGGCTAGGATACTGGTGACCTTGCCAATATCGCCATCTTGCAAGCGTTTGAAAGCTTCAAGGCGGGAGGTGCTGTAGCGCCAGCAAAAACCAGCGACGAGATTGAGTTTTTTCTGCTTCGCCTTCTCGACGGCAGCCATGGCCATGTGGTAGCCGATGGTGTCTACGGCCATGGGTTTTTCACAAAAAATGTGCTTTCCTGCCTCCACAGCGGCCTGGAGATGGAGCGGGCGGAAGCCTGGGGGGCTGGCGAGCAGGACGACGTCCACGCCACTGTCGATGAGCTTTTGATAGGCGTCGATACCGATGAATTTTTTGTCGTCTTTGACATCGATACGATCTGGGAATTTCTGGGCAAGACTGGTGATGCTACCTTCGATCTGCTTGAGATCCACATCTGCCATGGCGACGATTTTACCGTTGTATTCAGCGGCCAGAGCCTGAGAGGCTGCTCCTGTGCCACGTCCACCACAGCCGACAAGACCGATGCGCAGCGTTTCATTAGAGTCTACTTTTTGTTGGGCTCGCAGAGTGGTTGCGGCGGTGATGATAGCCGCTGAGCCAGTGGTTTGGGCAAAGCGGCGGCGATTGAATAACGGGGAATGTGACATGAGAATGGAAATGATTAATCGCTGCGGCAAAGAGATGCCTTTCAGGCGTCTTGTGAACCGAAATCATCGCTTAAGATAAAAAGCAGTTGTCTGATTGTTGAGATTTTGGTTAATGGATGCGGTTTGAGCGATATGACTTGGCGCGACAAGCCTGCGATTGTCATTCAAGCAAATGGCGTCATCGTGCCCATAGTATGATTTGGCTCGTTCGCATCCTTCACTTTTTATTCGGCGGCATTTTTATCTATGCCGGTGTGATGAAGGCTTGGCGGCCCTTGGTGTTCTTGGATGATGTGCGCAGCTTCGCTTTGCTGCCAGATCCCTATGCTGCACTACTGGCCATGGTTCTTCCATGGCTAGAGATCTTTGCTGGACTTTCGGTCATCACGGGCTGTTTGAGAAAAGGCGGGCTGCTGTTGTTGACAGGTAGTCTGCTGGTTTTCCTCATCGCGATTGGTATTGCTTGGGCGCACGGCACAGATATCCGCTGTGGATGTTTTGGTGGGGACGTGGAGTCTAGCAGCTACTTGACGCTGATCGTTCGTGACCTTCTGCTGCTAACGTTAGTCATGGTCTGTCTTCTCTGGCGACGTTCTACCTCTAAATTACCTGTGATATGAAACTTGAGCTTAAATATCATTTCGCCTCAGATAACTGTTCAGGCCTATGCCCTGAGGCATGGCAGGCAATGGAAAAAGCCAATGCTGGCTATCATCCGAGTTATGGTGCCGACTCGATCACAGCGGAAGCTTGTGAGACCTTTCGTCAATTCTTTGAGACAGACTGTGAGGTGTTCTTTGTTTTTAATGGCACGGCAGCCAATTCTCTTTCTTTGGCTGCGCTATGCCAGAGTTACCACAGTGCCATTTGCAGTGATGTGGCACATATCGAGACAGATGAATGCGGAGCTCCTGAGTTTTTCTCCAATGGTAGCAAATTACTGACAGCAAAGAGTTCTTTGGGAAAGCTCGACCCGCTGGACGTCGAGAGGCTGATCACTCACCGAATGGATCTGCATTATCCACGACCCAAGGCGTTAAGTATCACGCAGAGCACGGAGCTGGGCACTATTTATCGACCAGGCGAAATTGCTGGCTTATGCTCTTTGGCGAAGAAAAACGGACTTCATGTTCATATGGATGGAGCACGTTTTTTCAATGCGTTGGCTGGTGGCACAGCATCTCCCGCTGACATCACGTGGCGTGCAGGAGTCGATGTTCTATGCTGTGGCGGCACCAAGCTGGGCATGGCGGTGACAGAGGCAGTGGTCTTTTTTAATCATGACTTGGCTCGTGATTTTGAATATCGCTGCAAACAGGCGGGGCAGCTCTGTTCCAAAATGCGCTTCATTTCGGCACAGTGGCTACGGATTCTGAGCGATAACGTCTGGCAAACTCATGCAGCGCGGGCCAATGGTCTGGCGCGCCAGTTAGCAGATGGGTTGGGAAAAGTTTCAGGAGTGCAGATTCTCTATCCTGTCGATGCGAATGCGGTCTTTGCCCGCTTGCCTGAGGATCTCAAGACCCAGCTCAAATCCCGAGGTTGGCAGTTTTATAGCTTCATTGGCGGAGGCTCACGTTTAGTTTGCTCTTGGGCTACGACGGAGGCTGATGTCCAGTCGTTCTTGGCTGATGTTTGTTCAGTCTAAGTCGGGGAACTTAGCTGAGAAAGACACGAGGCCTGAGGTCAGGCTGACATTGACGGTGTTTGGTGGTGGAGGCACGAGGAAGAAGCCTTCACCACGCGCTACATTAGGATCATCACTAGGGAAAAGCATGCCTTTAAACGAAACTGTGCGTTGGACGAATTGTCTAGGAATGGTGGCGTGAGGGTCCTGAATGGAAAAGGAGCCGGTAAAGAAGCCGGTAGGCACATAAAAATCCAGGCGTAGACGGTAGGGGTTAGGAGTCGGAAAGACAAAGCGGTGAGCGCGGGTCAGACGCAGTGCGGATTCGATAAAAGTGGTCGAGTCCTCTTCATCACGACCTGCAGCTGAAAAGCTGATGTAGGCGTTGCCGTCGGTGTCGAGGATATCTGGCAAGAGGAAGCTGCCTTTGGCGGGCGGCGTGTAGCGGGAGATCTCGACATTAATTTGACGCTCAGGTAGGTTCAGGGTGAAGGGATCATTGATGAGGCCAGCCGAGCTTCGGAACCAGAAGAAACTTTCTTCCGAGTTCACAGTGCCTAAAAGAATGTTTCTAGCCAAGTTTGTGGTGATCAGAGCTGGGATCTTTTCGTCTGTCGTGACGAAGCTAGAGCTGGTGAAACCTGTGCCATCTGGAAGTGTGCCGATCATGATGATCGAATAGTTTTTTGCAATCACGAGGCTGCCAAAACCGCTGCCTCTCATCACGTCCTCTTTGCTTTTCTCGGGGGTTAGAAGCATCACATAGCGACCGTCTGGGTTCTTTGCGGTCCCAGGTTTAGTCACATAAAGAGGCAGGAGGGTAAAGGTGGTGACTCTTTGATGACTCACCAGTCCCTGCGGCAGTATCCAAGAGGCAGAGATTGCTATACCCTCCGTGAGCGTTAGTCGGAGGCTCGTCGCTGCTGTCGTGAATTCGGCTGAGTTTGCAGGGATGCTGATGACTGCCTGCGGTGTCTGCGCGGTATCAAAGGCGCCATTGATCGCCACAGTCCTGGTGGGGAAACGGAGCTTGCCGGTAAAAGATTTGTTTGGATTCACCTCGACCGACAAGAGTCCGCCAAAGGCTTTGTAGGCAAAGCCATTGATCGTGCCGGAATAGGTGCGCTTGACGGATGTTGTGCTTTGTCCCCAGGCAAAGTCAGCTAACAGGCTGCTAAGAAGACAGATGAGAAAGGTGAGATATTTTTTCATTTGATGAGCATCAAACAAAGTCGGTGATGGACCCAAAATTGGCATCGAAGAGTCGGCGGTAGGTGCGGAAGGCAAAGGAGTCGGTCATGCTGGCGACCCAATCACAGACCAAGCGTGCACGTGCTGCTGCATCGGGTGCTTTAGCGATTTCGGCCTCCACGGTCGCTGGGAGTAAGTGCAAATTAGAACCATCCTTTTCTATGTAGCGATCTCGTAAGACGCCGAACATTTTTGTCAGGATGACGTCTGCCTTGTAATCTAGTTGTTGAAGTTGCGGGCTGAGGAAGACGAGGTCTAAAGAGATTTTCTTATTCATTTTCGACTGCGCTTTGAGTGCTGGATCAATCTCTAGCCGATACTGATGTCGGCGTGTCATGGCGCTTAGAAAGGTGCTTTCAGGGACCAGTTTCGTTGCACGAATATAATCACCAATGTGGCGGTTCAAACGAGCTTCGACACGGCCTTCGCGAATGGCTTTGCATAGAAAGACAACATGTTCGGATTGCGCGGCATCGAGCGTCCTCGCTGCGGCCCAGCGTTCAAGAGTGGTCACATTGATGAAGCCAGCGTGGATCCCATCAGCGATGTCATTCAGGGAATAGGCGGTGTCATCTGCCCAGTCCATGATCTGGCATTCGATGCTTTTGAATTCATTGCGCAGCTCTCCCGGCGTCAGTTCCACCGGGAAAGCCTGTCCACCTAGGGTGAAATCCAACCATTTTTCCTGGTTATCATAGAGGTAGTGATTCGGTGCCCCGCCAGCTTCTACATGCAGGGTTTTGTATTTTAAAATCGCATCGAGCAGGGCGCGGGACGGATTCATGCCAGCTCGGCCTTCATTGAAAAGGGTCTCTGTCAGCAGTCGTAGCGTCTGGGCATTTCCTTCAAAGCCACCGTAGGGCTGCATGAGATGATGCAGCGTACGCTCGCCTGTATGACCGAAAGGCGGATGACCGAGATCGTGGGCTAAGCAGGCGCATTCGACGAGGTCGGCATCAATCGAACAATCCTCACCTAAAGCCCCTTGCTGAGCTAACCATCCGCAGATGGAGCGCCCGATTTGGGCCACTTCGATGCTGTGAGTTAAACGCGTGCGGTAGAAATCATACTCGCCTGAGAGAAACACCTGCGTCTTATTTTGCAGCCGCCGGAAAGCGCTGCTGTGGATGATCCGATCCCGATCAATTTGAAACGCACTGCGATACTCACCTGCATAAGCAGGGCGCGGTTTCAGAGTCTCAGAGTCAAAGGTGGAGTAAAAACGGTTCGCAGACATCAGTGCCTGATGTTAGGCCGCGATTCTTCCATGGCAAGGCTGGCCATGCGCCACTGTTTATCTCTCTTGAATGCCTGAAACGGCGCGCCACACTCGGCTGCGTGACTTCGGTAACCTCATTCCTTATCCATGCGCTTCAATCGGCGCTTTCCCCTGACCGCGTTCTGACGCAAGCTGAAGATATATTGCCATACAGTTTTGATGGCACGGCTGCTCTCAAGGCGAAGCCTGGAGCGGTTGTGTTTCCGCTGACCTCAGAAGAGGTCGCTGCCTGTGTGAAGTTGGCGCGTGATGCCGTGGTGCCCGTGGTGACGCGTGGTTCAGGCACTGGCCTCAGCGGCGGCAGTGTGCCGATTGCAGGCTGCCTAGTCATATGTCTCACACAGATGGATCAGATCATCGAGGTCGATGAAAAAAATCTCACCATTCGCGCTCAATGCGGCGTTATCACCAAGGACATCGACGATGCTGCAGGCAGAGTGGGTCTCTTTTATCCGCCTGATCCGGGCAGCATGAAGATCAGCACCATTGGTGGCAATGTGGCAGAAAATAGCGGCGGTTTGCGAGGTCTCAAATATGGCGTCACGCGTGATTATGTCATGGGAGTCACCGTCGTTCTTGCCGATGGCACGCTCACGACTCTGGGGAACAAATGCGTCAAAGACGTGGCTGGCTACTCCATGAAAGACCTGTTCATTGGCAGCGAAGGAACGCTTGGAATCATCACGGAAGTGACTTTGAAGCTCGTTCCCAAGCCGAAGGCACGCAAGACCATGCTGGCGCTCTATGATAGTATGGAAGCCGCGGCAGAGACAATTAGTGCTATTATCGCAGCCAAAATCATTCCATGCACCCTGGAGTTTCTAGATCGTGTGACCGTGCAGTGTGTCGAGGACTTTGCTAAAATCGGATTGCCCACGGATGTCGAAGCCGTCGTGCTCATGGAGACCGATGGACATCCGGTTGTGGTTGAAGAAGAGTCGGCCCTGATGATGCAGCTAGCGCGCGAGAATGGGGCCCGCGAAGTCCGTGCGGCGGCGGATGAGGCGGAAGCCTTACGTCTGGCTACCGCGCGTCGCAGTGCTTTCTCCGCCTTAGCCCGCTTGCGTCCAACGACGATTTTAGAAGATGTGACGGTGCCACGCACTGAGCTGGCCCACATGGTGACATTTATCCGTCAGATTGCAGAAAAACATCGTCTGCAAGTCGGCACCTTTGGGCATCTGGGGGATGGTAATCTGCATCCGACCTTCCTCACGGATGAGCGTGATCATGAAGAGATGCATCGCGTCGAGGAGGCGCTCGAAGACATCGTCAATGAAACCATCCGCCTCGGTGGCACTGTCACAGGGGAGCACGGAGTTGGACTCGCTAAGAAGGCCTTT
>Ga0164295_10000567_pt1 | contig 31200 bp, 35 predicted proteins | sample GEODES006metaG_FD_111798 | JGI IMG/M metagenome (GOLD analysis project Ga0164295, IMG submission 111798) | Oligotrophic lake water microbial communities from Sparkling Lake, Wisconsin, USA - GEODES006 metaG | ecosystem: Environmental > Aquatic > Freshwater > Lake | place: USA: Sparkling Lake... | reverse complement strand
GTCGAACCAGCGACCGTTGCGGATGATCGTGTCGAAGCTCACCGCCCCACCCAACCGCTCGGGTTGCCCGGTGTCAACGATCACCCGGTGCTGCCGGGCTTCGGACCGCCGACCTCAGCCGGACTGGAAGCCGCACCCACCCCCGCAAGACCCGGGTATCCCGCCGCAGCCCGGCACCGGCGAGTTGCACGTCGGGAAAGTGAGTGAAGAACTGACGCAGGCCGACTTCGCCCTCGATCCGGGCCAGCGCCGCACCCAGGCAGAAGTGCCGGCCACCGGAGAACGCGAGATGCTTGCCCGCATTGGGCCGGCGAACGTCGAAACGCTGAGGGTCGTCGAAGACCATCGGGTCGCGGTTGGCGGCGGCGAGGTAGATCACGATCACCTCGCCGCGTTTGACCAAGGTGCCCGCGATGACGGTGTCCCTCCTCGCCACCCGTGCGGTGAGTTGCACTGGGGACTCGAGTCGAAGGATCTCCTCGACAGCTCCTGGCCACAGCGACGGATCTTCAGCCAGGATCTCCAACTGGTCGGGGTGGTTGAGCAGCAGCCGGATCCCATTGCCGAGCAGATTGACAGTGGTCTCAAAACCGGCCGCCAACACCAGGCCGGCGACGGCCCGTAGTTCGGTCTGATCCAGCCGAACGCCGTCCTCCGACGCGTCGATGAGTTGGCTCATCAGGTCATCGCCAGGGTGTTCATGCAGGTGTTGTAAATGCGTGCCGAGCCAGTTGTTGAAACCTTCGATGCCATGCTGAACGCGCTGATACTGCTGCCAGTCCAAGCCGAAATCCAGACTGGGAGCCGCTAATTCACCGAATTCGAGAATCTTGGACCGATCGGCTTCCGGCACGCCGAGGATCTCGCTGATTACCGACACCGGCAGCTGGGCGCAATACCGGTCGATGATATCGACTACACCGCTGTCGGTCGCGAGTCCGGCGAGCAACTCTTCCGCAGTCGACTCGACCCCGCCGCGCAGCCCGGCCACCGCCCGCGAGGTGAACACCGACGAGACCGTCTTGCGATAGCGGGTGTGTTCGGGCGGCTCGACGGCCAGTAGCGACGGTGCCAGCAGTGGGTGCAGCAGATCGGCTCGCGTGCGGCGTTCCAGCCACCGCAGCGGTGCGGGCAGGTTGGCGCCCGATGTGATCACCCGGAAGTCGTCGGAGCGCAGTAACTCGTTGGCGATCGTGTGGTCGACGGTGAGGTAGCCGACCCGGGACCGCACCATCGGGCCGTGCGAGCGCAACTCCTCGTAGAACGGAACCGGATCGGCACGGACGGCAGGATCGGTTACCAGCCGAGCCTGCAGATCACCGCGCCTCGCCGCCAAACCTGCTGCTGACCGGACCACGCCGTGCATGGCGAACCAGTGCAGTCGCTCCTTGATCGTCGCCATCGTTCAGGGAGCCGGTGTCCAGCTGACAGGCAACCTCTTGATGCCGTGGATGAAAGCCGACAGCAGCATCGCCGGCTCCTCGGTGACGGTGATATCGGGCATGCGGTTGTACAACTCCTCGAAGACCACGGCGATCTCGCGGCGGGCCAGGTTCGCACCCAGGCAAAAATGGGTGCCGCCGCCACCGAATCCGAGATGGTGGTTATGCGCTCGGGCCACGTCGAACTTCCACGGATTGTCGAACTTGTCCTCATCGCGGTTGGCCGAGGAGTACCACATCGTTACCTTGTCTCCCGCGGCGATCTTGACGCCACTGAGTTCGACGTCGCGGGTGGCGGTACGGCGCATGTAGACCACCGGTGAAGCCCACCGCACGATCTCCTCGACCGCACTCGGCGTGTGGGTGTCGAAATCACTCCACCAGATCTCGCGCTGCTCGGGGTAGCGGGACAGCGCCAGTACTCCATGGCTGATCGCGTTACGGGTGGTCTCATTGCCCGCCACGGCCAGCAGGATGAAGAAGGAGGCGATCTCGGCGGAGGTGAGTCGTTCACCGTCGACCTCGGCGGCCACCAGAGCGGTGGTCAGATCATCGCGTGGGTTGGCCCTGCGATCCTCGGCGAGTGCGGTGGCGTAGGCGCCGATGTCGATGGAGACCTTCATGAATTCTTCGTAGTCGGTGGTGAGGTCCGGGTCACCGAAGCCAAGGATGATGTTGGTCCAGTGGAAGATCTTCTGGTGGTCCTCGTCGGGGATGCCCATCATGTCGCAGATCACCTGCAAGGGCAGCGGTCCGGAGAGTTCGGCCACCAGTTCGCCCTTGCCATCAGGGTGGTTGGCGATCAGGTCCGAAACCAACTGGCGGGCGCGGTCGCGCACCGATTCCTCGGTTCGCGCGACCACCTTCGGCGTGAAGGCGCTGCGCACGATATTGCGCAACCGCGCGTGACGTGGATCGTCCAGGTTGATCATCGAGCCGAAGTATTCGGCTACCTCGGGGGACTGGTCGGCGATGGTGATATTCGGTACCGAACTGAAGATCTCCGGATGCCGGCTGGCGTAGTGGACATCATCGAACTTCATCAACGCCCAGTGGCCGGCGCCGGCCTCGAATCCCTCGTAGCCGACCTCCTCGAAGAAGGTGATCGGCGCCTCCCGGCGCAGGGTCGCGAAAGCCCCGTCTCTGATGGAGTCGTCGAGAGCCCAAAACTCCAGGGTGCCGAGGTTGATATCGGCCAGCGGTACCTGGGGGGGAGCCTGGCCGTTGACGCGGGTTGCGATTCCCCCGGTTTCGATACCCCCGGTTTCGATGCTCATCGTGACGTCCCGTCGTTGGTGTGCAGTATCCGACGTCCACAGTAGAGGCAGCCGGGACCCCCTGGGCTGCTGGTCGCGCAGATGGCCCGTTAGGACTTTCCCTGCGCCTCTTCCTCGACGACCTTCTTGATGCGCTCCAGTGTGGTGCGCATATCCCGGACGTTGCGGCGTCCGCGCAGGTAGCCGGCGAACATCCAGAACACTTTGAGCAGCGGCGAATTATTGAGCCGGAACGACTCGGTGACGTCGGTGCCGTCGCCGGCCGGAGTCAACCGGTAGTGCCAGTTGTTGACTGCGGTATCGCCGGGGCCCAGCACCGCAAAGCCGAACTCCCGGCCGGGTTCGCACGCGGTCACACGGCAGATCGTCCAGTAGACCGGTCCGATCTCATTCCGGCGCACATGGCCCCGGAACTTTGCGCCCAGTGCCGGACCGGTGGCGCCGTCAAGCCATTCCGACTCGAAGACCTCGGGGGAGAATCTCCCGGTATTGCGGACGTCGGCGATGAGATCCCAGATCTTGTCGGCCGGCGCAGTCATGTGAACCGTTACGGAACCATCCATGGTCACCGATCCTAGGCCGGTACCGTCTTCGGATGTGAGGTCGGCACCGTGGGCGTGAATCTGGGGCTCCCTATCTCCGGCGTCGACCGATTCATCGCGGTCCCGCCGTCAGCGGCGTGGGAACTCCTTGTCGACCCGGCGGCCTGGCCGCAGTGGGGGCCATCCGTGCGAAGCGCGGCCCTGCTCGACGGGGCAACCGAACTGGGCCTCGGCTCTCGCGGTGAGGTCCGGACCGCGGTAGGGGTGACACTGCCGTTCGTGATCACCGAGTTCGATCCGGGGCGGCGATGGTCGTGGAAGGTCGCGGGCGTTCCGGCAACCGGACACCAGGTCACCGCCGCGCCCGGCGGTTGTCGCGTCAGATTTGAGGTTCCGTGGTGGGCGACCGCCTACCTGCCGGTGTGCTCGGCCGCATTGGGACGGATCGACACCCTGCTGCGCTGAATCCGTCAGGTCTGGCAATACGACCGGGTGGCGGCATCGAGTGCCTGCCGATACAGCGGGTCGAGTTGGCGCGCGTGGGCGACCGCGGTTCTGGCGGCATCGAGGCGGATCGGACAGTCCGGCGAATCCAATATCGGCCAATCGGCGGCGATCAGGGTGACCATCCGGTGGTTGAGGTCGTCGATCAGTGTGCGCGAGGCAGACAGATCAGGAGCCGACAGGGGCGCTGCCGCGGGGTCCAATTTCCACGCCGAGAACCGGTTGTACTGGATCGCCTCGGTAGCGTCGATCTGATCGCTGAACACAGTGGTGACGTAATTGCTTGGCACATCGGCTGCTTCGGCATCAGCAGAGACAGCCTCGAGCACCTGTTGCACCCGGGCGGGGTCGGTGATCGCTCCGCCGTTGAGCCACTTGTTGGCCGCAACAGGATCGGCGGTCGCCAGTCGCTGGGTCGCGGTGTCGATGAGGTCGTACAGGGGTTCGACCTCATCGGCTGACGCAACCCCGGGTAGCGGGCTTCCGAACGCGAGACCGAACGCAGCCAGTGCCATCAGCGCCTGCCGACCGCTCAACCGACCGGCCCCTTGGCCAGCACCAGCGGAGCGCCGCGCGGGATGCCGGCCCGGTCGATCCAGGTCAACATGATGGTGTCGCCGGGGCGGCGTTGGTCCATGACATTGGACAGATCCTCCGCCGAGTTGATCGGGATCCCGTCGACCGCGGTGATCACATCACCGCTGAACAGTCCGATCTGACCGGCGGGGGTGCCGGGCAACACCTGGCGCACCACGGCGCCCGCAGGACCGCGGCTCATCGGCGAGGAATCGGCGATCCCCACCCCGATGAACGCGGTGTCGCCGAGATGAATGGAATCGGATACGACGCCGGAGCGGATCTGGTTGGCGATGCCCAGAGCCCGGTCGATCGGGATCGCGAAACCTTCGCCTCCGGTCACCCCGCCCATGCGATAGGTCAGGGTCGCGGCCACATTGACGCCGACCACCTGACCGGCACTGTTGACCAGCGGACCACCGGAGTCACCGGGACGTATCTCAGCAGCGACCCGGATCAGGTCGTACAACTCCCGGGCGCCACCGCCGGATTCATCGGAGGCGCGTACCGATGCGCCGATCTCGGTCACCGTGCCCGGTGCGTAACTGGGCGGGGCGCTGGAGCCGTTGGAGTTGCCGATGGCCGCGATCGGATCCCCGACGGCCAGTGTGGAGGACGTGCCCAAGATCGCCGTCGGCAGCCCGGTGGCGCCCCGCAACCGCACCAGCGCGATATCGCTGGCACGGTCGAAGCCGATCACGTCCACCGGGTAGGTGCGGCTATTGGCGAGGCTCACGGCCGTGATGTCGGTCGCCCCCTCGATGACGTGGTTGTTGGTCAACACCTCACCATCGGGGCTCAACAGGATTCCGGTGCCCGCTCCGACCGCACCCTGATAGCTCAGCGTGGTGTTGATATCGACGAGTCCCGGCACTACCTGACTCAGCAGGACCGACTGATCCAACGGCGCGCGCGGCGCCGGGATCGGCGTGGCGGGGGCAGGTGCGGCAACCACGCCGGCGAGCAGGGTCAGCACAGCCAGCATCCCGGGCAAACGGCGCAGCCGACGGCCTGCCGTTCCTGGATGGGTTGTGCGCATACCCTTAACTTTGCCTGAAAATCGTGAAAACGGCGACAAGCCCCGCCGTAATGCACTGCTGCGGAGGCCGGACCAAACCCGCTAGGATCGTGGCATCGTCATTTCCGGGCGAGGAATCCATGAACAGCGTCACACTCCGCTCCCGATCGTCCCGGCTGCTCATCGCGGCCGCCTTGCTGATGTCCATGGCATTGGCCGTGACGTTCATCATCATGCACCGGGTCTATGACCTGCGCGGTCCCGCCGTCGAGGCGCCACCCAACCCGATCACCGACGATCAGGCCAAAGAACAGGTGCTGGGCTCGGCACGGCAATTGGTGGGTGCGGGCAAGCTCAAAGCCGCGACTGGCACCTACCTCCTGATCTCCTGCTCGCCCGAGAATGTGGCGCCGTACCAGGGCAGCGCCTATCTCAGCTTCGACACACCGTCGATCACCGAGACGCCTGCCTACTTCCGGCAGATCGCACGGTCGCTAGCGGCGCGCGGGTGGACCGAGGGGCTGCCGCCGGGCCACCACCCGGGCGGCCACACACTGGTGAAAGACGGCGTGACCGCCATCTACTACCGGCATCCGGATGTCCCTCGGCGCGCGGTGGTTCAGGTTTACGGCGAATGCCGCAACATGACCGACCACCAATCGGATCGCACCGGATTCCTCGATATCACCGGTCAGCTGTATCGCTGAGCATCACCAAATAGGGGACTTTGGTCCCCGGCGTGGCGGGCCTTCTGTCCGTGTCTGGTACGGCCGGTCACACATACACTGGCAACCATGACCTATGTGATCACCAGCGCGTGCGTGGACGTCAAGCACAAGTCGTGCGCCGCCGAATGTCCGGTCGACTGCATCTACGAGGGCGACCGGGCCATGTACATCAATGCGCAGGAGTGCGTCGACTGTGGTGCCTGCAAATTGCTCTGCGAGGTGGACGCAATCTTCTACGAAGACGACCTGCCGGAGAGCGAACTCAAGTTCCTCACCGACAACGCTGCCTTCTTCTCCGAGGTGCTACCCGGCCGGCAGGTGCCTCTGGGCGCACCCGGCGGTGCCGACAGCGTGGGACCGCTCGGAGTCGATACCCCGATGGTCGCCGCCCTGCCCAGTCAGTGCTGATTGGACTCGGCGTGTTCGCGCATACCGGCGACCACAACGCCGCGCCGATGCCGCCGGACTGCGCGGCCGCAGTGCGTCAACATCTACACTGGTGATTTGCTGTAGATCGACTAGAGGTAAATCACCGACAGAACAGGTAACCATGGCCAGAGCACTTCGACGGGCACTCGCCGCCGCGGGCATCGTCGCGGTGTCGATGACATGCTCGGTGCCGGCCAGCCTGGCGGCGGTGACCTCGTCGTCGGGAGTGGCCACGGTGGCTTCGGTTCGGCCCATCAACGGCCAGACCGTCGGTGTCGCGCACCCGATCGTCGTGACGTTCACCGGTCCGGTCGCCGACCGCGAGGCTGCTGAGCGGTCCATCGTCGTCACCTCGCCGACACCGAGGACCGGTCGGTTCGAGTGGCTCAGTGGGGACGTGGTGCAGTGGGTGCCGGACCAATACTGGCCGGCCCACTCCCAGATCTCGTTGCTGGCAGGGGGAGTCCGGCGCAGTTTCGGTACCGGATCGGCCACATTGGGCGTCGCAAGCATCTCGGCCCACACCTTCACGGTCAGCATCGACGGCGTGATCATGCGGCAGATGCCGGCGTCCATGGGCAAGCCCAAGTTCGCTACGCCGCGAGGGTCATTCACCGCTCTGGAGAAACAGCAGACCCTGGTGATGGACTCCCGCACGATCGGCATTCCGCTCACTGACCCGGAGGGCTATAAGATCACCGTCAACTACGCGGTCAGGGTCAACTGGGGCGGGGTTTACGTCCACTCGGCACCGTGGTCGGTGGGGTCACAGGGTTACGCGAACGTCAGCCACGGCTGTATCAATCTGGGGCCCGACAATGCGGCCTGGTATTTCAACCAGGTCAATATCGGTGACCCGATCATCATCAACGGCTGAGTCATCAACGGCTGAGTCATCAACGGCTGGGTCATCGACGACTGGGTCATCGACGACTGGGTCATCGACGACTGGGTCATCATCAACTGGGTCTGGGGCCGGCTATTTCGGATGCCGGGCGGTGAACTCGATTGTCACCTCATCGGCGACCCTGAGGGATCCCATCAGCAATGAATAGGGCTTGATCGAGAAGTCGCTCTGCGTGACCACTGCGTGGGCGGATATCGCCCAGGCGTCGGTCGCGTCCTCGACGGCCAGATCGATCACCTGCGCACGGGATGTGCCGTGGATCTCCACCGTTCCGGTCAGCCGGTAACCCCGGGGTGCTGTAGCGATATCGTCTGTGGTGAAACGGATTTGGGGAAACTTTTTGGCATCGAGTGACTTCAGCGCATTGAAGCGGGCAACTGATTTCTCCGGCCCGGACAGTGGTGTCACGCCGCCGTCGCCTTTGATCACCTGAAGCGAATCGACAACCACGGTCAGTTCCGCGTGCACCGGCTTGCCGGCCCGCCATCGCACGTCTGCCTGCCAGGACGTCATCGCGATCGTCAGCCGGTGTCCCATTTTCGCGGCGGGCCCGGCCACACCGGTGCGAATCAAAAGCTCACCGGCAGTGGCATCAAGTGACCAGTGTGATTCAGCCACTCCGAGTGCCGGTGTAGTCAACATTCCAGTGCTTGATGCCGTTGAGCCAGCCGGACCGCAACCGTTCGGGTTTTCCCAGCGGAGTCAGATCGGGCATCGCATCGGCGATCGCGTTGAACATCAGGTCGATGGTCATCCTGGCCAGATTGGCGCCGATGCAGTAGTGCGCTCCGGTGCCGCCGAAGCCGACGTGCGGATTGGGATCTCGCATGATGTTGAAGCTCATCGGGTCGTCGAAGACCTCTTCGTCGAAATTGGCCGACCGGTACACCATCACGACCCGCTGGCCCGCCTTGATGCTGACCCCGCCGAGTTCAGTGTCCTGGAGTGCGGTGCGCTGGAACGAGGTAACCGGGGTGGCCCAGCGGACGATCTCGTCGACGGCGGTGGCCGGTCGCAACGTCTTGTAGAGCTCCCACTGGTCGGGAAACTCGGTGAACGCATGCATGCCGTGGGTGATCGAGTTGCGGGTGGTCTCATTGCCCGCCACCGCCAACAGGATGACGAAGAATCCGAATTCGTCATCGGAGAGCTTGTGTCCCTCGACATCGGCCTGTACGAGCTTGGTGACCAGATCGTCGCGGGGGTTGGCATTGCGGTCGGCCGCCATCTGCATGGCGTACATGATCAGCTCGATTGAGGCGCCCATCGCGTCGTTGGATTCGAATTCGGGATCCATGTCACCGACCATCTGATTGGACCAATCGAAGAGTTTCTTGCGCTCCTCCTGGGGCACCCCCATTAGCCCGGCGATGGCCTGCAGCGGTAACTCGCAGGACACCTGTTCGACGAAATCGCCGGAACCTTCAGCCGCTGCGGCCTCGGCGATGGCACCCGCGCGCTGCCGAAGTTCATCGCGAAGCAGTTCAATCGCCCGCGGCGTGAAAGCCCGGGAGATGATCTTGCGGAGGTGGGTGTGATGCGGGGCGTCCATATTGAGCAGGACGAATTTGCCGCGTTCGATCTGCTCGCCGACCGTGCCCTCCTTGTACCGCGGAAGCGCACTCTTGGTCATGCTGGAGAACACGTCACTGCGCCGCGAGATCTCTTTGACGTCCTTGTGCTTCGTGACGACCCAATAGCCGCCGTCGTCGAAACCCCCGACACCGAGTGGCTGCTCGTTCCACCAGATGGGAGCTGACTTACGCAGCTCGGCGAGTTCTTCGACCGGCAGGCGTTCGGTGTAGATGTCTGGATCGGTGAAATCGAAGCCGGGGGGCAGGTTGGGGCCGGCCATACGTGGGTCTCCTCATATCTGCTGGGACTTTGATCCATACCTACACCGCAGCCGGGCCGACTGGGGGTGGCTTGGGAAAACCGGCGGATCTCTAGCTGCTCGGCGCCGTCGAGGTCGGCTTCATGGTGACCGTCGTCGTGCTCACCGTTGCGGGTGCGGTCGTCCCACTCGGAGTGGTTGTCGTCGGGGCGGTCGCAGATGTCGAGGCGGTTGTAGTCGTCGAGGCGGTTGTAGTCGTCGTGGCGCTGGTGGATGGTTGGGAGAATCGGGGTAGGCGGAACTCGGTCCATGAGTCGCGGTACAGCACCGCGTCGCCCTCGGAAACCAGCAGCATGGTCGGCGACACCGCATAGGTGACCCCATCGTTGGTGGCGACGATCGTGCCATCGGGAGACCGGGTGGCGGTCATCGTCAGACCCGCCTGATCGCTGATGCGCACGCCGCGGTACTCCAACTGGCCGTCACGGTTGACGCAGATCACGACCAGAGCCCGTGCGGTGCGTCCGTAGGCCATCAGCGTCTGGGTGTCATCACATCGGGCCGAAGAATCCACGTAACCGTAGTCGTCTGTGGACGGTGCCGACGGTGCCGACGGTGCCGCTAGGGCCTCGGGCACCTGCGCGCCGGAGCCCACGGTGATGGCCGCACTGACGGCCAGCGCCGCGAGCCCGAGGTACACGGGGTATTCGCGATCGGACATCGGGCTCCCTTCGCCTCTGGTCTCGGGCTCTAGCGAACCATCTCCGCCGCCTATTTCGGCGTTGCCGACGCGGCGTTTCCCTCAAACGATTGCCTCTGGCCTGCTGCCGCCGGTCGATTTCGGGTTCTCCTCGGCGTCACCCACCCCGGCGAAGGTGGCGGTCGCGACCACGATCGACCTGCGCTGACGGCGGTTGTGGCATTTCCCAGCGCGCCTGACCGGTTTCGCCAAGCTGACCGGGCTTAACCGGTTACGCTTTGCGCTATGTTCCGCGAAATCATCACCGCAGCAGCTCTCGCCGGCAGCGCGCTCATGGTCGCTCCAGTGGCGTCCGCAGACGGGGACCAACCGACGTATGCCGGCGATGTGCCGGGCATCGTCTACGGCGCCAACCTGAGCGCGCCGTGTTACCAGTGGGATAAGTTCATCTTCGGCCGCGGTCGCGACGGACAGGTGTTGGCCTGCCACTTCATTGAGAACCAGTCCTATGTCGGCCTGTATCGGCCGCCGGAGGGCACCGGTTTCTGGGTGATCTCACCCAAGCTGTACGGGGTCCAGACACCCGGCGCGCCATGCCCGGGTTCACAGGCCGCCGCGCAGTCTCCGGAAGGCTTTCCGATGCTGTGCCGCGGTGCGTTGGGCTGGCAGTCGGGCTATATGAAGGCCGGCGACTGGGCTAACGGCGGGTATTTCTTCCCCGCCGAATAGCGCCCTCGCTATACCGCTGCAGCGGCCTCGTTGAGCGCATCGAGCCGGGTGGTGGACTCAAGGTATTCCTGGACCCACCGCTGGATCACCGCGGAACTCTTCTCCACCTTGTTGAGCTGGCCGACGACCTGACCAACGGGGTTGAAGGCCACGTCCACGGTCTCATTGGGGTACTTGTTGGTGGCGGCGACCGCCATACCGGAAACCATGTACTGCAACGGCATTCCGAGCGGCTCAGGATTACCGGGCGCCTGCCAGGCATCGGTCCACTCGTTGCGCAACATGCGGCAGGGCTTACCGGTGAATGACCGGCTGCGGACCGTGTCACGACTGGTGGCCTTGACATAGGCCGCCTGCTGAACGGGGGTGTTGTGCGCTTCCTCCACCATCAGCCACTGGGAGCCCGACCAGCTGCCCTCACACCCCATCGCGAGCGCGGCGGCGATCTGGTAGCCGCTGCCGATCCCGCCGGCGGCGAGCACCGGACGCGGGGCGACCGCCTTGACCACCTGGGGCCACAGCACGATCGAGCCGACCTCACCGCAGTGCCCGCCACCTTCGCCGCCCTGGGCGATGATGATGTCGACGTCAGCGGCGGCATGCTTGAGCGCCTGCGCCGGCGATCCGCACAAGGCAGCGACCTTGCGGCCGGACTCGTGGATGTGCTTGATCATCTCGATCGGCGGGGTGCCCAGTGCATTGGCGATCAGCGTCACCTTGGGATGTCGCAGTGCGACCTCGACCTGGGGAGTGGCGGTCGCCTCGGTCCAGCCGAGCAGCTGCAAGGCATTCGAGTCCGCATCCGCGGTGGGCACACCGTGGTCGGCGAGGATCTTCTTGGCGAAGTCGAGGTGCTGCTGCGGCACCATGTCCTGCAGCATCTTGGTGAGATGCTCGGGGTCCATATCGGAATCCATGCCCTCGTACTTATTCGGAATCACGATATCCACGCCGTACGGATGGTCGCCGATCCGCTCGTCGATCCAGTTGAGTTCGATCTCGAGCTCCTCCGGCGTGTAGCCGACGGCGCCGAGGACTCCGTACCCACCCGCCTTGCTCACCGCGACCACGACGTCGCGGCAGTGGGTGAACGCGAAGATCGGGAACTCGATGCCGAGCTCGTCGCAAAGGGAAGTGTGCATAGCGGGCTCCTGGAACGGTGCGGACCAACTGAAACGTGTTCTAGTTTTCTACCATGAACGGGCCACGATCAGCCAGAGTGCGAGGAACGTCGCCATGCCTGCCAGGCAGACGAGGTGGTCGTGATAGATCGAGCGGGCAAGTCGGGATTGCTCGGCCACGGTATCGCCACGTCGACCCAACCGAACCGCATTGGGGACGGTTCGGAGCATCGCCAACAGGATCGGACCTCCGGCCGATACCGCGGAGGCGGCGACGACCCAGCCGGGATGCTCACCGCGCCAGGCCTCGATTCCGAGGCTGACCAGCAGAACGCCCATGACCACTGCGATGAGGGCGCCCATCGGCTGAGAGGCGGTGGTGGCCCGGTGGTAGTAGGCGCCGATGGACGCCAACGCCGATTCGTCGGGGTCCGGTCCGCGCAGGCCGGCCTGGCTGTCGAACATCAGATCCATCCACAGCACAGCGAGCAGGAAACCTGCGCATGCCGTCAGGATTGGGATACTCATCCGTCCTCGCCTCAGGAGTACCGTGGGAAGTGCGCTCACCGTAGTGCGTCGTCGATGAAGAGGTGGTCGGTATGGCCGGTGTCCGAGAGCTAGCAGTGGCAGCACTGGTATCGGCAGCACTGGTCGCGGCACCGGTGGCGTCCGCGGCCCCCAGTCAACCGAGCGCCCCCTGCTACAACGGTGTGTTCCCGCTGAACCCTGACGTCAATAATTGTGCCCTGCCGTCGCGTCCGCCACGGGTGCTGGGATCAGCGCCGGATCAGACCGCGTTGCTCGCCTGCAGTGTCGGCAGTGGTGCGTTCCGGGCCCAGTGCCTGTCGTTGTTCGTCAACGGCGGATACGGGGCGTATCCGGGGGCCACTTTGGTGCCCGGGTATCACCCCTGAGGCGGGCGGTACACGCCGACTCCGGATACCAGCGGTAGATCCAGCGTCGTGCGGATTCCCGGGGGAGCGGCAATCACGGCCGGAATCGCACTGACGATGCGGGCCGCCGCGCCCGCGATGGCCGCGTGATTGTGGTCGCCGTGACGGCTGGTCGGGCCGATATCGACGCGGTAGGACGGCTCACCTGTGATCTCGACCCGATAGGAACCACCGGGTTGGGCGGGCTGGGCCCAATCGGGCCGAAGATCCTCACGCAGCCGGGTCACATGCTCGACGACGATCGCGGGATGGCCGTTGGCGATACCCCGGATCTCAAAACGCACCGCCGCCACACCACCCCGAGGAATGTGGCCTGCCGCGATATCGAAGGCCTCCGCCGCCGGTTCGAGCTCGTAGCTCTCGGCGATCGAGTCGATTTCGATCTGCAGTCCGGCCGCAAGTTGCCGGATCGCGGAGCCCCAGGCCACCGAGAGGACTCCGGGCTGAAATAGCATCGGCACCTCGTCGAGGGGCTTGCCGAAGCCCATCACGTCGAACATCACGATCGCACCGTCGTAGGTGGCGTAATCGGCGATCTCCATACAGCGCACCTGCTCGATACGGGCGCAGGTGGTCGCGAATGCCAGCGGAATGAGATCGGTGATGAAACCCGGATCGACACCGTTGATGTAGATACTCGAATTACCCTGTCGCGCTGCATCTTCGAACGGCTGAATGTACTTATCGGGCATCACGCTCCATGGAAACTGAAGTATCCCTGGAGCTGAGCCCACCACGTTGATCCCGGCCGCAAGAATCTTGCGGACATCACTCAGGGCTTCCACCATGCGGGTATCGCCCATTGCGCAATACACCGCGCACTCGGGCTCGGTCGCTAGGACGGCTTCGAGGTCGTCGGTGGCTTGGATGCCTGTCACCACCTCAAGACCCGCGAGGGCGCCGGCATCCTTGCCGACCTTGTCCTTGGTGGACACACACAGACCAACAAGCTCAAAGATCGGGTTGTCGATCAATTCGGCCAGCGCAAGTCTGCCGACGTTTCCAGTTCCAATATGAACGACACGAATGGGCATGCCGATCAAGGTAACCTGACGCCCCATGGGACGCGTAGATAACAAAGTTGCTCTTATCACCGGCGGGGCGCGCGGCATGGGTGCCGCAGACGCCCGCATGTTGGTCAAAGAAGGCGCCAAAGTGGTGATCGGCGACATCCTCGACGATGAGGGTCAGGCATTGGCCGATGAGTTGGGGGATACCGCGCGCTACGTCCACCTTGATGTGAGCAGTGCCGATGACTGGACGGCCGCCGTCGAAACCGCGCTGAGCAGTTTCGGCAAGCTCAATGTGCTGGTCAATAACGCCGGAATCGTTCAGGTCGGTCCGCTGAAGACCCTCGACGTGGCGCGATGGCAGAAGGTGCTCGACGTCAATCTCACCGGACCGATGCTGGGCACCAAGGCGGTTATCGGGCCGATGATCGAGGCCGGGGGTGGGTCGATCATCAATGTCTCGTCGATCGAGGGACTACGTGGCGCCGCCTATGTGCACAGCTACGTCGCCTCCAAATGGGGGCTGCGCGGTCTGACGAAGTCCAGCGCACTGGAACTGGCGAGTAGCAACATCCGCGTCAACTCGATTCACCCGGGATTCATTCGCACCCCGATGACCGAGCACCTGCCCGAAGACATGGTGCAGACCCCGCTCGGGCGCCCGGGAACGCCCGATGAGGTCGCCACCTTCGTGGTGTTTCTCGCCAGTGACGAATCGTCGTTCTCAACAGGTTCGGAGTTCGTCGTCGACGGCGGTCTGGTGACCGACGTTCCGCACCGCACGATGTGAGACAACGCGCGGTGAAACAGTTCAGCGGGAATCGCGACCCCGCGGCCTGACGGCGCGCACCGCCGCGCCCAGCGCAGAAAGGCCGAACTCCGGTAGATGGCCGAGCGCATTGGCCGGCCCCGAGTGCCCGGGAGCGGAGACCCGCAGAACCGGCCAGCCGTTTGCCGCGGCCGTTGCGGCCAGGCCGGCGCGCGGGTTGACGGGCCGGGGATTACCGACGAGCTTCATTAGTGCCGCGTCCTCGTCGCCGTCGGCGTAGAAATAGCTCTGCTCCAATTCAATACCTCGCGTAGCGCAAAGATCTTGCACGGCAACAGCTTTCTGCCGCCCCCAGACAATGGGTGTGGCGACCCTGCCGGTCAGCAGTCCGTCATCATCAAGCTCAAAGGTGTTGCACACCACGTGCGGGATACCCAATGCGCGGGCAGCCGGTTCGGCATGGATGACCAACGCCGAGGAACACATCACGACGGTGTGACCGCGGTCATGATGAGCGTCGATGATCTCCCGCATCAACGGATACACCTTGTGGGTCAACTGCTCGGCAAACACTCGCTCGCCGACGGCGCTGAGTTCAGCGAGGGACTCGCCGCGCAGATAGGTTGCGCCCCGCACCAGCAGCCGTTCGAACGGCATGCGACCGAGTTTGTAGCGCACCGAGGCCTCGACGACTCCCAGCACCTCACCGATCCGGGCCTGTCCGCGCCGAAGCCGGTCACCGGCATGCGCGGCCGCGGTGAACCCGGCGACCAGCGTGCCGTCGAGGTCGAAGAACGCGCCGATCCCGCCGCCGGCTGGGCTGGCCGCGATCTGGGTCAACGGATCTGATGACGGCATACCACCATCATGCGCCAGGACGGCGCCGGTGGTTACGGCGTCAGCCGGTGGGTGGTCGGCGGGTGGTTGACGCCTCGAGTTCGTCCTCAAAAGCGCCCTCGTCGCGACCCAGCGCAATGGTGGCAACCGCCATGGCGGCCGTGGCAACAGCCAGGGCGATGGCGCTCGGGGTGCTGACCGCCAGGTGCTCGCCGAGAATCACCTGCCCGAGCAGCACTGCGACGAGGGGTTCGAGTACGAGCATCGCCGGAACCGAGGCCTTTAACGAGCCGGCGTGGAAGGCAGACTGCTGGAGCAGGGTCGCGGCCACCGCGACGGCGATCAGTGCGTACGTCACCGGCGAGGTGAGCAGCCGCGCCGCGCCGTCCTCGGTGAGCAGTTGCATCTCGATCTTTGTCAATACCGCCACTAGACCGAAGAGCACGCCCACACCCAATGCCAGCAGGATCGCCCGACGCCAGCCGGCCAGCCGCACGGCCACCACCAGACTGCTCGCCACCACTAGCAGGCAGATACCAGCCACCACGGCGGCAGGTACTTCAGCGCCCTCATAGTCGCCGGGTCTGGTCCGGGCCAGCGAGACGAAGACCGCCAGAGTCACGGTGAGCATGGTGGCCCAGCCCCACTCGGCTCGGGTGACTCGGCGCCGGGAGATCCGTGCGCTCAACGGCAGCGCGAAGAGCAGTGCAGATACCATCAGCGGAGCGACCAGCAGGAGCGAACCGAAGGCCAACGCCACGGCCTGGAACACGTACCCCGTCACGGCGGCGGCGGTACCCGCCCACCACAACCGGCGGTGTAGCAGCGTGTTCAGCATCAGCCGGCTGACACCCTGGTCCTGAGGAACGTCCATGGTGGCCCGCTGGCGCACCACAATCCCGATCGCAGTGAACACCGCACCGGCCAAAGCGGCGGCCACGACGAAGGCGTGCTGGAGCAAGGTCGTCTATCCCTTTCCGCCGTCGCCCCCAGCACCGAATGTAGGCCACCCCCACCGCGGGCCGCGATCCGCGTCGCGGTGTGTCAGCGGACCGGCACAATCACCGGCGAGCCGCCGTATCCGGTGACCCTGACCCACGTCGGGTTCACGCCGATAGCAGACACGCGGCCGTGGATCTCCACGGACTCACCCGGGAACACGGTGACGTAGTTGTCGTCGTAGGCGATCGGCAGGATCTCCTCACCATCGGCGGTGCTGAGCAGTTCGGCCCGCTGGAAGAAGGCGATCTGGGTGCCGGGATTGCGCAGCGTGACGATCACGCCCGTGCCGTCGTCGCCGTCTGAGCGGGCGCTGACCTTCAGCGCCGGTTTCGGAAGGGAGTTCAGAGGTGTCATATCGGCCCAGCTGATCTGGCGGGAGTCGAAAGCGGTGTCGTTGGCCGGGGGGCCGACATCGTCGGGCACCTGGGATTGCCAATACACATTCTCGGCAACCACGCTGCCATCCTTGTCGAGCAGTTCACACCGGACGAAGAAGACCCGGGAATCGGCCGGCCCGGGCGGCACTGTCAACGCGGCGGCCGCACCCCCGGATGCGATATCGATACCGCCCACGGCACGATCGTCGCGGACTTTGCCCGATAGGTCGTAGGTGCGCACTCGAACCCGCAGATCGGATCGCGCTTCCGGGCTCTGATTGACCACGCTGACTTTCCCGAGTCGGTGATTCCCGGTGGCGTAGGAGTCGAATACCACCGACAGTGGGCGCAGGCCCTTCTTCGCGCCGTAGTAGGCGCCGCCCGGGCGCAGGTAGTAGTCGAAGATGTTGGCGAAGAATGATGGCCAGTGGCTGTTGAGCATCCAGTAGATGGTCATCTTGTGACCGTCCCAGCCATTGGCGGCGAACGACTCGAACTGCGCACGGGTCGACTCATAATGGGCGAGTTGGGCTTTGTCGGCGAACATCTGGGCGCTGGTGGACACGCCGTAGCGACGGTCGATGACGCGGCGGATGTTTGTCAGTGTCGAGTTAGTCGGTGCAGAGCCGGCATGGAAGTACCAGGTGTCGTTGATCGGCCATAACTTGTCCGGCGGGATGAACCGGCGAAGGCTGGCGTACGGCGGGATGTGTTCGTTATCGCCCTGTTCGGCGGAGGAGCCGCGGGCTGCGTCGTAACGGCCGCTGAACCAGTAGGAGGGTGGCCGCCACGCGTAGGGACCGGCCATCTTGATGCCGTCCCAGAGTGGCTTCCCGTCCGCATCGCGAGCGAATGAGGAGACCGTATCGACGGTCACGTTCTGCCAGTGCAGGTCGTTGATGATCGAGTGGTAGGTGGCCCGGATAGCCTCCGGCGGACGGCCGTCGCTGGCGTTGGCCCACACGAATACCGAGGCGTGCGGGCGCAGGGTCTCGATCTGTGACCGCAGGCTCTCCGCGGCGACCCAGCGGTCCTCATCGTCCCACTGCTGCCAGCGCTCCCACTGGTTACAGCACATCCACCCGTACATCAGCGGGATGCCCATCTCGTCGGCCATCTCGATGAAGCGGGTCGACGCGATCTTGGACTCCAATCGGATCAGGTTCAGCCCCAGGTCCTTGACGTAACCCAGGATCGCCGCATCGCGGTCGGGGTCGTACTTGTAGAGCAGATCGGGCGTGTAGGTGGCGCCGCGGATCAGAAAGTCCCGCCCGTTGACCCGGAGATAGAAGTTCCCGCCGGAGCCGGGTCCGGCTGCGTTGTCGTTGGCATCACGCTCCTGGCTGACGGTTCGGATACCGAATCTGAGCGCGGACGTGGTGGTGATGGTGCGGTTCTGGATGAAATCCAGACGCAGGTCATACAGATCGGGGCTGCCCATGGTGTACGGCCACCACAGATCCGGATGACTAATCCTTAACCCGGCGAAATCGTCTGGTGTGAAACTGATTTCGCGGGTAGCACCAGCGGGGAGATTTACCGGTTGGGCGACCTGGACCGTCTCTTTACCCGCCCGAGTGATAGTGGCCTGCAGCACGCCGCGGACTGGTTCGTCGGTGTAGTTCTGCACTGTCGAGTGGATCGTCAGCCGCGCGCTGTCGGTGTCCGGCAAGGGCAGTTCGGTATTCACCGTCGCCGGCCCGATATCGACTGGACCAAACGCCCGCAGTCGCACCGGTTTGAAGATCCCGGCATTGCGGTCGGATACGAAAGAGTTGCCGTTGGCAGGATTCTTACCGGGCCCGCGGTATCCGAGGTAGCGCCAGTTGATCCAGTCGTACCAACTGTCGGCCAGTTCCACGCCGTCGACATCCTGAATGGCGCGCTCGGGAATCACCCTGACTGCCAGCGTGTTCGGCTGACCGGCGATGAGCCACGGTGTGACATCGAGCGCATGACCGTTGTACATACCGACGATCTCGGTGCTGTCGGCGATTCTGTGGCCGTTGAGCCAGATGTCGGCGCGGTAGTTGATACCGGGGAAGTCCAACCGGTAGGTCCGGTAGTCGGCGGGAGCGAAGAACGTGGTCCGGTACCACCAGTCCTGCTTGTACAGATCCTGAGGCACCTCGTTGAGCAGGTTCTTGCCGACGTAGAGGTTCGGATACACCCCGGCCTCCTGCAGGATCTCCAACACCGTTCCCGGCATCCGCCGCACCGGAACCCATGCGGTGTCGTCATAGCCGGCGACGGAGATCGCCCTACCATCGGCTGTCAGACCCGTCGCCGAGATCAGTGTCCAGCCTTCGGCCAGTTCGATATCTGCGGCGGCCGGTGGCTGCGGCGGGGTGAACACCCGATAATCGGCCGCACAGACCAGCAGGAGCACCACGGCGAAGATCTTCAGAAAGGTCTTCGGCACGGCGCGGGAGGCTCCTTGCGGTGGATGCGGGCTGAGTTCGGCCTTAGGCTAATCCAATGACCGACACCGACCGCGCCGTCACCCGACGCGCTATCGCAGATGCCCTGCTTACCGCCCTTGAACGCCGCCACGAGGTTCTGGACGCCATCGTCGACTCCAGTGACCGGGCATCGGCAGTCGAGGCCATTGCGACCCTGCTCGGTACGCCGGCGATCGCCAGCGAGGCGGTGATGAGCATGTCTTTCGACCAGCTCACCAAGGAATCCCGGAAACGGATCGCCGCCGAACTTGACGATCTCAACAGCCAGCTGAGTTTCACCGCACGCGAGCGCCCGGCCAGTTTCGACGAGAGCCTGCGACTGCGGCCGTTCTCCCATGACACCGACCGTGATATCTTCGCCACCCGCACCGAGGAGATCGGCGCAGCAGGCGACGGTTCGGGCACACCGGCCGGCGACCTTGACGACGAGATCAGTGCCGCGCGTAACCGGCTGTGGGCCGAAGAAGCCGCCTGGTTCGTCGCCGTCGACGGCGAAGACAAGGTGGGCATGGTGTTCGGTGAGCTCATCGGGGGCGAGGTCAACGTCCGGATCTGGATCCACCCCGCGCACCGGAAGAAGGGCTACGGCACGGCCGCCCTGCGCAGATCCCGCGCGGAGATGGCCGCCCAGTTCCCTGCCGCGCCGATGGTGGTGCGCTCACCCGGCGCCGTGTCCTCCTAGTGAGCGCACGGGCAGGAATACTGGTCACCGGAACCGAAGTCCTCACCGGCCGCGTCACCGATCGCAACGGCCCCTGGGTGGCCGACCGTCTGCTGGAACTAGGGGTCGAATTGGCCCACATCACCATCTGCGGTGACCGCGCCGCCGATATCGAGGCACAGTTGCGCTTCCTGCAGGCTGAGGGAGTCGACCTCGTCGTCACGACCGGTGGCCTCGGACCCACCGCCGACGATATGACGGTCGAGACCGTCGCCCGCTTCTGTGGCCGCGAACTCGTACTCGACGAGACGTTGGAGGCGACGATCGGCGAGATCGTCAACACATGGATGGCCCGATTCCCGGACACCGATATGGATGCGCTCCGCGAAGCCAATCGCAAGCAGGCCATGGTTCCGGTCGGCGGCACCGTTCTGCAGCCGGTCGGCACCGCACCCGGGGCGGTCATCCCTGGTACCCCGACGGTGGTGGTGCTTCCCGGCCCACCCAAAGAGTTGCAGGCGATGTGGCTGGCCGCGATCGCGACCGACGCCGTACAGCAGGCCATCTCCGGGCGCACCGAGTATCGACAGCAGACGGTGCGAATGTTCGGACTCGCCGAGTCCGGGTTGGCCGACACCCTGCGGGAGGCCGAGCGGCGGGTCGCCGGTTTCGACGGCCTGGAGATCACCACCTGCCTGCGCCGGGGCGAGGTGGAGATGGTCACCCGCTACGAACCGTCCGGCGCGCCCGCGTATGACGCCCTGATGGAACTCGTGCGCGATCGGCACGGTGCGACGATCTTCTCCGAGGACGGCTCCTCGATCGACGAGCAGGTGGCCGGATTGCTGGCCGGCCGGCGTATCGCGACGGCGGAGTCCTGCACCGCCGGCCTGATCGCGGCACGGCTCACCGACCGGGCAGGTTCCTCGGACTACGTCACAGGCGGGGTGGTGGCGTACGCCAACGAGGCCAAAGTGGAACTGCTGGGTGTTGAGGCCGCCTTGATCGCCGAGCACGGGGCAGTGTCGGCCGAGGTCGCGGAGGCGATGGCCGCGGGTGCGTTGAGTCGGTTCGGCGCCGATATCGCAATCGCGACGACCGGCGTGGCCGGGCCCGGTGGCGGTTCGCCCGACAAGCCCGTCGGAACGGTGTGGTTCGCCGTGATGCTGACCGATGGACCGGGTCTTACCCGGTGCATCCGGATACCGGGGGAACGCTTCGATATCCGTGACCGTTCGACGACGGTGGCCATGCATCTGTTGCGGCGGGCGTTGCTGGATTGTTTGCCGGATTAGGTGGTCGGGAAGTCGAAGGCGATCGGGAAGTCGAAGAAAGTATCGGGGTAGGGCTCTGGTTGGTAGGTGAAATGCCACCACTCCTTGTCGTAGTTGACGAAACCCTGTTGTGTGAGACCCTCGGTGAGTATCAGGCGGTTCTTGTGTTCGTCGTCTTCGATAAGCGGGTTCATGGTGTGGGCCAGTGGGTCGAAACAATCGAAGCCGGTGCCCATGTCAATGGAGTTATCGGCAAATCGAAGTGACTGTGGCGCAGTGCAATCCACCAGTGGCTGGCCCGGCACATAGGGCCCGGTAGTGATCGCGGGCAGTGCAACCAGGGTGAGATCGACCGTGCTGCCCCGGCTATGACCGGACCGCTGCGCGATATAGCCGTCATCGAACAGCACCGACTTATCAACCCGAGGATAAAACTCCGCCATCATCCGGCGGTCATTGACGTCCTCGGCCCAGGCGACGAAATCATCGACTGCCCGTTGCGGCCGGTAGCAGTCATAAACCTTGAGGGTGAATCCACGTTCGACGAAGTCCTGCTGCGCCCGGGCTAGGGCCTCGGCGGCGGGCCGGGTCAGGATGCACATCGGCGCCAGGTAACCCTCGACCGGGTCACCGGTGAAATTGTGAGCGGTGAAATACCGGATTTCCTGCAGGATCGTCGGATCGACATCCTGCAGCGCGACGAATTCCGCCGGCGCGGCCGCATCGGGTTGCGCGTTGGCCGGGGTGACTGCGGCCATCAGCGCAAGTGCAAGCAGTGCCGTCACCCGCAGTGCTGTTCGGCTGTCCATATTCAGGCAGGTTAATGCGTGAATCGGTTTAGGGTGAATTCCGTGCAGACACGACCGGAGCTTCTCCAATGAGCCGCATCGGCAACCTCTTCGGACCAGACTTCACCTTCCTCGGCGTTCCGAAGGCCGATCTGGATGACCCGGCCAGCTTCGCTGACGCCGATGTGGTGATCCTGGGTGCGCCGTTCGACGGCGGAACCTCCTATCGATCCGGTGCCCGGTTCGGTCCGCAGGCCATTCGGGGCACCGACAACAACCCCCACGATGGCTCGCGACCATCGCTGGCGCTGCGGACCGATGCGCTACGCGACCTCACCGTCGTCGATGCGGGTGATGTCGAGGTCTACAGCGGCGATATCGAGCGGTCCCTCGGGCAGATCCGGGAGGCGGTGGCGACGATCACCGCCGCCGGTCCGATTCCGGTCGTGCTCGGCGGTGACCACTCGATCACCTACTCCGACACCTCCGGTATCGCCGATGTCGTCGGGCAGGGACGGGTCTCGTTGATCCATTTCGATGCCCACGCCGATACCGGGGATATCGAATTCGGCTCACTGTGGGGCCACGGCCAACCGATGCGCCGGTTGATTGAATCCGGCGCTGTCCGCGGTGACCGTTTCCTGCAGATCGGGCTGCGCGGGTACTGGCCCGGTCCGGAAACCCTGGACTGGATGGCCGGGGAGGGTATGCGGTCCTACGAAATGACTGAGATCGTCCACCGCGGTCTGGACCAGTGCCTGACCGAGGCGTTTCAGATCGCAACCGACGATTGCGACGGTGTCTTCCTGTCGGTCGACATCGACGTGTGCGATCCCGGCCACGCTCCAGGCACCGGCACACCCGAACCGGGCGGACTTTCTGCCCGCCAATTACTCGACGCGGTCCGGCGAATCTGTCTCGAATTGCCGGTCGTGGGAATGGACGTCGTCGAAGTGGCACCGCCATACGATCACGCCGACATCACCGCACTACTCGCTAACCGTGTTGTGCTGGAAGCGCTTTCAGCGATCGCCCGCAGGCGCTATGACGAGGCGAACGGTACCCGCTGGGATCCCTCCCAGCCTCTACTGGATGGACGGGTCGCCCCGGTGCCTGAGGGGCCGATGCGAGGACACCAGCACTGAACCGGTCATTCGGGCCCACGCAGGTCGACATCAGTCACATACCGGGCCTGGTTTCCGCCGGCCCGCCTCGCCTCGTACATCGCGGTGGTGGCCAGTGCGATGACGTCATCGAGCACGTCACCGGGTGGACGTAGCGACAGCGGACGAAGTGCGGCGCTGACGACGCCGATACTGGCGGTGATTCCGCAGTGGGTTGCCGCTACCGCGCCAAGCGCCCGCTCAACCAGGGGAGTGGGGTCAGGCGTGGTGAAGGTGTCAGCGATCAGGAACTCGGAAACGTCGACATGACCGAGCACGGCATCGTGACGGACGGTCTCGCGTAATGCCTGTCCGGTGCTGACTCGTGCCCGACTCGCACCGCGATCGCCCTGAATGCTGAGGATGGCGGCATAACCGTCGATGCTGACGAGCACGATGACCAGATAGCGATCATCGTCGCGGTAGCGTGCCGCCATTAGGCCCGCGGCGAGTTCGTAGAAAGATTCCCGGGTCAGCAGGCCGGTGAGGGGTTCGACATCGACGGGGGTAACGCCGGATCCGCCGACTTGGGCGATGGTGCGGCAGGTGTAGATCAGGACGATATTGAGGAGCAGCAGAGGCGTGGTGACGGCGAACGCGGTGGGAATGTCCACCGCCGCGATTCGGACCGCCAGCCAGGAGTAGGTGAATGCGGCGACAGCGACTGTGAACCTGAGCAGTCGCGTGCTGTGGAACAGAGCGGCGTAGCCGAGGATGAAGGGGAACGCAACACCGATCAGTAACCCGGCGAGCGGGTCTGTTGCAATGATGCAGCCAACCGAGAGGGCGACCGAGCCGACGGCCATGAGGGCAGTGGATTCGGTCCGAGTCGGCCATCGGTACCGCAACCAGGGGAGTGCAAAGCCAATACACATCACTGCGGTGGCAACCAGAAGTCCCCTGCCGCCCGGTAGATAGGTCGACCGTGGATTGAACATGGCCAACACTGCCGGAATGCACAGACTCACGGGGAAGCAGGCGATCGTCAGCATGGTGGCGCGTTGCAGTCCCTGCGCAGTCAGCCTCGACGTGAACTTGTAGTACTGATCCGGGCTGACCCGGGTCGACAGTTTCATCGGCGACTATCCAGTCGGTGAACCGATACCGCATAGTCGCCGTCGGTGAAAGGGTGCCGATCCCATGTCGCCCACCGGGCGACCGGTGTGAGACCTGCGGCAGCGGTCACCTCGTCATAGCGCTCACATGTCAGTTCATCTGGGCGCAGGCTGAATCCGGAAACCAAAAGGCCGCCCGGCACCAGCCGATCTGCCAGATTTGCCACTACGTCGGCTTCCGTGTCGGGTTCGACGAAGATCATCACATTGCCGGCCAGCAGCACCAGATCGAACGGTCCGACCGGGGTGGCGGCCGTATCGCTGAGATCGGCCTCATACCAGCTGATCTCGGGTGCTTTGGCGCGTGCGCTGGACAACATGTCCGCATCCCCGTCGACCCCGATGACGGTGACGCCGCGACGGGCCAGTTCAATCGCCACCCGGCCCGTGCCGCATCCCGCGTCGAGCACCCGGGAGCCCCCGGATTCGGCCAGCAGTGTCTCGACCAGATCCGCCTCGCCATGGATGTTCTCGCCAGCGTCTTCCAGGGATCGCCAACGGGCGTCGTATTCGGCGCCCCGCGGCACCTCCGTGCGCAGCCATCGGTTGGTCATGAGCCATCCTCCCGCGAGCGTTCCCGTCTCATGCCGGAACCACGATGGTCAACTCGTTGCCGGCGCGCTCCACCCGCATTCCGGCCCGACGGGCCAGGGTCGCGACGGCCGCGGCGTCTTCAGGCTCAGATCTGGTTGCGGCCAGGGTCCGGGCCAGACGGCCTTTGTGCGACTTGTTGAAGTGGGTGACCATGGTGCGTCGTCCGTCGGGGTGCTCAGTCACGACATCCACCTCGACCGCCCCGTCCACGCGGGCAAGATCCGCGTACGCGCCGGACCGGAGATCGACCACGAGTTCCCGGCACACCAACTCCGCGAGCACTGGTTCAAGCACGGGTCGCCAACGGGTGGCCAGGCCGGGCCGTCCGGGCAGTGTCGAGCCCGCCGACAATCGGTAAGCGGGAATGAGGTCATCAGCGCCAAGCAGACCGAAGAGTGCCGAACCGACAGCCAATCGCGATCGGCCGCGGGCCATCTCCGCCGGTCGTAATGATTCGAAATCCAAAGCGTCGTAAAGAACCCCGGTGTAGCGCTGGATGGCCGGCAGCGTTGGGGCGGAGCGCAGCGCGGCGTTGCGCATGATCTCGGCATCCTGTTTCGCGGAGATTCCCAACGCCCTCCTGCTGGCCGCCGGATCGGCGGCAAGGCGGATCAATTCGTCGACGAGTGTCTCGCGAAGCGGGTTCAACGTCGCCGCGCCGAGCTCCGCAATGCGCAAGGCGGGGCCGTCACCGCCGGCACGCTTGGTCTCAGACGGGGGGAGGAGCACGATCACGACGGCGACGTCAGCGATCAGTACGGCGGGAGTTGGCCATTGCCGGACTGACCGGCCAGGCCGTTGAGGATATCCAGATCGCGCCGCAATTGCAGTTGCGCCAACCACGGAGGTATCTGGTTCGGCGGTACGGCGGCATCAGTCAGCTGCCATGGCTGGCAGCCCCGGGTCTTGAAGGCGATATCGGTCGGCTCGATCTGCACGACCTGCGGCTGCGACGTCATCGCATTGTTGAGCGTGACATTGTCGGCGCCGATCCGCCTCCAGTAACACGTGGTGTCTTCCATCGGTCCGGCAGAGGCGTAGACACCGGGTGCGATCTGGGTTCCGACCGTGAATGTTCCGTCTTGATCCATCGCAGTGACCGGGCCGGGCCCAGAAGAAACCGGCCCAGAAGAAACGGGCCCAGAAGAAGACGGTGACGGTGACGGCGGGGTCGTCGGATCTGCCCCGGCAACTGCCGCGTCCACGACGCCACCGGCGAATGCGACCACCAGCACTGCTGCCGCCAATACACGACCCATGAGACGAAATCGTACGCGGTAGCGCCGGGTTGTCAGAACCTCTGCTTATGGTGGCCCCGTGCAGGACGATGCGAATCCGGCCACCGCGACCGCGACCAGCACGGCATTGGGATGGGTCGGGCTGTGGTGTGCCGCGACAGCGGTGCTGGCCTATATGGGGACGTTGAACCGCGTTGCCTGGGTGCTGGCTGGAGTGACGGCCCTGCTGGCAATCGTCGCGTCGTGGCGGTGGTGGTTGGCCTGGCTGGCGCAACGCCGGTGCGCGCGGCGTGATGCGCTGTATCGGGCCTCGGGACAGGCGGCGGTCGATGAGATGGCGGGTGTGCAGTTCGAGCACTATGTCGCGGCCGTTCTGCGCGGACTTGGCTACAGCGTCGAGGTGACGAAGGCCAGTGGCGATTTCGGGGTGGATCTGATCGCGACCAAGGACGACGTCCGGACCGCAGTGCAGTGCAAACGCCAGGCCCGTGCCGTCGACGGATCAGCAATTCAGCAGGTGGTCGCCGGCGCTGCCGTCTACGACTGCGAGGCGACGATGGTGGTGTCGAATCACCGATACACCGCGGCGGCCCAGGATCTCGCCGAAGTGCACGCGTGCGTGCTCGTCGACCGGGTCCGGTTGGCTCGGATGTCGCGAGCAAGCCGACCACAGGGACCTCAGGCGTCGACGAACCGTTCACGGTAAGCGCGCAGTCGCTGCGTGACATCGTCGGGGTCCAGACCGAGGTCGGCGAGGTCGTAGATTATCTCGCCGTGGCGACCCCGCGGGTGCTCGGCCGTGAAGGAGTCCATCGCCCCGCGAGCCTCGGTATCGAACGGTTGGTCCGCCAGTTCGTAGATCGCTTCGAGTGTGGCGTGTTCGTCGGCCATGAAATCCGTGAAGCGGATATCGATCGACTGTCCGGGCGGCAACACATGACGATCGCGTAGGCATCCGTTCAGTAGTTCCTCGGCCCGACCCAACCAGTACCGCCCGGTTTTGACCGGATCGGGATGATCACATGCCATCCGCGAGCCGTAGGCCACCATGGTGACCATCGAGCGAATGACCTCCAGCGGATCCCGATGCGTAACAACGAAAGTCGCATCCGGGAAAGCGGCGTAGAGCGTGGGGAACTGCTCGAGGTGCTGCGGTGACTTCAAGACCCACCGGGTACCGCCGCGCAGCCACTGGATGGCCTGCAGACTGCGCTTCAGGTAGAGGTAGGAGGGTAGCTGCTCGTGTGATTTGTAGTGCGCAGCGAATGTGGGCACGTGATAGGTGGTTTCAAACAACATGCCGGAGATGTCGTTAGCCAGCAGCTGGATTTCTTCGTGGGCGTGATCGACGGTCATCTCGTGCATCCGCTTGAACTCCGGCATCGCGGCCTCGAGCAGTTCCAAGCCGGTCGAACAGCGATCCCTGCGGCCCTGCTCGTCGATCTCATTGGTCGGTGCGACGGGCTCCAGACTTTCCCAGTAGGGCAGACACCGGATGGCGGGATCGGCGCCGATGAGGTTGTGCAGGTGAGTGGTACCGCTGCGGGGCAGACCGCAGATGATGATCGGTCGCGTGATCGGGATTGACTCGATCTCGGGATGCTCGGCGATCAGAGCTTCCACGCGAAGCCGGTTGACTAAATTGCCCACCAGTTGCTCGAACACCACCGCTACGCCGGTCTGCGAAAGGTCGGCCTCGGTCCGGAGTGCCCCACACAGGACGTCGAGGCGCTCACGGAATCCGGGATCGCCCCAGTTGTGCAATCCGGTGCGCTCGGCTGCGGTCGCCATCAGCACCTCCGGAGTCAACTCCAGCGTGGCGCCGTAGCCCGCGAGTGCGGTACGGATTGGCGATGCGGCCGTCGGATAGACCGGCTGGGCGAGGTCATCAAGCCTGATCGGTTCCGGGCGAACGGGTGTCACGAATTCACCTCGGCCGACTTGACCACCCGGCACACCGGCCGCTGCGGGGTCTCGTCGGGCAGAAACCATCGCAACCAGATCAGGCCGTTGGACCGGCTGGCTGTCGACACCCAGTTGGGATGACCGGGATCAGTGCCGCTGATCACGATTCGCCACGATCCATCCGGTTCGTACACGATGTGCGACCCGTTGATGGTGACGCGTTCATGTCGCACCCGTTGATAGGTGTAGTCGTAGGTGTGCAGGAACGGGTTCCACAGACACAGATTCCAGAACGCACACGGCGGCGATGAACCTTCGATCACCAATGCCTCGTCGGCGCGGAGTTCGTAGGCGCCCATCGCGTAGGCGGCGTCGGCGGCCGACCATCCGTAGGCGTGCTCGGGTACCGGGTAGGGTTCGGCGATCTCGTTGGGCGGGGTGATTCGGGTGGGGATGAAGGAACACTGTTCGTTGATCCACGTTCTGGCGGCCCGCAACCGGCGGGCGAGATCGGCGCGGCTGTCTTGGCGACGCGGCGGTGGATCGATCGACTCAATCGACCACTGCGCCCGCCTATCGGTGTCCGGGTTGTCCAGATAGTCGCGAGTCAGGGCGACGACAGCGTCGGCGTCGAGAGTCAGGCACTGCTTTTCGCGATCGGGTCCGGGTGAGCAGTCGGGCGAAAGCATGAACTCGAAGTTGCCCTCGTCATCGAAGTGCAGCGAGCGGTCGTTGAGAGTTCCAACGATCCGATTGCTGTAGTGGCCGTCGTCCGGACCGCCGTAGACGGTGATCGACAGGTACACCGAGTCCCCGCGATTTCCGCTCACCCGGTAACTACGGCCCGGGTCGATGGGCGCCAGCTGGTAGAACGCATCTGAGTTGTCCCCGCCCCACTTCTGATAGGGACCGATCACATCGACGAAGCGTGGGTTGTCCTTATCGCCCCACACGTAGGCGTCGACAGCCACCCGCAGCAGGCTGAAGGTCAGCCGGTATCCGTCGAGCATATCGAGTTCGTCCAAGGGTGGATCGGAGGCCAGAAACTTCGCCTCGAGTGCCGCCACCTCGGCGAGTAACCCGTGAAAAGCCTGCCCGAGTTCGTCGTCAGCCATCGCCCTGCACTCCTTCGCCTACCCCGCGCCCAACGGTATGTGGTGGTGAACCGCCGTCTTACGCTTTTCTGACCTGCGGCCGAAATCCGTGGCGGCGGCCGCCGGGTGCCCATAGCCTCGACTCAGACACCCGATACTCGGGCTACCCACTTTCGGGGTATTCGTCACGTGAGAGGAACTTGGTATGAAGACACCGATCCAACCCCTGATCAGGTCGCTCGCCCTGGTACTGGCGGTGGTGGGGCTGACCTTCGGCCTTGCCAAGCCGGCGACCGCGGTCGCGGATGACCTCAACTTCACCGGCACGACCCTGAGCGGCGCACCCTTCAACGGCGCAAGCCTGCAGGGCAAACCGGCGGTGCTGTGGTTCTGGACGCCGTGGTGCCCGTTCTGCAACGCCGAGGCACCTAATGTCAGCGCCGTCGCGGCCGCCAACCCGAAGGTGACCTTCGTGGGCGTCTCCACGCGGGCCGATGTCGGTGCCATGCAGAACTTCGCAGCCCGGTACAACCTCAACTTCACCAACCTCAACGATGCCGATGGATCCATCTGGGCCAGGTTCAACGTGCCGTGGCAGCCCGCGTATGTGTTCCTGCGGCCTGACGGCTCGTCGACCTTCGTCAACAATCCGATGGCGGCGATGTCTCAGCAGGAGCTGAGCGACCGGGTGCAAGCCCTGACGTCTTGACCTTGGACCAGAACCTCGTCGGATTGGCTTTCGTCGCCGGCATGGTGGCGGCCTTCAACCCGTGTGGTTTTGCGATGCTGCCGGCCTACCTCACGTTGGTCATCGACCCGCAGGGCAGTAGCCAGCTCACCGCCGTCGGACGGGCGTTGGCGGCCACCGGCGCGATGGCGCTGGGTTTCCTGGCCGTGTTCGGGTCATTCGGCCTGCTGACGGTGTCGGTGGCGTCGACCGTGCAGCAGTATCTGCCGTACGTGACGCTGACGATCGGCGTGGCATTGGTCGCCTTAGGCGCCTGGTTTCTGTCCGGCCGGGAAATCCGGATGCCGAACCTGGCCGGTAGCAGCGGCCGATGGACGCCCACGGCCCGGTTGGGATCGATGTTCGGCTACGGCGTGGGGTATGCGATCGCGTCGCTATCATGCACCATCGGGCCGTTTCTGGCGGTCACCGGCAGCAGCCTTCGCCTCGGCTCACCGGCCCAGGGCGTGCTGGTCTACCTCGCATACGCGGCGGGGATCGCTCTCGTGGTGGGCGTGCTCGCGGTGGCGGTGGCCCTCGCCAGTTCGTCAATGGTCGACCGGATGCGCACGGTGCTGCCCTATATCAACCGGATCAGCGGCCTGATCCTCGTCGTGGTGGGCCTCTACGTCGGCTACTACGGGGTCTACGAAATCCGGCTGTTCCACGCAGGTGGCAGCGCAGATGATCCGGTCATCTCCGCCGCCGGTCGGATCCAGCGTGCGCTGGCAGGGTGGGTCTATCAGCACGGTGGGTGGCCGTGGTTGCTGGTGCTGGGTCTCCTGGTTGCGGCAGCGGCGGTGATGTGGGCGCGTCGGCGGCGTCGGCGGGCGGCCCGGTAACCGCGTCACCGATATACTTCGCCGGACCAGCCGGTCAGGTCGTGTCGATGAGAGGACCACAGATGAGACAGACCGCCCGTGCCTGGATTGCCGCCACGGCGGCCGTTCTGGGTCTCGCCACCGTGCCGGCAGCCATCATCACCATTGCGCCCAGTGGCGACGCCAATGCCGATGTGTGCGCCAGTGCCGGTCGGCGGATCGAGGTCAGTGGGTGTGCGAACCTCTCCGATGTCATGGCGCCGTATGTGGTGCAACCTGATGCCTATGCGCCTCTTCCGGGCGATCCGCTGCCGAATGTGACCGGATGTGTCGGCTACAACGGACGCTGGGTCAGCGCAGGCGGCTGTAACTGAGCCGGACCAGATCACACAATTGACCCCGCGGGCCACATGGTCCGCGGGGTCAATTGTGTGGAACGGGTACTACTTCTTCTTCACCTCGAACCGGTCGAGATCCATTACCTTGGCCCATGCCGCGGCGAAGTCCCGGGCGAACTTCTCCTTGGCATCGTCTTCGGCGTAGACCTCAGCTATTGCGCGCAGTTGCGAGTTCGACCCGAAGATCAGATCAACGCGACTGCCG
>Ga0164295_10000566_pt1 | contig 31216 bp, 31 predicted proteins | sample GEODES006metaG_FD_111798 | JGI IMG/M metagenome (GOLD analysis project Ga0164295, IMG submission 111798) | Oligotrophic lake water microbial communities from Sparkling Lake, Wisconsin, USA - GEODES006 metaG | ecosystem: Environmental > Aquatic > Freshwater > Lake | place: USA: Sparkling Lake... | reverse complement strand
TTCCTCTTGTTCTTCCTCTTGTTCTTCCTCTTGTTCTTCCTCTTGTTCTTCCTCTTGTTCTTCCTCTTGTTCTTCAGATTGCTCTTCAGCTTGCTCTTCAGCTTGCTCTTCATTTTCAGCTTGCTCCTCCTGCTCCTGCTCCTGCTCCGGCTCTTTTTCAAAAGGTTCCTCTTCCTCTTCTTCCTCTAAAATTTCACCATTTATAACACTATCATCATTAACGCTTGAATCATACCCATTTACTGCATCAACAAATTGTGTTTCTTCTAAACCTTCATCGGAATCTAAAAAACTCGACATATAAATTTATATACATTTTATAAAACAAAATATACCGAATCTCTTTTCCATTCCGAATCCAACGATTTTTTATCAATAATATGAGTAGACAAAACAACTTGTTGTTCGTAATCTTTTACAACCCACAAAGGATGCTCGTTAAAAATAGTTCCATCGTCTAATTCCATTTTTCCCAAGTAAACACTGTTATATTCTTTCGTCCACAATCCATCTCTGTCAGAAACTCTTAATAATAGTTTGGCATTCTTATATTCCGCAGAATTTTCATCACAATTCAAGAGAATATCCTTTGTTAGTTTAGACTCATCTACTTTATCATTTGGATTGTTTCTCACAAACTTCATTTTATCTAAAAATACTGCACAACGAATTAAACAACCGCAACCCGCTGATTCATTCAACCATCCTGACTTTTTTATAGCATTCTGGTAATCAGTAAAATAATAATAATTTCCCATTAAAGCATCACTACCAGCCGGCGATACACCAAATGTATTTGCAAAACTATAATCCTTCCTAGCTACACCAGCATACATAACACTAGGTATTTCAATCGTTTTACCTTCATTGTCTTTCAAAAACAAAAATTGCAAGTTATCATTAAAAAACTCTGTCACACTATTTTCAATTGGAAAGTTGCAAACGCTTTGATGATTTATTAATTCGTCTATTGTTACCATCCATAAATCATTCATTCTACTCATTTTAAATCCATCTAATTGTAATCCACTACAATCAAAAAACAAGTACAAATTATCGTCGTCATTCGTGTATCCGGTAAAAACATAACTAGGGGTTTTATAATAGGACATACTTAAAAGTTCTATAACCGCTAGTCCCTTTGCAACAACATTTACATTATTTGTGTATTCAAACCTAGGAAAATGCAAAATCTCGTTGTTTTCCTTATTTTTTTTGAAAAGAAAATATTCAAGAAATGGATGCTTGTGCACACTATTAATGTGATATGCGCAGATGTGTACAGTAGAAGGTTGTCTGCCTTGTTCTTCTAGATTGAAGAAATAATCCTCTATATTATTTTGCAACAACTCCAAACCACAAAATTCATAATTGTCTTTGTTTGCTGTTTCAGATAACTTTTTATTTTCTTCGCACAAATAATCGATGCTTTCTCTCAAATTCTGATATTCGATTCCAGATATTTTCTCTGAATCATTGTCTTCATCCTCAGATTCCGAGGATTGTTCTTTTGAAACCACAGATGTCTGTATTTCTTCGTCATTCTTCAGGTCCCACTCATCAACAATGGATGCAACGGTTCGCTTATTTATACTTCTTGGAATCATTATTATTAACTATAGTAATGATTCTTTATTTATCTATTTTACGCTTAATTGTTTCTTTAATTTGCTCCTCTCTATTATCCATTACAAACTTGGTTATTTCCTCCGCTTGAGTTGGATTTGAGGCAAAATAATTCTTCAAACTTGCGACTAGTGTCTTTGCATTAATCGGTTTCTTGACCTTGTTCTTTTTATAAACCAAGCTTCCACCATTAATATCAAAACAATCAATTTCATTCTTTTTCATTACATTCACAAGAGACTCCGTTAAATTCTTTTTTTTATTTCTTCTTTCTTTTATTTCATTCTGTAATTTCAAAATTTCTCCATCTATCTTTATCCACTCTTTTATATTGTTAACTAATTCTTCTTTTGTCTCCATAAACTATTTATATACTTGATTTTATATTTATTTCCTTATAATACTATTTCATTTGTTTCGCTGTTATTCTTATTAGTCAAATTATAATGTCTTGTGCATAAATTGTCCTTAAATACTTTGCATCCACATTGTTGTCCTTTATTCTGTCCAGTTTTCAAAATCTGATTGCATTTATTCAAAGGATTTTCTGAAGAAACTATCACATTTTCGTTAAGATTTGGCGTATTATTCTTGGTTATCCTCGGTTTTTTTGCGTTTTCCTCTTTCAATTTCAGCTTTTCTTCCAATTTCTGCTTCTTAATATTTGCCTTTTCGACTTCCTTTTCTTTCTTGGCTTCAAGTTTTGCATTCATTTTTTCCATTTTTTGCTTTTCCCTCAACTCCAATTTCTTTTTAGCAATAAACTGCTTTTGAGCAATATATCTGTGATGATAACAATACTTTTTACCAGTGGGTTCGACCAACATAACCTGGGTATTTTTACAAGGTATAGCGATATTTTGAGAAGGGTCAAACCACTCAAAACAACAAACCCCGTGTTCCCATTTATTCGAATAACCAGTTGATTCCTTTATTTGTATCAGCTCATCTATGTAATTTACGCCATGCACTTTTCCCAATCCAAGTTCTTCGTAATAGGGTAAAAGATTTTTCTGTACCTTTCTGCAATACGGACAACGGATTTCCATTGTCTTCAATATGCATCTCTCCATATTATTGTATTTCTTCTTATGATTTAAAATGTCGTTGTACAATGGTTCATAATTAAATTTGTGACCACAGTCCATTGTAACAGAATGAGCTGTTAATGGATTATCTGTTATCAAACACACACCAATATCATTTTCTCCCTCCTCTTCATCAAGAGATTTATACAACTCTTCATAAAAACTTATATTGCCCTCTATCTGATATTTAACCATCAAAATATATATTATTTCACGCTAAGTCTTTATATTTATTATATTTAATAGATATAAAATGTCACCGAATAATTGGGGGCCACCGATTTGGATGTTATTTCACAGTCTTGCAGAAAAAATAAAGGAAGATAAATTTAGTGAAGTCGGTCCACAACTTTTTTCTATGATTAAAAAAGTATGCACATCTCTTCCTTGTCCGGATTGTTCAATGCACGCGACTGCTTTTATGTCAAGAGTAAATTTTTCAACTGTAAGTACAAAAACTGAGTTTAAACATATGCTCTATATTTTTCACAATGTAGTAAATAAAAGGAAAAATAAACCCCTATTCAATGTGCTTGGTATAGCCAACTATTCAACCACAAATTTAGTCGTTGCATTTAACAACTTTGTTAGAGTTTATCAGACTCGAGGAAATATGAAACTATTAGCAGATAGTTTCCAGAGAAATCTAATTGTAAGAGACTTCCGAAAATGGTTTATGGCAAATTTCAAAAATTTTGAACCATAGTATAAAAAACCATTATGCATTTGTGCTTCCTACCAACTGCCCATTCTTATAAACTGCGCATTTAAAGGTCTGTTTTGACGGCATAGAACATACATCCTTTGTCGACGAGGTCTCGTTAAAAAACATATAATTATACAGTTTAGCACCATACATCGCAGTTAATGCCAATGAGCCTGCGGCAAATCCAAGAACTATGTCTAAAAATGCGTATGTATATTTTACACAACCAAAGTAGGAACGAACTCCAATATCCAAAAATAAATAAAACAAAAATGCGCTTAATACCCAATAGTTCATTTCTTTATTCATAACCATTGGTCCGCACATATAAACCATTGTAAATGTAATAAAAAATGCACTAAATGTTGCATTTCCGAAATTGCTGTTGCTGCTATATTTAATTATATTGCATATATCTCTCGGTTGATTCTGAGAGGGTTGTGATGCATCTGTATCTGGCATAGGTACAATGCTTCTCATCCAAGAAAATATAATCACCCAAAGCAAATAAATGATGCCTTTAAAATTTTGAAATATAAAAGACATACTAAACACTAATAATGCAACAATAATGGGCGAATAAAAAACTAACATTACTGCCAAAATTTGTGGTTGATAAATTAATAATGGTGTGTTTTGACCTGGCATTATATATAATAATAAGCTAAAATATTATTTTTATTATTATAAACCATTAGTTGCCAATTGTCTAATTTTATTGCTTATTCAAATACTAATTCAAACACTTCACTTATATGTTTCACCTTATGAAATATAACATTCTGCAATAATTCGCTATCTTTATATTTGTCATTAAACTTTTTGAAATCTTTTTCATTTTCTTCAGGAAATAGAAACTCATTGACACCCGCCTTTATTCCTCCTAATATCTTCAAATCCAAACCACCTATTTCTGTTACACAACCATCGAGAGAAATTTCTCCAGTTATAGCTATATTGCTCTTTATTTTTCTGTTGTTCAATAAACTATATATTACTGTTGTTATTGCAGTTCCAGCGCTCGGTCCATCCTTAGGAACCGCTCCTTCGGGGCAGTGTATATGTATACCGTATTTTGTAGCTTCCATATTGTACTTTTCTCTCAAACTATTTTGTATTGATACATCAGTCAAATCCCACGCCAATGTCAGCGCAACATTCATACTCTCTTTCATTACATCTCCCTGCATTCCTGTCAATTTCAAATCCAAAAACTTCTCACTCGGATAAAATTTTGACTGAATAGGTATAACTCCACCTTTTCCCAATGCATTTGCCCACAAACCATTAATAACACCCACTGCATTCTCTGTATGAATTTTCTTGCTCTTCACTTCTTGTTTGTCTTTGAAAAACTTGCTCTTTAAGTCCTCTTTTTTAATTATTATGGGGAATTCAATGTCGGACCTGTTCGTCTTTAATATGTCCAAGTTGATTTCGCCGACTAATTCAAAAAGCAACTCTTTTAATTTTCTTACACCAGGTTCTGAAGTATATTCATCTATTATGTATTTTACTGTTTCATCCTCTAAAACTATCATATCTTCTAGACCCATTTTTTTATAAACCTCTGGCAAGATGTGCTTTTTTGAAATAATCAATTTATCTTCCAATGAGAGAGTACTGAACTTGATTCTATGTATTCTATCTAATAAAATCTTATCAACTAGGTCAGGGTCATTATAAGACAAAATGAACAAGGCCTTTGATAAATCGAGGTCGATGCCTGCAAAATATTTATCCTGAAAACAGTCATTTTGCGTAGAATCCAGCAAATGCGTCAAAATTCCGACGATTTCTCTCCCCTGTTCACTTCTACTAATCTTGTCCAACTCATCAATAAAGATAATCGGATTCATACACTTCTTATCGATCAATATTTGAACTATTCCACCCCATGTGCTTCCTACATATGTGTAATTAAACCCGTGTATAGTACTCCCATTAGAATCGCCACCCATTTGTATCATTGCAAATGGGCGACTGTTCCCCTTCTCATCCTTCAAACAGTTTGACAAACCGCGTTTTGCTAGAGAAGTTTTTCCGGTTCCAGGAGGACCCTCAAACCCAAAACAATATCCATCTTGTTCACCATTTATCCATTGTCCAATAATACGCTCGATTTGTTTTTTTGCTTCGGCGTGACCGTGAACTGAATTATCCAATATTTCTTTTACACTGGAAATGTAATTTGAAATCTCGTCAAAATTTCTGTCAATCGCCTTGATACTTTCATTATTGTTAGATTGAGAAATTGCAGCGTTTATTAGAATATTTAATATGTAGTTATATTCGTTTTTAGTAGAGCAATAATCAATAAACTTGAATATTTCTTCTTGCATCGCCTTTTTATTTTTACCCGAATACTTTATTTTTTCTATTTTTGAACCACTCATTTTATCAGAAATAAGTGAATTGATTTTTTCTACATTTTTTGTTAAAAACGACTTATCACCTTTCATAATACCATCTTTAAAAGTTTGCAATGCATTATTGTTATTAGAAGAGTCTTTAATTTTTTTCACATAATTCAAAATTTCTATACTGGTATAAGCATCTTTCATTGGTATTTTTAATGCGGAATTGTCAAAATTTTTATCGATAATCACATCTTTAAAAGTTGTTCTAGTTTTATTCATTACATCTAATATGGGTTCCTTTCTATAAATAGAAAACGGTATTTTTAAAAGCCCATCCAAATACTGTCGAGCTTTTGAACCGGAATCCTCTGATTTGGCTTTAATTTCCTTTAATTTTATCATAGCTTTTTCCTTGACTGAATCATTTGCTTTCAATAGGCAAATCTGTTGTTCTAGAGGTATTTTGTTGATATCAAAGTTGGAGAGGTCATTTGTATATTGTATGGTTTTCTTCATAGCATCACGAAAATACTGCTTTATTGGCCACGGAAAACTATCGAATAGTATTGTTTGTTCTTGAGTGTCGACATTCCCATTTGTATCATTGGAGAGAAGGTCATATAACAAATATGCCATATATTTATTCTCATAGTTGTCACAATTTACCAGTAATTGCATCAATGTCATTCTCTTTGTAAACAAGTCACTCGAATTAAAATCTTTTACGATTTGAGATAAGGTCTTCTGTTTCAACATTTTATATTGACTTATACACCCAAAAAAACGGTTTGTTATTTCAGTGTGGTCGTACATCAAAAAATCTTTCAAAGTTAAAGATATCAAGTATCTACCAAAAGCTTCGCCTTTAAATTCATCATCATTTGGCATATTTTCTCGTATTTTATTCATTTTATCAGTAACATATTTATTATCCATAAAATCCAAGATAACATCATCGACCAATCCATAAACCACCAAATTTTTTTTGAAATTATTATTATAAATGTATAATTTCATTCCATAAACTTTATTATGAAACTGTTTTGCTGTTAAAACTACATCACTACAATCCAAATTTGTTAGTTTATCAGAAATATAATCATCGGCAAATGTCATATTTTTTTTTCCATTTTCGTCTTTTTTATTTATTACTTTGTAACTGGTGGGGTGAAAATATTTTTTTAGCAGTTCAAATTTCTCATTTTCTTCATTATTATTTACAATGCAGCTGTTATTTCCGAAGCAAATAGACAATAGGTCTTCTAATGACTCGGTACCGTAAGATTTCAATAAACCCGATAATTCATTATTAATTGTTTGAAGGTTATTAATTAATTCTTCAGTGGTAATCGGCTTATCAAACTTAATGATATTTCTCATTTTTTCGTTGAGACCATTCAAAGTATTTATACACGAGTTTACATCACTAACTCCTAAAATATCCATTGTCTTATTTTTTTGTACATTCAAAATAGTTTTTTGAATAATATCGTGAAAAAATGCAATCTTTTTTTCTATTAACAATATTACATCTGATTTTTCATGATTGTACTCTTTTTTTTGTATTTTTTGTGTTAATGATATCTTTTCATTCATTTATATTGTTCTATATAATATAATGATTTAATTTTAACACAACCGTTCATTTTTTTGGAGGTGGCTCTTTATATCATTTGAAAATATATTATTATTAATCATATTAAAGACTTACGGACAATTTCTAATAACTATACAAAGAAATGGGTATACCAAGTTATTTCTCCTACATTGTAAAGAACCACATTGAAATCATTCGAAAATATATTAAATCTGCTATGGCGGTTCATAATCTTTATATGGATTGCAATTCCATTATTTATGACGCTGTGCGACGCATCGATTTTAACGACCTTTCAGAAAAAGACAGCGTCGTTATTATCAAAGCAGTCATTAATAAAATAGAAGAATACATTGAACTAATTACTCCTTCCAAAAATGTATTCATTGCATTCGATGGCGTCGCGCCAACAGCCAAACTAGAACAACAGCGCAATCGCAGATACAAGTCTTGGTATCAAAACGAAATTAACAAGGCCATATTCAGCAAGACGACCGCCGACCCGTGGAATACTACGGCTATTACTCCAGGAACGCTTTTTATGAAAGAGCTCAACGATTCCGTGCAAAAGTACTTTCAAAATAATTCAAAATATACCACTGCCAATATAAATGTCATTGTTTCCACGAGTGACCAATTCGGTGAAGGTGAACACAAGATATTTGAATACATTCGTTTAAATAAAGAGGCACATCTAACGGATACAACGGTTATCTATGGCCTAGACGCAGACCTTATTATGCTTTCCATCAATCATTTGCCAATTAATCCAAATATTTATTTATTCAGGGAAACGCCGGAATTCATCAAGTCGATTGATAGTTCATTGGAACCAAATGAGACCTATTTGATGGATATCCCCGAACTAACTCGTATAATTACTTTGGATATGAATAATGGCAACGAGTTAACAACAGAAGAGCAGAAAAACCGTATTTATGACTACATTTTCCTCTGTTTTTTCTTGGGAAACGATTTTATGCCACATTTTCCAGCGGTCAACATCCGCACCGGCGGCGTTGACAAGATGTTGAATGCATACAAAGCAACGATTGGCGGAACAAAAGAAAACTTGACAGACGGAAAGAGAATTATATGGAAGAATGTAAGAAAACTGGTTACTTTCTTGGCGGAAAACGAAGAAGACATGTTCAAAACTGAAACAAAGTTGCGCGATAAAAACGAAAAACGGTTCTATCCTACTGGAACTCCTGAGGAAAAATACAAGAAGTTTGATGCCATTCCGACACAAGACCGCGAATTAGAAAAGTATATTAATCCTTTCAAAGAAAACTGGCAATTCCGCTATTACAAATCTCTTTTTAGTTTGGAGGATGATGAAGACCGTGTAAAACAAATTTGTATCAATTATCTAGAAGGTCTGGAATGGACAATGAAATATTACACAACGGGTTGTCCAGACTGGCGTTGGTGTTATAATTACAATTATCCTCCGCTTTTGCGCGATCTAATCCGTTATATTCCATATTTTGACACAGAGTTTGTCGTCCCCAGAGAGCCATCTCCGGTGACTCCACTCGTTCAGTTGTGCTATGTATTGCCTCGCCAAAGCCTCCAATTTTTGCCACCCAAGTTATATAAAGCTCTAAGGATGCAACATTCAGACTGGTATCCGGCGGATTGTGAATTCGTTTGGGCTTATTGTCGCTATTTCTGGGAGGCTCATGTCGAACTTCCGCATCTGGACATCGATGAGCTACATTCCTTCGTAAACGCGAATATGGCATAAAAAATGCAGAGGGGTCCCTGCGTTTTTCTCGATTGTTATGGTCTCGCCCAAATAACATCATAATATATACACATTATTTATGGTGTTATTTCGTTATTTTTATTTTTCAGAGAAAATAGAAATCAAGAAGGTAGGCTTGGCGCGCATTTTTGCTGAAAAGTATTTTGGGTTTTCGTTTTTGGACATTTTTTTTGTCCATTTTTGAAAAGGGGAAATACTTTTGTGCAAAAACCTCCGCCGAAAATCGACTCTTACCATAATGCTCTTATTTTCATTTTTATGCAGAAAAATTTGTGAGCATAAATTTTTAATATTTTTTTTGAAAAACTATTTAGCAACTTTTTATATAGTATAAATATAGTATGGCAAGTTGCCAAGAAGTTGCTAAAAAATTTAATTGTAAAGAATGTTACTATAATACGAGCAAAACTAGCAGCTGGAAGAAACATTTACTCACATCTAAACATCAGAATACTATAAAAGCTATAAATTTGACTATAAAAAAGAATGATGACTGTGGCGGAAACCATAAATGCTCTTGTGGAAAACAATATAAGCATTATTCTAGTCTGTGGAATCATAAAAAAAGTTGCAAAATTGTTACCGAGGTTGATAAATTTGATGAACATATATCAGAAAAGGACCTGATAATGCTGTTGTTAAAAGAGAATAAAGAATTCAAACAACTAATCATAGAACAGAGTGCACAGATGATGGAACTCGCGACAATTCCCAAGACCACAAACAATAACAACAATGTAGTAAATAATACATGCAATAATAATCAATTCAATTTGAACTTGTTCTTGAATGAGAAGTGCAAGAATGCTATGAATATGAGCGATTTCATCGAGTCTATTGAAATACAAGATGACGACTTTGAAGACATTGGAAAATTGGGCTATATCCAAGGCATATCTAATATATTTATAAAAGGGCTTAAAGACCTCGACGAAACTGTAAGACCGATGCACTGCAGTGATATTAAGCGAGAGACTTTGTACATCAAAGACAACAATGTCTGGGACAAAGATGAGACCAAACAAAAAGTTAGAAACGCTATTGCTTTGGTAGCTCATAAAAACTTCAAATACATACCTGTTTGGCAGGAGGCAAATCCGAGCGCTTATGATGTAACTAGCAAGAAAAATGACTTGTATATGAAAATCGCTAACCAAGTAACTACTGCAATTACACCTGACGATGATTCTGGTATAAATAAAATCATACGAAATGTCGCTAACCGAGTATGTATAAATAAAACCAATTAATGTCCTATTTGATAAAAATCAAATAATTTAAATCCATTTAAAGAAATAACAATAATATTTGTAACAATACATAATGTCTGCTATTATTGATAAAACAAAACCAAAGAAAACAAAAAAGCCAAAATTGGTTATTGTCGAGTCTGATGATGTTAATATAAAAACCGAGATAGAAGAAACCAAACCTGCACCTGCAACAAAACCAAAGTCTAAATCAAAGAAATCTAAGACTACTGAGGTTAAAGTAGATGAAGATGATAAGGCGCAACTCGATACTTCTGATGAAAAGGTCGAGGATTATAATCCAGAAACAAATATCAAAATTATTGTATCCAATGAAAAGAATGAAAGTGAAGTGGTTGTAAATGATTTTGACGAAATTGTATATAGTTTTCACATAACAAATGTACATACCGGTTGCACAATTCAACAATTGAACAGTAGTTTGGAAATTTTAGCATTAGGAGAAGTGTTTCAAATCAGTATTAAAACGATGTATAATGGTCACATTACTGAAAAGGAGAAATCGCACGAAAGTCGACAAAGTGAGGCTTATATTTATTATAAAGGCACAATGCATTTAATTAAGAAGCATCCATTTTTGCAACGGCTTTTGAGTGGAAAGAAAATAGAATTGGCACATTTCTTGGACGGGGAAAACTGGAAATGTGAATTGAATGTTCAAAAACATTATCATTTTAGAACAGATGAATACATTCACAAACGCATTATTATTCAATCTATTAGCACAACAAAAGGTAGCAATGATATTAATTGGATATTTCGTGAACACGGTGAAGTAGAACAAGTTGATATGGTTTGGGTAAAAAGCGATAAGGTTCCGACACCAACTCGCGCGCAATCTTATATTTATTTTAAAGAATGGGGAGATGAAGAATATACATATAAATTGTTGGATGAGTTGAATGAAACGGGAGTATTTACAATAAAATATGATTTCAAAGAATACCACGATTTATTGTGGATATACGAACTTTCTCCTAAGAATGAAACGAGCACAGAATACGATTTCGAATATGGGCAATATAGACAATGGATACCGAGGGATGACCCCAAATATGGTAGTAGATATGACGAAAAGAACAAGTTAAATTGGATTTTTTCGGAAGAAGGACGATTTGCTTATTCGCAAAGAATTGTCGAAGACGAAATTAAAAAGCACGGCGGATTGTTTATTGGTCCAGAGAAGAAGTTTTACAGAATAGAAGTTGAACGGAAGCCGATTGAGTTTTCGTGGACAGCAACAAGTGATAATGAAGGAAATGAAGAGGTGCAAAAGGTTAAGATGATGATTTTAGAAGCATTGCAAAAGTGTCTGAATAAAAATGAAAGTATAGGAGACAAATAATATTTTTTGTTTAAATTATCAAAATAAAAAATATGAGTTATATAAAATGAATGCAGGTAAGGGCAAACAACAAATAACAAAACAGGTTATTAGCGTTTTCAACAGTCGCGAAGAATTTATTGAATTACTTAAAGTAAATCCAGGTTTAGTAATTGTCAAATTGGGGGCTACATGGTGTGGCCCTTGTAAGCGCATAGCTCATATTGTCGAAGGTTTTTTTGCGTCTTCGCCATCAAATGTAGTATGCGCAGATATTGATATCGATGAAAGCTTTGATTTATATTCATACCTTAAAAGCAAAAGAATGGTAAATGGAGTTCCTGTTATGTTGTGCTATAAAAGAGGGAATATTGGTTTTGCTCCAGATGATAGTGTAACTGGCGCATCTCCTAATGATTTAGACGCCTTTTTCAAACGATGTGGATTTCATTTGGTAAATGCATTGAAAAACTTTCCTAATCCAATGCCCGCAAGAACCGATTCTAGACTTGCTTAAAGAATAAAATATATTTAAAGAATTAAAGATTTAAATATATTTTTTATATTATATAAATATGAAATTTTTAACCTCAATTTTCATAATTCGCTTATTTTTTGCACAGGGTTTTCGTGGTCTAAGAATGACTGCTGATATTAATAATGTTGTAAGAAACAAATTTTTATTACAACAAACAGGATATAATTCTCTTGTGAATAAGATTGAAAATCACGATGTTTCCAAGGTTTATTTTTCCGAAAAGCTGGACACTGTTATTGCCGAAAATAATGATGAAAAGGGTGACATTTACGAAGATTATACTATAACAAAAATCAATCCTCTTATTACTAGCAGTTTAACCGATTTATCTGTAAAGAACAAGGTAGAAACGGTCTTTTTGGTAGACCCGCGACCACCAATTACTTCTATACTGGCAAATAATGTACTTGGATTTATTGAAGGCGGATTTTTTCCTCTGTTATTTCTTTCTCTATTAATCGCCAATTTTCGAGCATCACAAATGAATTCGGGTAGTCCTTTTATGCCCGGAATGCCAGGAATGCCTGGGTCCAATTCACTAGAAAAGGATAAAATGCTTGTTACAAAGGCAAATATAACACTTTCCAGTTTTGCTGGAAGTCCTGAGATATTCGAAGAATGCACCGAAGTTGTCAGTTATTTGAAGAATAACACTTTATATCAAAATGCAGGCGCTGAAATACCGAGAGGAATCTTGTTAGAAGGTCCTCCCGGTACAGGTAAAACTCTGTTGGCAAAAGCAATTGCTAGTGAAGCAGATGCTAATTTTATTTCTGTCGCAGCTAGTGAGTTTGTTGAGTTATTTGTTGGTATGGGCGCTGCAAAAATCAGAGCACTTTTCAAGAGAGCTCGCGAAAATAAGCCATGCATTATTTTTATTGACGAGATTGACGCAGTTGGAAGACAGCGTGGCACAGGAATTAATATGGGAAATGATGAAAGAGAACAAACACTGAACCAGTTATTGGCTGAAATGGATGGTTTCGCCGACAATGAAGGCATTTTGATTATGGCGGCGACAAACAGGAAGGATGTATTAGATGCCGCTCTTTTGAGACCTGGTCGTTTTGACCGTCTTATTACCGTACCTTTTCCGGACAAGGAATCGAGAAAGCAAATTTTGAAGGTGCATTCGAAGAATAAAGTTTTGGATGAGACAATAAATATGGACTTGGTTGCCGAGTTGACAAACGGTTTCTCCGGTGCTCAAATAAAGAATCTATTGAATGAAGCAGCTATTCTGGCGGCTCGCGAAGGGAAAACTATTATTACAGAAAATAACATTCTTTCTTCTCTTGACAAGTTGTTGGTTGGAATTGCTAAACGAGTAGATACTCGAGATGAAGATGCTAGACGCCGCGTGGCTATTCACGAAACAGGTCACGCTCTTTTGGCCGCGATGTTTGACCAGTATTTTGAGTTGAAGAAGGTGACTATTCAAAGCACATATAATGGTGCTGGGGGATACACAATTTTCAATGAATACGGCAATATCGTGGATAGTGGACTATATACAAAGGATTTGTTATTAAAGAGACTAGTAATTTCTTTGGGCGGAAAGGCTGCCGAGAATCTGTTTTATGGTGATATGCATGTCAGCGTTGGAGCGGTGCAAGACTTGAAGCAAGCAAATTCTCTGGCTCAAAGAATGATAGGTAATTTTGGAATGGGAGAGAAGATGGAAGTATTCTACAATGAAAATGTGGATAATGACAGGACTCCATTTTTAGGTCGCAGTTTATCGATGGGTGACAAGTATTCGGATAAGACGAAACAAATATTTGATAAAGAGTCAATTAATCTAGTGAATATGGCTTATTTGGAGGCGAAACAGATGTTGGAGCAGAACAAGCCGCTTATGGAAAAGGTTGTGGATACATTGATGCAAAAAGTTACTCTTACTGGAAATGAATTCAAGGATTTGATGTTATAAAACTATTTAAATCCAAATATACATAGTTTAATATAAAGAATGGGCGATGATGCAAATCTATTAGATAAATATATTGAAAAGAGAGACGATTTTTTCCGTTTAACAACAAATTATCAATATATATTTGAAGTCACAAAATGTTGCGGTTACGGAGAATGGGTAACCGTTCACAAAGACGCGCCTTTAAGCCGGTTATATGAAAATATTCAAAGGCAAATTAGTGGCTTAAAGACTCTCAATTTATACGCTGTTGACGAGAATGGAGCACGCCTGGATATCCATTGTGACTGGGAATGCAGCGTTCGAAAGCTTATAACACCAAATTCTGGATTTTTTCGCCCTATATATCCTTTGCCTGCTAGCACAATATATCGCATTTATTATGACCAAGAATGCAATTGTACCAAAGACTTTTAAGAAAAATAAGATAAATAATGTGTAGGTTCCGTATAATTATATATTAAAATATATAATCATACTTTAATTATGAGCTCAAATTTGGATTTAGATATTAGTAATTACAATCTTTCAGACATTTTAAACCTATTCAAAATTCCATTGAATTTTACTGAAGGTGACCTTAAAAAGGCCAAATCTATTGTTCTGAAAACGCACCCCGATAAATCTGGACTAGAACCCGATTTTTTTCGCTTCTATTCAAAAGCTTATAAAATGCTCTATTCCGTGTGGGAGTTTAGAAAAAAAGGCGATGTAAATGCTAATGGAAATAAAAATACTGATTACAGTACTTACGGAGATGATGAAAAAAGAGAACTACTCGACCAGATGTTTCAAACTAATGAAAAATTCAAAAATAAAAACCAATTTAATAAATGGTTCAATGAACAATTCGAGAGAAATAAGCTTTCTAATGAACGAGAAGAAAAAGGATACGAAGATTGGCTTCGCTCCAATGAAGGCGACAACGATGAATCCTCAAAAAATGTTACTATGGAAACAATGGGTCACGAATTTGAAAAAAAGAAAAGCCAAGCCCGTTCTCTCGTCGTTCGTCAAGAGGTACAAGAACTTTATGGTTTAAATTCAATTTCAGCAGCAGATTTATCAAGCGATGCACCACAGAGTTTCGACTCCGATTTATTTAGCAGCCTTCCTTTTCAAGATTTAAAACAAGCACACACAGAAACAGTTATTCCTGTCACTTTTGAAGATTACCAACAAAAGCAGAAATTCAATAATGTTAATGAAATGATTAGTCATCGAAGTCAACAGAATATTAAACCTTTATCCGAGCAACAAGCGATGAACTATTTGAAGAACCGGGAGAAAAACGATGAGGAAAGATCGGTAAGACGAGCTTATGACTTGGCCAAACAAACGGAATTAGCGCAACAAAGAAACCAAGACTTCTGGGCATCCATTCAATTCTTAAAAGATGGCAAATGAATCCTCGGTTCCATGCAAAAAAAATATAATAGTATAATATAATGCTTAAAATCAAAAATTACACCAATTATATTTTTTTGTTTGCTATTTTATTGGTAACAGCATTTCTTTATCAAAGATATCAAAACAAGTTGGATAGAGAAAACGACTATGATAACTATGACGCCATTCAAAAATATTTATTGAATGACCCCGATTTAGCCAAGGATAAGAAACCCATTCTTTGGATACCCATTAAATACGAATACAATGCACGCAATTGGCTCAGCTTTGGCTCTCGCAGTTCTCACGACTTGAATCAACCTTACCTCTATTTAACCGTGAAAACCATTATTAAACAATGTGAAGATTCGTTCCATATTTGCTTAATCGATGACGATTCATTCGCCAAATTGTTGCCCAATTGGTCCGTTGATATGCATAAAATTTCCAACCCAATAAAGCATTATATGAGAGAATTAGGAATGGCTCAACTCTTATACAAGTATGGAGGAATTCGAGTACCCGTTTCTTTCGTTTGTATGCGCGATTTGGGCGAGCTTTATCAAACGGGGACGGCTGGCGGAAAAATGTTTGTTTGTGAAATGGTTGACCGCAATATAACTTCAACTCATCGCGATTTTTACCCCAATATTAATTTTATGGGTGCGGAAAAGGAGAACCCAGTTGTCGGTGACCTTGTTGATTTTATGCAGAGAACTATTTCCAGTGACTATACCGATGAATCCAAATTTTTGGGTGAATTTGATCGTTGGTGTTTTGCTCGCATCGAGAGAAATCAAATCAACTTGATTGATGGAAAATTGGTCGGAACAAAAACAATGGAAGATACACCTATCTTAATCGACAACCTTCTCTCGGATGATTACATTGATATTTATTCTAACACCTATGGAATTTATATCCCAGCAAATGAAGTCTTGAAACGCCGCCATTATGAATGGTTTGCAAGAATGTCACCAACACAAGTTCTCGAGTCACACATTATTATTTCCAAATACTTGCTTTTAGCGAATGCACCAGATGCAAAAATGGGAGTTATTGAACCAATGAAGAATAAACCTAATTGGGTCAGTTTCTGGAGAGTGCCTTCTGGTGCACCTGTGTGGGGGTTGATGCCAATTGATTTGGGAGACAATGTTCCTAAATTGAAGTATCCGTATAACTAAAAATTGGCTTCATCGTAACAGATATTACCTGGTTGATATAGCAATTTCAAACTCTGTTGGCGATTTATGTTTGGATGTTTGTGTTTTATTTCCATTAGTTCATTTAAAGCCTCGAAACGAAATTGCATATAATCATTATTAGACCACCATAAATCGTTTGATAAATTAGAATCTATTATTTCTTTTCGAGTAGGAATAATATGCATATATTTCGTATTTGAAAAAGATACACATTTTTTATTTTTATTTATAATTTGAGGCAGCAGAAGAAATTGATTTGTATTTACAAAAAATGATGACATAATTCTATCTTATTTAATAAAAAGATAGAATTATTTATATCTTATTTTTTTCCTGTTTTAAATTTTTACATTTCAAAATAAATATAATATACGATATCGTAATTTGATTTATCATATTTGATTTGCGAAGTATATTTGAATTTATTGTAATTGCATATTTGTCTTAATACAGTAGTAAAACTGTTATATGTCAGTTTTCTCTCCAAATATTTCTGTTTTGAGTTGTGATAATACGGTTTACAATCTTCAATAAACGCAGGAATAGAATTGGTAAATAACCCCCTTTTGTAAGACTCGTTATTTACAATATAATACTTTTCTGTTTTTGTTCCTATGTCTTCTAATAATGCAATAAAAGCTTCATTGGGTATTTGTTTTTTAAATATTTGAGTTGACATTTATATATTATCGCATATAAAATAATTGCAGATTCACAATATTTGAATTAAATTATTGGTAAACAACGCTAATTCAATTTCATCTTCGTGAATATTGTGAAAGATTGTTATATATTTGCAAATAAGTGGAATAATCTTGTATTTTTCAGTTTCATTCAATAACTGCGTGGTTTTGACAAATAAAAAATAATTATCTAAAATATCCATCACAGAATACCCCTTGTCGTAAATTTCATACAATATTTTTATTGACTCATTCAAAGTCTTCTTCTTCAAAGATTCCGTATATTTTACAAATGTTAAAAAACTTATATTAGTGCATATCTGATTTGCCAATTCTAGAGTAATATCGCATTTCAATAGCTTCAATTTTTCCATATAGTTAATTAGAATTTTGGCAGTATTATTGCATATGTCTAAAATAAAATCTTCTGCGTCTGAAGAAATAATAATATTTTCAAAAGTCTTTATTTTATTCAATATCTTGTGCAGATTTTCTCTCTGAAGCGGTTTTATTTTTATTATATTGAACCTCGATTGAAGACTCTCAATCACCTTTTGGATATTACTACACGAAGAAACAAAATGCACATTATGACTGAACTTATCAATGCAATTTCTGAATACTTGCTGGCTTTGTTCATTAATCATATCAATATCATCAAGGATAACGATTTTTTTCTTATTTTTAATGGAGCAGCAAGTCTGACAAAATGTTTTCACATCATTTCTATAATAATTGATTCCTTGTTCTTTCAAACTGTTAATATGAAGAACATTGTCATTATACACCTTTCCATCGATTCCCTTGTAATACTCTCTTATTAATGCATTCAATAAAGTTGTTTTGCCACTGCCCATATCCCCAATAAAAAGGATGTTTAGATTTTCCATTTCAATAAGAGTGTTGAGCATTTCGACAAGCTCTTCATTCATTTCAAAATCTACGAAATATAATGGTTGATATTTATTTATAAACAAATTCGAGTCGGATGTTGTCATTTTAATAATGTTTAAATTATATTTAAATTGGTTAAAAAGTATTTAAGTTTATCTTTAATAATAATATTAAATGTCGGCAGAAAATCATTATAACACATTAGAAGTCCCCGAAAATGCGAGTGCAGAGGATATTAAAAAGGCATATAGGCGTCTTTCTCTCAAATATCATCCTGATAAAAATCCCGGAAAGCCGGAAGTTGTCGAAGTATTTCAGAAAATAAATTCTGCATTTGAAGTGTTGGGTGATGCGCAAAAAAAGGCTGAATATGATGGTATGCGAAATAATCCTTTTATGAGAATGAATAGTATGGGTGGTAATGGAGATATGCCGCAATTTCATAATATGGATGACATATTTGCTAATATATTCTTTGGTGGTATGGGAGGTATGCCAGGTATGGGTGGAATGCCTGGTATGGGCGGAATGCCTGGAATGCACGGAATGCCTTTCCCACCGGGTGCTAATGTTCATGTCTTTAGAAATGGGGTCCCAGTTAATATCCATCAGGGATTACAAAAACCTACACCAATCATTCACACTATTTGCATAAATATGGAACAAGTATTAAATGGTGCGAGTTCTCCTTTAGAAATAGAACGATGGATAATTGAAAACGGAAACAAAGTATTTGAAAAACAGACTATCTATGTCAATATACCAAAGGGAACAGATGACACTGAAATTATAATGTTGAAAGATTTGGGGAATGTTGTAAATGAACATTGCAAGGGAGATGTAAAAATATTCATTAAAGTAGAAAATGACAGTGGTTTCCGTCGTCACGGATTAGATTTGGTATTAGAGAAGACTATTTCTCTCAAGGAAGCATTATGTGGATTCAGTTTTGATATGAAATATATCAATGGAAAGAATTATTCGATTAATAATCAAGCCGGGAATATCATTGTGCCTGACTACCAAAAGTTGATTCCTGGAATGGGATTGGCGAGAGAAGGCCACAATACTGGCAACTTAATTATTCATTTCAAGGTTACATTTCCCGAAAAGCTGAATGAAGAACAAATTGCCAAATTACGCGAGGCTCTTTAAGTTGTATTTTGTAAAAAACACTATTTCTCCAACTTCATTGCGCAGTTGGAGAAATTATAAACTAAAAATTTTTTCTAAAATGGCCATACGCATATAGACACCATTTTCCACCTGTTTAAAATAGACCGCACGCGGGTCGTCGTCAATTTCCGTTGCAATTTCCGTTAGTCTAGGAAGTGGGTGCATAACAATTGCATTTGCCTTGGCCCTTTCCATAATGGCTCTATCCACGCAGTATTTTTCCTGGTGTTCCCGGTTCAAAACAACCGTAAAGTACTCGCGCTCAGACGCAAATCGCTCTTTTTGAATGCGGGTCACATAAAGCACATCGGTTTGAGAAACGGCGTCAATTAAGCTAAAGCCTTCTTGTTGCACACAATTGTCCAAAGTGCCTATTTTTCTGGTTATTTCTTCGGGCATTTCAAGACTTGGTGGGCACACATAAACAAACCTCATTTTTGGGAACAATGCTAAAATATGAATAAGAGAGTGAATTGTGCGACTGTTTTTCAAGTCACCCAAAAAGGTGACTGTAAGAGGGGGTCGCGTCTCCGAATCCAAATCAATTCCTCTTGCGGAAAGTTCATCGTGAATAGTGAAAATGTCTAGAAGCGCTTGCGTTGGGTGTTCGCCATTTCCGTCGCCGGCGTTTATAACGGGTATTTTTGATACACTGGCAGCCTTTTCAGCAGAACCTTTCGCAGAGTGTCTCAAAACAATGGCATCACCGTAACAATTCAAAGTCTTGATAGTGTCCTCCAACGATTCTCCCTTTTCGACGCTGGAATACTTGTCAGTAATAGAAATAACTTTGCAACCCATTTTAAATGCGGCTGCCTGAAAAGAGCAGGAAGTTCGCGTTGATGGTTCATAGAACATATTAACGAGAGTTTTATCGGGAAACAAGATTTGAGGACCCAGATTTTTCATTTGCGTGGCTTTTAATATGTAAGATAAAACTGCTTGCTTGGTTAGCTGTGAAACGCTTAGAAGATGCAATTTTGACATTCGTTTCTTTTAGAATGTCGTCTTCTTTTTATATTGAAAAAAATTGATTTAATAAAGTGTTTAAAACTATATGATAAAACTAGAATATGAACCGAGACTACGGTAATGGACAATTTGAATTTATAAGAGACAGCAGTGACCGGGCTTTATATAAAAATATGCACGATGCAATTAGTCAAACAGAGTTGTGGGATTGGATGAGAACTTATGAACCTCCGGAGGGGTTTATGAATTCTGAAGCACCAGAAGTTAGCAGAATCAACGCAAAAATGCGTGAAGACCCTATTTCGTTCAACCATTCTGGCGCGTCTTATGGGTGTATGATGCGCAATATGGAGTTTATTGCAAAGAATGGATATGAAGCGTTTAAGGCGGATATATTGGCTTATTACCAGCAGCGTTATCCAGAGGAAACTCGACATCAAACGCGAGTAGAAAATGTGCCAGAATTAGAAGTGCCGATGCATATGCCACCGCCACCACCTTTGGCGCAATAAAAAGTATTTCGAATAAAACAACTTAAAGAGAAAAATAAGAACTATATTGTGCCCCTTTAGCTTAGTGGTAGAGCACCAGTCTTGTATAATTGCATCAAGGATAACTGGAGGTCGCGAGTTCAATTCTCGCAGGGGGCTAAAAGAATTTTTTAATTTTTATTGCAATTCATAAAAATTAAATACTTATTAAGGAGTAGATGGGATATATAAAAAGTAATATCTAGAAGCTTGTACAGGAAGATTTGTGGTAGCTGTAATGGTTACAAGATTATATTCAGAATCATTTGATATATTAGAAATCTTTGAATAGAATAGTCCGGGATTAAGGTCATCTCCGCTTATCCACCAGCTTGTACTGTTTACTCCTGCATTAACGATGGCATTATAATTATCAGTACCGGAAAATAAGGCGTTAGCATTGGTTCCCGATACATTTTGAAAATCTGCGCAAATTCCTTTCATAGTAGCTGACGCCTCCCCCGCTCCCGAAGAATTTACAGCTTTTAATTGTACATTATAAGATTGGTTTGCAGTTAAACCACTGCTAATGATAACGGGACTTGTTGTTTGAGATGGACTAAACGCAGTAAATGTAGAACCACCATCGATAGAATATTGATAGTTTGTTATTGAAGTTCCTAATCCAGGCGTAAAATCAATTGTCAATGACTGAGTAGTATATCTCGTAGCTTTTTGTAATTTAAGTCCAGTTGGTGGGCCTGGCACAGCTAATGAGGTGGACATAGTAACGCTGGTAGACTTTGCACCTGAACCATATTGATTTACTGCGCGCAATACAATATTATAATATGTTTCTACGGTAATCCCGTTAATAGTAGCAGGGCTTGTTGTTTGGGCTGGACTAAACGCAGTAAATGTGGAACCACCATCCATAGAATATTCATAATTTGTAATTGTAGTTCCTTGTGAATCAGGAGGAATAAATGTAAATGTAATTGATGTTGTTGTACTACCGGTTTGTACGAGATTTGTAGGAGCAGATAAAATTATAGGACTAGGCGTTACAACACTAAAATAAGGACTATTATAAAGCCCCCAGTTCAAAGCATACGCGTTGGACCCTCCCTGAGCAAACACGCCCAAATGTTGAGGACCTTTACCGTCTTTTTGAGCTACAGTTCTATAAGCTTGAATCAATTTGGCACGCCTTTGCGCCGTGCTAGAGGCTCCCACTCCAGAACCTGGAACAAAACGATTATTTACATCTTGCGGCTGATTGCATATGGCTCCTAAAGACGGATTATATCTGGCACCGGTGGCTCCGCTTTTTTTAAAAAAGAATCCGGTTTTACCATAATAGAAATTTCCATAAGGCATATTTACATTATGTGTATAATAAATTATTCCACTTTTTTCCACTTTTTGAAAAAGTGGAGCAAAATTCTAGTTATAATAATATCACAATTGTTGAAAAATCAATGGTCTCTGCAAGAGACCATCCGTTTTGCTATACTTTTTCTAAAAGTATAATTAGGATATCTTGCGAGTGGGAATATCCGATGATACTAAATAAATTGAATTCTCAGTAATAATAATATACTCCGTAGCACTCTTGTAAAACTTGGAAATAGGAGAAGTGTACTCGTCCTCAGACTTGACCAATAACTTCTCTCCAGTCTCCTTCACCCCAACCAACGCCTTCTTGTCTAAAGAAGCCGACCAATAATCCATCATAATTGGCTTATCCTCCACAATCGCTAACTTGGTAGCGTGTTTCAAAGTTAAATCACTGGGCAATCTGTAATTTGTCTCAGTTGCAGCTGCTGCCGCTCCCGCCTTTTGTTCAGTTGTTGACATTATATTATAGAAATTTTAATAGTCTTTAAATACTTATTTAAAGAAAAAGTATTTAATTATATATACAAATGAATAATTCATCAAATACCAATAATTCGAATATGAATTCATGTTCCAATTCCAATTCAAATAATTTTGCATTTTATTCGTTAAATAATGTAGAAAATTATAAATCTACTCTAAATTACAGCATCAATGAAATCCTAAACAAACATAATTTACTCATTATCGATTATTTCAAATTTATTACTGAAAAAGTTCATCTAAAAAACTCAGCGTGCAATAAATTCATTATCATTCGTGGTCTAGAGACAGTAAGCCATGTGTTCAACAATATTCTTTATTACACAAAAAATCTTGATTTGGCCTTTTATCACGGTCAAAAGGCGTTTTATTTTTATGTAGAATTCATAGAACAAATATCGGACGACCAACATACTTTTCTTCAATTAAATTCCAGAGATGCATCAATGTTTGTATATAAAAAAACACTCTTCGATATAAATAACGAATACCGAAAAAATATTGACGCCGTGTTGAATACCAAAAATTATGCAGAACACTTTGATAGCCTTCAATTTTACAGCAGTATTATTAAAACAATCATCTCCTTTTTAATCCATAAATGTGACTTCTCTAGCAACGATATTAAAAGTGTACACAATATTATCAATGATTCAAAACCTATTTTTGATAAAATTTGCAACTCAAAATTTAATAAAAATGCGTTCAATATTATAATGACATTCGTTGAACAGCTTAGCAAAGATATCGAACCCGAAAAATATATCGAAATTATAGACCTCTTCCTCAAAAAGTTTCACAAGGGAAAGGTAATTGAAATAAAACTATCTGAAAAAATTTATTGTGCAGAGTTTGACGAAAAACTCAAAGATGTTCCTGATAAATTTATTTCTTGGTTATTTGTATAAGTTGTATGCGCATTCCTATTCGATATTTACCAAAAAATCTAACAAGAAAAGACAAAAAAAAACAAGTAAAAATGTTGACAAAATCGCGGAAACTTTATAAACAGCGCAAATATTATACCAGAAAACCCGTGGCATCTTACAAATCCAAACCTTCCAAGCATATTGCGAACGCTCAAAGAACATACAAGGTTCAACACATAGTTCCATCCGCGGAATTAGCCAAAGCCACAGGTTGTTCTATAAATGCGCTTGAACAAATCGTTAAAAAGGGAGAAGGTGCGTATTTTTCGTCGGGTTCGCGCCCCAATCAGACTGCTCAATCCTGGGGTTATGCTCGCCTTGCGAGTGCATTAACCGCAGGTAAAGCTGCAGCCGTCGATTACAACATCCTAGAAAAGGGATGCAACCATACAAAAAAGGCATTTCTTTTAGCAAAGAAAGCCAAAAGAAAATATAATTATGGAAAATCACATACACCTACGGTTACTGTTTAACCTTTGTTTATAGAGTAACATCTACGAAGATGCTCTTCCTGCGAACCTTGGTCTTCTTCTCTTTCAATGGTGTGTTCTCAGCAGTGATAATTTTTTGATTAATTTTTGAAAACTCGCGCACCAACATCTTCTTCAAGAACTCATAAATTGTATACAAGACATTCTCGTCGCACATCCCCACAATCAAAATGCTGCCGGTTCTGAAAATCATAAACGACACTTCAACAATATTCTTGTACTTCTTCTTGTCCTCTTCCGATATTTGTGACCCAGTTTGCTCAGCCAAATCCTTGTTGTAATAGAATTTGCATTGAATGCCCGGATAAGAACACGGGTCGTATATGCAGTGAATGTTGTATTTGTACTTTAGCAAATCAAACAACACTTCTCGATTAATAAAGAATCCACAATTGAAATTCGAATTAATCAACACCGTGTCGCTCTTCTGATTATAACTCAAATTATCTTTTACAAATGGTTGCATTGTCGTAAGAATAGAATTCAACACTTCCTGGAAAATCATATCATTCTGCACTCCTGGAATCTCCATCTTTCCAGTATTGAAAACCTTAATGTGAAACTCCTTGAATACCGCCTGAATCTTAATACGCATAATCATCACAAAACAGTTATAAAAGGCACTCTTCTGCTTGCACCTATAACTCATAATGTCCTTCTTCGAAACACCCACACTGATTTTTCGGATATCCTTGAACTTAATTCTCCCAGACGGGTTATTTATACTCGTGATAACTTGCTCATCATAATGAGTCTCATTCGTTAGATTGGATTGTACTTCATCGAGTTCTTCTTGAGTCAAAGAATTGAATTTCATCTGTTTCTTAATGACACCATTGGCTGGTGTGGAGTAGGGCAATACTTTTATTCCCCAGAAGAGCGTTTTCAAATCGATGGGTTGATTCAAATAAGCAATTTTAGATTTCGTAGAAATGTAAATATCAGTTGCGCGCGGCGCTTCTTGTTGTAAACCTTTAGCAATATCTGCCGATATTATAGATTCCAGTTCGCCTTCCTCTTCAATCAAGCCTTCGCTTGCCTCATCATCTTCATTATTGTACTTTGCCGAAATGAAATTCTGCCATTCGTCGTCTATTTTATTTAATGCGGTTGTTGTCATGGTTGCCATTACTAGTATTCTCGGATTGCCTTTATATCTCTTTAAATTATTTTATTTCAATTATTTTCTTTATTTATTAATATAAATGATTCAGACTGTTTCGCGCGTCATCGATGAAAGGACCAAATGGGTTCCTATCCCGAAAAACTTATCTACACCTTGTAGTGCATGTAACAAAACATTAAGCGAGGATTTTAGCTTAAAGCAGAATTGTTTTGACCCGACAAAGAGTTCTCCTCCAAACGAATTTATGATTAAACTTCATATGCGTATGTCTCGCATGACGCGCGAAGACAAATAATTATTACTTATTATCCTAACAATATATTAACAATTCATTTACAATCTTATTCCCTCCAATAGAAGAAGGTTCTATTGCAAACGAAAAATCATCAGCGCCTTTTAAAGTGCTGCTGATTTTTATTACTCCTATATTTTGTGTTTTTGCGTATTCATAAATGAGTTTATTCCATTCTTTTATTACAGGATAAAATTCTTTGAATCTACTTTTATCTGGATAATAAATGTCTACTACCACCAACTTTGCATTCGGTATTTCGCGATGAATTGTTTGTATCAACTTCTTGTATTCTTTGAAACCAATGTTCAATAACTCCATATTATCAAGGTCATTGTAGTCATATACATAATTCTGCAAAATGTCATTTCCTCCAATAGAGAGAAAAATAATTGTATTTGAATTCTTGTATTCTTCTGGAATTTGTTCCACTTGCTTATACACATCCATTATCGATGAATTGTCTTGCGCTAAACATAACAACTCTTTATCAGGTAATCTATTCTTCAATTGCGCCTCAATGCTCGAACCATAAGGAACATAAGCATTGTTCTTGAAAATACTATCACCTAATAAAATAACACTTTCCGCTTTATTTTCCGCATTTTCAAATGCTTCTTTATAAGAATACGCCAAATAAGCTGTAAATATAATAAAAATAACAATAATAATAATATTTTTGATATTCTTCATATAATTCGCAGAGATTTTATTTTCATAATCATTAGTTAGAACTGGGAATAAAGGCCGACAAACGCGCCAATGAATAGTTTATATAATGTGAATTTTTACAGTCTTGAAAATGCATTATATTCTCCACAAATACTAGAAATTCTGATGTTACAATTTCTGATTTATAACGAATAATATAATTCAAATAGTGTTTAATTATATTTTTTTTATCAATATTATAATTCATACTTAGCTCTTGAATAAAATTGGCAACATTTTCCAGTTTTTCCCTTTTTTCAAATTTACTGTATAAAGCATCCAAAACATTATTGTCTATTATGTTGAATACAGCCCCTTGCATTTGATTCTGATTCGTTTGCATAAAATTAATCATACTTCTCATATCTGATTTGTATAATTGTTGAATCAACTTTATAGAATGCCCACTCATATTTAGATTTTCTGCTTTTGCTATATTCGAGAGAAAATGTATTATATCAGTTTCGGGTAATTGATTAAAACGAAGACGCAGAAACTCGTTTTGCAGTCCCTCGTCAATTCTACTAATATAGTTGCAAATTAAACAGAATCTCACGCCACTCGAATAACTTTGCAGCAAATAGCGCAATGCTTGTTGCGCATTCTTTGTCATATAATCCACTTCATCCAATATGACAAATTTCATTCCCTGATTGAAAAGCGCCTTGGAATTCACAAATTGGCTTATCTGACTTCGTATAATATCTATGCCGCGTTCATCGCTTGCATTCAAATGAATAACCAGACCTTTCATATTATGATTGTGTTTGTCTTGATATGCGTTAATTAGATTCGTTATGCTAGTTGTTTTGCCAGTTCCTGGTGGTCCGAAAAAAAGAAGATTGGGGAAATATCCAGTATCTATAATATTTTTCATAATTACCTTATTAAGTGGGTCCAAAACAATGTCGTCAAATTTGCAAGGCCTCCACTTTTCAACTAGCGGCACACTATCATTTGTCATATTTAAATTCATTGGTTTATTAATCTTTATTTATTGTTTTTAAGTATAAAAATTGAAATAAAATATTCTGGGTATATTAATGCAATCACCAGAAAAGGAGATAATGTCAAAAGACGCAGTTACTGGGTATTTGGAATTGTTTGTTGGGCCAATGTTCTCCGGAAAGACGAGCAAATTGCTCGAAGTATACAAACAATACAAATTCTGCAATGTTCCCGTCGCAGTTATTAACCATTCCGCCGACACCAGGTATCACGAATCTATGTTGTCCACGCACGACAAGGTTATGATTCCGTGCATCCAAACCAGCCAGTTGTTTCCACTGTGGAATTATTCGACTTTGGATGGAACATTCGACGATGAATGCGAAATGCATATGTTGCTGCGTCAAGCCGAAGTCGTTTTGATAAATGAGGGGCAGTTCTTCGAGGACTTGCAGCCTTGTGTCTTGCAAATGTTGAGTGAGAAGAAAAAGGTATACATTGCCGGTCTAGACGGAGATTTTGAGAGGAAGAAATTCGGTTCTCTTTTGGACCTCATTCCGTTGTGCGACAAGGTAACCAAGCTGACTTCTTTGTGCAGCATTTGCAAAAATGGCACACCCGGTATATTCTCGCTTCGATTGACACAAGAAAAACAACAAATGCTCATTGGCAGTGACAATTATATACCAGTCTGTCGTCATTGTTACGAAAATCATTAGATAAGTATTCAAAAAATATCCTAACCTTTCTTGTTATTTTTTATTGTCGGAAAACACTTAACGAAAACAACTTAAATTCGCTTTAACTTAGTTTATATATAAAGAGATATGAGTTCACAGGACGGTGCGACTATAAAACCTAAACGCGGTAGAAGAACAAAAAAAGAGATAGAGGCGGCGAAAGCGCTCGCTGAGGCAGAAACACAACCAAAGGTTATCGTTGACCAGGCAAAGATTGAGACTATTGTTGAAATTGAAAATTCTGAGAATATCGAATTGAGTATAGTAGGTGATGATGCAAATGATGCAAACGCAGAAAATCTTATTATGGATGACATTGCGAATGAAAATGTTATTGTGAAACCGGGAGTTAAGAAGCGGGGTCGAAAACCAAAGGGTGGCAAAATAATACAACAAACATTTCCAATAGCAATTCAGAAAGAGAGTAAACCAAATATTATATTGCATTTGAAGTGTTCGTTGAAGGATTTGACGAGTGACGGAGAGCATAATTCAAACTTTACTAGTGCAAATATTGACCCATATAACTTTGTTTCGAATAATAGCGAGTTAACATATGAAATATTAGCAAGCAATTTATTAAACAATCCAATTAATTACACGAATACTGATGAAAGTTATACGAATATAAATAAATTGTACGCAATAAAAGAAACGAATCGTGTGAATGATGATAACGAAGATTTGTCGACGACGAATGAAACTAGGGAAATATGGCGTAAATTGAAAGTTTTGGAGCAGGATTTGCATATTAACAATATTTCAGACAAGAAGTCTGCGTGTTTCTGGTGTTCTTGTGATTTTGACAATCCACCCATTTATATTCCCAAGCATTTTATCAAGGATAGCTACCATGTTTATGGTTGTTTTTGCACGCCGGAATGTGCTGTTGCGCATTTAATGGAGGAGAATATTGATAGTTCGACGAAGTTTGAGCGATATCATCTAATAAACCACATCTATTCAAAGATATACGAGTATAAGAAGAATATTAAGCCTGCACCTAATCCGCATTATATGTTGGATAAATATTATGGAAACTTGACGATTCAAGAATATAGAGCGTTGTTAAGGAGCGAGCGTCTATTTTTGATTGTAGATAAGCCGTTGACCAGAATATTGCCCGAATTTCACGAGGACAATGACGATTTTATAATAAATAACAAGATAATTCCATCGAGCAATTATCAAGTGAAAAAGCGGGTTCAAAAGAAGACACCGCAAACAAAGACAAACATATTGAACGAGAAGTTTGGCATTCAAAATGTAGTAGCACCAGCTCAATAAATAATAATAACTGCATAATCGCTTTGTGTTTATTATTATTTTTTATCAATTACAACATTACTAGCCACATTTCGTATAATCTTATTGATGCCCGAATCATCGTCAGGAGTTATAGCAGTGGTTACTTGGTTGGCAATCTTCATATACAAATCATTTTTCTTGGTTGTGACATCAGACGCGCTGGGGTTAGCTTCTCTCCACACAGGAATATATTTAAAGTTCTTGTGAGCAATCATTGCGATAGCGTGTTTTACTTGTTTTTTACTTTCATCTTTATCCCATACATCATTGTCCTTGATGTATAAGGTTTCTCTCTTGATATCATTGCAATGCATTGGTCTCACGGTTTCGTCGAGGTCTTTAAGTCCTTTTATAAATATATTAGAAATGCCTTGGATATAACCGAGTTTGCCGATATTTTCAAAGTCATCGTCGTGTATTTGAATAGAATCGATAAAGTCGCTCATATTCATAGCATTCTTGCACTTTTCATTTAAGAAAACATTCAAGTTGAATTGATTATTATTATTGTTACAGTTGGTGTTATTTATGTTAGCTATTGTGGGTTTACTAACTAACTCGAGCATTTTATTGCTTTGCTCGAACATCATTTCTTTAAATTCCTTGTTCTCGAAAATAAGTTGTTGGTTCTGTAAAAGCAATTGTTTTATGATGTCATTTTTACTCATTTCTTCGGTATGAGGCACATCGACAAATTTACATACTTTCGAGTGTTTCCATAAGCCCGAATTATTCTTGTATATTTTTCCACACTTACATTGGTAACAAAGAATTTCATTTGCGTTTTTTGCGTTTTTTGCGTATCCATTTACTCGATTTTGATGTTTTGATGTCATTGTATGTCTCATATAATCATTTTTGTTACCTGTTTTGAAGTCACAATAATCGCAAAAATATTGATTTTTATTTATGAGTTTTTTTATTTCCATTTATATCCTGAATGGATATTATAAAAAACTCTAAATACTTTTCCTCGAAAAATGAAAAAATAATATGCTCACACTTTTTTTTGCAGAAAAATGCAAATGAGAGCATTATGCTCACAAGCGATTTTGGCGCGACTTTTTTCCGAAAAGTAAATCCCCTTTTCAAAATTGGACATTTTTTTTGTCCATTTTTCAAAACCCAAAATACTTTTGTGCAAAAACCGTGGATTTCCTTCCCTTACTGAGAACATTGACACAGAAATAATAATTCTTATTTTATTAGCTTTTACAGTAATAAAATAATATAATGGAATAAAATGCAGAGCATAAGAGGGTCCGGGAGCGCGACCTTTACAGTAAGGGATTCGTCAATTCGCTATACAATTTATGACCGGTTTCAATGCCAAAAACGCGATGAAAATGTGGGGAAAGTGAGAGGACAGAATTGACGCGATACTTTGCTAGGGAATGCGAGTCTTTTAATAAAAAGGAGACAAATTTTGGCTTGTTAATGGTGCGCCATTCTTTGGCGTAAAAGGTGTAAAAGTCCTTTAATTCGCGGTCATAATCTGTGCCAGTATATCCGGACTCGATTAAGTAGTCAATAAAGGCCTTCTCCGCGTTTAAGAATCCGCCAATGTCTGCCAAATTTTCACCAAGCGTGAGCTTATTATCTATTTTCATTTTGTCGTGTTTTGCCATCAATTCATAATGCTTAATGATTTCCTTTTGCTTAGTATTGTAGTTTTTCAAATCTTCGGGAGACCACCAAATTTCGTATTCACCATTTTCATTATATTTGCAGCCATCATCATCAAATGCGTGCATAATCTCGTGACCAATAATAGAGCCTAT
>Ga0164295_10000565_pt1 | contig 31283 bp, 21 predicted proteins | sample GEODES006metaG_FD_111798 | JGI IMG/M metagenome (GOLD analysis project Ga0164295, IMG submission 111798) | Oligotrophic lake water microbial communities from Sparkling Lake, Wisconsin, USA - GEODES006 metaG | ecosystem: Environmental > Aquatic > Freshwater > Lake | place: USA: Sparkling Lake... | reverse complement strand
GAGACACCCGAGGACAACGAGAAGTGGCAGGCAGAGGCTGCAGCGTCACCCGGCTTCGAGGCCGCCAAGAAACTCTTGCAGGAGGCTGCCGCCGCCCGGGCATCGCGAGTGGTCATCGAGTCGTCTGCGGATGGCGTCAGGGTCGCGCATGAAGTGGATGGGATCATGGGCCCAGCCCGTGGCGTCACCACCCCGGCCAAAGGCAGGGGAAAATCAAAGCAACCTGACGTCTGGGGAGATGCGCCGCCGCTCGAAGCGGCGGCCGGCACTGCGGCTCTCGCCGTGCTCAGCACGATTGCCGGGGCCGATGCGGCCAGGCTGAGTGGTGAGCCGGATGCCGGTTTTACGATCGAGGTCGACGGCAAGAAGCGGGCCTGTCGACTGGCCACCCGGGCCACGAAGACGGCCAAGCAGACGGTCCTTTCGATGGGTCTGCCGCCGTTTGCCCCCAAGAAGCTCGAGGACCTCGGGATGCCGTCGGCGCTTGCCAACCGGGTCCGAGAACTCATCGGCATGGAGAAGGGCCTGTTCGTGGTGTCGTCGCCATCGGCTTCCGGCTGTTCAACCACGTTCGACACGCTTCTCCTGTCGGCAGACCGGCTGCTCCGGGACTACGTCTCGATTGAAGAGGTCGGTGCTCCGCCCAGTGAGGTGCAGAACGTCAAGCCGATGAAGTATTCCGCCCGGGCGGGGGAGACGCCGATCTCGGCGCTCACGCGGGCGATGCTCGAATATCCTTCCGCCATCGTGACGCGGGATCTGACTGACGCGGCTCTGGCCGGCGAACTCATGAAGCTCGCCGACGACAAGCAACTCGTTCTCGTCAGCGTCCGAGCTGCCGATGCCGTCGACGCCATCCAGAAACTGCTCGATCTGGGCATCCCCCGGGATCAACTCGCCCGCTGCCTGCTCGGATCGCTTTCCCAGCGGGTCATCCGCAAGCTCTGCGTAAAGTGCGGTGAGCCCGTGCCCACGCCGCCCGAACTATTGCAGCGGTTGAAGATGACCGCCGAAGCCCTGCCCACGGTGAAGCGGGCCTCGCCGCACGGTGGCTGCCAGGTCTGCTTCGGTCGGCAGTTTGTCGGCCGCACCGGCGTCTTCGAACTCGCTGCCGGTCCTACCGTCAGGCAGGCCATTGCACAAAAAGTTGATCCGAAGGTGCTGCGGCAGGCGGCGATCAAGGACCGCATGCGTCCCTTGGCGGAAGAGGGGCTGGCGGCCGTGGCAGCCGGTGTGTCGTCGCTGGAGGAGATTCAGAGGGCCTTTGCCGTCAAGAAGGAGGCCGGGCCCACCGGAACCAGGAGATGATCCTCACGCTCGTGCTGCTGGCGATCCTTGCCACCGTGACCGGGATGCTCTTTCGCGAGGGGCTCTGGCGTGCGGTCTTGATGTTCTTCAACGTACTGACGGCGGCATCCGTCGCCACGGCCTGGTTTGCGCCGCTGGCGAACCTGCTCGAAAGGTATCTGGAGAATTACGGCTATCTGTTGGACTTCCTGTCGATCTGGCTGATCTTCTGTGCGGTGCTGGCGATCCTCCGCGAGGTGACCGACCGCATGGCGCCCACGAAGGTGGAGTTTCCGCTGATCGTGGAACGGATCGGGGTGGGCATCACCGCGTTCATGACCGGCTGGGTGATGGTGGCGTTCACCGCCACCACGCTGCACACGGCCCCTGCGCCTCGTGATTTTGTGCAGCCCACGCCCGAGGCACGGATGTTTCTCGGGTTGGCTCCCGACCACAAGTGGCTGGGGTGGATCCACGGCAGTTCGTTGTCGGGGCCATTTTCGAGAAGGCGGGGTGCGAAAGGTGCTGACTCTGTATTCGACATAGATCGTGTCTTTGACCCCCAGGCGAACTTCATCTTAAGATACGCCGACAGACGACTGCAGCGTGAGAAACAGGTGTCCCAGGACGCGGCAGGGCAGTAGACCATGATGGAGCCAGCGAGCGAGACGATCGCTTACCGACCGGTGAGTAAGGTCGCCGTTGCGGCCCTAGTGGCGGGACTCCTGTCGAGCCTGGCACTCACGACTCCAGTGCTCTGGATCCTGCCACTGCTCGGCATCGCCGTGGCGATCGTGGGCCTCGCCGATGTCACGCGGTCGGGTGCGGAAAAAGCGGGGCGGGCCGCAGCACTCGTGGGCCTTGCCCTCTCGGTGGGTTTTGGTGCCCAGGCCGTGACCGCGGCTGTGGTCTCGCGCACGATCACGGAAAGCCGCGTCAGGGCAGTGGGCTCCTTGTGGTGCAACGCCCTCCGAGAGAACCGCCTCGCCGATGCGCAGAGCATGCTGTCTCCTCGCCTCCTGCCAGCGGCGCATTCTGATCACCCCGGTCACGAAGATGGCGACGAGCCCGCGATCGGTTTATTACCGGCGGTGATGGCGATCCGTGGCTGTGGTGATACGGCCATCCGCTCGGTAGAGAACACGGGCCGCAACGAGGAGGACGGAAAGCAGTGGGGCGTGCGGATTCGCCTGTCGCCGTGCGCGGACGGTGGCGCGGTGGAGGTATACCTGCAGCTTCAGCCGGAAATCGTGAACGAGCCGACGAAACGCGTGGAACGCTGGACGATATCGCGGATCGACCTCGGGCGTTGATGGTGCAGGCCAACGCACCATAGCAACCGGGAACTGCTGCATGGCCGGTGTCCCCGGGCTTCCGCCCGGGGCTTGATTCAAACGCAACACCACCGCAGCCGGCGGGCGGGATTCAGCAGGTAGCAGGAGCGTCAACTCCCGGACAAGTTAAAAACTTGCCGCCACGGGGGGCATCACATGTCGTGCCGAACAGGATTGCACGATGTCGTGTTTTTCATAAAGCGTGAAGACTGCCTGGCAGGAGGCCATGCGCAGCACCAGCGACCTGCGGTCGCCAAGAAAAAAACGACACGATGTCGTGTTTTTCGTAAAGACAGTCAGTCTCGAAGGCCTCGGACGGCGTGGATCGAGTCGGCGCCCGCTGCCAGCATCACCAGACGGTCGAAGCCGAGTGCCGCCCCGACTCCCTCCGGCATCGCCGGACCGTGGGCGGCAAGGAGCCGCTCTGGCAAAGGCAACACCGCCCGTCCGTCCGCCTCACGAATTCGGTTGGCGGCGGTGATCCGCGTTTCGAGCACTGTCCGGCTTGTCTCCTCTTCCCAGCCGTTGGCAAGTTCCACGCCATTGACGAAGAGTTCGAACCGTCGCGCCACCCGCGGATCGTCGGTGTCGACCCGGGCGAAGGCTGCCTGGGACACCGGCCACGCTTCGAGCATCGTCGGCCGATCACAGCCCAGTCGCGGGGTGATCACCTCGGCGAGGAGCAGCTCAAACCAGCGGTCCCACTGCTGGTCGGGAGGTCCGCGTTCGGTGTCGGGCGGTGGCGCAAGGCCGGCCCGGCGACCAGCGGCAGCGAGGTCGGCGAGCGTGGCGGTGAGCGGGTCGACACCGGCCATCGCGTCAAAAGCCTGAGAGCAGGTGAGCCGCTCAAGGCCAGCGGTTCCAAGGGCCACATGACACAGGCTGTCGAGGAGTGTCGCGATGTCGGCGAGCGTCGTGCCGGGCGCATACCATTCGAGCAGCACGAACTCGATGTCGTGCCGCCTACCACGCTCGCCGGCGCGGAACGACCGGGCGAATTGGTAGATCGGCCCCGAGTCTGCCGCCAGCAGCCGCTTCATCAGCGCCTCCGGGCTCGCCTGAAGGTACTGCGGTGGCCGATCCGGGCCGTCGACATGCACCGCGATCGGATCGATGTGCGGCTCCGGCAACACCTCGGTCGAGAGCACCGGAGTGTCGACCTCCACGAATCCCAGTCGATCGAACAGGTCCCGCAGCCTCGAGCGGATGCGGCTGCGGAGTTCAAGGATCGGCCGTGTCGTCATGCGAGAACAGGGTGAGGCAGATGGGCGAGCAGCCCGTGGATGGTTTTTCCACAGTCAGTCAGAGGTGGAGGGGCACGGATTTCCGTCCCACCAGTGTCTCAGCGGCTGCCCGATAGACAAGCACCGCGCAGGGAGCCCGCCGAACGACCGTTTCCGCCACGCTCCCCATCAGCATCCTGACCATACCCGACCGGCCGTGCGTGCCCAGCACGATCATGTCGACCCCTTCCTCGCCGGCGATTCGCACGATTTCGCCGGCGGGATCACCGATCGTGAGACGGTGCTTGAACGATAACGTCGGATCGGAGGGCGTTACCTGCTCGAGCATCTTGAGAATCCGCTCCGAACTGGGCTCAGGCAGACCGTAATAGAGTTCGCCCGACCCGTAGGCGAGCGGCGGCTCTTCCACATGCAGGATCAGCAGCGACGCTGACTTCTGCTTGGCCAGTGCCTCCGCATGAGGTAACGCCGCATCACTGGCGGTGGAGAAATCGGTGGGGAACAGAATGACAGTGCGTGCCATGGCGGTATCTCCCGGGGTCGTTTTGATAATTATACGGGCGGCTAACTGTCCTGATGTGGCACTCCCGTTTTGCTCGGCATGTGCCGCCACTGGGGAGACACTCCCCGTGCCGAACAGGAGTGCAGGAGGCCATGTTTCGCGTGAAGCAGTCACCGCAGACGCATGCCGGGCAGCGCGCCTGAGTCGGGCGAGAGCAGGTAGACACCCGGGGCGCCCGCGCCGCTGGCGGCCGCCACCATCCCCTCGCTGAGCCCGAATTTCATCTGCCGGGGCGCGAGATTGGCGACCACGACCACGAGCCGACCAACGAGCGACTCGGGCGTGTGAAAGCCTTTGATGCCGGCGAACACCGTCCGGGTTGCGTCGCCACCGAGACTGATCGTGAGCTTGAGCAGTTTCTTCGCCTCAGGCACTTCTTCCGCGGCGACCACCCGGGCGACACGGAGATCGACCTTCGTGAAATCGTCGATCGTGCATTCGGGGGCGAGCGGCTCGGCGGCGAGGGGTTCTCCCGAATCGCTCGGTGACGGGTGTTGTTCCATGGATGTCGTTCCTTTCGTACCAGGCTGTTGGGAAGAGATGGGGTGTGCGGGAGGCGTGGCGTTGGCAAGCTTGAGTGAGTCGGCCAGCAGGGCCTCGATCTGCGCCGACTCGACGCGTCGCATCAGCGAGCGGAAGCTCCCGACCGTCTGGCCCGTGAGCGGCCGCTGCGACTCGTCCCACGACAGAATCGGCCCCCCGACGAGTTCACCGGCCTGCGCCGCGAACGCCGGGAGGACCGGCGCAAGGTAGACCGCGATCTGGCGGAAGAGATTGAGCGATACGCTAGCCACGGCCTGCAGTTTCGCCGCCGACTCCGGACCGGCCTTGGCAAGCTTCCAGGGCTGTTCGGCGTCGACGTAGGCGTTGGCCCGGTCGGCGGCCTGCATGATCGTCCGCATCGCGCGGGCGAAGTCGCAGGCTTCGTAGGCGTCGGCGATCGCGGCGCCATCGGCTGCCGCCGTCGCAAACAGGCCGCCGTCGTCTGGATACTCCGTCGCGAGACCGGTTGTTTCCAGCCACCGTGCCGTGCGGCTGGCGAGGTTGACGACCTTGCCAACCAGGTCGGCGTTCACCTTGGCGGCGAACTCCTCGAGATTCAGGTCGAGGTCATCGATGCCGCCGGAGAGCTTGGCGGCGTAGTAATACCGCAGCATCCCCGGATCGAGATGATCGAGATAGGTCCGCGCCAGCAGGAACGTGCCCCGGCTCTTCGACATCTTCTGGCCGTTGACCGTGAGGAAGCCGTGGATGTGCACCTGCTTGGGTAGCACAAGACCTGCCGCCTCCAGCATCGCGGGCCAGAAGAGCGTGTGGAAATAGGTGATGTCTTTGCCGATGAAGTGGTGGATCTCGGCGGCCGGGCTGGCGCCGCCACGACGCCACCAGCTGTCGAACGAACCGCCATGGGCGGCGCACCACTCGCTGGTGGCGGCGAGGTAGCCGATCGGTGCGTCGAACCAGACATACCAATAGTGCCCCGGAGCGTCGGGGATCTCGAAGCCGAAGTAGGGTGCGGGCCGTGAGATGTCCCAGTCGCGGAGCGGTTCGCCGAGGAAGTGGCCGGCCAGGTAGTTGGCGATCCGCGGGTCGAGCGCCCCGGACCGTTGCGTCCAGTCGTCGAGAAAGCCGTGCATCTGTTCGAGCGTCACGAACAGATGTTCGGCCGACCGCACCTCAGGACGCGTGCCGGAGAGCGTGCTCACCGGGTCGACCAGGTCGGCCGGCGTGTAGGCCGCACCGCACTGCTCGCAGGAATCACCATATTGGTCGGCGGTCTGGCAGCGTGGGCAGGTGCCGCGAACGAACCGGTCGGCCAGAAACACGCCCGCTGTCGTATCGTAGAGCTGCTGCACATCGCGGGTGGTGATCAGGCCGCGGTCTCGGAGGCTCTGCCAGATCTCGCCGCAGAGCCTGCGGTTGGCCTCGCTGTCGGTGGAGCCGTAATGATCGAAGCCGATCTGAAAGCCTGTGAAATCGGCGAGATGGGCCTCCCGCATGGCGGCGATCAGGTCGCGTTCGCTGCGGCCCTCGGCGCGGGCGCGGATCATGATCGCGGTGCCGTGCGTGTCGTCAGCGCAGAGATAGAGGGCGACGTTGCCGCGCAGCTTTTGAAACCGCACGAAGATGTCGGTCTGGATGTATTCGACCAGATGGCCGAGATGGATATGCCCGTTGGCGTAGGGCAGGGCGGAGGTGACAAGGATGCGGCGGGCGACGTCGGTCATGCTGGGGTTCTAGAGATGTCTGCGGAAGAACGGAACGCGGATTGTATGAGCCCGCGTGGCAAACGGGGAAACCGCGCGAAAAACAGGTGGACTGGGAAAGCTTCCGGCACCATCGTGATCGCAAAATGGTCTTGTCGCCATCGCCTGTGGCGGGCACCATCCCGGCCCGCCGTCGGCAGCCTGCCGGCGACACGCAGCCCGTCACCACGCGACCCGCACACCAGATTCGCCGGAGCCACGGATGACACGGTCCTCGCGACTCCTCCTTGGAATCACCGCCGCGCTCGGCCTCATGGCGGGGTACGCTGCACCCGCCTCCGCCACGCCGCCGGCCATGGCGGCCATGTCGGCCGGCGACGTCGTCCTCCTCAATTTTTCGGCGTCGTGGTGCGGCCCCTGCCGCCAGATGGCGCCGCTGGTGGGTGAGATCACGGCGGCCGGTTGGATCGTGCGGCATGTCGATGCCGATCGCGAGAGGGATCTGGTCCGCCGCTTCGCCGTCACAGGCGTGCCCTGCTACGTGCTCCTGGTCAAGGGACAGGAAGTCGGACGCATCAACGGCGCCACCACCCGTGGTGAACTAGAACAACTGCTTGCCAAGAGCCGAGAGCCGCTGGGGCTCGCGGCCCTGAACGCTCCGCCCGCTGCCGCCTCAATGGCCGGCATCCCGTTGCCGGTGACGCCGGCAGACGCGGCGCTGGCCATCGAGCCACCCGTGCCGCCGCAGGCCACAGCCGCCGCCATCATGACGGCAGGTCCCCCTGCGGCCGCCGTCAGTCACTCCGATGCATTGGCGACTGCACCACGGCAGCGACGGCCGAGCTCTGTGCCGCTGCCGGAGCATGCGACTGCCGCAAGTCGTCCACCGCTTGATCCCACGCAGCGGGCGGCGCTCGAGCGGCGACTGATGGCCGCCACCGCGCGGCTGCTCGTCGAAGATTCCCAGGGCGTCTCGCGGGGCACCGGCACGGTGGTCGACTGCCGGCAGGGTGAGGCGTTGATCCTCACGTGCGGCCACATCTTCCGCGATTCCCAGGGCAAGGGCCGGGTGGAAGTCGACCTCTTCGGCGCCGACGGCCCGCGGGGCGTGGCGGGGCAGGTTGTCTCGTGGGATCTCAAACGGGACCTGGCGCTGGTGAGCATCTTCATCGATCGGCAGATCGAACCGGTGCGTGTCGGCGGTGCTGATCGCAGCACGCAGGTTGGTGAGTCGGTGGTGACCGTCGGCTGCGACGGCGGCGATGATCCGACGATCCATCACAGTCGCGTCACCGGCGTCGACAAGTATCTCGGGCCGGCGAACGTTCAGGTGGCGGGTCAGCCGGTGCAGGGACGCAGCGGCGGCGGACTCTTCGCGGTTGACGGCACGCTCATCGGCGTCTGCAACGCGGCCGATCCCGCCGACAACGAGGGACTCTTCGCCGCCCTTCCCGCGATCCACGAACAGCTTGATGAAGCGGGCCTCGCCTTCGTCTATCGGAGCATCTATCCAAGCGCCGGCCCAGTCGATGTGGCTGCCATTCCGACGGGCCCCGTGTTGCCGAGCATGCCGGCGGAGATGCCGCCCGTATCGTTCGACCGTCGCGACCGCGCCGACGCCCTGCCGACAACCGCCACGGAGCAGGTCGGTGCGATCAATGGCCCGTCTCCCAAGCAACTCTCGCCTGGTGAACAGGCCTTGATCGATCACGTCTGGCGGCACGACGGCGATGCGGAGGTGATCTGCATCGTGCGACCGAAGGGGGCCACGCAGTCTCCGGGCGACGTGTTCGTGCTGCAGGGAACAAGCCGGGAGTTCGTGGAGCAGCTTGCCAAGTCACCTCCCGAACGTGTTCAGCCCTCCGCAGCCCAGGGTAAACATGCCACCCCGCACCACGCTGCTCCCCCCGCTACGCGGTCTGACGTGGCCACCCTGCCCGGAAGTGAACTTCCGCGGTAGGCTGCGGCCATGCTGCAATATCTGGTCCGCCACGGTGAAAGCGTCTCCAATCTGGAAGGACGCGTGCAGGGACAGGCGGATATCGAACTCTCTCCACTCGGCCATGCGCAGGCGCGTCAGGTGGCCGACTGGGCCCGCAGGCTCGCCGCGTCGCGGTCCGGTGATGTGGCAACGATCCGCGAGGTCTGGTCGAGCCCACTGCGGCGGGCCCGTGAGACTGCCGCCGCGATCGCCGCAGCCATCGGACTGCCCGTGCTCCTGGACGAGCAACTCTGCGAACTGCACGCCGGCATTTTTCAGGGGCATCTGTGGGGCGATCTTGAGCAGATGTTTCCCGACGAGGTGGCCCAGTGGCGGTCGGGCGACCCGCACTATGTGATTCCTGGCGGGGAATCCCGGGCACAGCTGGCGGCCCGCGGCCGGGCGGCCCTCGAAAGCCTGGCGGCCCGCGACACGCTAGGCATGATCGTGGTAGCGCACGGCGGCGTGCTCACCGCGGCCTTGGGCAGCATGCTCGGCCGCGAGCATCCGCTCCTGGCGGCGGCCGCGGAGCGACCGTTCACGAAGCTGCCGGCGCTGGCCAACTGCTCCGTCACCGAGCTTGAATGGCCCGGCCCCCGGCTGGTGGCGTTCAACGAGACGGGGCATTTGACGTAGGTCGTGCCCATACGCCGGTCGTGCTTGTCGCGGATTGGTTCGCCGGCTGCGGCTCATGCAGCGAATCTCAATCTACCGGAAGAGTTGACCGCACCTCGGGCCCTCTGGGCGGCGGTGCAGTAGCTCATGTCTGACGTGCAAATTATCATGGACGAAGCAGGAACGCTGTGAAAGAACGGTGGCCCCGACGGAATGCCGCCTGCGAACCCCTGTCTCTGGAGGCCCCTCCCACGTGACTCCCTCCGCCCGCCCATCAAGGAAAGTCCGCACCGCCATTGTCGGCCTCGGCTTTGGCGCCGAGTTCATCCCCATCCACCAGCGCCACCCCCACGCCGAACTGGTCGCAATCTGTCAGCGGTCGCAGGACAAGCTCGACCAGGTCGCCAAGGCGTACGGCGTCGAGCGGCGATATCAGCACTACGCCGACCTCCTCAAGGACACGGAGATCGACGCGGTCCACATCAATTCGCCGATCCCCGACCACGCCGCCATGTCGCTGGCGGCTCTCGAGGCCAGCAAGCACGTCATGTGCACGGTACCGATGGCCACGAGCGTGGAGGACTGCAAGAAGATCGTCGACCTCGTCGCGAAGACGGGACTCAAGTACATGATGGCAGAGACGGTCGTCTATGCGCGGGAGTTTCTGTTCATCAAGCAGATGGCCGACCGGGGCGACCTGGGAAAAATCCAGTTCGTGCAGGCCAGCCACCAGCAGGACATGGACGGCTGGCCGAACTACTGGCCCGGCCTGCCCCCGATGCACTACGCGACGCACTGCGTCGGGCCCTGCCTGGCACTCGAGCGGAAGGATGCCGAGGAGGTGAGCTGTTTTGGTTCCGGGCGAATCCGCGAGGAACTCATCAAGCACTACGGCTCGCCTTTTGCCGTGGAGAGCGCCCACGTGAAACTCGCTCAAAGTGACGTCGTGGCACGGGTGATCCGCTCGCTTTTCGACACGGCGCGGCAGTACCGCGAGAGTTTCGATGTGTACGGCTCGAAGGCGAGCTTCGAGTGGCAACTCTGTGAGAACGAGGAACCGGTGCTCCACACGGCGAAGAAGCCTGAATCTGAGATCCCCCAGCGTGTGCCCGTGCCCGACTTCGCCCATCTGCTGCCAGAGCCGATCCAGCGGTTCACCACCGGCGGCGTCTACGACGCCGACGACCACCAGCACCTCTCGTTCACACAGGGCGGCGGCCACGGCGGCAGCCATCCGCATCTCGTGCACGAGTTCGTGACGGCACTCGTGGAGGACCGTGACCCGTATCCGAACGCCAAGCAGAGCGCCAACTGGACCTGTACCGGCATCTTGGCGCATGAGTCGGCGATGAAAGGGGGCGCAATCATGAAGCTGCCCGAGTGGAGTTGTTCGTGATGCGGTTTGGCTGGCCCCCTGTGGCGGCACGTTTGGAACGCGTCCGTTGCGCTCACGCGGATTCCGCAAGTTGAAAACGTGCGGCCACGGTTGAAAACGTGCGGCCACGGTTGAAAACGTATGGCCACGGTTGAATCGTGCGGCCACGATATCCCGTCCCTATTTCTCCGTCACCTCGATCGTGACGGGCTCGGCGTTGACGCTGTTTGCTGCGCCTGTGCCCGCGCGGCCCGTGGCGTAGATCGTCACGCGGCCACGGCCGAGCAGTTCGGCGGGTACCTCGATCGTGCTGTCGCCGCCGGCTGTGCGTCCGAGCACCCGCCCCATCGAAAAGACTGCCACGCCGTCGAGCCCCGAGCCGGCCATGCTCACCCGCACGGAGCCCGTCACCGGGACGCGTTCCGGCTCGACCTTGAGCGTGAGCGACCGGCCATGGTTCTTGAATGCAACCGGCATCACCCAGCGGCCCTGCGACTGTACCGACGACGACTCAGTGGCCACGACTCTGAGTTCATGATGCCCGTCCGCCAGTTGCGCCGTGTCCAGCGGCAGGCGTTCACCCTCGCGGCACTCCGCCAGTTGCACGCCATCGACGAAGAGCGTGTAGCGATCGATCGCGTTGGTGGCTGGAGGATCGTCTGGCCGCCGCTCTGGCCCGGCCACGGTGGCCTGTGGCACGAGTTCAAGCGGGCCAGAGATAGGGCTATGCGGTTCAATCCCGCCGCCGCCCGCCACGCCGACCTGCACCTGCGGAATCGTGGCCCAGGGACGGCAGAGCGGGTCGCCCACCACGAGGAGCTGATAGGGTGATTGCACCGACTGATAGAAGGCCTCGGCCAGCGTGGCGCCCCGGGCATAGTGCAGTTGGATCGCGGGGTGCGGAAACTTCGGCTGCAGTGCATACGGCTCGATGACGGTGCCGCTCGACCCGGCTGCGCCGGCGCGGATGAAGGCTGACAACGGCGTCTGGCCGACCGTCGCCGTGAAGATGCCGCCGTAGCTGGTGAGGTTGTCGCAGATGGCGCCAGGCACGATCGTGCTCTTGCTGGCTGCCCAGTCAAACTCGGCCGTGCCTGTCATCAGCCCCGCCACGTCCCGCCGGGCCGATGGCAGCACGCCGCTGACGACCTCGGCCCTGACGCCGAGCGCCTCGATCGCCTTGACGATGGGTGGGAATGCCGGGCTGCGGGTTTTTGTCCGCACGTCGTCATTGGTGACGAAATAGATTGTGCCCGGAGGCTTCGTGCCGTCGGCTGCGGCCGATACCTCGAGCCCGCGGACGATTTCCGACACGGAATTGCCGCGGCCCGCCGTCACCCCGAGCATCACCGCGAGCAGGTAGCGGTTGCCCGCATCTGGTTTCACCTCCCCCTGGGCGTTGTAGCGATGCCAGCCGCGAAACCCGTCGGTCGACTTCGGCACACCGTCGGCATCGAGCGGCCGCCAGTAGTGGTTGCTCTGCGGGTGGAGCCAGACCGGGCCCTGGCCACTCTTTACCGCGCCATACAGCATGGTCATGCCGGTGAGGGACCCGGAGGGAAACTTGTAGAGATCCTGCTCCGAGAGCGGCTTGGGCAGTTCTTCGCCAAAGTCGATCCGCCAGGGAAAGTCGTTGGCATAGACGACGCAGTTGATCTGCGGGGCGAGCCGCCGCCCATCGATCGCCTGCAGCACGGGATCGAGCAGGTCGCTGCGGAACGTGGCGATACTCACGCTCTCGGTGCTTTCCCGCCACGGCAACATGAGCACGTTGATCGGGGGAATGCCGCGGAGGTCGGCATAGGCATTGGCCACCGCAACACTGTCCGGGCTCGAGGCATTGACGACCAGAAAGAGGTTTTCTGGGCCCCCGCCCGCCCGAGTGGCACCTGCCCATGCAACCGCCATCAGCAGGCTAACCACCTGAACACAACGGTGATGCATGGTGAGGGCCAGGGTGGAAGGCAATGGTCGGGAAGGGCTGTTTCCAGTCGGGCAGCGCCGGTCATCTGCCGGTATGCATTAGACTCTTCCCGAAAGGAGTCTGCATGAGCGACTGGCGGCGGATACAGAGAACCTCGGTCGCGGTTGCCCTGCTGGCGGCCGTCTTGTGGCCGGCCGTGGGCCGGGCGGAGGAACCGCAGGCGTTCTCGGGCCCGCGGGCGTTTGCGCATCTGGAGACGATTGCCGGCCTGGGGCCACGGCCCAGCGGTTCGCCGGCGATGGTGCAACAGCGTGCCCTGCTGGCCGCCCACTTTCGCGCCGCGGGCGGAATGGTGCGCGGGCAGGCCTTCCAGATTCGTGACCCGCGGTCCGGTGCCCCGGTCCACATGGAAAACCTCATCGTCGAGTGGCATCCCGATCGGCGCGACCGGGTGCTCCTCGGCGCGCACTACGACACGCGTCCCTTTCCCGACCGCGATCCCGTCGATCCCAAGGGCACCTTCATCGGTGCCAACGACGGTGCCAGCGGCGTGGCGCTGTTGATGGAACTGGCCCGCGCGATGCCAACCCTGCCGGGACCGGTGGGAGTCGACTTCGTTCTCTTCGATGCTGAGGAATATGTCGTCGCCCCGCGGGACCCCTACTTCCTGGGGTCGACCTTCTTCGCGCGACAGTATACGGCCGGGCAGCAGGCCGGCACGCAGCAGCATCGCTACCGGTGTGGCGTGATTGTCGACATGGTGGCCGATCGCGATCTGGAGATCTGGCAGGAGCAGCAGAGCATCACCTGGCCCGACACCAGCCCGGTGGTCGATGCGATCTGGGCCGTCGCCGCTCGGAGGAACGTGCGGCAGTTCGTGCCCCGTCCGAAATACTCCGTGCAGGATGACCATGTGCCGCTGCGGATGATCGCGAAGATCCCCACCTGTGACATCATCGATTTTGATTATCCGCACTGGCACACCACACAGGACACGCCGCGGCAATGCAGCCCGGAGTCGCTGGAGGTTGTCGGTGGCGTCGTGCTCGAATGGCTGCGTGGCGACTGGCTGCGGGGACTGGAGTAGCCACCGCCTGCGGCTGACACGCGATGCAGACAGACGCACACTCTCGACGCGAACTGCTGGCGGTGCCGGAGTGTGGGATACTTGGCCTCCCGCTGCGGCTGTCGCTCTGGCTCGTGCCAGAGGGAGCCGAGGTGCTGGCGGGAGATCGCGTGGTGGAACTACTCGCCGGCGGGGCGACCATCGACCTGGAGTCGCCCGTCGCGGGCCGACTGCTTACACAGTTGGCTGACGAGGATGAGGTGCTGGCCCCGGGCACGGTGATCGCCGAGTTCGAGGCGGCACCATGACGGATGGTTCGACACGACCGGAGTGGCTGGGCCGGTTCCGTCGGCGTCTTTGGGGCCTACCGGGATGGTACCCCCGACAGCGTGACGACCGCCGTGTGCTCGGCCTCGCACTTACCGGCGCGGCCACGATGGCTCTGGTGCAGCCGCCGGCCGACTGGTGGCTGCTTGCCTGGCTGGCGCCCGTGCCGTGGCTGGTGATCGTGCAGGCCGAGCGGCTCTCGGCCGCGCATCCCTGGCGGAGCCTGTGGATCGGAGGCTTCTGCTACTGGCTGGCCGCGATTCACTGGCTGCGTCTGCCGCACCCTGCCACGTCGATCGGCTGGGTGGCGCTCTCCGCGTATCTCGCCTGCTACCTGCCCCTCTTCGTGATGATCACCCGCCGGCTGGTGCATGGGTGGAGATGGCCGCTGGTGGTGGCGGCACCGCTTGCATGGATGGCCTCTGAGCAGATCCGCGGCTGGGTGCTCGGTGGCTTCACGTTTGGCGGGCTGGGCCACACACAGTGGCGCTGGACGACGCTGATCCAGCTGGCTGATTGTCTGGGCGCCGTGGGCGTGGGGGGCGTGGTGATGGCCGTGGCGGCGGGGGCGGCCGAGATCGTCGCCGCGGTGGCGTCGCGGGAACGGGTTCGTGCCGCCGTCCTGTCGGGCCTGGCCGCCGCCGCTGTGCTGGTGGTCGCCCTTGGCTACGGAAGCTGGCGGCTGCGGGGCGAGCCACGGCCGGAGGGGCCGGCCCTCGACGTGCTGCTGGTCCAGGGATCGATCGACACCGAGCTGAAACACGATCCCGCGGCGGCTGGCGACGTGGCGCGGCACTACGACGAGCTCACGATGTCGGCGCTGGGATCGCGGACGGCCGCTGCGACGGGTTTCTCATCGGGTGTCGCGGCGGGGGAGAACCGCACGTCGCGTCCCGACCTCATCGTCTGGCCGGAGACGATGTGGCGGTGGGGGCTCTTGGAGATCGATCCCGACGAAGTGCTGCCGGAGAGCGTCGTCAACGAGACGCTCACCGCCCGGGATGCCGCGGTGAATTCGTCCACCACCACACTCCCGACCTCGGCGGCCGAACGGCAGGCCGCCTGTCGTCGCCTCTTGGAAGAGGAGCGGCTGACGCTCCTGGCCGCGTTCACGCGGCGGTATGGCACGCACTGGCTGGTCGGCCTCGATAAACAGGTGATCACGCCGCACGTGCCCTCCGGCGCCAGAAATTACAACTGCGGACTGTTTCTCGCTCCTGACGGCGTCCCGCTGGCGTGCTACAGCAAGCAGTATCCGGTGATGTTTGGCGAATACATTCCGCTGGCCGAGCGGTTTCCCTGGCTCTACCGACTCACGCCGCTGCCGGCGGGCCTGACGGCCGGCACCGAGTCGGTCGCCGTGACGATCGCCGGCAGACGGGTCGCGGTGAACATCTGCTACGAGACGGCACTGCCAGAGGCGGTAAGGTCACTCGTGCTCGATCTCAGCCACGCGGGCGGAAGGCCCGACGTGATCGTCAATCTCACCAACGACGGCTGGTTCTGGGGATCGAGCGAACTCGACATGCATCTGACGGCGGCGATCTTTCGCGCCGTCGAGGTGCGGACGCCGATCGTGATCGCGGCCAACACCGGTTTTTCAGCCTCGATCGATGGCGCGGGGCGGCTCTTGGCCAGGGGCCCCCGGCGGGCCACGGGCACCCTGCGGGTCGCCGTCAGGCCCGATGGCCGCGAGAGCCTCTGGCTCCGCTGGGGGAGTTTGCCGCTGGGGGCGTGTGTGGCGGTGGCAGCGGTTGCGCTGCTGTCGGGATGGTCGCGGGCAGGGCGGCTGCAGACTCGTTGACCCGCCTGCCGAAGAACCCGTAGGCTGAAGGGTGCGGGCGGATTTGGGCGCCCGCACCGCCCGAGATGTCGCCCTTCCGCGAACGCAGTGATTCGACCATGAAAAATGTCCTCGGCAAGATTTTCGTGTTCGCGATCTTCGTCATGAGCCTGATGCTCATGAGCTTCGCCGTCGCGATCTATTCCTCCCACGTCGACTGGCAGAAAAAAGCCAAGGAGACGAAGGAGACGCTCGACAAAGTCGCCGCTGAGAAGGCTAGCCTCGACGAGGAAATCACGAGGCTGACGGAAAACGTCGCCACCTCGGAGGCGGCCCGCGATCAGGTGATCGCCAAATTCCAGCAGGCGCTCATCGAGAAAGACAAGGAACTCAAGACACTCAAGGACGGCCGCGATCAGAAGCTGGCGGAGATGCAGCAGAAGATCTCCGAGCTGGCCACGGTCGAGGATGACCTGACGCAGGCCCGCAAGGAGGTCGCGGAGTTGCAGGCGGAGGTCAACGACAAGCAGCAGAAGGTTGATACCCAGGTGGACCGGGCCGCGGAAATCGCCGGGCAGTTGCATGAGAAGGAGTCGTTCCTCGAGATCGCCAATGAGCGGAAGGCCCAACTCGAGAAGCAGGTGGCGCAGGCACGGCTGCTGCTGAAGCAAAACGGCCTCTCACTCGACAGCCTGCCGAAAGATCGCGTCCCGACGATCAACGGTGTCGTCATGGCCGTGGTAGACGACTCCATCGAGGTGTCGCTGGGCTTCGATGACGGTCTGCAGACCGGCCACCAGATTGAGGTCTATCGCAACGACGAGTATCTGGGCCGAGCGATCGTCAAGAGCGTGAAACCCGACCGGGCCGTCGCTGTGCTCGTCCGGGAATACTCCCGCGGCATCGTGCAGCGTGGGGACAAGGTCACCACACGGCTGAAAGCGTGATCAGGGCAACCAAATACCATGGCCGACGATTCGAAACCCGCTTCCCCACGTCCACCGATGAACGTCTACACGGCGATGCTCTTGCTGTCGTTCATCGCCGTTTCCACCGGGTGTCTGATTCTGGCGCTGGATCTTTTCTTCCGGCGGATGCAGCTGCCCTTGAAGCCTTAGGACGCCATCCAGGTCCCGCCATTTTCCGCGTGCGGGTGTCGTCATGCTTGGCTGGCTGAGGTCGCGACGACGACGCTCGATCCGGGAGCGGCCCTGGCCGCCAGTCTGGAGCGATATCCTTGCCCGCAACGTCCGGCAGATGCAGTGGCTGGGCGATGAGGATCGCGAGCGACTGCGGAACTGGGTGGCGGTGTTCGTCGCCGAGAAACGCTTCGAGGGCTGTCGTGGCATGGAGATCGACGATGAGGTCCGGCTCTCGATCGCGGGGCAGGCCGGCCTGATCGTGCTGGGGATGCCCGACGAGTTCTTCGACCGCCTGCAGTCGGTGCTCGTCTATCCGGGCGACTATCTGGTGAAGCGATCGACACCGCTGGAGGGCGGCGGCGAGCTTGAGTGGCAGGAGCCGCGGCTAGGTGAGACCTGGAATGGCGGCAGCATGGTGCTGTCGTGGCCGCGGGTGGTGGAGGGCGGCCGGCTTCGCGATGGGCCGCGGAGCGTGGTGATCCACGAGTGCGCCCATGCCATCGATCTGCTCGATGGCGAGATCGACGGTGTTCCACCGCTTGAGTCGGCAGCGAGCCGGCGGGAGTGGATGCGGGGAATGGCTGACTGTCGGGACCGGTTTGCCGAAGCGCTCGACGAGGAACGGTTCGTTGCGTTCGACGACTATGCCGCGGAGGGGCCCGGCGAATTTTTTGCCGTGGCGAGCGAGTGCTTCTTCCAGGATCCACACCGGCTCCACCGGTACGACCGCGATCTTTACACGCTTATGGCTGAGGCCTGGCGGCAGGATCCAAAGTCCCGGGCGCCGGTGCAGCGGGGACGGTAGCGTCTGCCTCCGCAGGCGTCGGCGTGCCACGGCTGCCCCGTGGGGCCAGGCTGACGAGCATGCCGGATGGCGAGGCGAGTAGCAGCCGGTCGGAGGCATGGTTGACGATCGGCATGGTGAAGGGCCCCATGCAGAGCCGCTCGCGAGGGGAGCCGTCGGCCAGATCAAACGCCGAGAGTTTCCCCAACTCGTCGATGAGCCACACCCGTCCTCCGCCGATGGTGAGGATGTGTCCGGTCAGGCAGCTCTGCCAGAGTTGGTTTCCCGTCTCGGCGGAGTAGGCGGCAATCCCCAGGTCGCCGAGCGATACTACGATCGTGTCCCCGGAGAGAAACGGCCCGGAGAAAGCGGGCCCCGGGAGCACCGTATGCCAGACCAGTTGCATCTCCTTCATGCTGGTGGGGAGATCGATCCGCGCCAGATCGCCGGTCGTGGTGCTCGCAAAAATACTGCGGTCACGGACAGCAGGCGGCCCCGCAGGGGGATTTTCCAGCGAGAATTCCAGTCGACGCCATTCCAGTTCGGTGGGCTGAAGACTGACGAGCACGCCATCCGACGTGCACCAGAGCAGGCCTCCGGCCAGCTGGCTGGGAGCGAACTCGACGGTGTTGCTGCCCCCGTCATTGATGGCAATGGGTTCCAGGCTCTCCTGTCGTCGCCGTGTTCGCTTGGCCGGTTTGACCGGTTTGGCCGGTTTGACCGGTTTGACCGGTTTGTCACCGGCGTTCTGTGTCGAGGTGTTCGCGTCGTTTGCCAGCGTCGGCGCCGGATCTCGGAGGGGATGAACCGCGAAGCGGCTGACCGTGCCGGCCGCGGAGGGCGCGTAGACCCAGTTGCCAATCACAGCCGCGCCTGTCGCCGCGCTTTGACCGAACGACTCGTGCCAGCGAGGCAGACCGGTCGACCGTTCGAGGCCGGCGAGGCCCCTGTCATGGGGCACTGCGACGAGGTCGGTGCCGATGCCAGCCCGCAGGATTGGCCCGCCGCCGCGGCCGACCTGCCGGGACCAGAGCAACGATCCCGGGAGCGGGGAGCCAGCCGCCGGAGCGGCATCGCCAAAGGGGGATGACTGCACCGCATGCACGGCGCCGTCGCTGGTCTGGGCCACGACGAGGCCGTCCCCGACCACCACCTCCGCAAGGCTCGAGGCCGGGGCCATCCCGGGGAGTTGCAGAATCCACTCGCGAGAAAGTCCAGCTCGATCAGCCGTGAATTCGTCGGCGGCAGTGCCCGCGATGCAGCCCTGGGCCAGACAGCCCTCTGCCAGGCCGAGGGCGGGCGTCGTCGCCAGGAGAATGACCGCCAGCAGCAGGCACAGGCAGCCGCGTTGGTTCGTCCGGAGGGGCACGGTGGGGATCATGGCAGAGGCCTGAAAATCAAGGGCTGGGCTGCAGGTGGCTGCAGGAACCGCGGGCCCGGAGACCCGTCACCCAAGCTTAGCCCACGAAATTGGGCCTGCGAAAATGCTAGGATTGCGGTGCTCCCGCCGCGCGCCCGAGGCCCGTGCCGCCCCGGGCCGGACCGTGAAACAACGAGGCATGGTGTCGATGCGGCAGGACTCCCCCACCGATCCCCCAACCGATCAACAGAACAGCCCCGGAACCGCCTCCAGGCAGTCCCGCCCGGATGACCCCGCCGCCGTTGTGTTGGGCTATCTGAATTTCTCCTCCGGGGCGTTCGATCCGGCCGTCTGGCGGGCACTCAACGAGATCTGTGCCGCCGTGGAGCCTGCCGCCGCCGCGGAAGCGGCTGGTGCCGCCACTGGCCCGATCGTGGAACGCTCTGATGCTGCCGACCGCGTGGCGGCACTCCTTGCTGAACGACTTGAGACGCTGGCGGCCAGCGCGTCGGCCTTCCGTGATGCCGGCCAGGCAAAGGCTGTGCTCGACCTGCTCTTCTCCCGGCTGCTGCCGGCCTACCGGGCCTTCCATGCCGATCTCCTCGAGCATCAGCCACCCGGAGCCTTGGAACGCCCGTTCTTTCTGATGGCGGCGGCGCAGGCCATCCTCGCCAGCGATCCGATCGGAGACGATCCGGCGCAGGTCGTGTCGGAGGCGATCGGCAGGCTCAATGACTATGTCGGCTGGCGACCGGTAGCGGTCCTGGAAAACGGCCAGCTCTCGGAGTCATACCCCCACGAGCGGGTCCGACCGATTCCGCTTTTCATCCGCGGCGCGGGTGCCGCACACGGCCGTTACCGCCTGCTCGTCGAAGATGCGGTGGCGATCCTGGAGCAGGCGCCAGAACCGCTCCTGCGGCAGGCTGACTTCGATCTCGCCCTGCTCGAGGAGTTGGCCTGCGATCCGCGGGCGTTTGATTTTCTCCATCCGGCGGCGAGCCGTCCCAACTATCTCTTCGGGCTCTGGGATCCGGCCCGCATCGACGGCCAGGGGTTCTATCGTCGGATGGTCGTGCAACAGGCCACGCTCGACGGCATCCTGTCGTGGGCCGACGCGGCGGTCGAGACGCAGGCTGACCGGACTGCTGAGCGGCAGACGCAGCTGCGGCGGGAGTCAGCGGCGGTGCTCGCGGGCGTGATCCTAATGGCTTCCGGGCTCTCCGGTCATGGGCCGGGCGCCTCCTCTGCGAGCCTGCCACTGGCCGATCTGCTGCCGCGGATCGCCGGCTATAGGGACGAGTTTTACCGGTGGTTTATGACGCAACTACCGGCGGAGCATCGGCAACTGCTCGACGATGAGACGCGGCGACTGCGGCAGCCCTTCGGCGGTGTCCGCCGGCACATCAACACGCTGCTGGCATCTCGGCGGGCCCGGCAGGTGGAGAGCGTGGCACTGGCCGCCGTGCTGGCCCGGCTGGGGCGGGCGGCTGGGGCGGAACGGATGGCGGGGATGGTGCCAGCAGCATCGGCTCGAATGGCGGCGCGGATCACCAGTCGCGTGGTGGCGGCGCGGCAGGCGCTGCGGCAGTCGTCAGCCGTAGCGGCGCTTGAAGAACTCGATGCCGCCAGTGCGCTCCTGATGCGGGCGGTGGACTGCGGCGCGGTGGTTGATCCCTGGAACATTCTCGGACTCGGTGGCCAGTTTCCGCTGCACGAGGCTGGGGGTGAAAGCCTCACCGATCCGCGTGTCGATGATCTCGTGGCGATCACGGAATCGATTCTGGATGGCTATGCGGCGGTCTGGCGGCAGGCCGGGCTTGAAGGTCCACCGTCCGCGGCAGTACGGGCGGCGGCGGCGGTCGAGAAACTCGGCGGCTGGTGGGACCGGTTCGCGACGACGGCGGTGTCGGGCGTGCCGCATCTCTCAGGCCGCGAGGTGCACGACTCGGCGCAAGAGGTGATCGCGGCGCTGGCACGGCGGCGTGAGACCGCGCCCCTCCCACCGCCACCCGGGTTCTGGAGGCAAGAGGTGGCGTCGTTTTCGTCCCCAGAGACCCATTCGCAGGCCACCGACTGCCTGCTGCACGAAGGGGACCTCGATGGTGCGATGGGCCTGCTCGTGCACTGGGCGTCGCTCCTGGAGGGGACGGCGATCGATCGTTCCGGAGGCGTCTGGCTCGGGGAGGCGATGCGGTGGATGACGCGGGCCTGTGCCGACCGATCGGAGTCCGGCCGATCCCGTGTCCGTCGATTCCTGGAACTGGTCGAGGCCAACACCAGTGGCGTGGCCGACGTGATCGCAGCCGCCGCCACCGGCCGCGAGCCGGGAGATGGCCGGCGGCCGGGGCGTGCCGCCGATGGGGCAGACGGGTCGCTCGACGACTTCGCAGACGGGCAGGTGGATGACGAGGAGCGTGGCGAGGAGAGCGTGGCATCGGCGTATGAGTCGATGGTCTGGCGCGACTCCACCGACGACGGTGTCGACGGCGGCATGCTCGACATGGACGGCGGCGGTGGCTCGACGCTGACGAGCGTGTCGGCGGTCGAGGATGCGGCCGAACTGATGGCTGGTGTGTTCAAGCTCATCGCTGATGCGATGGTGGCGTGGTCCACGGCCGCTGTCGCCGCCGGGACTCAGGCCGCGCAGGCCGAGATCGATTCGGTGTCGGGATGGCGGACAACGCTGCGGCGACTGCGGCGGACGTTGATCCGCGCGGCCGCCACGGTGGCCCGCCGCGATACCGTCCCGTCCCCGGGCATGTCGCCCAGCGAGTTCGACAAGCTCCGCTGGCACCGCGATGCCGCCGCCGAGCAGATGATCGAGGCGGCGCTTCAGGCCAGCGAAACGCTCTGGCTGCTCTCGGCCCACCTCCACACGAGCCGACGGCGAGCGAGCGACGGGGGAATGCGGCGGGCCGGCCGGGCTTCGATCGGAAGGCTGTTTGCGGCGCTGTTCTCCGGCGATGCGGCAGCGACCCGGGAACAGTTGACGCTCGTGCGCAGCAGGCTCGTCGGCCGGATGGTGCTCTATGTGCCGCTCTCTCGCGGCGGTGATCCCAAACGGATCGTGCTGGCGCGCAGTCGGGAGCGGCTGCTGACGCGGCTGGCGGCATGCCTGCCGCGACTGGGACTGGTGGCGGAGACGGCGGATATCGTGCATCTCGCCAAGGCGCTTGAGAGCCGGCGGCCTCGCGGCGGGGCGAGTGTGAGCGAGTTTGACCGGGTCTTTGAGGCCGCGACCAAGTCGCTCGTCGAGCGGATCGTGGAGACGGCGACGACGGCCGAGCCGGGCGGAGTGGCACCGGAGCCGGCGGTGGCCACGCAGCGGATTCTCGACGGCCTCTCGCTGCTCGTGCCCCGCCTGCTCGACACCTGGACAACCCATGCCCGGCAGCTGCGTCTCTCGGTGCTCGAGCGCGTGCAGGATGACAAGTCGTTCGCCGTGATTCAGGAGTTTGTCGAACGGTACGGAGCGGGACTCTTTACGCAGCAGCTCCTCTCGCCCCCATCGCTTCGCGGGATCCTGCGGGGCGGCGTGCGGCAGTATCTGGAGCAGCTTCTGGACCGCGCGGCGGGCGAGCCTGACGAGATCGATCTCTCCGACTCGCCGCGGCCACCGCGGCGACCGACGCGGCTTCTCGAGGATCTGGCCAGCGGTGCCCTGCCGATCAAGCAGGCAGCGACCCGCCTGCGGCTGGTGCTGGAGTGCGTGGCCGAAAACCATGCCGAGTATCGCGACTGGAACTCTACGACCACGCAATCCGATCGCGGCGAGTTGCTGCATGTGTTCCTCGACTTCCTGCGGGTCAAAGCGGAGCACGAACGCATCGCCTGGACGCTGCGGCCGGTGAACATGGCCCATCGGGTGCTTGCGCGGCGGGCGGCCGTCGAGGCGGCGGCGGCCTGGCGGGGCCGGATGCGGGACGAGACCGGCGAGACGGCCACAGGTCTGGCAGCGCGGCTCACGGCGCTTGAAACCCAGTCAGGTGTGCGACTGGCAAGCGTAGCCGATCGGGTGAGGCGGCCGTTCACGATGGCGCTTGAACAGGACGAACTGGAGGCGCTCGTCGAGCCGGCCGTGAGTGAACTGATGACGGGGAGTCCGGCAGGCGCGGGTGAACGGCTCGAGGCATGCGCGTCGAAGTTTCTCGGTGTGGCCAGCGGCTCGGGCGTGGAGGTGCCGGCCTGGCTCGATCACCTGACGACCACCGTGGACCGCGCGATCGATCGGGCCGACGCTGGTCTCTCGACAGGTGGCCTGATCGGTCCGGCGGTGGTCAGACTACCGGACTCGCTGCCGTGGATGCCGCTGCCGTGGGATGCCCTCCACGCGGCGCTGGCAAAGTGAGGCACCCCACCGCATGAATGCCCGCCATGCAGATCGGTCGCCGCGGCCCGCAGTCGCCGTCTGGCTGGCCGGCAGGATCGGCCTCGACGCCTATGCAGCGATGGCCGAGCGGCTGGCGTGGGAAGTGTCGGAGCCCGATGGTCGACCGCCGACGATCGTGCTCTATGATCCCGCGCCTTCAATCACGATCGGCAGGCTCGGTTCGCGGGCCGACATCGGTCTCTCCGACGACGAACTGCGGTCGCGTGGGCTCGAGGTGCGATTTGTGGGCCGTGGTGGCGGGGCGGTGCTGCATGGAGCGGGGCAGATCGGCATCGGCGTGTTTGCGTCGCTGGCCGATCTCGGGCTCGGCCGCCACGACGTCGGTCCCTATCTCGAACGCCTGGAGTCTGGTCTCGAGGCGGCTGTCCGCAGCCTGCGGTGTGGTGCCGCCCGCGATTCAAGGGCCCATGGAATCTTCGGCCGGACGGGCTTGTTGGCCGCCATCGGCGTCGCCGTACGGCGGGGTGTCGTCTGGCACGGCGGCTTTCTCAATATCCAGCCTTCGCTTGAGTGCCACCGCCGGATCAAAAGCCTGCCTGTCGCCACCGGGGTTGGAACGCATACGATGGGGTCGGTGGAGGCCGACGTGCAACGCCGTGTGCGGATGCAGGATGCCCGGGCCGCCGTCGTGGAGCATCTCGTCGACGCCTTCGAGTTTCCGCGATCGCATATTCAGTCGGGCTTTCCCGTGCCGGTTCAGTCGACAGGTCCTACTCCTTCGGAGCGCAGTAGAAGTGTCGGATAACACCATGGCTTCTTCACTCGGTTCTCTTCCGATCATCAGCGTCGACGATGCTGCCGGCGACGGCACTCAGACCGGCTGCGGTTCTGCTGCCGCGCCGTCCGCCTCGCCGGTCTCGCCCGTCCGCCGCCTCCCTCCTTGGCTGCGGCGGAATCTGGAGCCGGGTGGCGGACATGGCGAGACGGCGCATCTGATCGCCGAACTGAATCTCGAGACGGTCTGCTCCTCGGCAAAATGTCCTAATCGGCTGGAGTGCTGGTCGGCACGCACCGCCACGTTCATGATCCTCGGCAACGTCTGCACCCGGCCCTGCGGCTTCTGTTCGGTGCCGAAAGGCAAGACAGAGGAACTCGAACAGGATGAGCCCGAGCGGGTGGCCGAGGCTGCGAAGCGACTGGGCCTCAAGCACGTCGTGATCACGAGTGTGACCCGTGATGATCTGGCCGATGGCGGCGCCGAACACTTTCGGCGAACGGTAGACGCTGTGCGGGCGGCCACCGGTGCCACGGTCGAAGTGCTCGTGCCTGACTTCATCGGTAAAGAAGGAGCCCTCGAGCGGCTGATGCAATCAGAGCCGGACGTCTTCAACCACAACACGGAAACGGTGCCCCGCCTTTACCGCACCGTCCGTGGTCGCAAGAGCCACTATCCGTGGACGCTCCAACTCCTCGCCGATGCCAAACGGTGCCTGCCGGGCGTGAAGACGAAGAGCGGCCTCATGCTCGGCCTCGGCGAGACCCGTGACGAACTGCTCGACGTCTTCGCCGACCTGCTCGAGCACAACGTCGACTTCCTCACCCTCGGGCAGTATCTCCAGCCGACGCTCGACAGCCTGCCAGTGGAACGGTATCTGCCGCCGGAGGAGTTCGACGAACTGGGCTCACTCGCCCGCAGCATGGGATTCAAGCAGGTGGCCAGCGGACCGCTGGTGCGGTCGAGCTACCACGCCCGCGAGATGGCCGAAGACGGCATGATCGTGGAGTAGGTGCGGGGCGACACCGGGACGTCAGGTGGGTCGAATGTCGCTGCGCCGCCGGGACGGCAAAGGTTCCGTCGCTCGGAGCTTCCGACTTGCCACCCGGTTCGTGATGGTGCGCACAACAAGTCGGACATCCTCCTCGTCTCCTCCACCTTCGCCGATCCCGGCTCGCCCGATTGTTTGAGGAGCCGGGGGTCGGTGGAAGCCGGAGCGAGTCGGCGTATCCTCGCCTCGAGTCGGAGGCTTGCACCGCCCCCGGCGGTTTGGGCCACTCGACGTCTGTCGAAAAACCTGGAACAAGAAGTCGGATTTCCGCCCTCACTCCGCCTCTTCGAGGCCGTGTTCCTGGAGCTTCTTGCGGAGCGTGTTGCGGTTGATGCCGAGGCGGGCGGCGGCCTTCAACTGCACGCCGTTGCAGTCGGCGAGCATCTGGGCGATCAGTTCCCGCTCCACACGGCTGACCACGCGGTCGAAGAGGTTTTCGTCGCCCGGCCCGGCCGTGGCCATGCCCTGTTCGACGAGATCCCGCGCGAGGCTGTCGAGATCGCCGCCCCGGCCGGGAAGCGAGGCCGTCGGCCTATCGCCCCGCATCGCCGGCGGCAACAAATCGAGCGTCACTTCGTCGCTGGTTGCCATCACCACGCACCGCTCAATCACGTTTTGCAGCTCGCGGACGTTGCCCGGCCAGTGATACTTCGCCAGTGCTGCCGCAGCATCCTTCTGGATGTGCACGACGTAGCGGTCATTCGCCTCGTTGTAGTGCTCGAGAAAGTGGCTGACCAAGAGCGGAATGTCCTCGCGGCGGGCCCGCAGAGGAGGGAGATAGATCGGCACGACGTTGAGCCGGTAGTAGAGATCCTCGCGAAAATTCTCCTTGGCGACCTCGTCGAGCAGTTCGCGGTTGCTCGCCGCGATCACCCGCGTATCGACGCGGATCGTCTCGGTGTCGCCCACCCGCTCAAACTCCCGCTCCTGCAACACGCGGAGCAGTTTGACCTGCAGCTTTGGCGTGGTGGAGTTGATCTCGTCGAGAAAGATCGTGCCGGTGTGGGCCGCCTCGAACCGGCCGGTGCGGTTGGCGATGGCACCGGTGAAGGAGCCGCGGACGTGGCCGAAGAGTTCGCTTTCCAGCAGGCTCTCCGAGAGGGCGCCGCAGTTGACGCGGACGAACGGGCCGCTGCCCCGCGGCGACAGCTGATGGATCGCCTTGGCGACCAGTTCCTTGCCAGTGCCCGTTTCGCCCACGAGGAGCACCGACGCATTCGACACGGCCACCCGCCGCGTCATCGCATAGACCTCCATCATCGCCGGTCCCGACCCGATCAGGCCCTTGATCGGGGAGCTGGTCTCGTCACCGTGTTGGCCGGGGGTGCGCAGCATCGGTGGAAACGGGGTGGGCCTTCCGGAGGGGCGTTTCAATGACGTCGAGAACCCCGCCTGCCAGGGCTCGGTCGGCCGACGCGGTCGATTGATTGTACCGTGCGTAGGTGGCCCGTAGGGGACCGCATTCCAGCAGCACTCCGTATCGATCCACGCTCTCGGTAAAGCTTGCGAGTGCCTGCTTTCGCGACGCTTCGGAGAGGTCTATCCGCTCCGTCTCCCCCAAAAGAGCCTGTTGCGCCCGGCTCGACCCGATGCGGCCAAGCAGCGCGAGAGCCGGCGGGTGGAGATCGGTGGGGCGACCCGGCTGTGGGGCCTGCATGAGCGCCAGCCGCGCGGTGGTCTCGGCCGCCGTCACGTCAAAGCCCCGGCGGCCCAGATCGGCCAGCAGGGCCAAGGCCTGTGAGGCCCGCGTTCGACGCTGCGTCGCGCGGGCCTGTCGTGCGAGAGGATCGACGGCCTGCGGACCAGCCACCTGGGCGAGGTGGTCGGGGAACCGCGGCGGCCCCACGGGTGAGCCGGTGACCGGATCGACCCGCGGCAGAAAGAGACTATCGAGGCGATCCATGATGCCGACACAGTCGAAATCGGAGAACTTGAGCAGCAGCTGCGTGAGGAATTTACCGCGGGCGTCGTCATCGAGAGGATCGACCACCACGAGCACCGGCGGCACGTCGCCGACCGCCTGCCGCTGGATGAACTGCACCGTCTCGATCGCTGTGGGACGGACCGTGCGGGCCGAAAGGAAGACGAGCACGGTATCGATGTTCGCCCGCGCGGCCAGGATCGCGTCCCGGCCACTGGCCACCTTCTCTGTGCGGTAGCCATACCGGGAGAGTCCCGTAGCCAGCGACTCTCGAACGGCGGGGTCGATGTGGGCCACGATGGCGATCTCCTCGCCGGTGCTGGTGGCGGCCTGCAGCAGGATCTCGACCATGCGGCTCGAGCCAGCGTAGGGCGGGTCGCCGCCGGCCAGTGCCAGCGCCCGCGCTGCTTCGAACTGCAGGCTGGCGTCGGGCACGGCCAATGCCCGCAGAAGGGAGCCACGGACCGCCGGTGTCAAAGGCGCCGCGGCAGCCTCTGTCGCCACGTTGTTCTCGGCCGCCGAGTCGGTCACGGGATTGTCAGTCGCTGGTTTGACTGCGGTAGCCGCGGCAGCATGAGCGGCCGCGATCGCCCGGGCCGTTCCGGCGGCTGCCGCGAACATCCCACGCGAGCCCGCCAGGTCGAGGACGTCGGCCGCGGCCTCGTGGTCGAAGCCCGCAGGCCCCTTGACCGCCGCCTGCAGTTGTTCGGGAGGAACCCTGTCGAGGGCGGTCAGCGGATCACCGGCCGTGGCCAGCAGGGTTTCCAGCCGCGCCAGGAGCACGAGGCGGACGGCGTCGGGCTCGTCGGCGTTGAGTGCCGCCAGATCGCGGGCCAGATGGATGGCCTCCTGCGCTCGTGCCGCCGTCGGCGGAAGATTCACCCGTTCGAGCCGGCGGGCCTCCGGATTCCAGACGAACCGCTCCACCGTCTTGCCGCCTGCAGTCACCGCCATGGCCGGTTCGGTCACCGGCTCGACCACGAGGTGGTCGGGGGCGGGAAGGCCGTTGATCGAGAGCGTGCGATTGAGCCTGCGGGTGAGCAGTGCGATCGCCGTGCCGGGACCCGGCGGCAGAGTGTCGTCGGCCAGCGCTTCTGCCGGTAGCAGACGGCGAGCCGCGAGCTCTTTGAGCAGACGGATGGCCCGACCCCGGGCTGCGGGGGGCACGTCATCCACGATCGCCGGCGCGAGCAGATACTCGGCAATGTCGGCTCCGTCGTCGGTGTCGGTGACACCGGCGGCCAGCGCCTCGATGACACCGGGCCAGTGCTCGACATCATCCGACCCAAGCCAGGCCACGAGTGGCTGCCTGGCCTCGATGCCCATGCCGCTGACGAGCTCCCGCGCCAGTCCGCGTGCCCGCCGGTGGACGGCGTCTTCAGTTTGCAGCAGGTCGACAAGCACCGGCAGCGCATCGACGCCTACACGGGCTAGTCGTTCGGCGGCGGCGGTCCGGGTAGTGAATGAGTCACTCGCGAGGTCGTCGACATCCCGCCGCAGTCGGGCGGGATCTCGCCGCCGTTCCCGTGCTGCCTCCCGGATCGCCTGCACGATTGGCCGGACATCCTCGTCGCGGTCGCTGAGTTCGCGTTCGATCCGCCGCAGGCTGGCGGGATCGGTGGTGTCGCCCATATCGGCGAGCAGATCGAAGCGGTTGTCGCCAGCCTTCTCGAGCAGATCGACGACTCGTGAGAAGTAGCGGACGGCAACGTCGTAGGCCTCGACGTCAGCGGCGCGGATCGCGGCGTCGAGGAGCTCTGGTGCAGTCGTCCGCGGAGGGAAGGCGAGCGAATTGACCACCGACTGAGCCAGTGGATCGAGCCGGGGTGCCGGCTCGTCGGCCGCCCGGGCCGAGGGCATGTCGGTGATCACGACCGCGACCAGTGCCGTCCATGCCACGGCAGAGCCTACGACAGTCCTCAGGAAGACATCCACGATCCACCCCCGCGTCAGGCGCGGGCGGCGGCTTCAGGTTCCTAGGAAAGCCGACGCTGCCACGCTGCTATCTGGTCGGCAACCTGCGCCGGAGCGGTCGAGCCGAAACTCACCATCCGTTCAACTGCCCTGGATGCCCCAAGTGCACTACGGAGGGAGGCGTTCCAGCCGGCATAATCCTGCGCAAACTCCTGATCGGTAAGCTCTGCCAGCGAGACGCCGCGGGTCATCGCCCTCCGGACAAAGGTGCCGACCAGTTCATGGGCGGTCCGCTGCGGCACACCGGCTGCGATCAAGGCCTCCATGAGACTGGTGGCGTCGAGGTGGCCGCGATCGATCGTGGCGGCGATGCGGTCGTGGTCGAACGAGCTGCCCGCCACCAGCGGTGCGGCCACGCCGAGCACGGCCTCGAGCGTGTCGATCGAATCGAAGATCGCCTCCTTGTCCTCCTGCAGATCGCGGTTGTAGGCGGTCGGCAGTCCCTTGAGCAGTACGAGCAGCGACTGCAGGTTGCCGATCGACCGGGCCGACTTGCCACGGACGAGTTCCAGCACGTCGGGATTGATCTTCTGTGGCATGATCGAACTGCCGGTGCAGAAGCCCTCCGGCAGCTGCAAAAAGCCAAACTCCTGCGTGCTGTAGAGCACCCATTCCTCGGCCCACTGCGAGCAATGCACTCCAGCCAGCGCGATCACAAACGCCAGCTCGCAGACGAAGTCGCGGTCGCTGGCGCCATCGAGGCTGTTGGCCGCCACAGATGCAAAGCCGAGCGCGTCCTTGACGTGGTCGCGGTCGATCGGCAGCGTTGTGCCGGCGAGTGCCCCCGAGCCGAGCGGCAGCACGTTGGTGCGTCGGCGGCAATCCGCCAGCCGGTCGCGGTCGCGCTGAAACTTCTCGCACCAGGAAAGTAACTGGTGGGCTGCGAGCACCGGCTGTGCGCGACGCATGTGGGTGTAGCCGGGGATGATCAGCCCCGGCTCACGGAGGGCGAAGCCGAGGTATGCCCGCTGGAGTTCCAGAAGCCCGTGGTCAAGTCGGTCGATCGCCCGGCGACAGTAGAGTCGTAGGTCGGTGGCCACCTGGTCGTTGCGGCTCCGCGCCGTGTGCAGTTTGCGGCCGGCGTCGCCGAGCCGGGCAGTGAGGGCCGCCTCAATGTGGAGGTGGATGTCTTCCTTCGCCGCCGTGAACTCGAACTGGCCGTCGGCAATCTGCCGCCGGATCTCCTCCAGCGTCTGCGAGATCGCATCGGCCTCGGGCACCGTCATCAGGCCGCAGGCGGCCAGCATCCGGGCATGGGCGATGGAGCCGTCGATGTCGTCATCGGCGAGGCGACGGTCAAACGAGACGCTCTCGGAGAAAGCCTCGACCCGCTTGTCGGTGGGCTCGCGAAACACGCCGCCCCACGCCTTCTGCTGACCTTGCGATGCTGACACGGAAAATCCTCTGGAAAAGACGAAAATATTCTGCCTATTTGTACTTCCGATCCTACGGAAATTCATCAGCGTTCGTATCCAGACGCAATTCGTTAGGGTGCTTTCACGCCGGGGACGGCAGAAGTCGGCGATCTTGCCTCACGCTCCCGATGGTGCGGAGCCTGCCGCCGCCGATGGGCTGGTTTCGGCACGCAGTAGCCGCGTCGACTCCCGGACAAGTTGGAAACGTGCCGCCACGGGGGGCGGCACGTTTCGTGCCGAACAGGACTGCTCTCCCCGTCATTTTGCGATGTCAGATTTTCCATGGGCGCAACGGGTACATTGCTCGCATGACGACTCCTGACGAACTCCTGTCGCCCGGCGGTCGGCTTGCCGCCCGGCTCGCGGGCTGGGAGTCGCGGCCGCAGCAGATGGCGATGGCCAATCTCATCGCCGAGGCGATCGCCACTCGTCAGCACGCGATCATCGAGGCGGGCACCGGCACCGGGAAGAGCCTGGCCTACCTCGTGCCCGCCGTGCTCGCGGCCACCGCCGACCAGGTCGAAGGGGATGCGGTATCCGACTCTGTTGCACCCCGGTCCGAAGGTGAGCCAGACGTCGACGGCGACGCCGAGGAAGGTGGCAGCGCTGCGGCCAGCCCTGCCGCCGGCCGGCCGCGCCGGATCGTGATCTCGACGCACACCATCGCGCTCCAGGAACAGCTGGTCACGAAAGACATCCCGCTGGTGGCCGCGGTGATGCCACGGGAGTTTTCCGCCGTGCTCGTCAAGGGCCGCCGCAACTACGTGAGCCTGCGGCGGCTGGCACTGGCCCGCGACCGGGCCAGTAGCCTGTTTCCCGAGGAGCG
>Ga0164295_10000563_pt1 | contig 31312 bp, 34 predicted proteins | sample GEODES006metaG_FD_111798 | JGI IMG/M metagenome (GOLD analysis project Ga0164295, IMG submission 111798) | Oligotrophic lake water microbial communities from Sparkling Lake, Wisconsin, USA - GEODES006 metaG | ecosystem: Environmental > Aquatic > Freshwater > Lake | place: USA: Sparkling Lake... | reverse complement strand
CTTTTTAACTGGTTTTTCCTTTTTAACTGGTTTTTCCTTTTTAACTGGTTTTTCCTTTTTAACTGGTTTTTCCTTTTTAACTGGTTTTTCCTTATCAACTGGTTTTTCCTTCTCAGTAGTCATTATTAATTCAACTAATTAAATTTCTTTTTATTTTTAAACCTAAAAAAAATAAAGGTAAAAAGCAAGTGATAAACGATGGGGGAAAAATACTACGGTTCTAAGGCAGAGGTTTATCACGGAACTGCAAAATACACAAAAGGTGGTCTTACTAAGAAAGATATCAAACTTGTAAAGGACAAGTATGGAAACGAGCGTTATAAGAGTAAAAAACAACAAGCTGTTGGACATAAAAAAGGGACATTCCGTGATAAGTGGGCCAAAGCAATGCGTAAAGCGCGTAAGGAACTTGTTAAGGAAGGAGTAATTGAACCAAATGCAGGATTTGTCCCAGTAGGTGGTAAAACAAAGAATGGCAAGGCTCTCCTTAAACGCACACGTGAACACATGGTAAAGGCAATTGAAAAAATGAAAATAAAATAAAAGTTTCTTTTAATTCGTAAAAACATAAACAATTTTATATTTTTATAAATTAAAGATGAGTGACGATACAATTAAGAAACTTGAACAGCGCGTTGCGGATCTCGAATCAAAAATTGGAAAAGAAAAAGCACCACGTGCATCAAGAAAGCCATCTGAATATAACACTTTTATGGGAGAATATATTGCAAAAAACAAGAGTGCCAAGAAATCACACAAAGAACTTTTTAGTGAAGCCGTAAAGGAATGGAATGCTACTAAAAAGAAATAAAACACGGAGCATGGTCACTTCCCATAACTTCAGTAAGAATTGATGAATCTTCAAATTCGAATTCTTTCGAAACTAAAAAATAATCAATACGCCAACCTTTATTCTTTTCACGTGCTTGATGCATATTACTCCACCAACTATACTTAATTTCTTGTGGGTGCTTTGAACGATAAGCATCTACAAAATTTTCAAGAAACAATTTGAAGTTATCCATTTCTTCTTTGGTTGCACCAGCAGAATCTTTTATATTTGGATTATATATATCGAGTTGTTTATTACTTATAACATTAAAATCACCACAAATAACAAGTTGTTTATTAAATGTTTTGAGATATTCTAAAAATTTATGGTCCCATTCAGTAGTGCGATATTCAAAACGAGTTCCACTATTTGGAACATAAACGGTAATTAAATTAAAATGTTCAAATTCTGCGCAAATAATCCGTCCTTGTTCATCAAATGGAGAATAACTAACATTGATTGGTTTTATTTTTGAAAAAATAGCAGTTCCAGAGTATCCTTTTTTATGGAGAGGATTGTTCCAATACCTGTGAGGATATTTTTTTTCAAATCCAGAAGTAAATTTTACCTGTGAGGGAAGAGCCCTAGTTTCCTGTAAACAAATTATATCGGGGGAATCTTTATCAACAAATGAATACCACATTTCCTTTTTGAGCACAGCTCGTATTCCATTTAAATTCCACGAAACAATTTTCATTTTAGTTAACTTTACTTTCTTATTTTAAACACAATTTTTTAAATAATTTTATTATCTGAGTGCAAAGAAAGCACCGCCACCGACGAGTGCTAAAATAATTAATATAATAATGGCAATCATCACTGGAGACATTTTAGCTGAAGAAGCTGGTGCTGGTCCAGGTGTTGACGGTGTAGCTCGACCGGATGCAGGTGTTGCTGCTGCTTTATCGGCTGCTGCTTTATCTGCTGCTGCTTTATCTGCTGCTGCTTTATCTGCTGCTGCTTTATCTGCTGCTGCTTTATCTGCTGCTGCTTTAGTGGCTGCTGCTTTAGTGGCTGCTTCTTGTTCTCTCTGTGCTTTAGCGGCTTCTTCTTGTTTTGCTTTAGCGGCTGCTTCTTCAGCGGCTGCTTTTTCGAGCTGAGTCCTTTGAGCAGCTGCTGCTTTTTCTTGCTCTGCTTTGTCAGCTGCTACTTTAGAAGGTAAATTAGTTTCAACATTTTGCACACAATTCATTACTTGTTGATTTTCAAACTTGTTTTCTTGTGCATCTCCGAAAACTTGAACATTGTTTGTTTGAATACATTTTTGAAGATTTATACTGGGGCAATTAATTTGATTCTGGCTTTTTCTTTGTATAATATCAGCACCAGTGCAAGAAGAAAATGGATTACATTTTGCTCCACCAACTCCAATAACTTTACGTTGATAGAGTTCCTTAAAATCTTCAGGTGTTGTATTTATTTTTTGAAAGGAGTGTTGGTCGAGATAATCGTAAAAATCATCAGGCATAAAACAACCACATGATTTGTTTGATTTAATATCAAAATATCGCGGATATCCTTCTTTTAACATATCAAGTGTTATAGGTGTTTTTGATAATATACCTTTTGTAATTCCTGGTAACTTACTTGTCCCTGTACCACCAGCGCGGCAAAATGCTAAAAGGTTACTATCACAGTTGTTCGTTGGATTCATACAGTAATCGTAACAAAATTCTGTATTTAAATTATCACCTGAACAGTAATTCAATGCTCCATTATTGAAAAAACTATTGCCAACTCTTTGTATCCACAGATCAATTATAGTACTTGGTAGATGAGGAATAATGTTATTACCAATTCTTTGTTTGTAACGAGGTATAATTTTATTATCTTCTTTTATAGGTGTAAAAGCATACTTTACCATATAATCATTAAACTGGGCCATATTTAATTGTCCATTTACAAAGTAACTATACAGTATATAGGGAATTATTGAATCTAAGTTTGGTTCCGTAGGGTCAGGGATATTAAATTGTATAGATGCAAATTTTGGTTTAGGAAGCATTCTTGCCTTATCATAAGCCGTTGCTATACCCATAAGTTTTGTTCTATAATTGTCTTCCATCCTTTTATTGAATGGAATTAATGATGAGATTACAGCACCAGCAGAGGTACCAGAACCGAATACATGTGTTAAAAATGATTCATTTACCCACCAATAAGAATCATATTTCCCCCCTCCACACCCAAACCCATTGTCTCGATACGTGGGGGCTTCATTAGGTGCTTCAATTGGTGAATTTGCGTCTTTTTTTTTTATTGTTACACCAGGACGACCACATCCAGCAGTTCCCCATTCTATTTTTTCGCGCCAATCCTTTACAAATACATTCTCGAGTGTTATGGTGTAAGGGTTCTTTGAAACTGATGTTGTGTTTCCGTAAAATTTCATTTATCTTTTACAATATATTTATTTTAAAAAATATTATTTATTTAAAAAAAATATTATTTATAAATATAATTTCTTCGCGAAGAAATGGGCATTTGTATTCTTGGTATGGGTGATTGCGGTTCTAAATCTGATAACAGATCAATAACAAACATTAAAAACGTTAATCAAACTATGACAAATATGGTAAGTAACACTTCAGTTTCTACAAATGTTCAACAAGCTAACATTCAAAGAAATAAAATAAAAGTATTAGCACCACCAGGATATGACAAGTCATGGGGTCCTCTTATGAAAGGTTGTACAGTTAAAAATAACCAAAATATGAATGCTTCACAAACTGTAAAAGTTTCACTTGACCTTAAAGATGAAACAGCGTTAAAAAACCAAATATCGACTGCGCTTAAAACAGCTAACGAAACTGCACAAAAAAACAAAACAGAATTCTTAGCAACTGCAAGTACAACGTCAAACAATTATACAGAAGTTAACCAAGTAATTGAAAATCTTGTAAGCACAAACATATCCAAATCTGTATATGACGATCTTAAACAATTAATGGAAAGTATTCAAGAAAACGAGGGAGAATTCTATGGTCCTATAGAATGTGCCCCAGGAACAGCCTTTTATGAAAATGCTCAAACAATGGTAGTAAAACAAGTAGCTGATAAACTTACTAAGGCACTTACGGGAACAAGTGTTGATAATGTTCTTGAAACCAAGGTCGAAAATACTAATAAAACAGTTCAGGAAGGAGAATCAGGTGGTGCTACTGGTCTTTTAAATGCTTTTGGGGGAATTTTTACTGGACCACTTATGATGATTCTTGGTATTGTTATTGCTGTAGCAGTTCTTGGTATTATTGGATTGGTAATATTTAAATCATTGGGTTCAAAAAAAGCAGCTGCTTTCGGAGGAATGCTGTTTGGTCGTAAGAAATCAAAGTTTGGTAGTAAACGTTGGTAAAAATTAGTTTAAAGAATTTTAAATTAAAACAATGCAACCCCCTTTAGTATAAAGAAAATCAGGTGGGTCATTCTTGTTTTATTGAACAATTTTGTGTTATATTTATAGATTTGTAGATAAGACAAAATTGTTCAACAAAACAGGTAATAGAAGCCTAAATTTGATTACCAGTTTTCATTATAACTTTAGTTACTTAAAAATTCGTTAAAGTAACTAAAGTTAAATAACAGTTCTTGTAAATAACTATTTAAATGAACATTCAGATAAAGAAGTTTGACCCAACAACTATCGATCCATGCCGTATAGTTGTGTTCATAGGGAAAAGAAATACCGGAAAGTCAGTGCTTGTTACAGACATTCTTTACCATCTTCGTAAAATTCCCATGGGTGTTGTGATGAGTGGAACGGAAGAATCAAATGAGCACTACAAATCGTTTGTTCCCGATTCGTTTATTTATGGACAATTTGAACCCCAAGTTGTTGAAAAAATAATAACTCACCAACAAGGAGTTCTTAAGAAATTAAAACCTGAACAAAAGGAAGATGACAAGGATCCCAGTAACAGTGTTTTTATGTTGCTTGATGATTGCATGTTTGACAACAAATGGACACGTGATAAAAACATGCGTTGTGTTTTTATGAATGGGCGTCATTACAAAATATTTTTTATGTTAACCCTTCAATATTGTATGGATCTTCCTCCATCACTGAGAGGTCAGATAGATTATGTTTTTATACTTCGTGAAAATATTATAGAAAACAAAGTAAAACTGTATAAGCATTTCTTTGGTATTTTTCCCAATTTTGATGCATTTAATGAAGTTTTTACTCAATGCACTGAAAATTACGAATGTCTAGTGTTAAATAATCGTAGCACGAGTAATAAAATTGAAGATGTTGTTTTTTGGTATAAAGCAAAAGTAAATCGAAAGTTTCGTATGGGGAGTCCCGCACTTTGGGAACACCACAAAAGAAATTATAATAAATCACATGATGAACCGGATGAACCAGTTCACATCAAAAAGAAAAATGCTATTAAAGTAAACGTTGTTAAAACAGACACCACAGGTAAATTAAAGAAAAAGTAAAAATCACTTTGTGATTTTCTTTATTTGTTTGGACACCTTGCGTTACATTGTTCAAGGCGAACTTCTTCAGTAAAAATGGTCCAAAGAAGAGCCGTTAGAAGAAAGAAAATAAATCCGATTTTAACTTGACGAGCATAAAGTGTACCAAAAAATAAAATTGTAAATACAATTGCGGCAATGAGGACATTTCCTGTAGATTTTTGAGCGAATCCAAACATTTAAGATTAACTTTTATTTTATTTTCTAAGATAACTTGTTTGTTTAATTAGAACATTCAATTTCTTGAAATTTGCTGTGCTACATTTTTATGAAATCTGGGGAGTTCACTAACATAAACTTCATTTTTCTCATTTTTTACTTGCTTGTTTCGCTCGTGGGAGTATACAATTTGCTTTTATTTTTTTTTTATCTTAAAAGCATATAGGGATTCACATCATTGGGAGGCGCCATGCAATGAGGTCCCTGTTGAGGGAGTGGTGTATTCTGCCAGAACATCATGCAAGACTGTCCTGGAACATTGCATTGAGAACCAAACTGCTGTTCATCACCGAGTGCATTTACAAGGGGATTGCCACCACTGTAAATAACACCAGGTTCAGAACCAGTGCACGTGTTAGGTGCTCCTGGTGTTGTCATGTTCATGAATTGTGAAGCAGTGGTTTTGAAAAAGTTGTTTGTAATGGCATTACCGTTGTCCTGAAGATACTGGCGAAGCTGATGGCCAGTTGTGACACCTTTACCAGTTACATCATTAATAAGATAGCTGTAAAGGTCACTACTATTGCGGTAATCTGTCATGTAATAAGCAGGTTGACGAAAACTTACAAATTGGTTTCCCTCGACAGTTGTTGGCACAAAGTTGTATACCTGAAGAGGATTCATCCTATAATTAAAGTAAATATAATTATTTGAAATTTTATTTAATTTAATTTAACGTTTTTACAAATTAAAACTAGTTTTTATTTAATTTTGTTGGGGTTCGTCATCGTCAGTAACTTCGACTTCCTCATATTCTTCTTCACCGTTGATCACATTTACAGTTTCAGTTTGTGGGTTAACGGCATTTCGAATAATTGTAGCTTCTTTAGATACATGTTCTTTGTTCTTAATAAATTCTGAAAGAATTTTTAGCTGTTCTTCCATAGACTGCATTCTCTTACTAAGCTCATCATTTACAGTTTGTGGTTTAGCTTGTTCTCTCTTAACTGTAATAAGTTCCCTTCGAACATTTTTAATTTCTTTAAGTGCAATGATGCTTACACCAGCAGCAGCACCTGCACAAATAAGAGGGATCCATCTAGAAAGTGTGCTTACGGTTGTTTTAGCAGCTGTTTCTGTTCCAACTTCAGGAACCTTAAAATTCATTTTCTTTGAAACACGCTCCATCTTTCTATTTATATTTTTTTTTAATTTTATTTTTTAAACGCTTTTTAGTTTATTAAATTTATCAATAAAAGAACAATAAATACAACGAGAATAATGTAAAAAAAAGTTATATTTTCATAAAACAATCCTTTTTTAATATTATTATCTTGTTGTTTTTGTTTTAAATTTAAATAAAGTTCAAGTTCCTTTGCTTTATCGGAATTATTTTTATATAGTGTTTTGAGTATAAATGTTTTAGCACTATTTACAAAAACACCGTTCTTTATCAAAATCTCATATAAATTGGGAACCAAAAGGTCTTCTTCTGTATGAGCCATAATTATATTTGAGTTTAAAACAGTATATTTTCCAAGTTTTATTGGCGGAGTATCTTTTAATTTACTTGTAATATTTTCAATACTCATGGGATAATAATAATGTTCTATAAAATCTGGATAAATACAAATGTTCTGTCCTGGTGCTGTATAACTATTTTCTGTAATTGCGTTACTTGATCCAGGAACAGTAGAAAATCTGTTCATGCAAGCACATATATTACAAACATCCTGTGATTTAGGGTTTTTACTTGAGCTTAGTGCCGGAAGACGTAAGAATTTTTGATTTCCTAAGTCATCAAAAGAATCTGTAATTGGTATAATTATATTAACAAAGCTAGTTGTTATAGTTTTACTTGCATCATCAAAAAGATTTTCAGTTGTTACAACACATTCTTTAATATCTATATCGCATTCATTTCCTTTTTTTATGTCAGTGCATATCTTTTCAACATTATCAACACTTGTATAAATAGTTGTGTTTTTTCCACACATTTCTTTATTATTACATAAAAACATTGGGTCAGAGCAAATTTCATCTATGTATCGAGTTACTTGTTCAGCTGTATCGTTATTAAGAAATGTAGTATTACTAATAATTTTTGAACTTGGACTAGAACTCATTTATTAATGGTTACCGTTATTTTTTTTTAATTAAAAACTTTAAAAGTAAGCTCGACTTTTTAAAAGTCGTCTTCTGTTCCATTTTCACCCATTTCATTTACCAAGTCAACTCCAAAAATAAATGCACCCTGATACGTTGGACTGTTAGGTGTGTTCGGATATCGCATCTTCATATTTTTCTTTACGTTAATGTTGTAATTTCCAAAGACCCCAAGATAATAATCTGTTGTAAACTTGTGACGTTCAAGATGACACTCCTTACAATGGTCATTAAATGCCTGAACAAAATTCTTCTCACGGCAATAATGTTCATCACCAATAACAAGTTTACCACTGCTTAAGAAGTGTTCCAAAGCATGTGTGTTTTGTGCCATATCACGTTGAGTATCACGAAAATATTCAGGAATACTCGACCAAAAATCTTGTCCACGATATTTATTTACTGCTGCAAGATAAGCACATGCTGCTTTTTTCATAATTGAAGGAAGTTCTTTATTAAGTTTATAATCAAGGTCAGGATCTTTGTTGCAAACCTTTTTGTGAAATTTTGCAACAACCAACCGACGACTGATACTTCCTGAGTTATCTGTGTAATTTGGAGGTTCGTTGCCTGCAAAAAGTCCAGGTATTTTCCATTCTATGTAATGAGATTCCTTATACTTGACAGGAAGTTGCATATCGCCTCCCTCAATAAGCAATTGAAATTCTGATTGTTCCAAACGGAGGTCTCCCTTGATTTCAGGTGCCAAAAATAAAAGTTTATCTTTCAAAGAACTCAAACCAAATGTCTTTTCGATGTTGTTACTTAACACACCTACATCACATGTTTCATAAAACTTCTTTACTATTTTAGTAATAGTTGATTTACCACTTCCAGCAACACCCTCCAAGAACATTGCTACTTGCCAGTTATCAAGTTCACCCAGTTCAAAAAACAGTCTTCCGATAAAAACATATACCCATTTGCATACTTCTTTGTGAAAATCTTGGTATTCTAAGATACTTTGAAAAAAAGGAGTTGGAATGTCATACCAATCATCAATTTCTTCAAAATTATTAAAGTTGCAATTAAAAAATTTACTTGCAACGACATCTATATTTAGTCTCTTTGTAATATCAGAACCGTATTCATAAAAATGATCGTAATAAAGATCGCCTTCTTTTTCCTTACAACAATAAATACCGTTACGAAAAGCAAACACATGTCTGTCTTTTTTGAGGTCGGTAACTCGAGGGTCTTTGCAATTTTCAAGATAATCAGTTGCGTTTTTGATATTGCTTGCATTGCTTGTTAAATTGTGCCATTGTCGATAATCTTGACAAAACTCAGTTTTTTCATAAATAAATTTTCTGATACTCATTTTTTCCTTCCACGCATGAGTAAAATAACCGTTATAAAGAATTTTTTCATAAAGCGAATCTCCATACCGCTGAAGACCCGATAAATAAATACTATCTTTGAGATAAAGAATCAAATTTTGAAATGGATTATTTGATTCTATATTGGGTTGCATAAAACGAAGCTGTCCTAGGTCATCCTTGATTTCAACACCCTCACCTGAATGACTATTTACAAGCACATTACCCATTTTAAGAATCTTACTGGCATAATCAATACTTTCAAATATCTTATTAAATATACCATTTATTTCTTCATAACGATCATCTGAAGTATTCTTGACTATTTCTTGTTGAAGATACACAACGTTGTATAAACATCTCAGATAATTTGTATTAAGCTCTTCATAAGTAAATTTTTCTGTCGTAAGTCCAAAATTTTCTATCGCTTTCTCCACAAACGTATTTATACTTTTATTACCAGAAAGAACCCATTTGTTTTGAAATGAATAAAGATAGCTAAATAACTCAGTTTCAGTTGAATTTTCAAATCGTGTCTTAATACCAACTATCTCTTCATAGTTATTCATAACCTTTATTCACTTTTAAATATTATTACATTTTAATTTTTAAGTAAATTTAAAATGTAATATTTAAATTTAAATAAAAAACTGGTTTATCTAATCACATAATTTAATACTGTGTCGAGTTTTCGTAGCACACAGAACAAAACTTTGCAAAGGTGAGGTGGTTTAAAAGATTAGAACTTAGTGAATAATCATGGATTATGTTCCATATATACCACATGTCATCATTATATTTTAAACAAAAATCATCAAATGTAAAATTTTTCTTTCTTTTTCTTCCTATATTGATGGTGTCTAATTTTCTAATATGTTCAGCATCAGCTGCGCTCTCTTCTGAATCAGAATGATCATTTGGATTTGGTTGGGACTGGTGATAATAATCATTGAGAATGTCCATTGTTTAAACTTTAAATTATCAATTCTTTAAATTAAACATTTAATTAAATGATTAATTATTTTCCACATGGAACAGCTAATCTATATATTAAATAACAAGGACTGCAACAGCATGCTATAATTATTTGGACAATGTCAACTCCTCCTGTAGGAGTTTTGCACTTAAATGCAAAATAAAGTGCAGCTACAAGTATAATAGTTCCTATTAAATTTGAAATAGAATTTGAGCCATCATTAGTTGCACCAAATGTTTGTTTCATCTCTGGAAGAGCATCTGTGGAAGCTGTTACAATGTTTCCAGCTACTGGGTTTATGGCTGTAAGAACATTTGCAAAATTCATTTTCGTATTGTTTTGTAAATAAATAAAATATTTTATTATAAATGGAAATTCATGAAAATAATTATCAAATTGTTTATGTTTTTATAACTTACATTTTCATCATAATAGGGTTACTTTATCTAAAAGAAGGACACATTCCTCGCAATTATATAGCAATTCTCGTCTATTTTATTTTTAAAATGGTAACTCTTTATGATAAATGTACGGTGAGTTATATAGAATGTAAATTAAGAAATGTAAAAAAAGAAGAAGGATATCTTAATGATTTTTTACATTCTATTGTTTCTTTAAGATATACAAATCATGCAAAATTTATATATATAGTTGGAATTATATTTGTATTTGTATTTATAAAACAAGAAATTTAAACGTTAAGTTGTTTAAATTGTTCGCGAAATTCTTTTGAATAAGTCATTGAAATTGTCGATTCTTCCTTATATTCTATATTATCAACGTAAATATAATTAAAAAGAATTTGTGCCTTTTCTTCAGCTGTTCCATTCATATATTCTGGTTCCAATGCCTTTGTATTAAAAAATGAAATGTATTTGTCTTTCATTGAAACTTTATTTGGTGTTACCTTTCTCTTAGACTTAACAACTTTTAAAGTTCCATACGGCAAATTGCACTTTGTAACATTGTTTGTCCGAAGCTTAGGAACAACCACCTTGTAGAGTTCTTTTTTCTTTTTGTTTAAGACCTTGAGTTTTTCCTGAGTAATCTTGATAATCTTGGAAATTTCTGCATATTCCTTGACTTTTTCAGTAACATCGTTAATTTCTTCTTCCTGAAGATTACTCATCGCTATTTTCGATTTAATCTTATTTTATTTATTTCCTTAAATAAAATTAAATAGAAAATTGTTATTTAACTTAAAATTTGTTTAATTGTTTATAAAACCACTTGGGCCAGAACGGTCAGTTGCGGACTGCACTTGACCAAATGCTGGTGGAATACCAAGTGCTGAGCTGCCTTGAAATATAGGGTCAACATAGTTGTTGTAGTTAATAGAATCAAGAGCACGGTAATCACTGGTCTTGCTGTATGGTGTGTTGTTGCTGGTGATCGCACCAATTTGTTCAACCGGAGAGAGGGCAGTGAATGCGGCAAGAGCACGGGCAGCTGACTGGCTGAGTGCGTTGTTGTCAGCGTTCACACTTGGCTTAGGGAGAAGACTGCTTGCTGCAAACATTGGTAGGTCCTTTGCGCACTGGCTCAGCTGAGCAGCACGCTCATTTTGGTAGCTAACACTTGGGAAAGTGTTTCCTCCTAGGTGACCAAGGTTGCTAGTGTAACCGTCTCCTAGACCGTTTCTGTAGGATTCGGCTGCTCCTGGAAGTGGGACACCTGCCATGATCGGACGTGCAGAAATGTTTTGTGCAAGTTCAAGATTATCTACGCTAGGGTTAAGGTAATTCTGGAGATTCATGTAATAGCGAGCACCAGTTTTGTTAACGTCTTCAACACTTGTTCCAACGTTCATAACAAGACGATCCTGGAAGTTCTCTATATTTTGGGCAGCGCTTAGGCTTGGGGCTCCAGTGTAACGGGGAACAATGTTCTGAGTGGGTGCTACCTCACTGAAATTTTCCTGTTGCTTAAAAACGTTCATTGTAGAAATAGCTAAAAGCACAGCAGCTATTGCAAAAATAGCGCATCCTAGTTTTTCATTTGCCATATTGTATAAAATACCCTGAGATTTTAAATTTAAAAAATATTTTATTTAAATAATTAAAACGTTTAAAAATGTTTAATTATTAAAATTTTTAAAAAAAAGTTAAAATTTCATCTGATTCATCATCTGAAGAAGAATCTTCATTTATAAATCCAAATTTAGGAACTCGTAATACTTTTTTATGGACCTTGCCTGTTTGAATTTCCCAGTTAACAAAACAACTGTCTTTAGTAAAAATAAGGTGTTTTAATTGACCAATTGATTCAAGTGTCATTCCTTCTACAAGTTCTGAAATAATGTTTTCTTGATTATCAATAAATTCAGCAGTTGAAGATTTTGTAAGATTAATAACGGTGTTACCATTATTTTCCTTAACAAATTTATTATACATAACATTTATTTTATCTTCAGGGATAACCTTTCCAAACCATTCTTCAGATTTTATTGAAATTAAATTAACAATAAATTTATCAAAATTAATTAGTGCATCACATACTTTCTTGCTATATCCAGATTTGCTTGTAAATTCAAGTTCAATAAACTTTGAAGAACTTACCATTTTCATTTTAGGAAACTGAAGTATAACCGGCTCTCCATTACATCTTATTTTACAAATCATTACTTCAGCTTTTTTATGTTTCTTAGGTTTTGAAATTTTTAACGATTCCATATCAAAAATCCTCTCTTCAGAAGACATTTGTTTAAAAAACAATTTTATAATTTTTAAATTGTATAAACGAATAAAATTTTAATTTGTTTAAACAATTTTTTTAGTTTGTAGCAAGGTAATCACTAAGCTGAGTAAGGGGAGTTCCAAAACCATGATTGATAATTTCTCTATTTTGATTCTTAAGAACAACAGAATAATCAGGGCGTGTCATTTCAGCCGATATCACACCACCATAAGGCATAGGACCATACTGGCACAAGCTGTAAAATGAATTTGGACGATTCTTCATCACTGGCTGTTGAGTTGTTGGAGCATTTGAAAACAACCACTTACCACCAGCAACCATTCCAGGAAGTTGATTTGCCTTGTAATCACTGATATTGTCTGGAACAATACGAGTGTATTCTTGAAAACCACCAGATGCTGGAATTTCTGAACCTATAGCGAGACCACGACCAACATGTATTTTTTCTATTGGCTGTTCATTTGTTTTGAATTTCATTGTTGACTTTAGTTCTTCGATTTGTTTTTGACGAGAAATTTCAAGACCTGGACCACCAGTTCCTGATTGTCCATACTGGTAACCGTATCCGGTAATACGTTCCTCAGGAGTGAAAAGATTATTTGTTTCTCTTCTTACAGGAACACCAAGGTCATCGCGGTCACGCTGTTGGCGAAGCCCTGTGCACATTTCCATGCGCTGTTGAACCTGTGAATCATCAAGGTATTGTTTAGTGTCTTGGGGCATATCTTTGTTTAGAAACCATGATCCGTTATTAAGAACGTCGTTAGTATATTTATCATAATAGTCTTTGAGTGGGATTCCGTTAATACTTTTTGTATTATACAAACTATTAGTTTTAACCCAATCTTGTTGTGAAGAATTCATAGTCTGTTGGGGAACTATAGGGTAATAGTTTTCTGTCCATCCGGATGCGTATGGATTGTTGTATCCAGCTTGAAATTTTCCACCATTTGGTTGTTCAGCTGGAGAAAACTTATTTATAAGCGCTTGTTCACGAGCACTCTGTGTCTGTTTATAGTAATTTTCAGAATCAAGATAAACAGGTGTAAAAGATTCTTTACGAAACATCTTAATTTTAAAAGCTTCTTAATAATAAGCGTTATTTTATTTTTAAATTAAATTACCCTTGGATTAAAAGGCATTGAACCTGTATATTCAGGATTAATCCCGATGTTCCTGCAATAATTACTATCAAATGAATAAACATCATCAAATGGTTGAAGTGTGCGATCAACTGTATAACCCAAATTGTAATTAAAGAATTCACAATTTTTATTATTATCAACACTTCTAATATTTTGACTTTCCCATGAATCGCTCTTTGGTGCTGTGAAATTTGACCATGAATACTTTGTAAGAAGAGCAGTATTTGTTCCTCCACGCTGTGCTTCGGGAAATATGATGTGATTTACTTCCTGGAGATTTAATGGAGCACCTGCAATACCAACTCCATTTGTTCTTGCGTTATTAGCAGCTCCATAATACCAAAGGTCACTATTATCAACTGATTCTTGGGGATTGAAGTATCCTTCATTTGCCATAAACCGGTGATAGCTCTGTGCAGGGAAATCATTTGCTGATTTTTTTGTTGCTGTATAACTAGGAAGTAGTTTTTCAAAATTGACACCACGATAAATTAACCCAGGGTCATTTTTATAATCACCTGGAGGAACTGCAAGGGAATTTGGACCTGAAACACCTGAAGTTCGTTGCCCATCTGGTAATCTGTAATCAAACTTTGTAATGCTGTATTGAAATGGATCAAGTATGTAAAAGTTTGTTGCCTTATTTAATTCATAACTTTTGAATTGTGAACCTATAGGTGGTTGTTCCTGAGCAAGTTGTTCTGCGACTGTTCCCTTTACCATATTTGGGCTATTATAAAGAGAGTTATTTTCAAAGCTCAAATTATTACCGTATGGTAAACTATAAGGCATGTGAGGTGCATTTGATGCTAAAATATTCATCGATGTTTATTTAAACTTCAAAGATATTTTTATTTTGATAAAAATCTTTCAAGTTTAATTTAAATTAAAGGTTAACAATTATTTACTTCGACGTAATTGCGAAGTTCATTGCGGCTACTCACACCACACTGGTGAAGACTGATAACGTGACCATCTGAATTTGTCATATTCATCACAATATTATTAACATTCTGTACAATACGAGGGTCAACTATATCCCAACGATTGACAAACCGTGTTGATTGAAGTCCATCATTTTTCTGTCCAAGACCAATAAATGTTGGGTCAACTGCAGCTGAATAGCTGTAATCTTGATCTCCAAGCTCATTGATTGTTGTTGCCTGAGAATAAAATGTGTTCATTTCTGGAGAAACATCTGGGTTATTTACAAATGCCTGTTTGGGGTAAATTGTAACTTGGGACGTTCCTATCGCTGATTTTCTGTTTTGGAAAACTGGGTATCTAAGAACAGTGGAATCGTCGTCCACATATTTAATACTTGGATTAATATTTCCAAGGAAAGGCGTTGTGTTGTAAGGAACTGTATAAATTTCAGGAAGGTCACGAAGCTGAGTTGGTTCTGGGCGATCATACATATTTGCAACTCCATAAGTCTTAAGATTTCCAATAGGTGTAAATCCTGAATTTGAAATTTGTGCATATGGGTCACGGATAGGGTCTTGGTTATAAAACCGTAGTTTCTTGCTTGTTGCATCTATAGAAGGTGCAAGGGATCCTGATACTCCCCCATAACTTCCAATCGAACTTCCGATACTATCCATTTAAAGGAATTTATAAAAGTAACATTTATTTTTTTTTTAAACAAATTAACTTTAATTTTCTTTAGGTTTTATTTCAGATGTGCATGCTGGGCAACGACTTGCCAATGGGCTAATTAATGTTGTGCAATAAGGACACCCAACTGTTTTTTGTTGTATATTGTATTTCTTTCGTAATTTATCAATTGGTTCAACAAATACAAAAAACAATACAGCTAAAAAAATACCAAAAACAATTACAGAGTTCAATATATTTCCTAATTTAATATCAAAGCTTCCAACCTTGTAATTAAATCCGGTATCAGAAACTGATTTGAAAACTCCATTTATAAGTGGAGAAATAAAATCTCCTGTAAGTTCATTAAATAATCTGGATATAGTCAATCCTAGAGTGATTCCTATTGCAATCTTTACTGGGTCTTGAATAAGTATAAATTTTAAAAGTTTTGTAAGAGATGGTGAAACTGTATCGAAAAATATGTTGAATGTATCCATCTTCTTTACCTTTGAACAAGATTTTTTAATAAAACAATTCTAATATTTCTATCATTTTTTTCAATTAAAGTAGTTTATGTTTTCTTTTAATATGTTTATTCGTTCATTCCATTCTTTACAATAATAAGTTGTTCGTATTTTTTACTACTCATTTTTATATCATTATATTTTTATTTTTAAATCTATTTTTCTTAAACATACATTTAAAAATAAGCTGTTTAATTTCCTCCTCTGCCTCCACCACCACCCCCACCTCCGTTCTCGCTGCCTGTGGCTCTGGCGAGTTTGGCAACCAGTTTGAATTTCTCTGGGTCGTTCACAAATACACTGGCATACTTCGGATTAACCAAATTCGTTGGATTTCTATAACAGAAGTGTGCAAACCCTTCTTGGTCATTTGGAATGGTATCAACTGGCATTGGTGAATAGTGCCACTGAGAATTTCCCTTGTGGAAAAGCAAATCATCAACACGCTGAGAAACAGTTGCTTCTTGGTTTCTTGTCATGTTTATATCATTTTCAACTCCATTTTGGCCAAGTTCTGCCTCATTACATGTTCCGAACATTGTTGGTGGTGCATCGTATTCAGGAACATTTATAACCCCCATTGGATTATCAACAGTTGATTCGCGACACTTAAGGTCTCCATAAGGTTGACCTTGATAAACATAGCTGTTTGACATTCCATTTGGTCCCATTGTTGCTAGTTCAAGGTCCCAGTCGTATCGATTTCCATTGGGAAGTTCAAACTTTGGATAATTCTCAACTGCAAGTCCCTGGGGACTACTCGTACCTCGTGGATATGTTCCAGCTGCCTGGATACTTATATTTCCATCAGGTGGAGGAATAATGTTGGGAGAACTATCACTTACTTTGAGTATCTTTGTTTGATACTTTGAATATTCACCTTTGATGTTATTTAATAAGACCAAAACAGGGATTCCTGAACCATCGGGTCCTGGTTCAGTTGTGTAATTTATACTAGTTACTATATTTGTTTCAATAACACGACCATTCACACTGAATGCTAAGATGTCACCCTTATTAAAATTCAGTGCTGTGTTAACATAAATGACGTTATTTAATCCATTTGGGGAAGGTTTCACAGCTTTTACAAGATATACACCGGTATCATATGAATTTGTAAGCTTTGTGTTGAGAGGGTCAGAAACTGGAACAAAAGAACTTGTTGTTGATATATTTGAGTGTATAAGTATTGTAAGACTCAATACAACAACCGTAATTGCAAAATAAACTGAATTCTTTTTTATAAAAGTCATTGACATACCAGCTATAATAGTTATAAGTGCTATTAAATTTAACACTTTGATATAATTTTCAGGTTTGGGGTCATTATTTAAAAATGAAAAATTCTGGGTATTAAATAAATCAACAAAATTATCTAACCAAAATTGAATCATTTAATAAAAGTTCTTTTAAATAAATTGATATTTTATTTTAATTAAAATTAAAGTTTAATTTAATTAAACTTAATTTTTAAAATTAAAGTTAATTCTTGTAACTAATGATGTAATTGATAATATCATGTGTATCAGTTGGCATTTCAACAATTTTCATACCGATAGTAAAAAATGATTGGATGTATTTCCAAATTGCCTGTTTTGTAACTGGTGAAAGGTCCGATGTCCATATTTTTTTAATATTAAGAGCTTCCAGTAATTGAGGCTTGTCGTCACCGATAAAAAAATCTTCGTCTCTCATTGCAACTTTTTCAAGGTATGGAACACTCTTGGTCATAAATTCCGTACATGGTTTTTTTGAGTTTGCCTTTATTATTGTTTGGAAAAGTGTATACTGAACTTTAATCTTTTTTTCTTCGGGAAAGATTTCCATAAGTTCATTAAAGAACTCATCAACCACTTGATTAAATATTTTGATATAGCTCACGCTCATTAATAACAAATAATCGTTTTGTTGTTTATTTTCGTTTAATCTTTAAATGAAATTTAATAAATAAATTTATATTATGAGTTTTTATACTGAAAAAGAAAAAATTGAAATATGCGTAGACATCGCGAAACAACTCAAGTTCTATAAAAATACTCAAGGTGTGGTTGTTAATTTATTTAACGAAAACTATACCTTCATACCAAAACTCAAGAACATCTTCTCAAATTATATTAAAGATACTAAGGACTATTTAGGTGTTTTAGAATTTGAAGAAATAGGTAAACAAATAAAATACGACTTTCCTATTTCAAAACGGAGAAAAGCAACTTTTGTTATTAAAATGAAATAAAAAAAAATAATAGTTCTTTACAAGAATGGATGTTCATTTAAATGAAGAACCGATTATTTCACAATTAAAGCCACTGCAATACAGCATGTTAATAAATAAAGATAAAGAAAATAAATCAACAGTTTTAGATTTAAAAAAACTCATTGAAGAATTTCGTTTAGATATCAATTCCAATTATGAACCTAAACAACTTCCAGCATTTGTTTCTAAAACCTATTACGAAATACAAAATTTAAATAAAATAGATAAATCCGATTTTAGCTATAATTATCCACCTGAAGGTCCCATAGAAAACGACTTTAAATGTTTATATTGTAAGAAGGTAGGACCTGATTATCATGATATTTATTGTAAACGTCCATTTAAATCTTCTCTTGTTCTTGATAATCCCAGTTCGCGTTTCCCAGGTGCTGAAAAATCAACTCCATATGACCTCCTTGTGAAAAAAGCTGGACAGAAAAAAGTTGTAAGCAAACATATCCGCAGTGAAAAGTTTACTGATTCCGTTCAAATAAAATATAAAAATACCAAAGAACAAAACGCTGAAATTCGTATTTCTCGAAATGGAACTATAAACATCATTTCGGCTGCTATTGGAGACAACACACTTGATACTTTTATAGTTTCGAGAATAAATGAAACAAATGCTGTTAAAACTCCACCATTTAAAATGAACCCTTCACAAAGTTATCGTTATCTTATCGGTGCACAATTCAATTTATTTCCTGAAGAAATGAACAAAGATTTTCTCATTAACTTAAATACCATCAATAATAATTTATGGAAACTCCCACTGTTCAAATCTATAAATAACGGTAAAACCATTTTTATTATTTCCGATGGCACTTTTTATTACGTAACTGATTATAATTATAATTCAGGTGAACAATACAGTCGAAGTAACAAACTTACAAATCCATTCATACAGTTCCATCTAATCGAACCTGCACGACCAAACATAAAAATCCATGTTCAGGTTTATATTCGTGGTTCAATTCAATTAAAAGCAAGTTACGTCGATGCAAATGATCGAAGTGTTCAACTTGATTATTTTGTTCTTGAAGATGTTTATGGTTTTTTATCAAAACTTTTCGAAGCACTGATAATTTACTCACATGAATCCGAATACAATATCATTGAAACAGAAATTAAATCTCAAAAGAAATTTGAAGATGTTCCAAATATGGTTCCTAGAAATTATGGGTTACCAACTGAAAAACCGATCAAGAAACCTAAAATGTGCCACAATAGAGGAAAAGCAGGTGGACATGACCTCAGACCCGTTCCATATAGTTTTAACGGTGTATGTCCTGAACAAGGATACTATGTTGCACCACGTGGAATAAAGCGCCCTGATGGAAAGTTTGAGCCATGTTGCTATAAAATTAAAAAAGATGGACAGGATTCTAAAAAACGTATAAATGAAATGTTAATTAATGGATATCCTGACTTAGCAGCAGAAACTTACAGTGAATCTATTCCATTTCATGGAACCGTTGAGAGAAACTTTAAAGATTCTGATAGCGCTGTTTTTATACCTGGAACAAAGATTATAGAAAATCGTGCGTTTCCAGGACTTAAGAATTTATCAAAACAGCAATTAATTAGTTGTATTAAAGAGCGTGGGTTGATTCGTAAACCAAATGTGTTTGATTTACCTATTTCAACAAAACTTCCATCCATGAACTTTGAAAAGATAAAAACACTTTCAAGTTTAGAAATCTTTACCAAAGAGAACTTTATGGTAACACCAGTTAATAATGAAACTATACGTGTTAAACTTTATTTCGATTCAAGTGGAAAAAGTTATTTTATAAATACATTTGGAGACGTTTCAGAAAGTGGAATAAGTATTTTACCAGAACTTGAACAAACTACAATTGATGGATATCTTTATCCATTTCCTGAACAATTTACTTTTTATCCATTTGATATAACTGTTTATATCGAAAAAGACATTTCCTCATTAGATTTCTTTAAACCAACTAATTCGAGATTCTTTTATTTAAATGAAGCTATAAACACAATTAAACTTGCAAAAAAGAAATTAAATGTTGAATTAACATTTGATTTAAATATCATAAGTGGTTCAAGAAACTATCTTGAATCACTTCCCGATATAACTAGTTTGTTATTTATTCCATACACTGGAAAAAATTTAAGAATATGGAATGATATTAAACAAACTTTTACAGTTGATTTAGATATAAGTTTTATATCTGATAATCGTTGGAAAATACTTGATCGTGGTGGAATTAAAATTAAAAACGACCTTTATAAAAAAGGAGACAATACCATCATAGAACTTCCTGTTAAGTTTACAAAGTTTCTCAAAGGAACAACATCAACTGTTTTGTTTAAAATAAATATTAATAAAATTACATTAAAAGTTGTGGAAAAGAATCCGTTCTTACCCATAGAACAAATCGATGGACCAGTAAGTAGCTACGAGGAAATTAACGCAATTCTAGAATCCATAAAAAACCCAATTTCCAGAGAAACATTTACAAACCCCAACAATGTATTTGAACTAAATGGAAAGGTTTACACTTTCCAAGGTATAGGAAAACCATTAAAACATACTTAACACATTTTAACACAAGAAAGCATCTTCGATGCTTAACACAAAAACACGTGAAACGTGTTAACACAAGAAAGCATCTTCGATGCTTAACAGTAACTTGTATTATACAAAATCATTTTATATATATAATTCATGGAATCGATAAACGTTTGAAATGGAATTCTACCTCCGATGTATTCACATTCTAATTCATACGTTTCTATACCTTCTTCTATTTTATTGTGGTCTTTGATAGTTAAAACTCTTGTAAGGTCAATTCTCCATAAATATTCTCCATTAAACAGAGGATAAAAAGAACTTCTTTGTTTTTCACGAATAATGTCGTAACTTATTACTTTATTTGATTCAGCTTTTGTTGTAATTGTAATCGGTGATCGATCTTCTGTTGATAAACTCAATTTGAATGTTAAATTATTAAACAGTTTTTCATTGGGGTTTACTGGTGTTGCGATGTATTCTTTTACTTTTGTTTTCTTCATATTTATTGGATTTAAAAGAGTTCTTCCGTTGTATGTACTTCTGTAAGTTGACCCTTCCATATTTGACATAAAATCATTTGTAAAGATGTATGCTCGACCAACAATTGCCTTTTTTAAGAAATCAAAAAGATAAAAATAAGTAAACTTATTTATGTTTTCTTTTCTTCCCTTTTTAATGTATGGATACACCCGAAGTTCTAATTCATAATTTGTGCTAAAAACTTTTGTTTCTTTTATTGTCTTTGGTTTTAATTTAGTTGGTCTTTCAAGTGATGGTTCTATATTTTGTAATGTAGTTATACCACCAAATGAACTAACATTACCAGTATAAATGTTATAAATCTTCCGAATTTCAGAAATTTCGGTGTTATTAAAAAACATATCAATTGAACAAAGAACCAATTTACTTTTGCTATAAAATTTTAATATTTCACCAATGTTAGTTAGTGAAAAATATGATTCGATAGCTGGTTTAAGTATATCAAGTGTAAAAGGTTGATTAACAACTCCCATAGTATTCATTATTGTTTGAAGACTGTTTCCACGGTCTTTATCTTCGCGCTTGTTTAGAATCACAAAAATATTCTTTAGAGGATTTGCTGGACCACCCTTTAATTTACATTCAACGACATCGCCTTCTTTATACTTTACACGGTCAGAATCTGATGGTATTACAATTGCATGGGTGGTATCTTTTCCATTGGGTAACTTAACATCATAGTTCTGCCCACTGGCTGTGAGAAGCCACCATACTTTTTTGTTCTCTGGATTTTCTTTAATTTTAAAATCAACTGTAAGTTCAGATGGAGGCTTCCATTTAAATTGTATGTTATTATACACGTTCCATTCATGGAACGGAACATAAGCACCATCAAATGATTGTAAAATAAGACCATCTTTATTGAGTTTTGGTTTTTTATCACGTGCTTCATTTGTTTTTGCGATCACATATTCGTAAATGGGACGAACATCAATACTTCCGTTTTTCATAAGTGGACGGCGATTTGGAAGAATAAATTCTAGAGGAAACCACTGCTTTACAGATATATCAAAATCAGGAACCTGGATATTCCGAACAGCGTTTTCTATAATATTGTATCGAAGGTAATAACTATATGGCATAAAATTAACAAGTTTTCCATTGTCAGGATAAAACAAAACATCAAAAATAAGATATTCCCATCGCTGGGTCTCTTCATGGAAAACGAGTTCACCGTCAAATAAAAACTGTAGTTCAATAGGATCATAACTTACAATAGTGGAATTTTCACGCTTAAAGTAAAATATATTTGTAACGCGGTCTATAAAATAAATTATACCTGTTTTTGATACAAACATAAGATTTCGAACACCATCTACCTTTAATGTCATGTAGTAATCAAATTGGTTTTTAAGATTTCTTTTAAATAGAGGCGATAAACAATCTTTTTCAAGTTGAACGGGCATACCACCAATAAATTGGTCAGTTGGTTTTTCACGAAACTCATTTATAAGGCTCATATATTCAGATTTAACACCAAAATAAATTTTATTTTCTACTATTGTTTTGAGATATTCAACTTCAGAAAGTGGTTTACCTTTTTCATCATATTCTTGTTCTATGGAAGTTCCTCTTGAAATATTATCAAATTTATCTTTTCGCTGTATTTCAATTGGTCTCATTATAGGAATTTTCCATTCTTTTAATATATACTCACTATATACAGGTAAAATAACTTTTTCCAATACCATTAAAGTAACTTATAAAGTTACGATATTTTTTAATTTAATTTTAATTTAAATTAAAAAGACAAGCCAATACGAACTTATTTATACTGATAATTTTATTTAACAATTATTTTACAATTAAAGTAACTTTAAGAAAAAATAAAAAGTTAGAATAAAGTAAAGCTTACCTTTTAAATGACTTTTTACGAGTTTTGGTTAAGTATCCATGAAGCTATCGAAGAATTAATGGGAATTAGAGACATCGAAGAACTAATGGGAATTAAAAAAACACAAATTAATTTAAAAACTAAGGATAATTAATATAAGTAAGTTTCTTACGATGGAGTGTGGAAATTGTTTTATCGCATTTACTCCGAAATGGAGAAAAATCAATGAAAAAAATTATTGTAATTCATGTTGGTGTTGTTATAATCGTTGGAAAAAATTTACACCACCTGAAGAAATTTATGCTAAGATTTTAATTGATATGTCAAGAGGAAAAATTCACAATTTTATTAAAAAAAAATAAATTATAAAGAACATTTAACTGACCATTGGTAAATTTCCCAATAAAATTTATTTAAACAAATCGAATTAATTATATTAATCCCATTTTTTTAAATTAAAATGGTAATCACTATAAGACCATCACCCCTACCCCCACCAATTAATGCAATTCTTATAGGCATAAGTATATTTTTATTTTACAAAAAAAAGAAAAATTAACACATACCAAACTTTACTTTATTGTATGGAGTAACAAGTGTATTGTATGACCGCAGTTGTTCATTGTAAGGATAATTATACTGTAGTGGAACACTTATCATTTGAGTATCACCTCCTGAATACAACAGTTCATTTGTATTTTGTGCAGGTGGTGTATCTAAAATACCATTATAAGTATCATAAGATTGAATTGTATAAAGGTCCTGGTCTGCAGGCATCACATCTTTCCTAATAGTCCCACGAACCATTGGGCTTACTGGAGGGAGTAGTGGATACTGCATGCGAGTATCTTCAGTTTCATAAACGTTTTTTTGGGGAAGTATTGGAACTAACTGGGGTGGTCGTTCAACATCTGGGATACCTGAATCAACTGGACTAAACTTGGAAGAGTTGTATCCATACTTAATATAAAGCATAATAATAACAAAAAAAGCCATTAAACCAACAACAATTGCGAGATAATCATTAATGTTATTCATGGAAATGTTCTTACAAAGTTGCGATATTTTATTTTTAATTTAAATTATACATTTGAAACAAGTAATTTATATTCGGTTGTTCCAATATAAATTGTAATATATCCACTTGCGCTTATTGAACCATTTGAAGTGTAAGCAAGACCTGGAAAGTTAAGAATATTGTTAGAAGTATTACCAATTACTATATTATTTGATGTATCTGAAGCAGGTCCAGTATTGTTACCAATAACTATATTATTAGAACCAGCTACTGGATAAGTGCTCCCTGCTTGATAACCAATAGCTATATTACCAGTACCACCTATTATACCAGCACCAGCACCTATACCCATTGCTGTATTATTTTGTCCTGTTGTATTTGAAGACAATGCATTGACTCCAACTGCCGTATTATTTTCACCTGTTGTATTATCACGTAATGTACCTAGTCCAAATGCTGTATTATTTTCACCTGTTGTATTTTCAAACAATGAATTATACCCAACTGCCGTATTGTTTGTACCTGTTGTATTTTCAAACAATGCATTATTCCCAACTGCTGTATTATAAATACCAGTTGTATTTAAATTTAAAGAAGCAAAACCAATTGCCGTATTATTTTGACCTGTTGTATTTGATTTTAATGAAAAATTCCCAATTGCTGTATTATAAATACCAGTTGTATTTAAATTTAAAGAAGCATAACCAATTGCCGTATTGTTTTGACCTGTTGTATTATCACGTAATGTTCCTTGTCCAACTGCTGTATTGTAACTACCTGTTGTATTTTCAAACAATGAATTGGTTCCAACTGCCGTATTACTAGCACCTGTTGTATTATTATATAATGCATTGATTCCAATTGCTGTATTATTATGACCTGTTATATTTTCATACAACGCGGAAGTTCCAATTGCTGTATTACTATAACCTGTTGTATTATTATATAATGAATTAAACCCAATTGCCGTATTATTTTGACCTGTTGTATTATTACGTAATGTTTCTTGTCCAACTGCTGTATTTTGTATTCCCGTTGTATTATTATATAATGCATTGATTCCAATTGCTGTATTACTATGACCTATTGTATTATGTGACAATGAAGAATTCCCAATTGCTATATTATTTGAACCTGTTGTGTTATCAAGTAAAGTTGCTTGTCCAATCGCTGTATTGTAACTACCTGTTGTATTATTATATAATGAATTAAACCCAACTGCCGTATTATTTTCACCAGTTCTATTTGAATATAATGCGGAAGTTCCAACTGCTGTATTACTAGAACCTGTTGTATTTAATTGTAATGAAAAATTCCCAATCGCTGTATTATTATCACCAGCTATATTTAAATTTAAAGAAGCAAAACCAATTGCCGTATTATTTTGACCTGTTGTATTATTACGTAATGTTCCTCGTCCAACTGCTGTATTATTTTCACCTGTTGTATTTAATTGTAATGAATTATACCCAACTGCTGTATTACTAGCACCTGTTGTATTTGAATTTAAAGAAGCATAACCAATTGCCGTATTGTTTGTACCTGTTGTATTTTCAAACAATGAATTATACCCAACTGCTGTATTAGTAGCACCTGTTGTATTTGAATACAATGCATTATTCCCAATTGCTGTATTATAAATACCAATCGTATTTGAATTTAAAGAAGCATAACCAAAAGCTGTGTTACTTGCACCAGTTGTAATGCTTATCAGTGAACCTGTCCCTCCTGATGTATTACCATAAGGATCTGAGCCAACTGCATAATTACCTGGGAGATTAAGTGTTCCTGTAAGATTTAAGTTTCCTGGAATTGTGAGATTTGTAATAGTTGTTGTCATTAAAGAAATTTATATACTTTACTATTATTTTATTTTTATTTGAAATTTAAATTACATTCCTTTGCCCATTTTCTCATCAAGCGGTGATAGCTTGGATACGGTTCTCGGTGATTTCCACCTTTCCATTCAGGAACCCATCGCACATCATTACATGTTGTGTGTGTTATTTCATGGATTGCTAAACTAAGAATATCTGCATAGTCTCTGATTTCACCTGTATTTTGGTTTCTGATTGTAAGTAAAATATTCCTTTTTGTTCCAAGTTCGTAATCTATTACTTTTCCATTATGAGTTTCTGCCTTGATAACACTTATTTCTTTTGGTTTATTAAGTCCTATAATTCCATGTTGGTTGGGTCTCATTTCAAGGTATTCGAATGAATCGTTAAGATGTAAATTAAAAGTATGATAAATACCAAATGCAATTGGATTATCGTACCACATTTGTGGATTAGCGTGAATGTATTCAAGTAAAGTTACAAGATCTTTACGCACCCGAGCAAGTGTTTCAGCAACTGAACATTCGTTATGGATAGTATACCACCATTTCTTTTGAAACTTTTGGTTTGGATTACCAACCCATACTTTATAATATTTTCCATCACTTGCAAGATACTCTTTATACCCAGTTGTTTCATCAAGATTCCAAAATTCAGTTGAATCTTCAAGATTGATTTTTTTAACTACCTCAAATGAATCCATAATAACTTAACTTTTATTTTTTTTCTTTAAACAAAGTTTGCGTTTGGTGAGCTTTCTTTTTCCAAATTGTATTGAGCGATATTTAACTTTATTTAAAGGGACTTCAGTCCATACATCTTTAAAAACTCCTTCCTGATTTGTTGCAAGTTTTCGTAGTACAAATGGATATTTCCCAGGTCGTATATCTATTTGACGAACAAAATCAGGCTTACCGTTGTTCATTATGGGAATTTCTTTAATAACAAATAGTGGTTCTCCAGTTGACCAATTTTTATCAACATAACTAACATTATACCATTTTCCATCAAACTCTGCTTGTGGTTTTCTGTAAATTTCTTCTTTTTTGGGAGTAAACTTATTAACGAGAGTATCGTAATCTTTGATAGTAAACTTTTTATAAAAATCAAATGGACTTCCTACGTTCAGAAGTTTTTTGAAAACATTTTCTCCATATGTATCGTCCAATCGTTCACCGTTCCACGTTGTTCCCCAATTTTCGGTTAAATACTTTATCGCTGCTGATATAGTTGTAATTTCAAAATTTAAATTTTTTGCTTTTGCAATTTGGTTTATTGCACTTAATGTATTTGATTTATTAAGAACATCAACATTAAGAATGTTTTGTACTTCAAGCATTTTCAGAATATATTTTTTAATTGCGAGGTATGTATTTTCAGGAATGGAACGCACAAGTTTGCCTGCATAAACTACCATTTTATTTTTGTTAAGTTCATTTAAATCATAGAGTTCAAATAAATTATTTCCAATTTGTTTTCTTTTTATTGCGTTAACTAGTTCTTTTATTATTTCTTGGTCAATAACTGGATAAATTTTTGGTTGTTGAATACTTACACGGAGTTCTTTGGGAAATTCTCCATACTTTTTCATTAACATGGATTTGTAACGATTTGCGTAATCAAGATGTCTTTTTTTAACACGTTTTACGTGAATATTTTCAAGTTCTTTTATTTTAGAATTAATTTTTGATATTTCTTTTCTTCCGATCTCAGGATTTTTACTGAATTTTATTTCAAGATTTTGAAGTTCATATTGATATTGTGAAAGTAAAGCTTGTATTTCTCTATCGTTTAATGAAATATAACTTTTTTGTTGTTTTTGTTTTGGTGTTTTAATAAAGAGTTTACTGAGTTCACTCATGGGTTTAAATACAGTTGAATCATTTTTCCGAATAAAATCAATTAAATATTTTATTTTTGCAAAATAGTCAGCCTGACTCACAGCAACATCAAAAACAAAACGTTCAAGTTCCTTTGCCTTTCGACGGCTAATACTTGATGCTAATTTTATATTTTTAAATTTAGAAATTAATTTAGGGTTTGTTTTCATTATTTCATTAAATATATTTTTAATACTTTCTTGTCTATTTCTTACAGTAGATGGATATACACCAGATACTTTACCCTTAATATTATCCATAATTGCTCTTTCAAACAATGCAAGGTCATTGATATTAATAACACCTTGTAAAACTTTTTCTTTAACGTCTGGGTAGTGTCCAAGTATAAAAATGATATCATTTATCTTTGCATAGTATTCTTCAGGTGTTTTTTCAGTTAACTTGTAAATCTTATTTTCAAGCAGTTCGGTAAAATAAATTATCAAATTAATTGTTTCCATGCCTTGCTCTGTTTGTTTCTTAAAAGTTTTAAGTGATTCAGGAACACTTTGAAATGCTGCAGCAATTCTTTGTTTAGCTGAAGTTCTAGCTTGAACAAGTGGAAGAGGCTTTCGGCCTCTATAACTTGTTATTTCTGTTTGCTCACGTTTAGGGCGTTCGTAATTTACAAGTTTATCAAAGAGAACGCGTGATTCAGGTGATAAGTTTTTAGGGTAATAAGACTTTTGAACGTAATTTGGTTTGAACCCTTTTGTGTTATTTATGCATTTAAGTAATTGTTCTTTTGTAAAGGTCTTTAGTTTTTCTTTGATGAATTCAATGCGTTTTATAAATAGTTTTTCGTTATTTGTAAGTTGTATTGGAAGTTTATTAATGAGTTTTATAATTTCTTTTATTTGAAGTTTAACTGGTTTCTGAACACGTTTAATAAATTCTTCCTGTTCAGGTGTGAGTGGAATTGGGTCTTTAGCACGTGTACTTTGTTTAAAAAGCCGAAGTGCTTCTTGTGCATTACGTTGTGTAATACTTTCCATGACTTTTTCGTAGTATCCACCAGGTTTTGTAATACCGGTTTTATAAACAAATCCAAAGACGTCATCTTCTTCCATAGATTCGTAATATTGCCAATAACTACTTAGGAAAATATCGATGGTATCAAGAAAATTAGCCAATTCACGATTATAATCGGCAATTGGATTACTTGAATATAAGAACTGTTCAAATTTAGGTGCCTGATTTCCCGCAATTTGTTCAAAGAATTCCTTTTCAAGATCAGTAAGTCCTTCCCATTCTGCTATCAGTCTATTTGACGGTAATGGTTCAAATGATTGTTCAGGTTCATCCCTTACAAGACGTTCACGTATTTTAATAAGTTCCTGCATTTCTCTTGCACCAAGGACATCTTTTTTAGAAAATCTAGAATAAATACCTGATTTTCCAGTTGGTTGAAGTTTTTCTTGTGGAAGCTCTTTAATCTTATCGGAAATAACTTTTTCATAAATAGCAAGAATACCATTTAAACGCAATTGTTCATCAAGAATGTTTTGGTCTACAATTTCTAAATCAAAATCACTTTCTGCAATTCGTTTATTAAGCGTTGCAAGTTCTATTTTAAAAGGAATGGTATCAATATTTCCATTAATAAAATCAAAAATAGCATTTATTTTGTTGTTGATAAGGTCACTTAACAATACATTTTGATCTTGTTCCGAAACACTTGACGAAACATCGGAACCGTAGTCTTGTTCCTGCTCTGAAGTATCCGAACGAGCTTCATCCTCATCGGTATCCATTTTTAATTACTTTTATTTTAAATTTAAAATAAATTGTATTATTAAAAGAATGAATAATATTATATTATTTTTATCGTCGTCTTGTGGTGCGTGCAAATTACAGAAAAAAATACTTGACAGTTACTTCAAAACAAAAAAGAACATAAATGTTATTTTCTTAGACGACCCAAAAAACAACGGTAAATTCCTAAATATTAAAGTTACACCTACACTCGGTATTACTCGTAAAAATGGAACTATGGAAATTTATGAAGGTGTTATAGAAAACCCAGCAGTGTTTGAAACAATGTCATTTAGACAACGAGGTTCAAAAAAACGAAATGTAAAGCGTCGCTCGCGTTTTGGTGCTGATAAAACTCTTTACCCCAATATTAATAATTTGGCTGTTTATGGAAAAAATTTTCCTGACAACAAAGGATTTGAAATACCTACTTCATTTTATGAAACAGTTGAAGATAAATGGGGAAAAGGAGTTGATACTCTAAATGCAGGTATAGGAGGAACTAGAAGTTTAGGACCCAATAACATTGGAGAAATGTATTCTAATAATTACGTTAACAATATCCGTATGGCCCAGCCAGCGGATCAGCTTGGAACTGCACTTTATCTTAACAGAGCATGCAATATTGACCGTAAAACAAGCACCCTTACTGAATCACCTGGTATGATTTATAACGCCGAAAATCCTCAGATAGTAAGCAATACAACTGGTTTTGGTCGTCGAAAGCGTTCAACACGTCGCTCTCGTTTTGGTGGGCTTTACAGTCAAATGGGACCAGCCTCTGAAATTGGAAACCAGTATCTTATCTCGAAAGGCACTGGAAATCAATTGTATTCAGGAGCACGTCAAAATGAAACTCCTCGTCCGTATTCAGTTAAAAATGATCAGATTTATATTGGACAAGCACCTGTTTATAACCCCATAGGACCTGTAAGCAGTTTTTCACGTTTTGGAAAAAAACTAAAAGAAAACAAAACAGGTAAGCTTTGTAAAAAAGTAATGTCTGGTAAAGATTCGGTTAACATCAAAATATCTATAAAGGGAAAAAACTCTAATGGTAAAAAAAATTAAAGTTACATGTTTTCAACATGGTAATGATAGCGACAAACAGGGGCGTATTTTTCATTCCCACCAATGTCTATGATAGAATTGGTTTTACCTTTTGCAATTCGTTTTGTAAAGGGAGCTGAATTACCGTTATTGCATTTACAGCAATAAGCTTTGAGTTTATCAATTGTATCGCAAATTGGAATTAGTTTAAGAATGTCTCCAAATGGATTTCTATTAAAATCTCCATCAAGTCCAGAAACTACTACGTGTTTATTAAATTTATCAACCAATTTTACAACTGTTTCATAAAGATCAGTAAAAAACTGTCCTTCATCAATAAAAAATGAATCATATTGCTGAATCATATTTTCAGTTATATCATTTAATTTTGCAAGTTTTAAGCAATTAACTTTAAGATTGTCATGTGTTACAACGGAATTATTGCTGTATCTATTATCGCTGATATAATTTACCACTAGGATTTTTTTGTTTATTGATTTTTCACGATTGATACGTCTAATTAATTCAGAGCTTTTTCCACTGAACATATTACCCACGATCAGTTCGAGTTTTCCTGTGGGAGTTTCCATTTTTAGCTTTAAAACGTTTTAAACTTTAAATGTTTTTTATTTTAAATTTTTAATTAATTGATCCAAGTTATCTGGTCCATAATCAATAATTCTGATGTGTCCATCGTTGTCG
>Ga0164295_10000562_pt1 | contig 31345 bp, 21 predicted proteins | sample GEODES006metaG_FD_111798 | JGI IMG/M metagenome (GOLD analysis project Ga0164295, IMG submission 111798) | Oligotrophic lake water microbial communities from Sparkling Lake, Wisconsin, USA - GEODES006 metaG | ecosystem: Environmental > Aquatic > Freshwater > Lake | place: USA: Sparkling Lake... | reverse complement strand
GATCAACGACACCGTCCGCCCCGCCGCCCAGTCGAGCCTGACGACGGCATCCCCGGGGAGGCTGATGTCGCCGTCGAGGAGAAGCTTTTCCGGCGTCCAGGCAATCTGCCGAGCGCGAAGCGATCCTCCGACGAGATCGACCGCCACGGAGGTAGACGACTTCCCGCCCCCCCCACGCTGCGTGGCCGGATCACCGCGAAGCCAATGGATACCGATGACCTTGGAGCGCTTGACGGGGATCGTCTCCTCGTCGAGGACGACCGTGATCGACTCCGGCCCGACCGATTTGATCGCACACTCGACAAACTCGTGGGCGGCAGCCGAGCCCACGACGAGGAGATCGCTCTCGATGGTTTCGGGGAGCGCCGACAACCAGGCGGCACCGGGCGATTGGGCAGCGTCATCGGCCTGCCTCCAGGCGACGCTGCGCACCTTGCCGACAGGAATCTCACCCCGGCCGTCGGGGCGGGAGAGCGTGACGACGGTGCCATCCCAAGCGAGATCCTCGCCTTCGATCCACGAGCCGTCGACGAGCGCCACCCTCACCCGCCCGGCCGCTCCACGCGGCGCCCCTTCCCGTTCCACAAGCCGAACGCTGTCGATCGGAACGACCTGTTCCTGCCCGGCGGAATCGATTCTCAAGCCCGTGTCGTCGAGCGTTACGAGCGTCCCAGAGGTCGACCCGGCATCGGTCTTCTCGATCCGCAGCGCGAGGGGCTCACCCGCACCGACCACTCCGCCCGTCACGCAGCCGATCGAGACGGCGGCCCAGATCAGACGACACTGCAGCGAAAGGCCCCACGGCAGACTCCGCCGGAAGCCTGGGCGTGCGGGGAGCGCGATCGTCGGCGGGGATGGTGTTCGCATCGAATGCCTCGGTTCAGCGGCAGGAGATTCCCCCAGCGCTCGGCCTGCCCCGGTCATGGAGTCGGCTCGCCGGCGGCGAGTCGCTTGAAATACTGCTCGATCGCTTCCCGGTAGTGGGCAGGGAACTCGCGGCCGATCTGCTGCAGGGCCTGCTCGCGCTCGTGGGGAGGGAGATTGCCCCAGCCTTCGCCCTCCCCAAGATCCCGCCGCGTCACCTCGCCTGCGCCCTGCCCTCCGGCTAGGCGGCTGTCGTCCATCGGCTTGCCGTTCCCCGAATTGCCCGACCCCGGCGCTCCCCCTCCGCCGGATTGCTGGTTCTGCTTTTCCTCGATGGCAGCGATCATCTTGTCGAGCGACTCGATCACCCCGTCCTGCACCTGGCGGGTGACCGGACCGGCACGCCCCTGCCCGAGACGACGCGTGATATCGCGCATCCGCCTGGCGATGTGATCGAGCGATTCCTCCTCGAGCCCCGTCATGTCAGCCCGGAGGAGCCTTGCCACCCGCTCGTAGCGAACCGGAATCTCGTCCGATCGCTCGAGGAGTCGGTTGAGCGAGGCGATGCAGTCGTCGGCGCGCAGCAACCAGTGCTGACAGGCCGCCGTGTGGAAGAGGAGGGAGGCGGGATCGACGACCGCCTCCGGCTCGAGCCCGGCGAGGACGACAAGCCCGTCGTCGAAGCGTTCCTGACGGACAAGCTCCCGCCCCAACCAAAGCCGAACGACCCCGCGCTCGAATTCATCCGTTGCCTCCTCGGCCACCCAGGGCGGCAGCGCTGCAGCCGTCACTGGCGGGACGCCCGGCGTTGCCGGCACGACGGCGAGCACCGGCAGGCAGCGCGGATCCGCCTCAGCGACGGCGCCCATGACGACGTCGAGCCGGTCGAAAACGGGATCGGCGCCCCGCTCTCCCCAAAAGGCGAGGGCCGCCTGACGCCGCTCCGGAGGAAGACCGGAACGCTCGAGCCAGGCTTGGAGCAACTGCTCGACTTCGTCGCGGGAGGGGATCTTCCAGGTCGGGGGCTTCGCGAGCTCCGCGCCATCTCCAAAAGCAGACGCATCGGGTGCCAGCGCGATCGGTGTGTCGTCAGCACGCGCGGCGGCAGGCCCGACGGCGATCACCATCAGAAGCAGAGCCCCGAGCCAGGGGCCCCGGGCTGCCGAAGCCGCTGTGATCGCAGCGTTCAATGTTGATGCATTCATCGCTCGCCCCTCATTCCGTCAGACCACTGACGATGTCGTGTGCGGCCCGTTCGATTTTCCGCTGCCGATCGGACAGCCGGCGGACCGCGTCGAGCAACTCGGGTTCTTCCGCCTGTTCTGCCCCTTCACCGAGGACCTGCGAGAACCGGCGCGTCCGCGTGTTCACGCGCATCTGCAACGACCGGATCATCTTCAATTCAGAAAGCTTGTCGACCAACGGTTGCTCGCCCGGCTCGGCGGGGCGGCCGCCCGCGGCCCCTTTTTGCTGCTGCTGTTGCTCGCGCTGGGCCTTCTCGAGGGCGGCGACCATCTCCTCGAGGCTCGCGACGATGTCCTGGATGATGCCGCGGGTGGTGCCGCCGACGTCACCGCGCCCGAGCCGTGCGGCGGCCTGCGTGGCGTCGTCCCGAACCTGCTCGAGCGCCTCGGGGATCGCCACGGCCGAACCGTCGTCGCGGACGAGCGTCAGGGCCTTGACGGCATCGGCGCCGATCGCCGTCTGCTCCCGCCCGAGCCGCGCCGCCTCCAGTTCCCGCTCGCGTTCCCGGTCGGCTGTCGGCTCGGCGGCAATCCTTTCGGCCGCGGCGAGAACCGCCTTCTCGGCGCGGAGCATCGCGCGCAAGCGGGTCTCGAGTTGCACGAGGAGCCGCTCGACCTCCTGCTCGCGCATCTGACGAAGGATCTCCTCGAGTTCCGCGCGGGCCGTCTCCAACTCCTCGATCGCCTTCTCCTGCTCCTGTCGGGCGTTGCGGCGTTTGGCCTTCTCGATCTCCTCCTCCGCCTTCTTCATCCTCTCGGCGGCCGCCTCGAGGCGATTCTGGGTGCGCTTCGCCCGCGACGATTCGTCGTCGCCATCGGGTGGCGGCTCGGGCTGATTCCCATCCTCCCCCGATTCACCACTCCCCTGCCCTTCGGCAGGCTCGCCCCCCGGCGAAGGCTTCGTCGAGCCCCCCTTCTCTCCCTCTCCCGATTCGGGCTTCGCTTCCCCTTCGGACGTTCCTTCCCCCGGCTGCGGTTCGCCCTCCGCGCCCGGCTTCGGTGCGTCGGATTTTGGTGGCGGATCCTTCGCGCCCCCCTCGGGTGGCTTGCCGTCTGGCTTGCCGTCTGGCTTGCCGTCTGGCTTGCCGTCTGGGGAGGACTCGGCATCGCTTTCCTCGCCGCCCGGCTTATCCCCCTTGGCGGCCTCGTCGCCTTTGCCTTCCTTCGCTTCTTTTCCCTCTTTGAGTGGCTCGCCGCCGGCGTCGCGCACCTCCATTCGCTTGGCAAACCCGCCGAGGTCGCGGGAGAGGTCCGAGGTCTCCGTGGCGAGGGCGTTTTGCCGATCGAGGAGTTGTGCCTCGCGGGAGCCGGCTTCGGTCGATCCCTCGATGTCACGTTGTTTCGCGATCAGCTTCGAGACCCGCGCCAGGAACTGCTTCACCTCCTCCTTCGAGTTGGTGAGGTGACGGTCGGAGTCCCCCGCCTCGAGGAGCGTGAGCAATTCGCGAAGCTGCTCGATCGCCGAGGCCTGCGTCGTGCCCGCCTTGAGGAGCTGCCCCTTCTCGAGCAATTGCACGATCGTATCGAGCCTTCCGCCCACCTCCTGATCGCGGGCCTGCTCGAACACACTCCGCAACACCGCGGCCCGGCGCGGGTCGCTCGCCGCGAGGAGATCGGCGAGCCGGAGGAACGTCTTCTCGAGTTCGCGGTACTGGGCGAGGAGCTCTTGTTCGCGGTCCGCGAGGACCGCCGGATCCTCCCCGGTGGCCGGCGCCGCCGCGCCGCGGGCGGGCCCACTGGCCGATTCCTGGGAAAACGCCGGCAGGGCCGAGAGCCCGCCGAGGAGGAGCAGGTAAGCAGCAACCAACGACAGCCGTCCGGCTGATCGTCCGCACAGTGTCGGCCCGGAGGCCACCGGCGAGACGACGTCTCCGCATCGGCCCTGCAGCCAGGCGTGAATCGATGTCATGGTCGCTCCAACGCCTCCTTGGCCCGCTGTCGCTGACGACGGAGCGTCTCCGACCGGATCTCCTCCTGCGTCCTGATCACGCCGCGCAGAAGCTCGATCACCTCGTTGTAAGACTCCAGTTCCATCATCTTATCCAGAACGGCCCTCATCCGGGCGAGGACCATGTCGGCACGGGCAACGATCGCCTCGCGCTCGCTGGTCTGAGCAGCCCTCACCGCCGCGGCGAGCCCCGGGAGATCGCCGGCCGCGATCGCCGAGAGGGGCGTGGCGATCTGGCCCACGAGCCGCCCTTCAAGCTCCTCGGTGAGCATCCGGTTGTTGTCGAGTTCACCGCGGATGGCGAGGAAGTCGCGGGCGATCTCGCCGGTCTCGCCGGCCGCGCGGGAGGCAGATTCGGCGAGCCGTCCTGATTCCAGCGGCAAGCCATCGGCCTCTGAGGCCGCGGCACGGCTCTCTCCGACGTCGCTCCCCGCGCCGCCCCCTTCACCAGTCTCCCCACCTGCCCTGTCCTCCACGGCGGCATTTCCCCCCAGACCCGCGGCGAGTCGCTCGCGAGCCAGGGCAAGGTCGGAGACGACACTCTCGAATCGACGGCGGAGGAGGATCTCGCGAGCCTCGAGCATTGCCATCAGCGCCTCCGGCGTGACGACGTCGAGCGACCAGGCATCGCTCTTCCCCTCGTTCGGCCCGCCACCGAGCGTGCAGCCGTCACGGGCCGCAAACTGCACCGAGAGGGCGGCCCCCGGCGTGAGGGCGAGGGGCTCGAGTTCGAGGATCTCCGGCCGGTCTTCGGTGAACTCGACCAGCGGCACACCCGGCTTCACGCGCGACACCGCCACGTTGACCGTCGCGCCATCCTTGACCGCGACCGTCGCCACGGCTTCAGCCAGGCTGTGGTCATCGCTGACGATCCCCACGAGCGGAATCCGTGCCTGGGGCGTAACGGCGGTGGAGATGCCGCGCATCCGCATGGCGACCTGAGGCGCCTCGTCGGGGACCGCAGAGAGCACCACCGAGATCGGCTCGCGGTTGTCGAGGCCGTCGGTGTCGGTGAACCGGGCAACGAGGGTTCGCTCTCCTTCGACAGGCCCGAGTTCAACGGCTAGGTCGCGCACGCCGCTCGCCGATTCCTGGATGGGCAGCCCTGCCGAGCCCTCCGCCACCTCGGCCAATTTCGTCTCGACACCGTCTTCGACCGTCACGACGGTCGCTGAGCGGAGCGGCTTCGTGGCACGGAAGCGGACGGTGACGGTCGACCCACGGGGCACCTGCAGGACCCGGGAGGCTGACACGGCCCTCGTGCCTCCCCCGAGATAGGCGGGCAGAACCGCTGCGCATTCGAGCGATTCAAGCGCCGGGGCATCGACCACCACCAAACGCAGGCCGCGCAGACGCGCGTCGCCGCCGCGGATTTCGACGTCGAGATCCTCGTTGACCCCCTTGATGAGATGGCCGAAGGCCTGCGCACCGTCGGCCACGCCCCCGCGCACTCCCATCCGCTCGGTCCGCCACGGGCCGCCACGGCTCGAACGAGTCCGCAGGTCGACAACCTCCGGAATCTCGCGGCCCGCGTCAGCCCTGACGCGGAGATCGACGTCGGTGCCACGGGCCACCTTGCGGACTCCGGCGGAAAAGCCCTCGGCGTCGAGGCCCGTTCGCCGCGGCCAGGGGGTGTCGTCGAGAAGGAGCATCCGCCGCGTCCAAAGGTCGGCCACGGCCGGACGGAGACACGCTAGCCCCACAATGCTCCCGACCGCCATCACCCCGGCCAGCGCCGTGGCCACGAGCCGTCGGCGGCGGAAAAGCCGCGCCGGCTCGACATCGCCGACCACCGCAACGGCCTCGTCGATCGTCCGCTCGAGCAGCCTCCGATCGACGTCGCCCGCCGGGCCGGTGGAGAGCTCAACGGCGGTCGAGAGGCTGTCGCGGAATCCGACATGCCCGCGCTCGAGGAGCGATGCGAGGGTGGCATCCCCCATCGACACCGCCAGCCTTCCCCACAGCTTCCCCCAGATCATCGCCACCAGCCCCACCAGAGCCAGGACCACCAGCAGGACACGGACCCAGGCCGGCGGTTCCACAGCCCAGTCGAAGGCCATCGTCCCGAAGAACACCGCCGCGCCAGCCAAGCCGATCAGCGCCAGCGATTCGATCCAGACCCAGCGGCGCGTCTGCTGACGGACGGCCTCGATGAGGGCGCGGATTCGCGCGAGCCCCGCGATCGCGGAAGCCGAGAGCGGGGCCTGAGCCGACGCGGCGGCGTTGATGTCGACAGTCACGATGCTCTTCTCTGCGGCAGCCAACGGCGGGCATCCCTTTCGGGTGGGAGACTGATGTCAGGCGAGTTTCACGAGACGACGGATGATCCACTCCAGACAGAGAAGCCCGGCTCCGAGCGCGAGGAGGAGGGCATTGAGCCGGCGCTTGAACGCGCCGTCGGGCGCCCCGGTCTCGTACTCGCGCCGCGACTTGTCGGGGATCCGCGCCGCCAGCGCCGCCGATTCGCTCGCCCCCCAGGGGGCATCGACGAGGAAGTGGGCCGAGCCCCCCGTGATCGCCCCGAGCCGTTCGAGGAGGCCGCGGTCGAGGCGCGGACGCTCGAGCTCCCGATCGGGCAGCCGGGCCTGGATACGCCGGGAGATCACCTCGCCGGAGCCGTCGCCGAGATCGACATCGATCCGCCAGCCCCCCTCCCGAGAGGCCACGAAGCCCCCCTGAAAAACCCCCGGTCGGCCGGGATCGGAGGAGAGCGGCACGTTGACGGTCACGCCATCGGGACCCTCGACCCGGCAGATCGCCCCGGCCAGCACCGTGCCCCCGTCCCCGTCGGCGGCGACGAGTCGGACGACAACGGTGGCACCGACCGGATAACGGTCGCGCTCCACGAGCACGCGCGCACGGCGGGAGCCGGCGAGCAAACGCCCCTGGGAGACATGCCGCACCAGTTGCGTCGTCAGCCGCTCGAAGAGCGCGTCCTCGAGTGACCGCAACCGCCACGTCTCGCCACTCCCCAAATAGAACACGCTCCCCGACCCGTAGAACTGCCCGGCCATGGAGATCGGTCCGCGGGCTTCGGCGGAAAGAGCGAGAGCGGCGCTGCCGGGGGGCGCGACGCGGGCGTAGACCGTGGCTCCCGGCTTGGCGACGGTGGCGTCGAAGCAGGAGAAGATCCCCTTGAACTCGCTCCACACCGTCTGGCTGGCGATCCGGCTTCCGGCCAGCCAGAGGAACTCCGCATCCGTGCCGTCCCGGGTGAACTGGAGCGGCATCGGCTCCTCGAATCCGGCCGGTTCGTCGACGAGCCCCTGTCCTGCCCGACGGAGCTCCACCGGATGGAGCCCACGGACCACGGTCGTCTGCTGGTCGGCGATCCACGCATCCATGAACACGTTGCCGGCCACGAGGACCAGCCCGCCCGATTCCCTTGAAACCCACCGCTCGAGCCTGGCCTGTGCCGCCGGATCGAGCGAGCGCCAATCGACGTCGAAAGCGACGATGCAGTCGTAGGTGGAGAGTTCTTCGGCGGTGGCGGGGAACGATTCGAGGATTCGCCGCGCGTCCTGGGAAGCGCCGCGTGCGGCGGTTCCCAGAAGGACGTCGACGGCGAAGCTCTTGTCGCGTTCGAGCACATTCCGCATGAACTGGTATTCACGCGTCGGCCCACTCGCCATGAGGAGCACCTGGGTGACCCGATCGACGACTTCGACCTCGGCCACCTGGGAGTCGTCCGCCGGCGTCCGGTCACCGGGGGGTGGAACAATCCGCAGCACGAGTTCATGGCGGCTCGGTGCTTCGAGCCCCGGCACCTCGAAACGGACTGCGGCCAATTCGCCGTCAGCCGCCAGCACGACCTCGGTGGCATCGATCACTCGCCCCCCCTTTGCCGCCACCGCGTCGTTGCCTCCTTCGGTCGGGGACCGGTCGGCCAGTTCGACTTTCACCGTCTGCCCGGCGAGCCCCTGGGCTTGGAGGTAGCCCTGAACGGAGAAGCGATCCCCCGGATACACCCGCGCTGGGGAGAGCAGATCGGCGACACGGACATTCGTCGGCAAACGGTCCGATCCGGTCCCCACGCTGAACACCGGCACCCCTGACTTGGCGAGGGTCCCGGCGGCGGCAGCCGGATCGACCCCGGCGTTGTTGCCGCCGTCGGTGAGGAGAATCACTCCCGCGAGCGTTCCGGGCGGTTCCTGATCCATGACCCTGACGAGGGCCTCGCCGATCCTGGTCTCGAATCCCCGCGGTTGGAGTTGCTGCCGCCAATCCCCCTCTGCCGCCGCCTCCTTCCCCGCCTCCGGTTCGCCGGTGGCGATCTCCGCAGCGGCGACGGGGGCTTCCTCCGCGGTGCGGGGCAGCACGGCGAGCGACTCGGCATCGGCGTCGAATCTCCACACCGATACTTCATGCGTGGGGGCGAGGGCGGCAAGCACCCCTCCGCGCTCCAGCACCTCCACAGCCCGCGCCGAGCGGGTCGGTGCGACGCCGGCGGCGGCCTCGGCCCCGGGGTCGAGGCCTTCTGGAAGCGTCATGCTGGCACTGGCGTCGACGACGATGGCCACCCGCGAAGGAAAGACGACCTCGTGCTCAGCGATCCGCTCGAGGTCGAGGTACGCCGCGGCGAGCGTGGCCAGCGCCCCGAGCCGCAGGCCGAGGAGCAGAAGGCCGATCCCGCGCGGCAGTTCAGCGGCATCGCGCCGGTACATCCAGATCACCCACGCCGTCACCGCCACGAGCGCCGCGATCAACAGCGGCACCTGCCACCACTGGGAAAAACCCTCCACCAGCGCGCTGGAGACGCGGTGCTTCACGCCATCGGTGACAGCCAGGCAGGGAAGGATGGGGAGAGATGGCATGAACGAGGGGGGGTCGGCGGCGCGACCGGGTGGGTGCGGTGTGACGTGATTTGGGTGAACGTGGACGACGAACAGCCCCGCGGGGAGGATTCCGGATCAGGCTGCGGCACCACGCCGCTTCGCGGGGTGGTAGCTCGACGACCATGCCACGAGTTGCTCGAGCAGCAGAATGCCGAGGAGGATCGCGAGCAACGGGGTGACCAACGACACGCCGTTTTGGGCCCTGGCCCCTGGATCGATCGACGCCGCATTCTCGTAGCTGAACGGGACTCCCGCCAGCACCTTCTCGAGCCCTTCGCGCCCGGAGCGGGCCAGATGCCCCTCATCGGGATCGACGTTCACGGCGACCAGCCGTTCCCGCTCGAGCCCGTCGGTCCGTCGCCAGCGGACGGCGTAGGCCCCGGGTTTGGAGGCATCGAGCCTCGCTTCCATCCGCCCCGCTGCGGCAGGACGGGCGGCCTGATGGATCACGGTCCCGTCGGGAGGAACGAGAAAGTCGACCTCGATGCCGTCCACGGAGGGGTCGAGCATGACCGTCACCGGGTCGCCGACGTCGAGCGACTCCGCCCGCCTTCGGCCGCGGGCAAGATGACTCTCGAGCTCAAGCATCACGACCACCCAGCTCGGATTGCCGCGCGACCAGTTGTTCCACGTCGGCGACGCCGTGGTCAGAACCGCGGCCACGATCCCCGCCCCAAAGGAACGCTCCACCATCAACGCAGCACCGTTGCGGAGCGAGAGCAGCCGTCGCAGGCCAGCTTCGGGAGCCGGTTCCCAGCCCCGTTCGACGGCCGAGTAGCGGTCGACCCGCACGGCATCGAGGAGCGGATTGCGCTGGCCGGCAAGGACGGTAACGACCGGGTGTTCCTCGACGACGACATCGGGACGCTGCTCGACGACGTCGGGGAGCAAGTCGACCATGCCGGCGAGTGGGACAGGAAAGATGCCAGCGCCGTCGCGGTGGAGCGTCCGGTTGACGACGTCGGGCTTCGTCCGCGGACCGACGAAGAACACGACGCCTCCCCCGCCCCGGGCATAGTTCTCCAGCGCCGTCACCTCCGGGGCATCGAGCCGCTCGACGTCGAGCACCCAGACGGCATCGAAAGCCCCGAGATCGAGGGTGGCCAGCGCCCTGGGAGGCTCCATCCGCGGCTGGAGGCCGGTCGGCGCGCCTGCTCCGGGGGCCAACGCCGCGGCGAGGTAGAAGGCATCGCCGGCCCGCGACGCCGCCCCTGGAGTGGCGTCGGCCAAGGCGCCGTCGATGAGCAGGACGTCGACGCGATCGACGACATCGACGACGAGCGACCGGGTGTCGTCGGCCGGAAGGATGTCGGCGGGCAAGCGAGCCTCGATGACGTGGCTGCCAGACTTCTGGAAGCGGACGTCAAACCGCTGCACGGCGCTTTCACCGGCCGGGATCTCGGGAATGCGGACCGCCGGCCGGCCGACGCCGTCTTCGCGGAGCTCGACGGTCACGTCGCGCACCGGGCGCGGGCCGTCGTTGCGAACGCTCACCTCGAGCGGCACGACCACCCCGGCGGCGGGCACCCCGCCAACCATCCCCAACCGCTCGATCGTCAGGTTGCCGCTGCTGCCCTCGCCGATCGCCCCCTCCCCAGTGCAATCGACGAGCCGGACCTCCGTCCCCGCCGCAGCGAGCTGACGGAGGATCGCCACGGTGTCGTCGGCAGAGTCCCACTGGGCGGTGCGGAAGTCGCTCACGACCCAGACGACCTGCGTCGCCTTCGACCCGCCGCCATCCCCGAACCATTCGGCCGCGGCAGCCAGCGCCCCGAGCGGCCCGGCGTCGGACGCGGAAGGCTTCATCGCGGCCAAGGCGTCGCGGATCCGCTGCACCCCCTCCGGGGTCACCGTCTGCCGGGGAAGATCGAACCGTCCGGCAGCGCCCGCGACCTCCGGCGATGCCCCCTCGCCCCCGGACGCGTCAGCGATGGCCGCGGCCGGCGGCTGGAGGCGCGAAAACCTTCCGACCGCGACCTCCTGTCGCCCGCGGGTCGTGGCGAGCTCGCCGCAGATCCTCCCCACGACGGCGAGCCCGCGATCGAAGGCCGTGGCCGCTTCGCCCCCCCCGGCGCTGCTCCGTTCGCCCATCGAATAGCTGTCGTCGAGAAGCACGACGTGCGCGGCTCGGCCCCCGCCGAGGAGTTGGCCGATGGCCGCCGTCCAACGGGGCTGGGCCATGGCCAGCACGATCCCAAGGATGGCCGCAACGCGGAGGGCGAGGAGGAGCAACTGCTTGAGGAGCACCCGCGTGCGGTACTTCTTCTGGCTGGCGAGGAGGAACTCCATCGCTGCCCACGGCACGCGACGGTGACGGAGGAGATTGATGAGGTGGATGACGATCGGCGCCGCCACCAAGGGCAGGCCCCACCACAACAACGGAAGGAAGTCGAACGTCGGCACACCGGGCTCCACGGTCGGAAACGATCACATCGCCATGCTGGCGCGGCGGGAGAGAAACTTCACCAGCGCCGCATCGACCGGATCACCGGTGCGAATGAGGGAGTAATCGCAGGCCGCCGATGCGGCCCGCCGGCGGGCCTCGGCGAGAAACTCGCCGACCGCGGCGAGATACCCCTCGCGGAGAGCGCGTGGATTGCAGGCGAGATGGTCCGGGATCTCCAAGCCCTCGAACTTCGTCGGCCCCTCAAAGGGGAAGTCGAGTTCGTCGTCGTCCATGACATGGAGGAGAACGATGTCGTGCCCACGCTTGCGGAGGAGCTGCAGCCCCTGGAAGACCCCCTCCCGATCCCCGAGGAGGTCGGAGACGACAACCACCAAGCCGCGGCGCGGCAGCGTCTCGGCAAGACCGCGGAGCACCGGGAGAAAGGCGGTCGGCCGTCCCCCGCGTGGGGCCTCGAGAACCTCGACGACGCTCGTCAGCTGCGAGCGCTTCGTCCGCGCCGGCACGCTGGCACGGACCTTGTCGTCGAAGACGGCGCAGCCGGCAGCATCCCCGTGCGAGAGGGCGAGCCAGGCGAGACTCGCCGCGAGCGTGGCGGCATAGTCGTATTTGGAGAGCGGTCCGGACCGGTAATCCATGCTCGCCGAACCGTCGACCAAGAGGGCCAGGCGAAGGCTCGTCTCCTCCTCGAACTCCTTGACATAGAGGCGGTCCTGACGTCCCCAGACCTTCCAATCGACGCGCCGCAGATCGTCTCCGCGCACGTACTCACGGTGCTGGAGAAACTCCACCGACTGCCCCTTGTAGGGGCTCTTGTGGAGGCCGGCGAGAACACCCTCGACCACCGCCCGGGCACGGAGTTCCAACCGCGCGATCCGGGCGATCGCCTCAGGATGCAAAAATCGTCTGGAAGCGTGGGTCACGCGTCAGCTCATCCTCTCTGACCGGGGTGTTCTCGATGATCCGACGGATGATCGCATCGGGCGTCACGCCATCGCTCTCGGCGGCGAATCCGACGACGATCCGATGGCGGAGCACCGGGGCCACAAGGGCCTGGATGTCCTCGACGGTGACATGGCTGCGCCCCTGGAGCAGCGCCCGCGCCTTGGAGCCGATGATGAGGAACTGCACGGCCCGCGGCCCTGCCCCCCAGGACAGCTGATCGGAGACGAAATCGGGTACGCCCTTCTCGCCCGCCCGCGTCTGCCGCACCAGAGCCAAGGCATAGCGGACGAGATGATCACTCACCGGCACCTCGCGCACGCTCCGCTGCAGCGTGATGATGTCCTCGGCGGAGAGCACGGGGCGGGGCTCCTCCACCGGCGTGCCGGTCGTCCGGCGGGCGATCTCAAACTCCTCGTCGAAGGTCGGATAGCGGACGAAGACCTTGAACATGAAGCGATCCTGCTGCGCCTCGGGGAGCGGATAGGTCCCCTCCTGCTCGATCGGGTTTTGCGTGGCGAGCACGAAGAACGGGTCGACGAGCCGGTGCCGCACGCGCCCGACGCTCACCTGCCGCTCCTGCATCGCTTCGAGGAGCGCCGCCTGGGTCTTCGGGGGCGTGCGGTTGATCTCGTCGGCGAGGACGACATTGGCAAACAGCGGGCCCTCGAGGAACCGCACCTGGCGACTCCCTGTCGCCTTGTCCTCCTCGAGGACGTCGGTGCCGATGATGTCGGCGGGCATCAGGTCGGGGGTGAACTGCACCCGGCTGAAGGAGAGATCGAGGCTTTTGGCCAGCGTGCTCACCAGCAGCGTCTTGGCGAGGCCGGGCACCCCCTCGAGGAGACAGTGGCCACGGCTGAAGAGGGAGATGAGCAACTCCTCGACGACTTGGTGCTGGCCGACGATCACGCGCGAGAGTTGAGTGACGATCCGGTCGTGAGCCTCGTGGAGCCGCTCAACGGCGGTGGTGCCTGGAAGTCGCTCGACGCCCGGGACTCCGGAGTGCGAAGGGGAGCCGGCAGCAGAGGCGGAGTGGTCGGAGGGGGGCATGAATGGCTCCGGGGCGGCGACGGCGGACGGTGGGGGCGGCGACGGGGGCGGACAGGGAGGGCGACCGGCAGGCAGCGGCCCGGCCGGGAGCATACGCAGGAAGGTGGGGGAACGTTCAACCCTTTCGAGTCAACGTTGGTAGATCGGCAACGTTCCTTTGTCCAGTTGGAGGATCGTCAGATTCGTGGCGGTGGTGTAGACCGGGCCAATGTAGCCCTGCGGCCAATGGAGGCCTTCGCGGTCCTCGGTCGCCTCGGCAACGAGACGTTTGTCGATCTGGTCCCGGTAGGTCGTCCACTTTTTCCCCCCTTCACGGTACATCACCTGCGCGTAGTAGAAGTGGGCGTAGTGCCAGTGGCCGAAGCCGTTGTTGGCAATGTTTCCCAGATGACGCTCGGCATAGTCGAGCATCCGGGGAACCTGGGTGTCGTCGTACTCGCCGGCATTGAACAGGCAGGCGATCGCAGCGGCCGAGATCGCCGGCCGGCCACCGCCCCCCTTGGAGCTGTACTGCACGCCACCATCCGGCATCGTGCACTTGTGGATGTAGCCGATCGCCTTGTCGATGATCTCGCGGGGAACGGGGATCCCGGCATTCCGACAGCCCCGCAACCCCTGAACCTGGGTGATCGTGGTCGATCCCTCGTCGAAATTGTTGCCATCCTTGGCACTGACATATCCCCAACCACCGTCGGGCGTCTGGGCCCGCCCCGAGAACTCGACAGCCTTGGCGAGCACCCGCACAAGCTCCTCCCGACGCCGTTCGTCCTCCTCCTCCCCGAGCACCTGGGAGAGGAAGAGCATCGAGAATCCATGCCCATAGGTGTAGCGATCGTCCCCCTTGGGATCACCGATGAGCCCGTTGGTGCGCGAGCGGCTGACGAGGTAGTCGACGGCCTGCCGGATCGGCTCGGCATACCGTCCCTGGACCGTTGTCGACCCCTCCATGAGCATCGCCGTTCCCGCCAGGGCCGTCATCGCCGTCGGATAGCGCCCTTCGTTCGCAGCCCAGCTTCCCCGGCGCGACTGCTTCTTCACCAGCCAGTCGAGCCCCCTGACGACGACCTTCTCCCGGGCCGACCGATCGCCCCCCCCGCCCACCGGGAGCTCTTCCTCCGCACCTCTCAGCGAGCCTGCGAAACCGAAGACGAGGAGCGCCGCCACGAGCCACGCCGCCGCGCCGGTTCGGCACGCGGGCGGGGAGCCTTGGATTCGGACTGGCGACAGGGGATCCATGACAGGCCTCGGCGAGCGTTGGACGGAAGAAGGCAGCGGGGTCGCTTGATCAGACTTGATCAGAAAGGCAGGGGGAGGAGGAGAGCTTTCTCAAACCAGTATTCCAGTTCCGCGAGGACATCTCGAGACGCCGGCTGACGGCCCGCCGCCTGGAACGGCGGCCGCGGGGCGGTTGGCTGTCCGGTGAACTCGAGGACGACATCCCCCCCCTCCGCGACTCCTCGGCCGACGGTCACGGTGTGGGCCGCTGGATCACCGACCATGTCACAGCCGAAGAGCATGTGCTGCTGCGCCGCGATCTTGTCATCGACACACAGCGCCTGGCCGGTCCGCTTGTCGATGCAGAGGATTCCCAGCCGCGTCCGCTCACCCCCGCGCGCCGGCGCGATCTGACGGGCAAAGAGAAGCACCGGGAGCGACTCGGGCTGATCAGGATCGAGACAGTGGCGGAGGACGGTCGCGGGGACAGGCCAGAGGATCGCGCCATCCGTTCTCCCCACGGCCCACAGCGTCCCTGTGGCAGGCTGGCTGACATCCCGCGACGAGGCTTGTTGGGGAAGATTTGTGATCATCCCCACCTTCTCCATGAGCTTTCGCTCCTCGGCCGTCTCCTGTCGCCCCACGAACACGAGAAGCCGGTCTTCCCACGGGCTGACACGCACCTGCTCCATGCCGCGCGGCATCTCTGGAAGCATGGTGCGGAATCGGACGGCCCCGGTAACGAGATCGAGAACGGTGAGCGTTCCGGAGGGCTCGACGACCGCAAGCGCCTCAGGCCCGGCCCATGTCGCTCGGGCCTCGGGGGCAAACGTCCCCATCGCCACGCTTGTCATGGTCACCGGATCGACGAGCACGAGTGTCGCTGGTTGCAGCCCCCCCTCCGGCCGCCCCGGCGGCACGCCGCCCGGTCCCAACGCCGCATCGGCTTCCGCCAGCACGACGATCCGTCGGCCGCAGGTAACCAGCCGACGATCCCGCCGCGGCAACTCGCACACCCGCACCATTCGCCCATCGACCATCGACACCACTGCCGACTCGCGGCCGTTGGCGGGAACAACGCAGACGTAGTCCTCGTCGCCGATGATTTCGCCGGCCGCCGGGAGACGATGACGCTCCCAGAGCAGGCGCCCTGTGATTGGGTCGTGGAGCTCGAGCGATGTGTTGACGAGCACGGGGACGCCCCGCACGCGGGCATGGCCCCCCTGCACCGCCATCACCGGCACCGCCTCCTCCGGCTCGGAGATCCGCAAGCCGAGGGGCACATTGCCAAGACGACCGATCCGCCCCCCCATGCCTCGACCGAGGAATGGCATCGGGATTTCGTTGACCGCTCCCGACGTGTCATTGAGCAGCCACAGACGGCGGTGCTTCAGACCGGGCGTGGCCGTCAGTTCGAATCCGGCCACGAGCGGACCGGAGCGGACGACCACGATCCGACCGACGGTCGATGCCTCGGCGCCGATCGCCTGAAAGCCTGCCCATCCGTCAAAGCGCCCCGGAACATCGAATCCGAATGGCTCGCCGATCCGCCGTCCATAGCTGTCGGTGGCCAGCAGCCCCGGTTGCTGCATGTCATAACCGAGGTGCAGGCCCGGAAACGCCGAGGCGTCGCTGACCCCAACGGGAATCGGCATCACGCGGGACATCCGGCCGCCGTCATCGTTCCCCCCCCGGCCGGCACCGCCGCGTCGCTCGAGGACCCGACCGAACGGCCATGCGGCATCGATCTCGCCGATCGAATCATCGGCCCCCCGGGCAATCTTCGCCGGCTTTTCCTTCGCCCCCTCGTCGGTGTCTGCAACGGCCGGCTCCGGTTCGCGGCGGAGACCGGGGAGGAGGAGATCCCGCCTCACCGCCAGATCCCGACCGGCGTCGGTCGTCGCGCCGGTGATCGTGATCATCTCCCCCAAGGCCTTCACGAGGTCTTCGCTGGCGCGCTTCCCTGCCGGATGACCGGCAAACCAATCAGCCAGGGCCGTGAGCCTCTCGACTCGCTCCGGCACCGGCAGCACCGCTTCGGCGGCCGCGATCCGCTCCGCGACGAATCGGTCGATCTCCTCTCGCAGCGCAGGCGACGCGCTCGACATGAATTGCTGGAGACGCCCCTGCACCCATCGTCCTTCGGAGACCGACACGAGCGGATCGGCGCCATCGGTCACCAGCGCCGCATCCTGGCCTGCCGCTCCCGTCGGGGCGACATCGAGGCAGCGGCGAAACGTCGCCCATGCCGCGGCAACGTCGCCGCTACGGAGATGGCCGTCAACGATGAGTCGGAGCATCGATTGTTCCGGCGCCGACCGCGAGCCGTTGGCAAGGCGGGCATTCCAGAGCGGAACGGCGGCAGCGAAATCGCGTTCGAGCGCCGCAAGCAGGGCATCGCCGACAACCGAATCGGGGATCGATTCGGGCGCGGCAGCTTGAGCCGACGCGATGGCGGCGATCCCATCGGCGACGGCGCCCCGATCGATGGCCATCTGTCCTTTCCAGAGGAGCATCCGCGGATCAGCGTTCCCCTGCCGGGCTGCCGTGTCGATCCGCTTCTGGAGGGCGGCGGTCTGGTGGAAGACGTCGAGCGAGTCGACCCCCTGCGACACCACCTCGCCCCGGTACGCCACCAGATTTCCCGCCACCGCTCCTCCCCGTGATGGGGAACGGTCGACGACGGTGCCGTCGCCGAGACTGACTTCGATCACCTCAGGAGAGTCGAGAGGGAGGAACAGTCGGCCTTCGGTGATCACTCCCCGTCCACTCGGGCAGGCGCCGGACAAGATTAGCGGCGTCGCCCATCGCGGCGCACCATCGGCGAGGCCCAGGCTCTGAACACCGCGACGGCCGACGATGATCACGCTCCCATCGACGACTCCGGCCACATACAAGCCTTCCTTGCGGGGCTGCTTCCAGGCGATGCTCCCGGTTCTCAGATCGACGCAGTGAATCTCTTCCGATTCCCGTGGCGTGAGGATGATCCGGCCGCCAGCCACGACCGGGACGCCATCCCGCCAGCCTGTGGTGGCCGACGGTCCGGAGCCGGCGCCGAGCATCTGGCCGTTGATCACCACCCCTCCGCCAATGGCATTGCCACGGCGGATTCGCACCCCGTTTTGAAGGAGCATCGTGTCGCCCCCGGCCGGCTGGGGATAGGTGTAGGCCCAGAGGAGCGTCCGCGTGGCGAGATCGACGGCGACGGTCGTGCCGGCGCCGGTCGGGCAGACAAGCACGCCATCGCCGAACGACGGGGACAATCCACCGACGCGGCGCAGATGGCTTTCCCGGTTACCGATCGCCCGCTCCTCCTCGAGTTCGGCCAGCGGTTGCGACCAGAGCAGCGCTCCGTCTGCAGCGGCGAGGACATCGAGACGGATCTCCCCTCTTTCCTCGACGAGGACGAACAATTGATCACCGATCGGGAGGGGTGCCCCGAGGTACCACCCTCCGGGTGGCGCCGCGTTTCCCGGGAATCCCGGCTGCTGGACCGGGGGCGGCGCGGGCTCGACGGCGGGCAAACGCCACGCCAGTTCGCCGCGGTTGGCGAGCCGATAGGCGGAGAGGGTGTTGGCCCCCATCGGTGCTGGAGGGAGCGCCCGGAACATGCCATTGAGATTGTTGACCGCCGGACCGGCGAGTGAAGCCGGATCGCTCTCCACGGCAAACACCAACGCACCATTGCTCGAGAGGGTTCCACTCGTGGCATCGTCGAAGACGTTGCGGATCGCCGCCCGGGCCTCGGCATCACCACTCTCGTCCCCCTCGGCACCCGCGGGCGTGGCATCGAAGAACGAGCCTGCGGCTCCTCCCGTCTGCAGCCACACGCGCTTGCCGGTCTCGAAGTCGACAGCGAGGAGGCCCATCGGAGTATGGGTCAGGAGGAGGCCGTCAACGGCCAACGGGGTTCCCGCCGGAAGGAGCGGCATGTCGCGGTCGGCGAACAACTTGCGACGTCGCTCGAGGAGGCGGGCCTCCTCCGGATGGCGCGTGAGCGGCACCCGGTACCGGGGCACGAGAAGCGGCCGCGATGCAGAGACCACCGCATTGCGGGCGGCATCTCCACGGTGGAGCCACCACTCGTTGGCGCGTCGGCCCGCCCCACTGGCTGGTGCCCCGGCAAGCCCCTCCAGCCAGGCGACCGCGCCTCCGGCCGGATAATTGAGCGTCACCTCGCGCCCCCCGACGCGCACCGCAGCGATCCCCGCCGCACGGGCTTTCTCGAGGATCGCGATCGCCGCCTCACGTTCGCCGGCACGCCACCAGGCGACGGCGCGCATCACCGGCAGCGTCGGCTCGTATTCCTCCCGACCGGGGGCCCCCGCCAACCGCTCGAGCCACGAGGCCGCCTCGAGCGGCCTGCCGCTCTCGAGGGCCTCGAGCGCGGCGAGCATCGTGGCCCGCCGACCGGCTGGCGTGTGAAACCAACGACGGGCCACCTCCACGACCGCGACGGAATCACCCGCTCCGATCGCTTCTTCGAGGAGCCGATCCGCGCGGGCACGGAACTGGAGTTCGTAGGCCGTCCGACCTGCGGCAGGCAACGTTCCGAGGAGACGGTTCGTCTCGGTCTTGATGCTCCTCCAGGTGCTCTCGCCCCCTGGCGGACGAAAGAAAAAATCGCGATCGCCACCGAGGATTTCGTCAACGAGCGTGGCCGAATCGCTCCAGCGTTCATCGGCGATCAAGCGGCGGACGCGGTCGAGTTGTCGTTCTTTGAGACGATCGGTGGGGAGCGACACACCACCGTCATCCCCGCCGTCGCCGACATCATCGACAGGCGCGTCGGTATCGCCGGGGCGCGGAGAATCGTCCTCGGCGGCCGCCTCTTCAGCCTCCGCCTGCCCGTTCCCCTCCTGCTGGGCGAGGACAGGAAGAGACCACGAAGCGGCGCCAAAGCCGACGACGATAACGCACAACATCAGCCAGAGTGATCCGGAAAACGACCTCTGGGAGGCCGTCGCGAGGGAGGGAGGCAACATTTCACCCCGCTCCCTGCCCCAGCCCAACCAGCGTTTCGAACGTGCCATGTCGTGCCCCGAGTCCCCTGCGGAAACCGGCCACTCCCCTGCTTCTCCCCGGCTGGAACGACCAGACAGCGGGGCCCCCGACAGCAGGAATCTGCCCCCGGAGGGGGTGAAAGTGGTCAAAATATGGGCTTTTCAGCACCTGCCAACGGTATCAATGGCGACGGTTTCGCCAGGCTGTTCCCCATCTTAGGCCGATCGCCAGTCGGGCAGCAAGAAAGTCTTGCCTCCCCTCACCGCCGCCGGTCAAAAGGGCCTGACATGGATTTTCCCCGGAAATCATTGGGGTTTTGGTTTGCAATTTCATTTCCAGAGCATCTAATCACCGAACCTTTCCCGGCACTCGATGCCGGGCTCGGGGCAGCGGCGGGGGTTCTGCCGCACACCAAACCTTTCCACTGGGAGACGAGGCGATGGCGAAGAAGTCGGGCAGCAAGCCGCTCACGAAGACCGAAATCCTCCGGAACATCTCGGAGTCGACGGGCCTTGCGAAGAAGGATGTGGTCCTCGTGTTGGATCACCTCACCAACGAGATCCAGAAGTCCCTCAAGGGCTCCGGCATCGGGGTGTTCTCCATCCCCGGTCTGGTCAAGATCGAGCGCCGCAAGGTGCCTGCCCGTCCCGCTCAGAAGGGTGTCAAGAACCCCTTCACCGGCGAACTGCAGGACCGTCCGGCCAAGCCCGCCAGCGTCAAGGTGCGTGTCCGCGCCCTGAAGAACCTCAAGGCTATGGTCGCTGGCTGATCCCCCGCGTCTGAAGCTCCGGCTCCAGGCGATGGTCGATCGAACAAGAAGGGGCGGCGCCCAAAAAGCGCCGTCCCTTTTTTTGCGCCCGCTGCTCGTGGCCGCTTCTCAGCGGACCGGCGCGACCACGCCGGCGATCCCTCCGGTGGCAGCCGGTTCTGGCGGGGATTCGCAAGGGTAGAACGCTGCCCAGACGGGGTTGTGATCGGAGACTTCGAGGGCCCGGTCGAGCGGGAGTCCGAAGCTGCTCTGGAGGTCGAGAACCCCCCATCGTCCGAGGTACTCCGTCGTCGCCCTGCGATCGAAGATCAGATTGTCATAGGTCTTTGTCCGGTGGGTGTTCGTAGTCACCCCGGACACGGCCCAGGTCACGTCGGGAGTCTTCGTGAACCGGCCGAATTGCGGCGGACCGGCATTGAGATCACCCAGAAGAATGACGTCGTCTTCGTCGGGCCTGGCCGTTTTCATGGCGGTGAACACGTCCACGAGGGCATCGATTTCCTGTGGCACCTCGTCCGGGTCGGTGTGGATGTCGACCATCCAGAAGGTGAACGCCTTCGAGTCCGGGACGACCCTGGTGCGGAAACGGACATGCATAGGGGGCCGATGGAGCTTGTCGGCGGGATCGGGGACGACGCCGATCGATCCCGCATCGACCTCGATCCGATTCATGTCGTAAAGGAAGCAGTATTGCTCCTTGCTCACCGTCCTCCCCTCGCGGGGGCCGATGATCCAGTGGTACCGGCTGCCGTCGGCGTTTACCGCGTCGACGAAGCGGGGGATCACCCCGTCCGACTTCGCCCGCACCTCCTGGATGGCCACGATGTCGAACTGGCGGACGACGCGGGCGAGGATCTCCACGACGTGCGGCTTGGCAATCTTCGATTCGCCGAACACCTGGATGTTGAACGAGGCGATGAGAACCGCATCCCACGGCCTCGAGGTGGGGAGCACCGACGGCCCGGGGGCGCCTCCGATCGGGGGCGCGGGGACAGCGGCTCCGGAAGGGGAGACCGCGTCGGCGGCCTGGGCTGTCGGCGCCGCGAAGCCGGCGAGGATCGCTGTGGTGGGCTGGGATGGCGCCTGCCGCGATGGCTGACGGAGCGAGAGCCCGCCGACCAGCGACAGCGCCGCGACCAGCGCTGCGAGCCACCGCACCAGCGACTTTGACGACAGGGTTCGTGCCACCCCGCCCCTCCCTGGGCCGATCACGCACGGAGCGAGGGCAATCCCGGTAGCGCACCATCCGTGGTGCGGTAGCAGGCTCTCCCCCGGCGGCCGACCCTGTCACAGGTATCGGTCGGCCGACGGGTGACGGTGGTGGCGTGTTCGCCGGCGCCGCAGGGTCGGACGGGACGGTGGCGTCAACGTTGCCGGTTGGTCAAGCGGGGAAAAGGGCGAGGGCCTCGCCGGCCAGCCGGGACAACCGCGGGTCTGAGTCCGCTGCGGCGACCGCGAGCGCCGCTCGGGCGGACGCGGCGGCCGGGCCGATCTTTCCAAGCGCCCAGCAAGCCCGCTGCCGGACTTCGATGGCCTTCTCGGGGGCGAGGCAGGCTTCGAGGATAGAGACCGCCGAGCTGGCAGCCTCCCCTCCCCTTCCCAGGAGCGTGACGGCCCAATAGGCGACGAGCGGATGACTCGCGGCCGCGAAGGGGATGAGATCGGCGATCTGCTCGGAAGGCGGCGGCCCGAGTTCCTCGAGCGCTGCTGCAGCCCATTCCCGAACGCCGTCATCGTCATCCCCGCAGGCGGCCACGAGGGCCGTCGCGGCAGACGATGCCGAATCCCCGGCTCGGCAGAGGGCTTCCGCAGCGGTGGCTCGGTCTTCCGCGTCGGGCCCCGACAGCCGCTTGACGAGGGAGGCAATCGACGGCGTCGATTCAGGCATGGAGGATCGGGGTGGGGGGGATGGGATGGTGACGGTGTTGGGTGAGCGCCCCTTTCAACCATCGTCCGGACGATCCGCCGAGATCGGTTTTTCCTCCGTTTCCGTCGGGATCGCCCCGGGCATTCTCCGGGCTGCGAAAAACGTTGATACCGAGCGACGCCGCAGCCTCGCCAAAAACGCCTCATACCGCTTCCCTTCCCGATGGGAGCGACGAACTGGTAGATTTCTCTGCCTCGACTTTCACCACTTGCTTTTCACCCGTTGACGACCGCGAGGTACGAGTTTGCGACAGACTGGCATGGATGCCATCAAGACGCTGGAAAAGCGTTCTCTCAGCGCGAAGAAAGCCGGCGATTCCGATCTCGCCGTCGATCCCATGGCTCCCTGCGGTGGCGGGGCCATCAGTCTGTCGGTGATCATTCCGACGGTCTCTTGGACGGGGTGTTTCGAACCGTGCGTTCGGGCGGTCCTCGAGCATTCGGCGGCCCGCGGCGGGGGAGGAGTGGAGATCCTCGTCGTATTCGACGGCGTCGCTGGCCCGCTCCCCCGGTGGTTGACAGACGCCGGCGTGAAGATCTTGACGACCGGCGACTGCCGCGGCCCTGCCTACGCCCGCAACCTCGGGGCTGGAGAAGCCACCGGGAACGTGCTGCTGTTCCTCGATGCTGACGTCGAAATCGCCCCCGACGCCCTCGAGCGGATCAGGACGGCCTTCAGCGCCACTCCAGACCTCGTCGCCCTGTTCGGCAGCTACGACGACGCTCCCGCATGCAATGGCGTCGTCAGCCAGTTCCGCAATCTCCTCCACCACCACACCCACACGAGCCATCCGGGCAGGGCGGCGAGTTTCTGGTCTGGCTGTGGTGCGATCCGGTCCGCGGCCTTTTTCGATGTGGGGGGCTTCGATGACAATTTCCGTCACCCCAGCGTCGAGGACATCGACCTCGGCCTCCGCGTCCAGGCTGCCGGCGGGCGGATCGTGCTCGACCCGGCCATCCAGTGCAAACACCACAAATCGTGGTCGCTGCGTTGGATGGTGATGACCGACATCTTCCGGCGGGCCGTTCCCTGGACGCAGTTGATCCTGGAGAACCACGACCTCCCGGCGACGCTGAATCTCGATTGGGGCAACCGGCTCTGCGGTGCTGCGGCGCTGTTCTCGGCCGGGCTCCTTCCGCTGTCTCTCGTCATCGGGAGTTGGTGGCCGCTCCTCGCCGTGCCGGCCGTGTTGCTGGCCATGGCTTGGATGCACCTCGACTTCTATCAGCTCTGCCTTCGGCGACGCGGCATCGCGTTTGCGTGCGCGGCGTTTGCCCTCCACTGGCTTTTCTATCTCTATTCCACCCTGACGTTCGCGGCCGTCGTCATCGGGTCGAAGGCGTCGCTGTTGCTCAAGCGTCTCCCGTGGCCCCGTCTGTTCAGCGGGCCGCCGGAAACTTCGAACCCAGGCCGCAACTGACGGCACGAGGGGCCTGAGCCCGGCGACTCCCGCGAGAACCGGCTACGCCCACGAGAACAGGAGACGCCCGCGAGGCCAGAACGCCGCCAAGCGGCAATTCGCCATGGAGGAATGGCCGGGGCGGCAGAGACCCTGCCGGCCGCGACCCGAAACCCCTTCCGGGAAAATTGGCGGGGCAGGGTTTTCAGATGAAGTGGACAGGGCCGGAATCGAACCGGCGACACATGGATTTTCAGTCCCTAAGGGCCGGTAGTCTCGACTCCGGACGTCATTCGGATATGCGGTTTTCTCGGGAGTTTTGCCGCTATACTGTACGCACGTTCTAGGCTGTTTTCTGACTGCGCCTAACAAAGCGCCTAACAGAGATCCGGGCCGCGGGTAGCTCCCGCACGGCCGGCCGGCAGCGCGACCACTACCCGCGTTGCCGGCCGGCCACCCCGGCGAAAGGTAGTGGTATGTCTGACGGCAAGGATGCTGCCGGTCCGCAGTCTGGCGGACCGTCTTCGGGGAAGCGTGGACGTTGGGTTCCGGGTCCGGGATCCATTTCCCAGGCTTTCCAACAGGCTCGCCCGCTGTCGTTGATGGACGGCGCAAAACACCTTGCCGCGGTCGAACGCGCCGCCGCGCCGCTCATTGCGGCGCAGGAAGCCGCGACCCGGTCGATGGCTCCACTCCTGAAGATGCAAAAGGAAGCCGACCGTTTCCATCGGCAGATCATGACCAGCGCGGGATGGGAGTACGTGGAGGACGAAGACCCCATCCCCCCCGCAGAGAAACCCCTTTCGATGCCGCCACCGGCGGCCGCCCCCTCCCCCGCCCCGGTTGCCGCTACCGCAGCGCCGGCCCGCGATGCCGACGTCCCACCCGCTGGCCAGCCGCAGCCCCAACAGCGTTGGGAGCCCCCGGCCACCACATACGAAACCATCCCTGAGGGGCTGGCGCTTTACGAACGGAGGGACGCGCCGGCTTGGTTTGTGGAACGGCTGCGCCTTTGGTGGCCACCGTTTGATCCGCGTTCCTACCCGCACTGGATACGGCTGGAGCGGGAATTGAAGGAGATCCACGGAGGGAGTTCCACAGATCCCCGAAGCCCCGGGGAGTTTGACCGGCAACGGCTCCAATGGACCTGGGAGGAGTTGGTGGCCCACATGGAGAGTGTCCGGTTGATCGTGGGCGCCCCGAGGGGGAAAAGGGGCAAACCGTCCAAGACTACGGCGGAGGGTTGGACCTGTTCCCAGTGGCTTGCGGCGGAGTTCACAAGACACCCCGAGTACCGCGGTCTGTCTGATGAAGAACTGGCCAAGCTCCCGGGATGTAGATGGGCAAAAAGCACCGTCCGAACTTGCACCACCCGCAAAGCTCAGCGTCAGTTGGAGAAGAGGGAGTTGGAGGAGCGCCGCCGCAGGGAAGCGGACGATCTCCGGGACGGGCTGGAGACCGGCGCCGTGCGATTCACAAACCGCAAGACCGCCGTAGGCCAACAGAAACGGCGGAATCCCGCCGACCAATCCGCGGAACGCGCCGAGCGGGACCACGATGCCGCGGCCGAAGAGTTCATAGCCAAAGCTGAGCGGAAGCGCAGCCGTCCCAAGTAGGACACACCGCGCAGTAAATCGGACCGCAGCGCAGTAAATCGTCCCCGCGGCCCTCTGCCCCCGCGACCCTGCGCACTTCCTGCGCTCCGCCGATGCTGCCCGGATTTTTTGGGCCGCGGTATCTCCCGGGAAATGCCGCGGTTTTGGCCGGCGCCCGTCCGCGCAGTAATTCCGAAAGTCTGCGCCCCGTGCGGGTTCTCTGGAGCGGCCATCCAACATCGGACGGCCGGCCATCCTCCGGAGATCCCACGATGAAGCGTTCGAAAAGTCCCACCGCGACCGCCGGCCCACGGCTCAGCGTTCCGGGGGCAATCGTTCCCGATGCCCTCTATCGGTTGGACGAAGCCGCAGCCCGAGCGGGTTGGGGTAGCCATGCCCTCCGGGCCGCGCGCCGCCGCGGCTTGAAGATCCACCGTTGCGGCAAGCGCGGCTACGTGGCCGGCGCCGATCTCATCGCCCTCATCACGAAGGGTGGTAACGATGCCGGCTGAATCGAAGGGGGGCCACCGCCGCGGGCCCGAGAAGGATCGATGGAGGCGGGCCCGCCGGGAACAGCAGCGCGACCAGCAGCGCCAGACGATCCCGGGCCAGCGGTTCTTTCCGTGGTTCTTCGAAGACCAGCAGCAGACGAAGACCGGGGGCACCAATGGCGCCCATTGATCTTCAAGCCGAGTTCGGCCGGCGGTGGCGGATCGATCAGGACGAATCGGCCGGGGGCCGGCTGCGGGATCCGTGGCTGGCCACGATCCCTTGCCGACACGGCCACCTGTTCGCGGCCGGCCCGGACTCCATCGGCGCGGCCACCAACCGCCCCGGGGCCATCGTGCGGAAGCTCCGTTCGATCCCCGGGGTGGAACTGGTGGCGGATGGATCCGACGGGGCCAACGTGGTCTTCGGCCGGGCCGCGCTCCCGAGCGTGGCCCGAGTGATGAAGCCCCGATCCCGTCGGCAGTTGTCCCCGGCCCACGCGGCGGCCCTAGCCCGTGGCCGGAAGTCCCCGAAGCCCCCTTCTGGGGACGCGATTGGAAGCGCCTGAAGCCCGATTGGCGGGAACACGGCCAGAGAGACCCCCGCGGCGGATGGCCCGTCCGCGGTCCCTGTTTTCGACACACGTAGCCCGGAGACCCCGCGCCCATGACGAAGCCCGAAGCCCAACGTCCCGAACCGCCCGACCCGTTCGATCCCGCAGCCCTTCGGCTGGGGGCGGACTACGGGGCCGGTCTGGGGGTGAAGAAAGTGATCTCCACCATCCCGGTCCGGAAGCCCAACCGGCAGGAGTGGTTCCGCGTTCGACCCGGCGACGATTGGCGGATCCAGACCGCCATCTTCGAAGCCGAAGCCGACCGGGAGACCTATCTGGTGGATCGGTCCCTTTGGACCGAACTTGCCGGGGAGATCCAGCCGGCGCTCCTGCTGGTCTGCGTGAACCGCGCGTCCGATCTGTTCCTCTGGCGCTGCAAGCTCCCAGGACCGGACGGCCGGCCGAACACGTGGAACGAATCGGCGCTGCGGATCGTCTCCGCGGCGGAAACGCGGTGGGTGCGGATGGCCGCCAACATGACCGCGGGCTACTACGAACACTTCGAACCGGCCACCGAACTGCCGGATCCGGAGTGGCCGGCGCTGAAGTTTCCCGAGATCCTGAAGACCGCGTTCCGGGATCGGTTCGTTGACACGTTGGACCACCCGTTGGTTCGGCAACTGCGGGGGCAATCGTGAGCGGTTGCCCTCTCGACTGTTTCGAAGAGGTCTGGTTGGTCGACACGGAATACTCCGCGCCGGCCGGCCACCGCCCCGCTCCGATCTGCCTTGTGGCGGAGGAACTGCGGACGGGCCGGCAACTGCGCCTCTGGGAAGACCAGTTGGCGCGGTTGCCGGCCGCCCCGTTCCGCACGGACCGCCGGGCCCTCTTCGTGGCCTACGCGGCCAGCGCGGAGTACTCCGTGTTCCACCAACTGGGATGGCCGGCCCCGGAGCGGACGTTGGATCTGTTCTTTGAGTTCCGCGCAGCCGCCAACGGCTTGACCACCCCGAGCGGTTCCGGGCTGTTGGGGGCGCTGGTGGCCCACGGTCTCCCCGCGATGGCCGGCGCGGAGAAAGACGAAATGCGCCAACTGGCCATCCGCGGCGGACCGTTCACCGATGCGGAGCGCGTGGCGCTGCTGGACTACTGCGCCGAAGACGTTGCCGCGTTGCGCCGGCTGCTGCCGGCCATGCTGCCACGGTTGGATCTCCCGCGGGCGCTCCTGCGGGGACGGTATGCGTGGGCGGTGGCCGCGATGGAACACCGCGGCATTCCCATCGACGTCCCCACGCTCCGCCACCTGGGAGCGCGATGGGGGGCCGTTCAAGCCCAACTGGTGGCCGAAGTGGACCAGCGCTACCGGGTCTTCGATGGGACCACGTTCAAGCGGGATCGGTTCGCGCGGTGGCTGGTGGAGCGCGGCATCCCGTGGCCCATGCTGGAGACCGGCCAACTGGATCTGTCGGACGATACGTTCCGCCAACAGGCCAAAGCCCATCCCGCGGTGGCAGAGCTGCGGGAGTTGCGCGCCGCGTTGGGCCAGATGCGCCTCTTCGAAGATCTGGCGGTGGGGCCCGATGGGAGGAACCGAACCAGCGTTGCCCCGTTCCGGGCGCGGACCGGCAGGAACCAGCCGTCCAACGCGCGCTTCATCTTCGGCCCGTCCCGATGGCTGCGGAGTCTTATCCAGCCGGCCCCCGGGATGGCGGTGGCCTACGTGGACTTCGAACAGCAGGAGTTCGGGATAGCCGCGGCGCTGGCCGGGGATGCCGCGATGGAAGCCGCGTACCGCTCCGGAGACCCCTACCTAGCCTTTGGGAAACAGGCTGGGGCCATCCCGCCCGAGGGGACGAAGACCACGCACGGCCCCCAACGGGCGCTGTTCAAGGCTTGCACGTTGGCCGTTCAATACGGGATGGGCCCCGAGGGTCTCGCGCAGAAGATCGGCCGGCCCCCCGCGATGGCCCGGGAACTTCTCGCGCTCCATCGGGCCACCTACCCGCGGTTCTGGCGGTGGTCCCAAGCTGCGGTGGACCGCGCTACGCTTACCGGCAAGCTGGAGACCGTCTTCGGCTGGCCGATCCACGTGGGGCCCTCCACCGATCCCACGCGCCCCGGGGCCAATCCACGAAGCCTTGCCAACTTTCCCTGTCAGGCCAACGGCGCGGAAATGCTGCGGCTTGCCTGTTGCCTGTTGGTGGAACGCGGGATCGGTCTGTGCGCCCCGGTCCACGATGCGGTGATGATCGAAGCGCCGGCCGCGGAGATCGAAGACGCAGTTGGCCGAACACGGGCCGCGATGGCAGAGGCTTCCCGCGTGGTACTGGCCGGCTTTGAGATCGGCACGGATGCGAAGACCGTCTGTTGGCCAGAGCGGTACGTGGACGAAGCCGGCGCGGAGTTCTGGGAGACCGTCCTACGGATAGCCGGCCCGGCCCCAACGTCGGCAATCCTGCCGAACCAGTTCGGCAATCCTGCCTAAGTAGTTCGGCAATCCTGCCGAACCGGGCTGGTCTAATAAGAGAGTCTCTTAGGTAGTTCTCTTTTCTCTTAGATAGATAGGGAGACCCCACCTATGGATCTGAATGCCTACCGGGCTGAATGTCTGGCAGAGCTACCACCGGCGCCTACCCGGAAGACGAAGAGACCACGGACGGACCAGCCGTTCCTCCGTGGCCCCGTCCCCCTGGGATGGCTGGCAACAGCCCACGCGGCTGGTGGATCGGCGCTGGCCGTCGGTGTGGCGCTCTGGTTCCAACGCGGAGTCCGGGGAGACCCGGGCCCGGTGAAGGTAACGTCCGCCGTCCGCCGTCGGTTGGAACTGACCCAGGACCAATCCCGCCGGGGGCTGGCAGCGCTGGAGTCCGCCGGGCTGGCCCGCGTGGTGAAGGGTGGCCGGGGACGTTGCACCGTGGTGGAGATCCTCCGGTGGCAGGGCTAGTACCGCCCCCTAAGGCTCATGCCTTCTGGAGTTCGGAATTACCGGCGAGTTCTGCCAATTCCTCAAAGAGGGATGCGTCAGAAGGCTTGCTTTCCGAGTCCCGAACCTTGTCAAACAGGATCCTCAACTGATGACCACCAAGATCGGCGTGTACCCAGTTGGGCAATTGAGAAGTGATTCCCGAAACGTTCTTCACACGAAAGCCAACAATCGACTTTGGCTCATCGTCCGACCAAAAAACCGTCAAATGATCGGTCAAACGCTCAGAGTAGTAGGAATCCCCCCGAAAATACCCCGTGAGCGTGTCGGCTTCGGCACTGTGAACACAGTAGGGCAAAAACTTCGGCGACCCCATCGGCAACGCCAGCAATTCGTCTAGAAAGCTCGCCATATTTCACCATCTACCCCTTCTGGTTTCCCATTGTCCGTTTGGCTTCGTTTACGCCATTCCCAATCTTCCACCGACCCCTCTGGAAGTACGTAGACCAGAAAAAGTTGGGTCTTGTCCGACGGGAGTTCCACATTCGCGTTTCGCCGTTTTGTCGGCGGCCACCCCACGTACACAAAACACTCTTCGGTACGGTCTCTATTCCAACCCTTGAAAATCGCAAGGGGGTTTCGAAGAACCCAATTAACCGCCAGCAAACCGAAAAACTTCGATTCGTGTCCGTACTTTTGAACAGTCTCCACAGCCGCCGGGGGCACCCAGACTTCCCAAGTTGAATCCTCGGGGCTCTCCGGATTCCGCACTTCTGACCAATGAAATTGGCTGCGTTGCCCCCTCTGAGTCACGTGGATCCAACTCCGGCGGGGTGAGGCAGACTACGTCTTTACGGACGTACACCGTAGCCCGCCCAAGAGCGCCGATTCAACCCCTAGCCGGAGGGGATTCCGGCCGCATCCACGCGCTATCCGCAAACCTTTCAGATCAAAGCACTTAGGGCCTGCCTGCCATTTGAAACCGTATCCACAGCCCACGGTGAAACGCCGTGGAGACCCTCCCATGGCCCGGATATCTGCCGACCGGCCCGGGTCCTTCCAGGGGCGCGGCCCCGGAGGGGTCCCAGTGAGCCGCCAAGGACTACCACAGTGTTTAGCCACCTCCGCCCGCCCGGCCGGCCAGCAGGTTCTCCCGGCCGACAATCCACCCCCGGACCAACCGGACCGCACCGAAAATGACACTTTGTTTCCTGCGCGCCAACGCCCCCCGGAAACGCTTCCGCCCCGGACGAATACCCCCCTGGGGTGGGGTCCCAAACCTCCACCGTGTCGTTTGAAAACCCTTGGCCTAGCCTGCGCGTGAACATCTGCCATCTGCCCGGGGGGTATTCACCACCCCGGCCACCGTCTGACCGTCCGCCACCACCACCACCAGCAGGAGAACCTCCCATGCCCCGAGGACCGAAGCCCAAGCCCACCGTGGCCGATGCCGCCCGATCCCACCGCGCGACCGACACAGACCGCGCGGCGCCGCCTGAAGTCCAAGCCGATCCCCGAGCGGTGGAGGCATGGGACGCAACGCTGGCCGCGTTGGATGCGGTGGGTCTGTTCCATCGCGCCGACCGGGCCATCGTGGCGCGGTACGCGGTACTGACCGGCCACTACCATGCCTGCCTTGTCGATCTGCGGGAGACCGGCCCCTTCATGGAAACGAAGACCGGATACCGCGCCCCGAGTCCCGCGGCCACGAACCTGTTGAAGCTGGCCGACAAGCTGGGGGCCATCGAAGCCGCGTTGGGACTGACCCCCCGCAGCCGGGCCAACATGAAAGTCCAGCCGACCCACGTGAACGATGCCTACGACGAAATGCTACGGAAATACTGCATCCCGGCCCCGAACAGCAGACGTCCCGTTCGTTCCTACGGGGCGTGAACCGGGATTGCGCGCTCCGTTATTCGCGCTATGATCGAAGCCCAACCGATACCTATGGGGCGGGATTGCCCACCCTTGAACGATGGAGGAACCGATGACCGACGGGATCCGTGTTTACGTGGTGGAGTTCGGGGACCGGCAGACCTACCAACTCCAATGGCGGGATCCCATCACGCAGAGACTCCGCACGAAGTCCACCAACGTCCCGCGGACGGGGCTGGCCCGAGACCGAAAGACGGCGGAGCGGTTGGCCGGGGAGATGGAGGCGCAACTGCTGGCCGGATCCGG